>LNAP01001044.1_pt2 | contig 14297 bp, 11 predicted proteins | sample 602601 | NCBI WGS metagenome assembly LNAP01 (sample SAMN02440304, study PRJNA202911) | soil metagenome | biome: Subtropical and temperate rainforests or woodlands; isolation source: soil samples (1 kg each in a 20% v/v slurry with milli Q water) were... ...
ACCGATGCAAAACACCAAGCTCTTGCTGACTAGCCTCACCTTTGTGGGCTTACTCGCACTCGCCGGCTGTTCATTCCCCGGGGTTTATAAAATCGACATTCAACAGGGCAATGTCGTGACGCAGGACATGATAGACCAGTTGCGCCCTGGAATGACCAGACGGCAAGTGCGGTTTATCATGGGCAACCCCATGATCACCGATACCTTCCACGCCAATCGCTGGGACTATCTGTACAGCATTCAGCCTGGCGGTCGTCAGCGTTTGCAGGAACGCGTAAGCATCACCTTTGATGCCAACGACCAACTGGCGGGCCTGTCCGGCGACTTTATGCCGGGTGTAAGCCGCGACCAGGAAATCCTTGGCCCGGATGGCGCTCCGCAAGCGCAGCCGCAGGAAGAAAAAGCCAAAGCAGAAGAGCCGGCAAAACCAGGTTCGCTGCTGGAAAAAATCCAGAAGGATGTGGACGTCGAGACCGTACCGGTTCCAACGCCAACGCCGCTGGAAACTTCGCCACAGTAATTGCCTGTGCTGCGAAACGAAAAAGCCCGGACATGTCCGGGCTTTTTTATGCGCTTAATTTCGCCATTCCCGCGAAGGTGGGAATCTAGGCACACATAACGATAACGTCGTCGAGCGACCTAGCAGGCCTGGAGATTCTGGGCACCCGCCTCAGGCTGTTGGTTCCACAGCAGCCTACGCGCGGCTGGCCACAGCCTTTGCCGCGCGCTGCTTGCGCACTTCTTTAGGGTCAGCAATCAACGGGCGGTAGATTTCTACCCGATCACCTTCTTCCAGCACTCGCGTCGACGGGGCATTTACTACTTTGCCGAAGATCCCCAACGGACAACTCATCAGATCCAGCTCGGGAAACTCCGCAGCCAGCCCAGAAAGCTCCGCCGCTTGCCGCGCCGAAGTCCCGACCGGCACCCGCAAACTCACCAAGCGCTGAACTGTCGCCAACGCATAAGCGACTTCAACCGCAATATTTCCCTCAGCCATATAGCTGTTTAGCCCGCTGACAGAATGCGTCCACCAAGGTATTGGCCGCCTGGTTGAACAGCGGCCCCAAGGTCGCGCGCACCAACTGTCCGGAGTACTCAAAGGACAGGTCGAGACTGATCTTGCAGGCCTTATCGGTCAGCGCCTTGAACTGCCAGACGCCATGCAACTCGGTGAACGGGCCTTCTTCGAGATCCATCACGATGCTCTGCCCTGCGACCAACGTATTGCGCGTAACGAACTTCTGGCTCAGGCCCGCCTTGGCCACTTCCAAGCTAGCGCGCATCAGCGTGTCGGTCTCTTCAAGCACGGTGGTCGACGAACACCAGGGCAAAAACTCTGGATAACTCGCCACATCGTTGACCAGGTCATAAAGAGCCTGCGCCGGATACGGCAACAAAGCAGAGCGTTGAATATGGGTGGTCATGCAGATCTCACTTGAATAGCTGCGCAGCAAACACGATGAGGATACCCAGCGGCGCAACATAGCGCATAAGGAAGAAGGTTACGGCAAACAGCGTGGCATTGCGCATGGCCAGTTCGTCACGCACCACGTCGCGGCCCATCACCCAGCTGGCGAACACCACAAAGGTCAGCGCGCCCAGGGGCAACATGATGCGCGACGTGAAGAAGTCGATCACGCCGAATACGTCCAGGCCGCCCGCGGCGCCCCACTGATAAAACCGAAAAGCACCACCTTCGCTAACGAAGAACTTGGCCTCTTTCCAGATATTGAAAGAGAACACCGTACCCAAACCAACAAACCAGCAGATAAACGCCAGCGCGGCGGTTACCCACAGGCGGCTAGCTTTGGTCCGCTCCACCAGATAAGCCACCATCGGCTCGAGCAACGAAATTGCCGAGCTCCAGGCAGCCACAGCTACCAAGACAAAAAACACCACGCCCATTAGTTGGCCGAAAGCGACGTTGCCAAAGGCCAACGGCAAGGTCACAAACATCAAACCCGGCCCTTCGCTGGCATTTAAGCCGGCGGAGAACACGATGGGAAACAACGCCAAACCGGCGAGCAGCGAAACAAAGGTATCCAATAGCGCTACCGCGACTACCGTCCCGGCAATCGACGAGCTCTTGGGCATATACGCGCCGTAAATCAGGATCGAACCGACGCCGACACTAAGGGAAAAGAACGCATGCCCCATGGCCGGCAACAGACCGTCCAGCAGGCGCGAGGTGTCGAGGTTAAACATAAAATGCACACCGACCATAAAGTGCCCGGTGGTCAGGCTATAGCCCAGCAGAATCAGCAGCAGGACAAACAGCAGCGGCATCATGATGCGCAAACTGCGCTCCAGGCCGGCTACGACGCCGCGGGCAATTACCCAGGCCGACAACAGCATAAATAGCGTGTGCCAGAGAATCAGCCGCCAGGGGTCACTGACCATATCGGCGAAATAACGCCCAGCTTGTTCAGCGCCAATACCCTGAAAATCCCCCCGACCGAGGTCGAGGATGTAATCCAGCGACCAACCGCCGACCACGCTATAAAAAGAAAGAATCAGCAGCGCGGTGATCATCCCGGCGAACGCCGCCCATGACCAGCGGTGCGAATGCGCAGCCTCCAGCGCCAGCTCACGCAACGCATTTGCCGGGCTCTGCCGGGAGCGCCGGCCAATCAGGGTTTCGGCCAGCATCACCGGCAAACCGAGCAAGGCGATGCACAGCAGAAACATCAGGACGAAAGCCCCGCCGCCATACATGCCGGTCATATAGGGAAACTTCCAGATACTGCCAAGGCCCACGGCCGAGCCGGTAGCCGCAAGGATAAATACCCAGCGACTGGCCCAGGAGCCATGAATTGAAACCTTATCGCCCGCCATAAAAAGCCTGCCTAGCCAAAGAGTGGCCAAAGGGTAGGCCAGCAAAAAGAGGCGCGCATTGTCCGAGATTAACCCGGCCCTCTCAAGCCTTTGCACCGAGCGCCAAACTGCCAAGCACTCGGGCAAGAAAAGCGCCGCGCCTGTCGCCAGCGACAGCACTACTGCCTATAATGCCGCGCCTATGGCCAAGCAAAAAAAACACCCCGAGGGCACCATTGCCCAAAACAAGAAAGCCCGTCACGACTACTTCATCGAGGTATGGTGCTCGCGGGCTGGGAAGTCAAAAGCCTGCGCGCAGGTAAAGCCCAGTTGGTCGACAGCTATGTACTGCTGAAAAACGACGAAGCCTGGCTGATCGGCGCGCACATCGCGCCGCTTACCGCTGCCAGCACCCACGTCATCGCCGACCCCGTGCGCACCCGCAAGCTGCTGCTGAACAAGCGTGAAATCGAGAAGATCACCAGCGCGGTGCAGCAAAAAGGTTTTGCCTGTGTGGCACTCTCCATCTACTGGAAAGCGCACCTGATCAAAATCGAGATTGGTCTGGGTAAAGGCAAGAAGGAATACGACAAACGCCACACCGAGCGTGAGCGCGATTCCGACCGCGAGCTGCAGCGCGCAGTCCGCACCAAAGGCAAGGATGACTAGCGTTCGCTAGTCGTTCTTTTGGCCCGGGCCCCTGCCTATGCAGGGATAACGGTGGCAAAGAGTCACATCGCGAGCTTTTGTTTTTGACTGTATGAAACTAGTTCGCCCTTAAAAACCCTGCCGTCTCTCCGCCCGCGCTACGCGCTGGGCTTCTTGTAGGCCTTCGGCCAATACCTCTTGAACGTAGTGAATATGCCGGTTGGATATCTCCCGGGCATCTTCGGCGCGGCCGTCGATAATCGCTTGGTATAGCTCACCGTGCTGCTGCATAAGCATTTTGCGCGTCTCGCTACGCAGGGCGTACATGCCGCCGATGTTGGTCACGACGTTGCGTTTAAGCAAGTCAAACAAGCCACGAATGGTGTGCAGCAACACCGCGTTGTGACTGGCTTCAGCAATCGCCAAGTGGAAACGTGCATCGGCCGCGCCCTCCTCCGTGCGGCTGACTTTGCCTTCGCTGGCGTAGCAGCTTTGCAGCGCTTCAAAGGCTTCACGCAGGCGCTGATGGTCCAGTTCGGTGGCGCGCTGAGCGGCATAGAAGGCGCAGGAGCCCTCCAGGGTGTGGCGAAACTCCAGGAGGTCGCGCTGGGCTTCGGGGTTGCTTTCCAATAGGTGCAGCAGCGGATCGCTAAAGGTCGAACCCAGCGATTCAGCCACGTAGTTGCCACCGCCTTGGCGACTAACCAACAGCCCCTTGGCCGCCAACTTTTGAATCGCTTCACGCAGCGAAGGACGGGATACCCCGAACTGCTCCGCCAACGCCCGCTCGGCTGGCAAGCGCTCACCGGCCGTTAAGGTGCCCTCGAGAATCATGCGTTCCAGCTGCGAGACGATATCGTCCGACAAGCGGCGCTGCTGTATATGCCCGAACCCCATACCTCTCTCCACCCCTGCTCGACGTGCGCGCAGCCTACCGACCGCCTCTGTATTCCGACAAGAACTACTGCCTCATTTGCCCCTTGCACGACCAAAGTCGTAGAACCGGAAATTGACAGCTTCCGTGTAGGGCTTTTACCCTGAGCCGTCGAATTTGTAAATTGGTATTACCAATTTACCCGACACCCAAGTTGAGCACGCCCTAACAACGCCACAAGCGCTTGGGCAACGTGACTCAATACCCAGGCACACCCAACAATAATCAGGGAGCCAACCCACGATGCAAACCTGGCAGCAGCTATATACCCCTCTGGGCAGCCTTGGGCTGTCCGCCCTGGCGGCCGTTATCCCCATTGTTTTCTTCTTTCTTGCCCTGGCGGTGTTTCGCCTGAAAGGTCACGTGGCCGGTAGCATCACGCTGGCACTGTCGATCGTGATCGCTATCGTCGCCTTTCAGATGCCCGCCGACATGGCCTTTGCGGCCGCCGGTTATGGCTTTATGTACGGTTTATGGCCTATCGCCTGGATCATTGTCGCGGCGGTTTTCCTGTACAAACTGACGGTAAAAAGCGGGCAGTTCGAGATTATTCGCAGCTCGGTTTTGTCGGTTACCGATGACCAACGTCTACAAGTGCTGCTGATTGGTTTCGCCTTCGGTGCTTTCCTCGAAGGCGCGGCGGGCTTTGGTGCGCCAGTGGCAATTACCGCGGCTCTGTTGGTCGGTCTGGGCTTTAATCCGCTGTATGCAGCCGGCCTGTGCCTGATTGCCAACACCGCACCGGTTGCCTTCGGCGCCCTGGGCATCCCGATCATCGTCGCTGGCCAAGTGACGGGTATCGACGCCTTTAAAATCGGCGCCATGGCTGGCCGCCAACTGCCGCTGCTGTCGATCATCGTGCCGTTTTGGCTGGTGGCGATGATGGATGGCTGGCGTGGCATTAAGGAAACCTGGCCAGCAGCGCTGGTGGCTGGCCTGTCCTTCGCCATTACCCAGTTCTTCACCTCCAACTTTATTGGCCCGGAACTGCCGGACATCACCTCGGCGTTGGTCAGCCTGGTGTGCCTCACCTTGTTCCTGAAAGTCTGGCAGCCACGCCGCAGCGCCAATGCGCAGATTGCCGGGGCAACCGGTGGGTCGGCCGTCGCCAGCGCCGGCGGCTTTGGTCAGCCGCGCACCACCATCGCTTCGCCCTACAGCGTGGGTGAAATTTTCAAAGCCTGGTCGCCGTTCCTGATTCTCACCGTGCTGGTGACCATCTGGACGCTAAAACCCTTCAAGGCGATGTTCGCGGCGGGCGGCGCGATGTACAGCACGGTATTTAACTTTGCTATTCCGCACCTTGATCAATTAGTGATCAAAACTGCGCCGATCGTTACCGCACCCACTGCCATTCCGGCGATCTTTAAACTCGACCCGATTTCGGCCACCGGCACGGCGATTTTCTTCTCGGCACTGATCTCTATGCTGATTTTGAAGATCGACTTTAAAACTGGTCTGACCACTTTAAAAGAAACCTTCTACGAACTGCGCTGGCCGATTCTGTCCATCGGCATGGTGCTGGCCTTTGCCTTTGTCACCAACTACTCCGGCATGTCGTCGACCATGGCCTTGGTATTGGCCGGCACAGGCGCAGCGTTCCCGTTCTTCTCGCCATTCCTCGGTTGGCTGGGCGTATTCCTCACCGGTTCGGATACCTCGTCGAACGCGCTGTTCAGCTCGCTGCAGGCCACCACGGCGCACCAGATCGGGGTTAACGACACCTTGTTGGTGGCGGCCAATACCAGCGGTGGGGTGACCGGCAAAATGATCTCGCCGCAGTCGATTGCCGTGGCCTGCGCCGCGACCGGCTTGGTGGGTAAAGAGTCGGACCTGTTCCGCTTTACCCTCAAGCACAGCCTGATCTTCGCCGCCTTTGTCGGCCTGATCACCCTGGCGCAAGCCTATTGGCTCACCGGCATGCTCGTGCACTAAGCAGCCTTGGCCCCGGTGCTGCCGGGGCTGAACTAGACAGGCGAGGCCATGGCCTCGCGTTTCTATTTAAACGGTTCTCTTCAACAAGGTGCCTCATGATCATCTCTGCCTCCACCGACTACCGCGCCGCCGCCCAGCGCAAGCTGCCGCCGTTCCTGTTTCACTACATCGACGGCGGCGCTTACGCCGAGTACACCCTGCGCCGCAACGTCGAAGACTTGGCCAGCATCGCCCTGCGCCAGCGCGTGTTGCGCAATATGTCTGAGCTGAGCCTGGAAACCCGCCTGTTCAATGAAACCCTGGCCATGCCGGTGGCCCTCGCCCCGGTTGGTTTGACCGGCATGTACGCCCGTCGTGGCGAAGTGCAAGCCGCCAAGGCCGCTGCGGCCAAAGGCATTCCCTTTACCCTGTCGACCGTTTCGGTCTGCCCGATCGAAGAAGTGGCGCCGGCCATCGACCGGCCCATGTGGTTCCAGCTCTACGTGCTGAAAGACCGCGGCTTTATGAAAAACGCGCTGGAGCGGGCCAAGGCCGCCGGCGTTACCACCCTGGTATTTACCGTCGACATGCCGGTGCCCGGCGCTCGCTACCGGGACGCGCATTCCGGCATGAGCGGCGCCAACGCGGCGATGCGCCGGATGCTGCAAGCCATGACCCACCCAAGCTGGGCCTTGGACGTTGGCCTGCTCGGCCGCCCCCATGATCTGGGCAATATCTCGGCCTATCGTGGCAACCCCACCGGGCTTGCCGACTACATTGGCTGGCTCGGCGCTAACTTCGACCCGTCAATTTCCTGGAAGGATCTGGAATGGATTCGCGACTACTGGCAAGGCCCAATGGTGATCAAGGGCATTCTCGATCCTGAAGACGCGAAGGACGCAGTGAAGTTTGGCGCCGACGGTATCGTCGTTTCCAACCACGGCGGTCGCCAGTTGGACGGCGTGCTCTCCAGTGCTCGCGCCCTGCCGGCCATTGCCGACGCGGTGAAAGGTGACCTGGCAATTCTCGCCGACTCGGGCATTCGCAGTGGCTTGGACGTAGTGCGCATGCTCGCCCTTGGCGCCGACACCGTGATGCTCGGCCGCGCCTTTGTCTATGCACTGGCCGCCGCGGGAGGTGCCGGGGTGACTAACCTGCTGGAGCTGATCGAAAAAGAAATGCGCGTGGCCATGGTGCTGACCGGCGCCAAGACCATCGCCGATATCAGTACCGACTGCTTGGTGCGCGAACTCGGCAAAGCACGGGTTGAGCAGTACCAACAGTAACGCCGACCTACCGCCGATGAGGCCGCTTGAGCGGCCGGCAAAACTGCTTCAGGAGTGACCATGAGCTTGCCCGCCGCCTTTCTCGCTGCCGTTGAACAATTGATCCCAAGGGAGCGGCGGTTCGACGATCCGCTATCGACCCTGGCCTTTGGCACCGACGCCAGCTTCTACCGCCTGATTCCGAAGTTGGTGGTACGGGTGGAAAGCGAAGACGAGGTGGTGCAGCTGCTGAAACTGGCCCACGGCGAACAGGTGCCAGTCACCTTCCGCGCGGCCGGCACCAGCTTGTCTGGCCAAGCCATTAGCGACTCGGTATTGATCGTGCTGGGCGATAACTGGAATGGTCGTGAGATCCGCGCCAATGGCGGGCAGATTCGTCTGCAGCCAGGGGTGATTGGTGCCCAGGCTAATGCCTGGTTAGCGCCATTTGGCCGCAAGATCGGTCCGGACCCAGCGTCGATCAACGCCTGCAAAATCGGCGGTATCGTCGCCAACAATGCCAGCGGCATGTGTTGCGGCACAGCGCAAAACACCTACCACACCCTGGCCGGTTTGCGCTTGGTGCTGGCTGACGGCACGGCGCTGGATAGCGAAGACCCGCACAGTGTTGCCGCTTTTCAAAACAGCCATGGGCCGTTGCTGGAGCAGCTCGCAGAGCTCGGCCGCAGCACCCGCGCCAACACTGAATTAGCTGCAAAAATTCGACATAAATACCGGCTGAAAAACACCACAGGCCTGTCCCTCAATGCGTTGGTGGATTACGACCAGCCGCTGGATATCCTCACCCATTTGCTGGTGGGCTCGGAGGGCACGCTCGGCTTTATCAGCGCGGTCACCTACGACACCGTGGTCGACCACCCGCACAAAGCCTCGGCACTCATTGTGTTCACCGATGTAGAGAGCTGCTGCAACGCCGTCACCGTGTTGAAAAGCCAACCCGTTTCTGCCGTCGAACTGCTCGACCGCCGCAGCCTGCGCTCGGTAGAAAACAAAGCGGGCATGCCGGCTTTTGTCCGCGAGTTGTCCGACAGCGCCTGCGCCCTGCTGATCGAATCCCGCGCGGCCAGCGACAGCTTGCTGCAAGAGCAACTGGTTTTGATCATGGCCTCGCTGACCGGTTTCCCGGTGGAAAAGCAGGTCGACTTCAGTACCGACCCCAAGGTGTACAACCAGCTATGGGCCATCCGTAAAGACACCTTCCCCGCCGTCGGCGCGGTACGGCAGACCGGCACCACGGTGATCATCGAAGACGTGACCTTTCCGGTGGAACATCTGGCCACTGGCGTTAACCGCCTGATCGCCCTGTTCGACAAGCACCACTACGACGAGGCGATCCTGTTTGGCCATGCGCTGGAGGGCAATCTGCACTTTGTGTTTACCCAGGCCTTCGATACGCCCGAGCAAGTCGCCCGCTATTCGGCGTTTATGGACGATGTGGCGCAATTGGTCGCCGTAGAGTTTGGCGGCTCGCTCAAAGCCGAGCACGGCACTGGGCGCAACATGGCGCCGTTCGTGGAGCTGGAATGGGGCAGCGACGCCTATCAACTGATGTGGCAACTGAAACGCCTGCTCGACCCGCGCGGCATCCTTAACCCGGATGTGGTGCTTAGCGAAGACCCACAAGTGCACCTGAAAAATCTTAAACCGCTGCCGGCAGCGGACGAGATTGTGGATAAGTGCATCGAGTGCGGCTTCTGCGAGCCGGTGTGCCCGTCCAAGGGGCTGACCCTCAGCCCACGGCAGCGCATCGTCATCTGGCGGGATATTCAGGCCAAGCAGCGCGCCGGTATCGACACCACCGAACTTGAGCGCGACTACCAGTACCAGGGCGTCGATACCTGCGCCGCCACCGGCCTATGTGCACAACGTTGCCCGGTGGGCATCAACACCGGCGAGCTGGTGAAAAAGTTGCGCGCCCGGCATGCCGATCAAGGCAAAACTGCCGGCCTGCTGGCACGCAACTTCCACACCGCGCTACAGGGCGCGCGTTTTACCCTGCATGTCGCCAACGGCGCGCGGATGATGCTCGGCGCGCCGCGTTTGGCGAAGATTTCTGCGGTCCTGAGCAAGGCCTCGCAGCAGCGGGTTCCGCAGTGGACCGCGGCGATGCCGCAGCCGCAAAGTGCCATTCGCTTTAAGCCGCCAGTGGACGACCAGCGCCCACGCGTGGTGTATCTCGCCGCCTGCGTTTCGCGGGTAATGGGCCCGGCCGCTGGCGATCAGGAACAGCAGTCGCTGCTGGGCAAAACCAAAGGCCTGCTGGAGAAAGCCGGCTACCAAGTGGTGTTCCCCGACAACCTCGACAACCTCTGCTGCGGCCAGCCGTTCGCCTCCAAAGGCTACAACGAGCAAGCTGAAGCCAAGCGCCAGGAACTGATCGGTGCCCTGCTCAAGGCCAGCCGTGGTGGCCTCGACCCGATTTACTGCGACACCAGCCCGTGCACCCTGCGCCTGGTGCAAGACCTCAGCGAACCGCGCCTGGACCTGTACGACCCAGTACGTTTTATTCGCACCCACCTGGTCGACAAGCTCGACTTCACCGCTCAGGAAGCGCCCATCGCCGTGCACGTCACCTGCAGCACCCAGCACCTGGGCGAAAGCCAGGCTCTGATTGACCTGGCGCGCCTGTGTAGCAAACAGGTGGTGATCCCGGAGGGCATTCATTGCTGTGGCTTTGCCGGCGACAAAGGCTTTACCACTCCCGAGCTCAACGCCCACGCCCTGCGCAGTTTGAAAGACGCTGTACAGCATTGCGCCGAAGGCATCTCCACCAGCCGCACCTGCGAAATCGGCCTGAGCCAGCACGGCGGCATCGACTACCACGGACTGGTTTATCTGGTGGATCGAGTGACCCAGCCTCGTCGAGCGATCGCCACCCCGTAGCGATGTGTGCTGAGAGGGGTGGCTCGGCAACCTCGGTGACCAGGCACTCTTCTCAATTGCCAGGAAAAAACACTGAACCGTCGCGCTTTGCGGTCAGTCATCTGTATACGCCCGCTTATTCAGGCGGGTTTGTATATCTCGCCCCTCACGGTTCCGCGAGCCCCATACCGGGGGTCTGGACGAGAACCGCAGCCACGCGAAGGAGATTCACCATGAAGCGCACCCACCTGCTCTATCCAGCGGCACTGTTGTCCGCGGCTCTAATGGCATCACCTGTTTTCGCCGCCGACTTGTGCGACGCCAATCTGCAAAAAATCAAAGACACCATGACCACCGATGCGGCAACACTGCCCGAGTCGACCAAAACCGAAGTGACCCAGCTGCAGACCTCCGCCCAGCAGGCGAAGGCAGCGGGCGACGACAAAAAATGCGTTGAGATTTCCGCTCAAGCGGTACAGCGCCTGGAATCGCCAAGCACCGAAGGCAGCGGGAAAGGTAGCGGCAGCTAACGGCTCTTACCGCCACCCAGCCTGACTGCCACAAAAAAAGCCGGCATTACCAGACCGTTTTGAAAACCACTCGTTTAGGAGGGTTTTCAAACGGCAGGTACGCCGGCTTTTTCTTGCCTGTTGTTACGGTTGGCTGGCTCACGATTGGCCGTCGACTACCACCACATCCACCAACAACTTCATTGCCAGTTGCCGCAATTGTTGCAGATCGATGGGCTTGGCCAGACAGGCTTGAGCACCTCGACGCATGGCGTCGGCAAACACCTCATCATCCGCTGCGGCACTGACCACCAGCACCGGCACGTCTTTCAAGTGCGGGGTTCGTCGCAGCATATCGAGAATATGCAGGCCATCGCCGTCAGGCAGGTCGAGGTCTAGCAGCACCAAGTCCGGAACAAAGCTTTCAAGCAGCGCATAGGCGCGCTGAATCGACGCCGCGCCGCGCACATCCGCCATCTCGCGCAGGCCTTCTTGCAGCACACGCATGCATGCCGGGTGATCCTCCACACACAACACCGCAGCCAGCTCTCTTACCGGCGCAGCGGCGTCGGCATGTGCATCGCTGGCATCCGGCGCCGCCGCGCTGGGCAGGTCGATCCAGAAGCGGCTGCCGATACCGGGCGTGCTCAAAAAGCCCAGATCTCCGTCCATCAACTCGGCTAACTCGCGGCTCAATACCAGGCCAATGCCGGCACCAGGAATGGTCGAGTTTTCCCAACCCAAGCGCTGAAAAGGCTGAAACAGCCGCGCCTGTTGTTCGGCCGTAAGACCCGGACCGGTGTCCTGCACCCATAAGCGAATGCCGCTGGCGCGCACTTCATAGCCCAGGCTGACCATGCCCTGCGGGCTGTTGTACTTGATCGCGTTGGACAGCAGATTCAGCAACACTTGGCGCACCCGACGTACGTCCGCCCAGACAAACATGCCCGACTGTTCGGAGGCCATCACCTGCAATTGCTGACCACGTTGCAAGGCTTCCGGCTGCACCAACTCGGCACAGCTGCGCAACAAGTCGGCAACATCCACCGAGGAGAACTGCAATTGTTGACGACGGCTCTCGATGCTGGAGAGGTCGAGGATGTCTTCCACCAACGCGGTCAGATGGCGGCTGGCATTAACAATTTCCCGCGCGTAATCGGCCTGTTGCTCACCGCCGGGTTGCTCCTGCGCATCCAGCTCAATCAACTGGGCAAAGCCATAAATGGCATTTAGCGGCGTGCGCAATTCGTGGCTCATGCTCGACAGAAAGCGGCTCTTGGCCTGGCTGGCTTCTTGCGCTTCCAGGCTGGCGCGGCGCAGGTCTTCCTGCACCTGCTTGAGGCTGGAGATATCCACATGGGTACCGGCCACCCGCATCGCACGGCCCTTGCTGTCGCGCTCAAGCACCTTGCCGCGGCTGAGCAGCCATACGTAATTGCCCTCGGCATCGGCAAATCGGTATTGCGCTTCAAAGGTGTCCTCGGTGCTGTCGGCAAAACCGAAGCGCAGCTGGCGCAAACGATCAACATCGTCAGGGTGCACGCGCTGATTGAACTCGGCGAAGGTCAGACACTGAATATTCAACCCAAAGCGCCGCACACCGCGGCCGCGCACGGTAATGGTCATGCTCCGCGCTTCCACCTCCCAAAGGCTTTCAGTGGTGCTTTCCAGCACCAGCTCCAATTGGCTTTGCGCCTGGTGGCGCTGGTCTTCACTGGCCTGCAACTGCTGCCCGGTTTGTTGCGCGGACTCGGCCATATCGGCCAGTTCGTCGATCTCAATATCAGCCGACTGCGGTTTGAAATTGCCCTTGCCCAGCTCGCCCATCATCTCGACCACATCGGCCATCGGCTTGGCCAATTTGGCCGTCAGCAAACGCGAGCGCCGCCACATCCAGGCGAAAAACAGCAGGTAGAAAAACACCAGGCCGGCGATCAGCAAATAACCGATCTGCTGGTAGCGCTCGGCCAGATTATTGGTGGCCTGAAAGATATTCGCCTCATCCACCACCACCAACAAACGCCAGCCGGTTTGCGGAATTTCACTCCACGCCACCAACTGTTTGCGCCCACCCAGCAGCACCTCCTTCACCTCACTACGGCTGGCGGTCATGGCCTGTAGCAGAGGCTGCAAATCGCGGCGGTCCTTGAGGTCGAAGTCATCGGGCTTTAACACTTCGCGGCGCACGGCTTCGGCATAGCTGTATTCGGTCACCTCATTAAGGCCGAAATCTTGCTCACCGGCTGCCGGCAAGGCGATCACTTTTTGATCGCGGCTAACCAGCACGGCATAGCCATGCCACGGCACTTGTAGATTAGTAATTTCACTGACCATCTGCCCCACGGTGATATCCAGGCCAACCACACCCTCAAGGAAATCATTGCGGTACACCGGCGCAATCGCCGACATCATCCACCCTTGGCCGGCGGGGTCCAGATAGACGTCTGTCCACACCACCTTACGTTCCGGGTTGTGCTTGGCATCGGCCAGGTAATAGAAGTTGTAATCGGGGATCACCATGTCGTGGGCATAGCGATCGGGGGTCATAAAAAAGGGATAGATGCGGTTGTAGCTGTCCCAGCCATTGAAATACAACGCCGACACCAGCGGGTTGGCATCACGAATCCAACGCATCAGCGGATCGACGCGGGACAGACGCAAGGCTTTGTCGTGATCCTGTTTTTCCGGCGGCGTAACGTTGGAATAAAACGAGGCGGCGCGGCCGTCATCGCGGTGGGTGTATTGCACGCCATCGGGCGTCATCGAATAGCGCGAGCGCTCCAAGGCATCGGGGTGGTAAGTCAAATCGCCCAACGCGCGAGTAGTCGCCGCCTGATAGACCTTGGTCTGCGCCTCCAAACCCTCCAAGCGCCGGCCAATAATCTCGCCCTCACGCTGCACCGTGCCGGTCAGATCCTGAGCAGCGCGCTGCTGCAAGTAATCCAACTGGGTATCGCGGATAGCGGTATTGGTCAGCAAATACACAGCAATTAGCACCGACTCCACCAACACCAGGGGAATCAGAGCGCTTTGCAGAAATGCACGCCAAATCCATTGGCGCAAAGGGTAACGGGGTGCTCGCGGCATAGGGCAGCTCTTCCAAGATATCTGCAAGGTACTACAGAACGCTTTTGAGCCTAATCATATAGCCTGTCGGCGAGCATGACGCATGGCAAGCACGGTCGACGTACTGGAACCTTTGCCGTACACTGCCGGTCCCAACCGTGTACCACGGTAGGTTTTGGGGCCGATTAGGATTCGACGCCGGTTACAAAACTTGAGGGGCATGCCGAGTTGGTAACAGAACTCGTAAATCCACTGTTGCAA
>LNAP01003816.1_pt1 | contig 14295 bp, 15 predicted proteins | sample 602601 | NCBI WGS metagenome assembly LNAP01 (sample SAMN02440304, study PRJNA202911) | soil metagenome | biome: Subtropical and temperate rainforests or woodlands; isolation source: soil samples (1 kg each in a 20% v/v slurry with milli Q water) were... ...
TGGCGGGCCTGGAGGCCATCTACCGGCCGGGCTACCGCTACCAGAAGGCCGGCGTGATGCTGCTGGAATTCGTCAGCCCCGGGCAGATACAGGACGACCTGTTCGCGCCGGCGCCACGGCCTGGCAGCGAGGCGCTGATGGCCACCCTCGACAAGATCAACGCGCGCATGGGCCGCGGCTCCGTGCGTCTGGCCCGGGTCCCGGCGGCGCCGGGCTGGGGGATGCGGCAGGAGATGAAGTCGCCGGGGTATGTGAGTCGGTGGGGGGAGCTTCGCAGTGTGAATTGAGCAAGCGACGAGCTGGCTTGATGGTTAGCGCACGCTAATCAAATTTGTTGCATTTTGCTAACTGGCCTGCAATAATTTCGCTCAACAACTAACCCTCACGACCGGCGTGGCTTGACCATCTGGTTGGAGGGGGAAAAAGCCGGCGAAAGCCGGTTTTTTCGTTTATGGGATAGAGAAATGCAGGGATCTCCCAAGCTAGAGCCGTTGCGAACGCGGATCTACATCGACGGCTACAATTTTTATTATGGCTGCTTGAGGCGCACGCCCTACAAGTGGCTTGATCTTTTGCCCCTGTTTGAAAGGCAGATTTTGCCCTCCATCCTGGTGACCGATGCCGAGGGGCAGCCTCGACAGGTAAGCCTGCTTTCATCCCCGTCGATCAAATACTTCACCGCCAAGATCATCGAAAGCGTAGCCAAGGCTGAGGATTCAGTTTCCTCACAAGCCCGCTATCACACGGCGCTGCTCAAGCTTTATGACGGCCGCATCGAGCTCGTCCAGGGCTACTACGCGGTCAACAAAATGAAGGTGAAGATCGTCGATGCCGACGATACTGACCGAGCGCCCCGCGAGTGCCAGGAGATCCTCGCCTGGAAAGTCGAAGAGAAGCAAAGTGATGTCAACCTGGCCCTACAGTGTTATCACGATGCGATAACAGGCCTGATCGACCACGCTGTCATCGTGACCAACGATACTGATATCGCTCCTGCGCTAAAGATGATCCGCGACCACACTGCGGTACGCATCGGCGTTGTAGTACCGACCACAGATCATGAACGGATACCCAACACCGGGCTAGCCGAGCAGGCGCACTGGGTTAGAACCCATATTACCCATGCAGAGCTGGCGGCCTGTCAGCTGCCCAGAGTGATCCCCGGACGTAAGCCGACCGTCAAGCCCGAATCGTGGTATGCCAAGCCTGAACTGTTGCAGCAGGTGCTTGCACTTGCGACCCCCATCTGCAAAAGCCGCGGAAAGGCATTCAAGTGGATGGAGACACCTAATCCCTACCTAGGTGGACGTTGCCCGATTGACTTGGTGGAGACTGAGGAAGGCGCACGGCAGGTGCTGAACTATATACATAGCTGGCTCGCTCAGCAGGACCTTGGCAGTGAATAGCAGCTGCCCCATAAGCCGCTGCGGCACGCGGGTCAGTCGACGCTGAATCCATAGGGCCGACCGGAAATATATTTCCTTTCGAGTGGCCTTCTCCCTGCGGCGCAGAGCACCAGTCTGGCAAAGCCACAGGCTCTGGTAGACGGTCTCCCGCGCAGGGCCGACCGGAAATATGTTTCCTTTCGGGCGCCTTCCGCCTGCGACGCAGATCACCAGCCTGGCGAAACCCCGGGCTCTGCGAGCGATCTCCCGCACAGAGCAGAACGGACCGGAAATCTATTCCCTTTCGGGCGCCTTCCGCGCGTGGCGCAGCGCCTCTGCCTGAAAAGCCCCAGGCTCTGGCGTGCGGTGTAGACCGGAAATATGTTTCCTTTCGGTGCCTGCATGGAATCGCTCGATGCGCCGAGCCTAGCTGGGCTCCAAGTCCCGAAGACCGCTGCCGAAGGCAGTGCAGGCCGGAAATATATTTCCTTTCGGCCCCCTCATGCAGCAGGGAGGTATGGCTCCGGGGAGCCGTTGAGCCTCGTCCGCGCCTGCTCCCACGACTCTGTCGGATGGGCGAGGCCGCGTTCCGAAATCTCCTTGTCCGTCAGTCGTTGATGCTGCTCTCGAGTCTTGGGCTGCTGCTTCGCAGCCACACTGGCCTCCGGCGCTGGCTTCATCGCCTTGTAGCTGATCGAAAAAACCAAGTGAGAAAACTTTCGGCCCGTTTTCCGCGGCTTCCAGCTCACCTGGATATCAGAAAACTCGTTGATCTGATCAACAGACGGGTCGATGACGGACTTTTGGAACATCGAAAATTTCGTGTACTTGCCCTCGAGACCTAGCAGCCGCTTCAGCTCCTCGGTTTCGATCGTACGCTCGCCGAGCTTCGCGTACTGCAGCAGCAGCTCATAGACTCGGATGGCATTGGGGCTCGACATTGCGCCGATCCGTTCCAGGCGGTACGAGGTGAATTCCTTTTCGAGACGGGTGATGTACGGGACAACTTCCTGAGAGAACCGCAGCTGCACCGTTCCTGCGCCGCTGATGTACGACTTGCTGCTGATCCAGCGGAAGGAGGAGACTCGTGGCTTGCCGCTCACAGGGTCCACGTCCTCAATGGTCACCGATCTCTGGTACAGAGCATCAAGGGCTTCCTTCAGCTGCCCATACACACTGTCCTGCCGCATCCCGAACAGCTCGCAAAAGCGACGCGCCTCCAGTGAGACATGCGAATCAGCTAAGCCGGTTTGCGACTCGCGCGCTTCCACAATTGCGGCCAGGATCATCCGCTGCTCAACGAGGGTCAGCCGGTAAGAGGCCTCGATCAAGCGGTTTGATTTCACAATGAGGTCGGTTTTATCACTGATCACGGCAGATTCCCTTCAAATTTCCAGGAATCCTACCCGTTGAAAGGGAAGGCGTCAATTCGCCTTCCCTTTCAAAGTGAACCCTGTGGACACAGCCGGAATTTTCTTTCCCTTCGACCGGAAATCCCTTCCCCCTCAGCCGGAAATCCCTTCCCCATAGACCGGGTTTTTCTTCCCCTTAGCCGGAATTCCCTTTCCTTTCAGCTGCTGGAGGCCACGGGAGCCGCGGGCTCCAGAATATCGAAAAGCTCTTAAAAGCTGGAAAAGTATGAAAAATTGTTAAAAGCCCCGCAGGCCTGTGCAAAACCTCAGGCTTCTGTGCACTTCAGCTACGAGGACGCCTCCGGCGTCCGCTGTTAATGCGCCTGAAGGCGCGGGTCAGTCAACCGGACCCACTCAGCTAAATTCAAAACCGAGTTGCCTGAAACTCGCCTCGCACTACGAGGCCGCCTTCGGCAGCCCCTGTCCATGCGCCAGAGGCGCGGATTCACAGCCGCACCCACTCAGCCAAACGAAACGAAGGCACCGCCAAACACTTCCATCAGAACCAGATCAAGAACAAGAACCAAAGCAAGATCAACCACGAGATGACACGCGCTTACCTGCGCCCTAAAGGGCGCGCGCGTGAAGCAGTTCGCGGGCTACGCGCCCGCCCGGCGGCAAGGGGTTGCACCCCCTGCACCCGCAGCCTTGGGACGTGCAAGCTCCGCACTACTTCATCACCACCTTGAACAAGGCCCCAAAAGGGTGGGAAGTGGGCTCGGCAGTGTGCTTAATCCGGCCGCTAAGCTGCCTGAAAGGCCGCAGGCGAAGTTTTCTGCGCTCGGCCAGCCCCAGGCGACCTGCAACACCTGCTTGCGTTCAGATGCATGGCGGAGGTTCCCGAATTGCCATGACCCACCCCAGGAGGTGCTGCCGTCCTGCTACTGGCCGACAAGCGCACGCTGCGCGTGCCAGTAATCAGGCAGCGAGCCTCGGCCTCCGCGCGCAAGATCCTGGCCATCGCGATTACCCCTCTTTCCCATCTTCACCCTTGGCCTTCTGCGGCAGGCCAGACTTCATCTTCCGCGCCTGCTCCAGCTCGCGCGCGAGCTGTTTTTCGCGCGCCTCGAGCGATTCGACCCGACCGCGCAAGTGGGCCAGATCCTCCCCAGCCTTCGACGCTTTCTCTTGGGCAGTCCTGGTCGCCTTTTGAGCAGACTCCAACTCGCGCGCAGCGGTTTCCAGACGGGCCTGGCATGCCTGCTCGGCTTTTTCTGCTCGATTCACGTCGCGGAGCGCTTTTTCAGTCTCTGCCTGCGCGGCCTGGGCCAGCTGGCGAGCTTCCTGCTCCCTGGATTTCAGGTCTGCCACCAGGGCGTTGAGGCGCTCGACCGACTCGGCGCTGACGGCCGCTGACTTCTCAGCTTGGTGCCGGGCGCTCTCGCTCGCCTCCAGGGCGCCGGCCGTGCCGGGGGGTTTTGCGCTCGCCATGCCGGCGCAGCCTGCCACGAGTCTGAGGGCCGAGCCTCTAGATCAGAGCTGGGGCCGGCCAGGGCCCCGTCACACGAACCGTGCGACGATGTCGGGCGTCACGCGCCTGGGTCGGCCGCTCGCCTGGTCGATCATGCACCAGACGGTTCGCGCCTGGGCGCACATGGCGCCGTCAGGGCCGTCGATCCGCACGAAGCGATCGAACCTGGGACCCTCGGGGGCGTCGGCGACCCAGGTCCGCGCGGTGGCGGTCTCTCCCGGCATCAGCGCGCGGCGATAATCGATCTCGTGCCGCAGCACGATCCAGGCCCACCTGGCCTGTTCTTCCGCGAGTTGGCGCGCATGCCAGTGAGACGTGGCCATGTCCTGAATCCAGCGGACATAGACCACGTTGTTCACGTGCCCATTCTCGTCGATATCCGAGGGAACCGGCGTGAAGTTCAGTGTGAAGACCTGACGGCCGGGCGGCGGCTCCAGCAGGCGGCTCACGCCGCCAGGACGCCTTGCTCGGTGAGGAACGTCTTCAGTTCGCCCGATTGGAACATCTCGCGCACGATGTCGGCGCCGCCGACGAACTCGCCCTTCACGTAGAGCTGCGGAATGGTCGGCCAATCGGTGAAGGACTTGATGCCTTCGCGCAGGGCGTCGCTCTGCAGGACGTCCACGCCGACGAAGTCCGCGCCCAGGTGGTCGAGGATCTGGACCACCGAGGACGAGAAGCCGCAGCGGGGCTCGTCGGGAACGCCCTTCATGAACAGGACCACGGGATTGTCCGCCACGGCTTTGGCGATGAAGTCGTGAACGGGGTTGGCGGGCGCGGTATCGGTCATGGGACGGGCCTTTGAAGAATTCGTCTGAGAGCTAGGGAGCCGGCGCGCCTGGGTCAAGCGCTGCGGCGTCTCACCGCTTGACGCATGTCAAGCGGGGCTTGAGGTCTCCAGGGCCAGGGCGTGGAGTTCGCCGCCGACCTTGCCCTTCAGGGCCGCATAGACGAGCTGGTGCTGCTTGACCCGCGAAAGGCCCGCGAAGGCCGAGGAGACGATACGAGCGCGGTAATGGTCGCCGTCGCCCGCTAGGTCTTCGATGGCGATGTCGGCGTCCGGGAAGGCTTCTTTCAGGTTCGATTCCAGATCGGCGACGGACATGGGCATGGGAGGGCTCCACTCAATGAGACTTTCCGGGTCAGAAAGCTCAAAACCGCTAATTGGCCAAGGGTTCTCTTGAGGAAGCCTAGAGCGCCGGGGCGATCTCGTCATAGCCGCGGCCCAGGAACTGTAGCAGGCAGAAGCCGTTGCCGAACGGATCGGCCAGCAGGGCGATCCTGCCCCAGGAATGAGTGGTCGGCTGGGCGTCCAGCCTGGCCCCGGCCGCAAGCGCCCGGGCCAGCGTCGCCTCGAGGTCCTCGGTGACGAGGTCGAAGTGGACCGGCGTCCAGTGCCGTTCGTACCTGCGGCGATCCTGGCCCGCGCCCAGCGAGCCGGCAGCCTTGACCAGCAGATAGAGCTTCACCGGCAGGCCGGAGAGCTCGACGCCACCCTCTCCGAACCGGCGTGTCACGGTCAGGCCGAACGCGCCGCAGTAGAAGGCCTCCGCGGCGGCGAGGTCGGGGACGTCGATGTTGACCAGCAGGTCCACTGACGCCCCCTTCGCGTCAGTCCACGATCGCCGAATAGATCAGGCTCTTGAGCTGGCCGCGGAAGTTGAAGGTGCTCGAGGGCATGAGCTGGGTCATGAACACCACGCTCAGCTCCTCCTTCGGGTCGACCCAGAAGATGGTCGAGGCCGCGCCGCCCCAATAGTAGTCGCCCACGCCCAGGGTCTGAGTCTGGGTCTGGCCCTTGGTGGAGGCGAAACCGAGCCCGAAGCCGACGCCGTCATTGGAGGTTTCCGAGAAGGCGCCGATCGCCATGGTCGACAGGTCCTGTCCGCCGGCCAGATGGTTCATGTGCATCATCTCGAGGGTGCGCGGGCCGATCAGCCGGTAGCCGTCCAGCTCGCCGCCGCGGCGCAGCATCTCGCAGAAGCGCATATAGTCGTCGATGGTGCCGGTCAGGCCGCCACCGCCGGATTTGAAGACGGGGTTCCTGGTGAAGGCGCTGGTGGCCGGGTCGTCGATCAGCTTGAGCTTCTTGTCGGGGCCGCGCTGATAGTTGGCGCAGAAGCGGTCGAGCTTTTCCGGGGCGACGAAGAACGAGGTGTCCTTCATGCCGAGCGGGCCCAAGATCTCTTCCTGCAGGAACGCGTCGAAGGGGCGGCCGGAGATCACCTCGACCAGGGCGCCGCAGATGTCGGTCGACAGCGAGTACATCCAGCGAGCGCCCGGCTGGTAGAGCAGCGGCACCTGGCTCAGCTTGTCGAGGAAGGCGGTCATGGAGTCTTCTGTCGCGGAGCTGCGGATCTTCAGCTCGCGATAGATCTTGTCGACCGGATGCTGGATGCCGACGCCGGGCAGTCCGCCGCCATAGGTGAAGCCGCCGGTGTGGCTGAGCACGTCACGGAAGGACACCGGGCGGTGGGGCTCTTCGGTGACCATGTCCGGGCCTTCGCCGGACACCCATACGCGGTGGTTGCGCCAGGAGGGGACGTAGCGGCTGACCGGGTCGCTGAGCTGGAAGTGGCCCTGTTCATACAGCATCATCAGCGCGATCGAGGTGATCGGCTTGGTCATGGAGTAGATGCGGAAGATGGCGTCGTCGGCCATCGGCTTGCCGCGCTCCAGATCCATCGACCCGAAGGACTTGCGATAGGCGACCTGCCCGCGGCGGGCGACCGCCACCTGGCAACCCATGATCTTCTGGGGGCCGATATACGCCCGTTCCAGATGCTCGCCGATCCGCTCCAGGCGGCCAGCGTCGAGCCCGGTCCACTGCGATTGGGCGTCCATCAAATCCTCCCGAGAATAATGGCCTTGGCCTTAATTGGCCGGCATCATGAGCCGCCGCGGCCGTGCGGCCAAGCACATCGTGAGGAGACGCCGTGCAATCTTTGATGGAGCAGGCCGCCGTCGTGGGCGCGCAACTGAAGGCGGCGGGGCAGAAGGTGGCTGTGGCTGAAAGCTCTTCCGGCGGTCTGATCAGCGCGGCGCTGCTCAGCGTGCCGGGCGCCTCGGCCTATTATCTGGGCGGCGGGGTGGTCTACACACCCAAGGCGCGGGTGATGCTGATGGATATTCCGAAGGAAGCGCTGGCCGGCATGCGCTCGGCGAGCGAACCCTACGCCATGCTGCTGGCCAGGACCGTGCGCGAACGGTTCGGCGCCACTTGGGGCGTGTCGGAGACGGGCGCGGCGGGGCCTACGGGCAACGGCTATGGCGACGCCGCGGGGCACACCTGCGTCGCGATCTCCGGTCCGATCGAGTTCGTGACTACGATCGAGACCGGCTCTGATGACCGCGAGGCCAATATGAGGGCGTTCGCGGCCGCCGCGCTGGAGCTGCTGGCCAAGGCCAGCGCATAAAGCTCCGTCAGCCTTCCATGAAGCCGGGCATCCAGTCCTCGTGGGCGGCGCGCAGCTCTGCCAGCGGCAGGCTCAGCAGGCCCTCGACCTTCAGCTCCTGGCCGCCGGCCTTGCCGATCACGGTCGCCTCGACGCCGGCCGCTCGGGCCGCGGCGAGGATCGGGCCGGCGTCCTTCACGGCGAGCAGGTAGCGGGCCTGGTCCTCGCCGAACAGGAAGGCGTGCGAGGCCACCGATCCTGAGGGCTGCAGGGCGAAGCCGCGGTTCGAAGCCAGGGCCATTTCAGTGGTCGCGGCGATCAGGCCGCCGTCCGACAGGTCGTGGCAGACCGTGACCTGACCGGAAACGATGAGCTGGCGGACGAAGTCGCCGATCTTGCGCTCCAGCGCGAGGTCCACTGGTGGCGGGGCGCCGGCCTCCTGGCCCACGACTTCGCGCAGGTACATTGAGGCGCCCAGTTCGCCGACGGTCGTGCCGACCAGCACCAGGGCGTCGCCCTCCTGCATGCCGGCGAAGTCGGCCCGGCGGGCGTAGTCGGGGATCAGGCCCACGGCGCCAACGGTCGGGGTCGGCGGAATGGCAGCGCCGTTAGTCTCGTTGTAGAGCGAGACGTTTCCGCTCACGACCGGGAAGTCCAGGTCGCGGCAGGCCTGAGCCATGCCCTCGATGGCGCGCACGATCTGGCCCATGATCTCGGGCCGCTCGGGATTGCCGAAGTTCAGGTTGTCGGTGATGGCGATCGGATCGGCGCCGACGGCGGTCAGGTTCCGCCAGGCCTCGGCCACGACTTGCTTGCCGCCCTCGAAGGGATCGGCCTGCACATAGCGCGGGGTGCAGTCGGAGGTGACGGCCAGGGCCTTCTTCGTGCCGTGCACGCGCACCATGCCGGCGTCCGCGCCGGTGGCCGAGTCCTCGAGGGTGTCGGCCATGACGTGGCGGTCGTACTGCTCCCACAGCCAGCGCTTGGAGGCCATGTCCGGGCTGGACATCAGCTTCACCACGGCGGCGGCGTAGTCGGCCGGCGCTTCGACGTCCGCAGCCGCCAGGCGCGGCAGTTGGGGCGAGGCCGTCCAGGGCCGGTCATAGAGCGGGGCGTCGTCGAACAGCGGCGCCAGCGGAACGTCGCAGACTACCTCGCCCTTGTGCTTGAGCACCATGTGGCCGGTGTCGGTGGTTTTGCCGATGACGGCGGCGTCCAGGCCCCACTTTTGGAAGACCGCATAGCCATCGGCCTCGCGGCCAGGCTTCAGGACCGCCAGCATGCGCTCCTGGCTTTCCGAGAGCATCATCTCGTAGGCGGTCATGCCCTCTTCGCGCTGGGGCACCTGGTCGAGGTCGAGCTCGATGCCGACCCCGCCCTTGCCGGCCATTTCGACCGACGAGGAGGTGAGGCCCGCGGCGCCCATGTCCTGGATGGCGGCGACCGCGCCGGTGGCCATGAGCTCCAGGGTCGCCTCGATGAGCAGCTTCTCGGCGAAGGGGTCGCCGACCTGCACGGTCGGGCGCTTCTCGTCCGAGGCGTCGTCGAACTCGGCCGAGGCCATGGTCGCGCCGTGGATGCCGTCGCGGCCGGTCTTGGAACCGAAATAGACCACCGGGAGACCCGGAGCCGGAGCGGCCGAGTAGAAGATCTTGTCCGCGTCGGCCAGACCCACGCACATGGCGTTGACGAGGATGTTGCCGTCATAGCCGCGGTGGAAATTGGTTTCGCCGGCCACGGTGGGCACGCCCACGCAGTTGCCATAGCCGCCGATGCCGGCGACCACGCCGGAGACCAGGCGCTTGGTCTTGGGGTGCGAGGGATCGCCGAAGCGCAGGGCGTTGAGCAAGGCGATCGGCCGCGCGCCCATGGTGAAGACGTCGCGCATGATGCCGCCGACCCCGGTCGCCGCGCCTTGGTAGGGCTCGATGTAGGAGGGGTGGTTGTGGCTCTCCATCTTGAAGATGCAGGCCTGGCCGTCGCCGATGTCGATGACGCCGGCGTTTTCGCCCGGGCCGCAGATCACCCGGGGGCCGCTGGTCGGGAATTTGCCGAGGTGCTTCTTGCTCGACTTGTAGGAGCAGTGCTCGCTCCACATGACCGAGAAGACCCCCAGTTCCACGAGATTCGGCTCGCGGCTCAGGCGCCTGACGATCAGGTCGTATTCCTCGGGCTTCAGCCCGAATTCGGCGGCGGTTTCGGCGAGGGTCTTCGCAGGCTGGGCGCTCATGGGCGCGCATATAGCGGGACTCTGACCAAAGTGGGAGAGGGCAGGGTGGCGCGCTTCTGCGATCTATGAGGGGTTCGACCCGATATTCCGCGAGGCGGACCGGGGTTAGATTGCGCCAGCCCAGGCGGGAGGTCGAAGTGATGACGAGGTGGCCGACGCTCTTCCTGCTCTCAGCCCTGTGGGGCGGCGCGGCTCTCGCCCAATCCTTGGGGCCTGGCCTTGAAACGCAGGGCGCGCAGCACGCGATGCTTGTGGAGCCGGTCGCTGAGAAGGTCGTCGATCGTCTTCCAGCCGGGCCGCTCTACTGGCGGATCGAGGCCTATCCAAGCCTCCAGGCGGCGCAGACGGCGGCCGGCGCCTATGCCCTGGCGGCGCAGGCGTGGGGGCGAAGCTGGCTGTTTACGTTGGGACCGCCGGGCGGAAGCAGCGGGGGAACCAGGATCGCGGAGGTAGGCCCGGTGTCGATCCCCACCGCTTCCGCCTACCGCCTACGCATCAATCGCGCCGGCGGGCCGCCCGGCGTCCAGACGCCGGTGCATACCCACCCGGGATCCGAGGCGTTCTACGTCCTCAAAGGGCAGCTCACTCAGCGGGGCTCGCACGGAGAGATCCGGCTGGACGCTGGCCAAGCCCTCAAGGGCCACGAGCCGGGCATGGTCATGCAACTGACGAGCAGCGGCTCTGGAGACCTGGAGCAGTTGGTGATGTTCGTCGTCGATGCGGACAAGCCATTCTCAATGCCCGCGAGCTTCGATTGAGCGACCACACTGCTGATCGCAGCTTCAACGCCAGGCGAACACCGGCTGCTCCAGTTCCGCGACCCGTGTCACCCGGCCGGCGATCACCTCGCGGAGCTGATAGATGAGCGCGGCGGTCGGCGCATGGATGTGGTGTTCGCCAAGGTTGAGCCGGATCAGCGGGCGCTCGCTCTCGGGGATGGTCTCGAAGGCGACCGCTGCGTCGTCGGCGATCTGGTCGAGCCGGAAGCGGTGGACGGAGGCGACCTCGGCTGGGTTGGGGATCATTTCCTCGGCGTGGTCCAGCCAGGTGATGACCGGCGCGATGGCGTAGCCGGACCGAGTGGCGTAGTCGTCCAGCACGCCCAGGATGCTGGTCTGCGGCAGCAGCAGGCCCAGTTCCTCATGCAGTTCGCGCAAGGCGGCCTGTTGCAGGGTTTCACCCAGGTCGCAGCGGCCGCCGGGCAAGGCCCACTGACCGGCGTGGGCGCGCAACTGCGCCGAGCGTCGGGTGAGCAGGAAGGCCGTTTCTCCCGAGCCATCGCCAGCGTCCACCAGGGTGATGGCGACGGCCGCCAGCTTCAGTTCCGGCCCGGCATAGGCGATGCGCGGAAAAGCCTGGCAACGGGCGGCCAGTTCGGCGCGGAACGAAGGGGTGAACGGAAAGCTCATCATCTATCGATAGCAGGACGCGCCGCCGGGTGCGCGCGTGGAATGCGCTGTTGCGGCCGGGGCGCGACTTGCTCTACCGGCAGGGCAGACGCGCGGGCGTTGCGTGGCCGCAATCTGGACAACTTGGCGGGCTTCTTTCCGCCCATGTGGATATCGTCGATGCGTGGTTATTTCGGGGCGGTAGCCGCCTTGGTGGTGTTGCTGGGCGGGCAGGCGCAGGCGCAAAACGCGCCGGGGGCCCAGAGGGTGATCGACCGGGCCCAGGCGGCTATGGGCGGCGCTCGAGCCTGGAACGGCCTGCGGGGCCTGCACGAAAGCGGCGAGGAAGGCGGGGTGAAGTTCGAGCGGTGGCTCGACCCGCTGCGCTATGGCCTGCGCAAGGAAACCCACACCTCGGCCGGGAAGGTCACCCAGGGCTATAACGGCGCGGCCGAATGGCGGGTGCTGGCCAGCGGCGTGGCGACCGGCTCGGTCGAGCGCCAGGTGGTGGGAAAGGTGCGTTCGGAGGCTTTCTTCGGCGCCTACGGCTATTTCTTCCCCAGCCGGTTCGACCTGCGCAGCGTGCCGGTCGGAGAGCGGCAGAGCCAGGGCAAGACTTATGACGTGCTCAAGGTGCAACCGGCCGGGGGAGCGCCGCGTGAGCTGTGGTTCGACCGCAAGACCGGGTTGCTGGGCCTGATGATCGAGGAAGGCGCCGCGCCAGGCGAGCGGCCATTGACGACCGAGGTCCTCGACTATCGCAAGGTCGGGTCGATCACCCTGCCGCATCGCTTCGTGACCTATGGCGGCAAGCTGACCGCGCCGCTGGAGCGCAAGGTCAACGCCGTCGACGTCCAGCCCGCCGACCGCATGCAGTTCAGCCTGCCGCCGCCCAGCGGCACGTCGCCGCTCCCGAAGTCTTGAGCGAGGCTGTCGGCTCCAGCGATGCTATAGGGCAAGTGGGTGCAAGTCGGAGCCTGCGTACATGAGCAATGATTTGACAGCGAGCCGGCGACGGCTCCTGAAGGCCTCGTTGGGCGCTCTGGCGCTCGGCGGCGCTACGAGCGGACAGGCGCTTGCGGCGGTCAGCGGCGCGGCGGACCGGGCGCGGGCCTTCGGCCTGGCCAAGGTCGGCCTGGAACGAATGGGCGGTTCGGTGAAGCACCGCGACCTAGTCGGTCTCGCCGACTTCAGCAGCCCTTCCAAGAACCCGCGCTTCCACCTGCTGGATATGCAGAGCGGCCAGATGCGCAGCCTGCTGGTCGCGCACGGCCGCGGATCGGACCCGAGCCATACCGGATGGGTGAAGTCGTTTTCCAACGCCTTCGGTTCGGCGGCGAGTTCGGAAGGCGCCTACGTCACCGGCGACTATTATGTCGGCAAGCATGGCCGCTCGATGCGGCTGCAGGGCATGGATCCGGGCAACAGCAACGCCATGGCCCGGGCGATCGTGGTGCACGGCGCCTGGTATGTGAGCCCGCAGATGGCGAAGGAGCGGGGCGTGCTCGGCCGCAGCGAGGGCTGCTTCGCCTTCGCAGAGAACGATCTGCCGCAGGTGCTAGAGCGCCTGGGTCCCGGCCGTCTGCTGCTGGCCGGAAAATTCTGACGGCTCCTGTAGGATCGATGGCGCGTTCTGCGTCCTAGGTGCGAAGGCCGCGTGGGCGGCCCCGTAGCAACGAGGACGACGCCATGCAGAAGATCCATCCCTTCCTCTGGTTCGACGGCCAGGCCGAAGAGGCCGCCAAGCTCTATTGCTCGCTGTTCCCGAACTCCAAGATGGGGAAGGTGACGCGCTATCCGCCCGGTTCCTATGGCGGCATGGACGGCCAGGTCATGACCGTGGAGTTCGAGCTCTCCGGCCAGCCAATCACGGGGCTAAATGGCGGACCTGCCTTCAAGTTCAATGAGGCGGTCTCGTTCAGCGTCGCCTGCGAGGACCAGGCCGAGGTCGACCGCTACTGGAACGCCCTGACCGCGGACGGCGGCGAAGAGAGCCAGTGTGGATGGCTCAAGGACCGCTTCGGCTTCTCATGGCAGATCGTGCCGACCGTCCTTGCCGAACTGGTCGGCGATCCCGACCCGGAGAAGGCCCGGCGCGCCAATCAGGCCATGCTGGGCATGAAGAAGCTCGACATCGCCGCCCTGAAGGCGATGTACGGCGCGGACTTCTTCTCGGGCGCCACGGTGGACAGCGTCTATACCTTCAGCGACACGACGGGGGAGATGTTCATCAACGGCATCGGCCAGGGCACACCCTTCCGGAACACGCTGTTCCGCACCGTCTGGGACAACGGCGGCAACGACACCTATGGCTTCTCCAACTACATCGCCTTCGAGTCGATGCGCATCGACCTGCGGCCCAGCGATCCGAACGATCCCGGCATCGGCTGGACCGACGTCGATGTGGGCACCAATTTCCAGGCAGCGAGACTGAGCGGCGGCAGCACTGCGACGCTCGACGACGATGTCTGGGCGCGCGGCCAGCTGGCGAATGCCATGCTGTTCAACGGCGACACACGCAGCCTGATCGAGAACGCCATCTCCGGCGCGGGCGACGACACGGTTCTTGGCAATCAAGGCAGGAACCGGCTCGAAGGCCGCGGAGGTGTGGACTCCCTTGCCGGGCTCGATGGCGACGACACGCTCATCGGCGGGCAGGGCGCCGGCTTCGTCGGGGACACGCTCGACGGCGGCAACGGCACCGATCTTGCCTCCTATGCCGACAGCGGGGAGGCGGTGCGCGTCGATCTCTCCGGCGTCTACGGCAAGGGCGTCGGCGGCACCGCGCAGGGCGACGTGCTGATCCCGGTCGAGGATATTATCGGCACCTACGCCGACTACCACGGCGACCAGGGACCGCATCCAGGGCTTCGTCAGCGGCGAGGATCGGCTCTGGATCGACGCCTCCGGCTTCGGCGGCGGCCTGGTCGTCGCGCTTGCGCGGCGGCGAGAAGCTGAAGCTGTCGTAGTCGGCGACGTCCAGGCGCTTGCCGCGCACCATGGCCGACACGCGC
>LNAP01003817.1_pt1 | contig 14295 bp, 15 predicted proteins | sample 602601 | NCBI WGS metagenome assembly LNAP01 (sample SAMN02440304, study PRJNA202911) | soil metagenome | biome: Subtropical and temperate rainforests or woodlands; isolation source: soil samples (1 kg each in a 20% v/v slurry with milli Q water) were... ...
GTCAAGGAGAATAGCTCCGATTGTGACTCTAACGTGAAAGAAACGGTCATCACGGTTTCGAAAAAGCATTCCAAAAAGGAGCTGCCGCGCAAGCGGCGCATTAAGTCCTCGCAGAGCACCAAAATCCAAAAGATAATGGACATGATGTCTGCACAGCTGACCAAGCTGTCCGCGGTAAAGGACGAGGACATTAAGCACATATTTGATTACCGCGCCTTTCCGGACGACGCAGAGCGCATGCATACCAGCCAGAGCTCGGCCAGCGGTGTCAGTGGAATGAGCGGCCTCTCTGGTGGGTCACGCAGTCAGAAGCGTCAATTGCAAGAACAACTCCTGCAAGAACAAGGCGAAACCACGTTGGATCACACAAAAATCTTGCACGGTGGTAATGGCCCCCGCCACGGATTGACTCCGCGTCCCCCAGGCAGTCGCCAATCCTCCTGGGGACTGGATCAAGCCTCCATGCTAAGCTCCACCTCGGAGGACTACCTGCGCATCCCCGTCACAGCAGATCTAGAAGACCGCAACGATGCCGAGTTTTATGCGCAAAACTACGGCATCAAGCTGGCGTTGGAGCATCTAACTGCGTTTCTGGAGGTCCTCACGAGCGGTCAAAGTAGCGATACCGCCTTTCTGCGCGGAGATGCTCAATCTGGAAATGGCAAAGGCAAAAGCAAAAGGATTCACTTCCCAGGCGACGAACGGGAGGAATTGCAAACCGTAGAAGGTCTACGTGGGAATATTAACACGCTCATTGCTCTCATTCGCGAATTGCATTTCCTCAGCCAGAGCAACAAAAACCTGTGCAAGGACCTACACAAAGATGTCGACAACAAGCTGAAAGAGTGCGACCGCCTGCGCAATGATTTGCTACACGAAGTCGAAGGTGCGCACTGGCCGCAAGCCACCCGGGCGGGGCAGTACGAACTCGGCATCGAACAAAGCAAAGAGAAACTGCGGGAGCTCAAGGTGGAGGTGAAGCAATGGGAACAGCGTGTGAGCATCAAGCGGGCACAAAACATACGTCTGTCGCAAGTGGTTGCCAACACATCCACACGGCGCGCGTCCATTGTGCACAAGCTGGACCCCCATTCAGAGGAAATTCTCAAGCCGCGTAAGAAATACGCACCACCGGTGGCTGGTCACCCACCCTCGGTGAAGCCCAAGTCTCCAATTAAAAGCGATCCGGTCAAAGAGGACGCTGGGCCACCCGGACAGTACAATTTCTCCGTCGCTAACAAACGAATGGATTTATTCGATGACATGAGCAATATTTACGACTCTGCGATTCGGTCTATCAAGCTATCTGCTGCTCCAGTGGAGCCACCTAGTACCACAATGGAAGGCGCTGAAAAGGCAATCGAAAATGCCATGTCTACAAACAATGAGCAATAGGAAGCGGCTCAAACGTTGTAGTCAATTGTCTTGCTATGCTTATCGTGCCGCTTGATGAAAGTAATTCATATCTTTGTTTGTACACTCAGACAGAGGATACTTCTTTCAATAAAAGAGTGTTGCGATCAACTATAAACAAATTTTGGTATTCATTTTTTATTATGGTAAGAAGCACCATAATTGATTAATCTTTAGCGTTGCACAGTACGAAATAAAATAGAACTAAATGTCAACCTGAAAAGAAGAGTTTGAACCACCAACACAAAACAAATGTGAACAAAATTGGTGTGTATTTTATACACATATCTTTCACTACAGCTGCTGATTCTCCACGGTGCTTTTGCCTTTCAGCGCATTGGCCAGGTTCACACTATATACATCTGAGCCCATACTATAGATAGGGTTGCTAGTGGTCATCTCCGTGCCCATCGTGTTAATTGTGGTATCCGTCGTGCGCAGTGTGGGAGGTTGTTGCGATTTATTCTCCACTCGCTGGATCGTATTCACTAATTCCTGGTCGTCCATATAGTAGAACTCCTCGTCCACTTCGTCAATCGCCGAGGAAGGATGCGAGACCGACGAGGTATTGTTTTCCAAGTCACTGGCTTTCGTCAAAGAGGAGCCGGAAGGTGTGCACTCACTGCCCCCGCCAGTGGTGGTACCGCGCTGGTTGATAAACGAAGAGCGACGAAAGTTTCGCTTGCGGATCTCCAGCGAGGTCTGGTCGATGGAGCCGCCTGTACTGACGATGGAGCGCAATTGCTCCATGGCGTACGGCTGCATCATCAAGAAGATACACAGGTAGCCAATGCCCGTGGCAGGCGACAGACCTGCGTAGCAACATGCCATTGCAAAGCGAGTCGTCGAAGAGTTGCCGGTGTACGGTCCGAACCCGTAGCGTGCTTCGTAAATAGACGCCCCAAGCCGCGATATCGTCTGCATGAGCGGATAATAAATCATTCGTTGTGCGAGCACTTTAATCGCCATCTCTTGCGGCGTTCGAGTAAATTTGGTCCTTCTTGCGGATGTGCGGAATGCTCTCAGTTCTATGATAGCGTGTGCAACAAAATTGATCAGGATGGAGACTAATCTAGACCAGTAGTACATTTCTTCAACGATATGTGCCTGATATTTGGTTCCTGACTCTTGCAACACTAATACTGCGATACCAAGCACAGTAGCGGGCACCAAAGCAATGAGATTTAGATAGTAAAAGTTCTGCAGGATGTCGGTTGACTTCATCCACATAACTACTCTCAAAATAATAACTGCCAAGATGTTGGTCCAAATTGATACCGACATACCTCCAAAGAACTGGAAGCCATTCAGAACTCCAATTGCAGCACTCCCATCATTTGCAGATATGTGAAGTGCAAAGGATATATCATAAACTATTTGGCAACAACACATACACGTTATAATAGCTAGATAGCCGTTCCATTTCCGCATGACTCGAATCAACCATAAGTTCGTAACTGTACACAGCAAACTGATCAACGATACCGTCCATGCTATAGCAACAACAGTTCGTTGCTGTTCGTTTAACATCACTGTGGCGCTGTTGCTGCAATCGTAGGCGACAGCAGATACAGATTGATCGAACGATCCCTTTCGATTCTGCGAGTGTTCGAGTGTGACGGTTACGCTTGAGTGTTCCCGTTTTCCCGTCCCAAGGTGGATCAACCAATCGAAGTGAAATTATTTGTCAGTCACGCAGCATACAATGTCTGCTGAACCAGCAATGCAGTCATCATCTTCTTTGGCCTGTGGAAGCTGTCGATCGGTGGGTGAGTTCAAAAAAGTCAACAGAATTGGGGAGGGAACGTACGGGTATGTGTACCGTGCCATTTACAAATCCACCGGCGAGGTAGTTGCACTAAAGCGCATAATACTTCACAACGAAAGGCAAGATGGGTTTCCGCTTACTTCCCTCCGCGAAGTGAAAACATTAAAGGCTTGTAGTGACCACCCAAACATCGTCAGATTGCATGAAGTGGTGGTCGGACCAAACCGAGACGCTGTGTTTTTGCTCTTCGAGTACTGTGAACATGATTTAGCCACGTTGATGAAGGCTTTCAAAGTACCATTTAAGGAGTCTGAAGTGAAGTGTTTGGCGATGCAGTTATTATCGGCTGTAGAGCACGTGCATAACAACTGGATAGTCCATCGCGACATCAAACTGTCAAATTTGCTGTACAACGCGAAAGGTCAGCTCAAATTGGCAGATTTCGGTCTGGCACGGACATTGTCACATCCTGCTCCAAGCAATCTAACTCAAACAGTAGTAACATTGTGGTACCGGGCGCCAGAATTGTTATTGGGCAGTGAAAGTTATTCTTTTGCGATCGATATTTGGTCAGCCGGCTGTATATTGGGAGAGCTTCTGCTGAACCAACCACTTTTGCCTGGAAAGAACGAACTTGATCAAATCAAGTGGATATTTCATCTATTAGGTATGCCTTTGTTAATCTTTGTGATCAGATTTCTTCATTCCGCATGTGTAAATGTCGCTTCTCGGTAAATTTATCACATCGTGCGAATAACCTTGATTCATTTTATAAACTTAATGTTTGCATTGTTCTTTGTGCAGGTTGTCCCAACACGCGTATTTGGCCGGAGGTAGAAGCACTCCCACTGATCGCCAACGGATCTATTGACCTACCACGAGAGCAGAAAAAGTACGTGTACAATACCCTCCAAGAGACCTTCCCCAAGTTACGAGAGGAAGGAATCGACATGTTGCATGCACTGTTGACGTACGACCCGAAGTTGCGACCCACCGCGCGGGCAGCACTAAAACATGGTTATTTTTACTGCAGTCCGTATCCACAAGAATCGGATTTTATGCCAACGTTTCCAACTCAACATGACGATATGAAGTAAATGATCAAACAATGAGAACTAATGAACCACAAAAAAATTATATTGCAATTTATGATACGCTTTAAAGCAGGAATTATGAGGCAAATTTTTGCTCCGTTCGTAATAACATGTTCTGAACACAGTTTTAAGTACTGCGCGCAACAGCAACGCAACACCAACAACGCCACAAGCCTAAAAAATTCACAAAATTTCAACAACACGAACCAAATATTGTTTTAGATGTCAGCTTTTAATAAACTGTCCAGAGCCATGACCTTTGATGAGCGCAAGGTCGGTGGCCGGACTGTAGCCAAGCCCGAGGAAGACCATGTCTTCACCAAGCTTCAGAAAAGATCTATGACCTTTATTGCTCCCTCTGCCGCTCCCAGTGGTAGAGACCGAGCCCAAAGTATGTCCATTCCTGACGTTATGTATCGCCGTCATTTTGGTCATGAGGACGAAGAGCACAACAAGCCTTTTTCTTTCCATTACCAGCATGGAGTTACCGGCGATGGGGCAGTCGCACCGGTGATTGTGAAACCCACTGAGGACAACAGTGGCAAGGCGGTCGTCGTCACAGATACGTTCACCACGGGAGCTGTGGTGGCGAACAGCTTGTACAAGATGGGGTACAAGGTTATCTGCGTGCTGTCAGCGGACCTGAAGGATTTGTTGAAAATGATTCCGGATGACCTTGAAGTTCAGTTCACCGCCACCATCACGATGGATGTGGAAGCCGAGCATTCCGCTGCGATCAAATCCGTCATCGAACAGATCCATGCTGTGGGGCTACCTGTGGTGGCGATCTTCGCTGGCGCGGAGACTGGTGTGGAGCTTGCGGACGAGTTGTCAGAGATCATGGGTCTCCGCACCAACGGCACCGCGCAGAGTGACGCTCGCCGCAACAAATACGTGATGGGCGAGACAGTGCGTGCCGCGGGCCTGCGCGCCGTCAAGCAGCTCAAGGCCACCGTGTGGGCTGATATTGAGAACTTTTTGACCGAGTGGAACCCATCTCCGTACAAGGTGATCGTGAAACCTGTGGACAGCGCAGGATCGGACGATGTCACGCTGTGCCTGAGTCTCAAGGACGTTCAGAAGGCCTTCGGTAATATCATCGGCAAGGTGAACGGCCTGGGCCTGGTGAACAAGGCCGTGCTGGTGCAGGAGTACTTGGAAGGTCAGGAGTACATCATTGACATGGTGAGTCGCGATGGTGTCCACAAGACTGCCGCTGTGTGGGCCTACGACCGCCGCGCGGTGAATGGCGCCGGCTTTGTGTGCTTCGGCCAGCGCATGTGCATGATCGATGACCCGCACATCCGCGAGCTGATTGAGTACCAGAAGAAAGTGATCACTGCGCTGGGCATCCGCAACGGTCCCACGCACGGTGAGGTGAAGTGGTTCCAGGGAGAGCCCGTGCTGGTCGAGGTCGGCGCGCGCTGCCACGGCGTGGAGGGCGTGTGGCAGCTCATTGTGGAAGCCGTGCTGGGTTACAACCAAGTGCAAGGCACGATCGATGCGTACTTCAACCACGAGAAGTTTAACACCATCCCCGATGTGGTGAGTCAAGCATATATTTTATAAACGTTATTTGCTTAGTATATTTTCATTTTCATTTTCGCTTTTTCATTTTTCATTTTCTTTTCTAGCCCATGGAGCGGCATTCGGACGGCCGCTTGGTGTTCCTGATTCTCTACAAGGACGGTCTCGTGGAGGATTTCGACCACGCTTTGCTAACGGAGATCCAAAACATGCCTTCTTTCGTCTCCCTTGAAATGTTCGCTGCCAAGGGAGCCCGTGTGCGCAAGACGATCGATTGTTTCACCTTTGGTGGCGTGGTGCGTCTGGTGAATCCCGACACGGCGGTGCTGATGCGCGACTACGAGCGCCTGCGAGAGATCGAGCAGATCGGCTTCATCAAGTATTCGGAGTAAATATGCTTGTGCAAGAAAAGAGTATGCTCAGTGTGGAACTAGGGTAGAAATAAAATGCAATTGTTGGTGTTTGCGTCACGCTGTTCTGTTTTTCTTGCCCGTGCCTCCTCACGCAGCATTTGGATGTTAGATACTAAATTTTGTGTGCATTGCTCACATTCCTTGTCCAGTTTTTGGACTTCGGTATCAGTAGGTATGTTTTAGAAAGACAAACACCTGCGTGTACCTACAGTAAAGAGGATGAATTTTTTGTTAACACTCAAAACAATCCGATAATAGGTTCCTTTGGTTTGCTTTCACCGATCAAAAAGTACAGTTACAATAGATACAAAGAAGTACGGACTTTGTTGCGAAACAATATCGTAGCAAGAGAATCAACATCATTGAACCAAGTTTTACACATTCTTCTTCGATTCCACGTCTTGCAAAAAGGTCTCGGGCGAAGAAAACTCCACCACGCTTTCGTCCACGGGATGGTTTACACGAAACAACACATAGCCCTTCGGAGCACCCGATATGTCCAGAACATTTGCATTCACGTCGTCCTCCGGGTGCGCGGGGCCGTGGCGTAGGCGAATGTCCACTTTATACACCTCCTGGGAGTGACCGGGAGCGTGATCGTGGGTGCGCGTGCGGCTAGCAACGCTGTTGATACCTACCTCCGGCACCTTGAGTGCGTTGTCATCGTACACGTACTGCGGCAAAGGCAATCCGAAGGCATCGTACACCACCAGGGACCAGTACTTCTGCTTGCAGGGGTCGATCCGCACAGTGACTTTGATCTCCTGGCCAGGAGGCACATCGTGACACATGATCCAGTACTTGTGCAGCTTGGACGGCTGCGACGCTTTGGAGCCCTGCTCGAGGGAGGCGTAGTAGAAATTGTTGATGCCGTGGCAGATGTCGCTGGTAAGCTGCTGAAGGCGCTTGCGCCCGAAGATGAAGCACAAATGGTAAATGAGCAAGCCCAGCAAACCGCTGCTGATAACAATGATAACAACATGATGTGTGGAGAGGATGCCTCGCAGGAGGATTGTGTTTGCTGCGAGGAAGATCAGATTCACCGCGACACAGCGCAGCGCCGACAAAGCCCATTTCGAAGCACGCATGTCCAGTCCACAGGGACCAGCTACCAGCGCATTCGAAGGTCGCACTACTTTCCCATCTCTCAAGCGAACGATCTCAGGTGTGACCACACTCGTCCCTGGTGGGACTAAGTAGTTCCGCATCGAAACGAATCCTTTTGCCCACCCATTTGTTCGGAGCACAATCCTATTTGGTTTTTCATCAATGTCTGCATCTGTATCAGATGTGAGTACCACTTCACATGTTCGCGCATTTCCATCAGCGTTAAGTTCAATTGAGTTTGGTGGATCAGAAGAACCAGCGCCATAAACAGACATCGAGCTAAATCTGCTGAGTGGGATTCTACCTCTAATTAAGAGAGGCTCCTTCAACGACAGTCCAGTCCATACTATGTTAAAGTTGGACGGCTCCGGCAATGTGCGAAATAATGAGATGATAGCATTGCTGAATGCGTGCGGGTTACCAGGAATATCAGATACAGCATCACGGTGCAGCGATTCAACGTTCTTCAACAGGAAAACGCGGAGAATGGTCGGGACAAAAGAGCTAACATTACAAAATCCTAGCACTATAATTTGTCCACCACACAAAGCATACACCAAAGAACTCATGATATCCAGTGTGGTAGAATCTGCAGATTGTGGGTGCGATGAGTGGCAAAGATTTTGTGATAATTATTAAAGGACTCCCAAGCGCCGTCCGTATCAAGAATCTTAGTCTACTACATTAAAGCAGGAGCATTTACAAACGTACAAACATATCATATAGAAGCATACATAAATACCTTCCGTAAACTAAAATCTGGAAGTGAAACACTCAGTCTTCTTTACCCATCACAATAAATTTCAGTTTCTGCAGTAACGTTCGTCGGTCCGGCGTGAGAGGATGAAAACTGGGATCGAAGGGCACCTGTGCGACCCCATTGAACAACAAAGGGTCCGCACGATCCTCGCATGGCCCCACCTGTGGCTCATCATACATCCGACCAAACTCTCGGGTGAACGAAATGTCCTTCGGATTAACCTGGATATTCATATTGACATGTAACGGTGGGAAAGGGCTGGTACGAATGTACGGGTTAATGACGCCCGCGAGACCGAGCTCGCGCACTCGTTCCGCCACCGCGTCGCGCACAAACGAGGCTAGCTGATACTCCTCAAAAGTAGCATCAAATTGAGGCAGTTTCACACCTTTTTTCGCACGAGTTGACACAACTGACATTGTGTCAACCGAGGGTTGGGAATCAGCCTTGATTACAATACCACTGGTGGCGTCTACCATAGCTACAAAGCCATCATGAATGCGCTGCAGACTTATAGAGAACGCGTTGGATGCGCGGTTGGCCATTGCATACAATACTTGGGTGATCTCAGGGGTCTTCGGCGACACGCGTCGCAACCGCTGTGTGAAGTCCTCGCACATAGCGAGCAGCATACTCTGGACGATGCGGCGATACACCGGGAGCAATAACTCCGCCGCCACTGTGCGGCACTGCTCCGGAAGCACCATCCTGACCACCTGAGAGGCTTGGTATGTGCTCAGCAAGGCCTGGTGGTCGGACTGGAACGCTTCTGTGACGCCCTGCACGGTGAGCTCAAGTGCTTCCATCGTGTCGTTCACCGTGTTACCCCCGTGTAGCAACCCGTTATTCAGCAAGTCCATTATCGATGCGTTCAGAAGCATGTGGTATTCCTGCGGCAAGTTTTTGCACGCCATGGTTGCGATGATTTCTTCCGGATGCCTCGGTTCCTGCTTCTGCTTCTGGCTGTGCACTTGGTTATCTTTTCCAGACGTTTCCACTGCTTGTGCAATGATACTCAGCACCCGCTTTGCGCTTTGACCCTTTTTGTGCTTGCTGGAAGCCTCGATGGCCTTGGAAATCAGCGTGTCCCGGATCCTTTCTATTTGCTCAATGTCGAACCCTGCTTCGCTCCCGCTGTAGCGAAATGTTACCTACAAGAACGATTATTCGATAATATTAGCCATGCTAGTCACATAAAATACCATGTATACAACATTCTAAGTTACCTGTACTTCGCATTTATATGATTGCGCTTCTTCGGTTATTTGCAAGACTTGTTTCTCAAGCTCAACATTCTCGTTTTCCTTTCCCTCGACGAGCACTAGCAGAGTCGATCCTACACTTTCCGCGTTACATAGACCACGCACATATATACCAATCCTCTGTAACAGTAGACCAGCGCCTGAGTTCTTTTCCAGAACAGACATATGGGTAACGTAAACGTCGCCCGCACCATGTAGCCTCAAAACTTCCTCGTCGGTCTCGGCTTTGAAGATAACAACATCCGCCGGCACCGCATCACTTTTAAATAGCGCATCGTATACGCACAGTCCCGATTTACTTTTGAATCCAAATGCTGTGCAAAGTTTCAAGTCGTGTGCGGTGCCATGTAAGTTAGTAAATCGTTGTGCAGTAGGGGGCAACAGACGAGTACATCTCACGGTGCTTACTGCAGCCGCTACAAGAAGTGCTATCATATAGACGAATAGTATCATTCTAGGGACCAATTCCGTCGACTATGGATGGCTGTGGTGAGACTTAGGGTTGTGGAGGGATGAACAACATGCATACATCGAGTCTCCGAATATGAAAATGCAGTCAAATTCTGCCGCCATTGCTCTGCTGCTGCTTGACGAGGACAGTACTTACTGTGCACCGGTATGAATACGAAACAGAATGCTGCAGCATCATTATCCAAAGAATAAAATCTAATTTCCCACATAAAAATGTTAGTTACAGATGTACATCAAGCTAATTGTTCAAGGTAGTCTAACACCCCCTACGCTTTGCAACCGCCTTTCACACATCCAACGATACTGGCCAGCACTCTCTCTACTACGAAGCGGAACACCCCCGAGCCCAAACAGTAGTGCGTGCAATCGGCGGGTAGCTGCGGGGTACGCAGGCTGTCTCCGTAGTCCACGTGTGCGTCCCACTGGTCATACAAAGGCTCCGCCACTGCAATTACACGATTACTGGGCGCCAATTCCGGCATAATTGTCTCAACCACGCGGTTGCGCCAGTCAGATTGAAAATACTTCGCCTTATCATCAATCGGTTCACAACGCAAGGTAGACTGATTGTGTGCGGTGGCGTGTCTAGCCGCGGCTTGGTAGAAACCGGCACCTCCAGGGAAATGCTGTGGGAAACTCTCCAGCCAGAGCAGTTGGGTCACATAGTACCCCGCATTGTGCTGGTTCTCTTTTGTTTGCAACAGATCCTTTTGAAGGGCTTGTATATCGCGTGTAAAAGGTTTTTCTTCGTTGTAGTGAGCACCAAGGTTGAGAATGAGCATGGTTGGGCGGGAGGCCTTGTCCATTAGAATTTGGTGCAACGTTCTCTTTTCCCGGCCTTGGTACTTATTGACTTGCTGGTATGCAATGGTGATATTATAACGTGTGATGTAGCTTTGGCCACCTAAGAGGTGACAAGATGGGTGGCCAGGACATTTGTCTTGTCCACGAGAATCGCTCAGAATCGTGTCTTCATGATAAGCCCAGGCATATTCATAAGTAGCATTAGCAAACTGAGTTAAGTGACATACAAACGACTGGTAGACCGATAGAACAATACTGTCACCCGCGAACAATATGTGCTGGTCCCGCATGGTAGCAAGCGTGACTACAGGGTCCTCCACTGATGATGAATTAAACGTAAACTGTCGACGAAGAAGGGACTCAGCTCTGGACGGGTTATGACTAAAGCAGTTATCACGCATCGTAAGAGCTCGGCAAAGAGATTCTGAGGTGAATGACACAGTCAACTCTGCTATATTGCGTGTACCATTTGGACCTGAAATTCCACGCCAGCTGTAATAGTTGGCAAAAGGATCGTTGCTCAACTGAGAATACGTTAGATTTTCCCATCTGCCCACAATATTAGAACATATACATAATATGGGAAGAAAGATAACCAGGGCAGCTATTAGGATTAGCATGATATGGCGCAGTATTCCAATTTGTGGTTTTCATCATGCCGATCACTTTCCCTTGCTGTGAACCCACTTTATTTCATACCGTGTTATTATTCAGTTCAAGGTTCGTTTCTTCGACAACGTTGGAAGCGTGTTCTTGTGGCAACCAACCGATACCGACAAACATTGCTTCAATACCCTGGTAAGTAGACTGTTATGTTCAGTAAATACTCACAAAAGGAGAAGACTGCTATCTTTGTGATCGCTACGGCCAATATCCCAACCGAGGTTTGCAACAAAGAATTGGGTGACTGGTCTCAATTGTGGTGCCAGCGTGCACTCCAGAAATTTACGGATGAACTAGAGCTACCAAAGAGTAACATTGATGCTTACATGCCGCTGTTGATTTCCGATACACCATATTGCGAAATGGGCTGGGATCGCCGACAGGATTACGTTGTACCTTATCTTGCCCTTCTCCAGGACCAAAAGATGGAATGGAAGTATCTGTACACCATGTACCTAATCTTTTTGTTTGAGGCTGGGTTGATCGATGGTCGCGGTCACACTTTATTGCGGAACATTGCCCAGTCGTTGCAGTTGGATAGTGAAGAAGTGATGTGGATTAACAATTTACTGATTAAGTTCATGGTCAACCAGCAAGCAAGCATCGACCAGGCGAAGCTGTCGAAGAAGGACAGATCTAGGTACTTGAAGATTGGGGCTGTGGCACTGGGTGCAGGCGCGCTTATCGCTTTCACTGGCGGACTGGTAAGATGCATCACTCTCTCCACAGGTGTTCTTTTTTACTAAATAATCCATGCTCGTTTATTGCAATTTCCTTTCTTAGGCTGCCCCTGCCGTGGCTGGCGCGCTGGTATTGTTGGGTACCTCTACGGCCACTGCAGCTACTGTGGCGGGGTCCATGATGCTGATGTTTGGCGGCACCGGGGCTGGTCTGGCCGGCTACAAGATGGCCAAGCGTACCAGGGGACTGACGGACTTTGAGTTTACACAGTACGACGAGAAGGTAAGTTTGATGTGTTTATGTAACATTAGAGCATTCTGGTCTATGTTGACTTTTAATATGTTCTGAATGGGGTTAATTATTCCTTTTTGCAGGGCCGGATGGCGGTGATGATTATGGTGTCAGGATGGATGGAGGAGGATGAAGATGATAAACGTACTTTTGGTGTCGTCCCCAGCGATAAAAACATCAGCTTAAAGGTATATTCTGTTTCTTCTCTTTACCCGAAGTGAACACACTGAATTTAACTCGTACCAACTTCGGAATGTAAAATTTATTACAGGAGCGACTGGTGCGATATTATCGCATACACGATCCATCCAGGTACAATATACACCCTTCTTTTTTGTTCTTTATTGATTATTTTCATAATAAAACATAAAATAATGTGCAATACTGTAGACTGTCGTATGCGGAGCAGGAGGCAGCAAATTACTCCAGAGACCCCTCGCCGCTCTTCGCCGCGGTATGCCAATAATAATCTTTACACGCATCTGTATTCACAAATTTTGAATTGTTTTATTTTTATTTTCTTCTGTAGTTGAGAGAGCGCTATGGCAAGGATCCTCTGGACGTGGAGAGTCTTGTACCACCATTGCCACAGCCAGACGCAGAGCGCGCCGCGGAAGCGTTGGATCTCATCACCCAGTGCTTTCAGGCCATCGCCGAGGAAGAAGCGCGACAGAAAGAAATTGCGGAGAAAGGCAAAAGCAAATCACGAAGTTTGTTTTCCTTTGGAGGGGACAGCAAGCATAGTGGCTGTGCTGAGGGGGAAGGGGATACAGTACCAGGCCAACGAGCATTCATCTATGATGATGAAGAAGAGGAGGAAGGGGGAGTGGAAGAAGAGCAAGATACAGGAGATAGTGACGCTCAAGAAGGTGACAGAACGGATAAAACCGCAGAAATCGAACAAGATACTTCTGAAAACAACACTCAAGCTCAACCGAAGCTTGATTTGCACGCAGGCGTCAAGCAGAACAGTCAGGTCGACGTGGACAACGCTGCAGAGAACGAGGAAGAGGAAGAAAGTGCAGCGCGGCTGGCCAATTGGGACCAACAGCGTGATGCCATCGCAACCATGGAGGATGTATCGGGTAGTGCGCCTCAGATGATGCGGAGTTCAAGCCGCGCGGACAGTGTGCGGGCAGTGCATTTGGCAGATGATTTCAAGTACTGGTAAGGGATTATTTGTTTTCTCTGTTTAACGGCACCTCTCATATTGCATTTTTATACGTTCGATGTGTGGCTCGTAATTCACGTTCTTCAAACTACGCTGGCGTTGTGTATTTAATTTATTTTGTCCTACCATATACAGGCACTGGCGTGAGCTGTCGATCAGTCCTGCTTACGAACTCACTTTGTTACGATGGGAGACACAAATGCAGAAGGACCTTGGAAACAGCATTTTAAACCTGCTCAAGGGACTGGGTACCTCGGCTGCGAAGGTAATTTATTGTATTTTGCTATTTTAGAATCTTCTTGTGTGTATGTTTTTATGTATCTGCATTTGACTCGCTGCAGTAGGTTATAGTGTATTGCTGTTTTTTTATTTTCGTATTTAATCACTCCGCCGCTTCCTTTCTTCTATTTTGCTTCTGCAGACGGCTTTGAAATATACTGCTGCAGGTGCGCTTCTGGCCGCCGTGGCGCTGCCACTCACTTTGGTCAGTTCCCTTTACTGTCTGTTTTGCCCCATGTGGTTGATATTCCACCTGCAAAAAAAGACAGTAGTTAAAGCCGGTTACTAATATTTTGTACGACGTACTGTTATTATTAAAGATCTCTCTGTTGGACTCGATCGACAACTTGTGGCAAATCGCCGTGGAGCGCGCGGACCTGGCAGGCAAAGAGCTGGCCAGGGTATGTTCTCCAGTGGGGCTGTTATTTATTGTTTTCTTTTGTTCTAGTTTGTCAAATGGTGTAGCAATACCGAAAACCAATAATATATTAATGTCGAATAATTTCTACTTTCATTTTATCTAGGCCCTGCTGGAGCGTCCGCACGGGCAGCGGCCGGTCACGTTGGTCGGTTACTCCATGGGCTGCCGAG
>LNAP01003821.1_pt1 | contig 14291 bp, 16 predicted proteins | sample 602601 | NCBI WGS metagenome assembly LNAP01 (sample SAMN02440304, study PRJNA202911) | soil metagenome | biome: Subtropical and temperate rainforests or woodlands; isolation source: soil samples (1 kg each in a 20% v/v slurry with milli Q water) were... ...
GGTGAAATGACACCGCCCTGAGGAACACCTTCGCTCGAAGCACGGAACAGATCGCGATCAACGCAGCCCGCCTTGATGAACTTCCAGATCAAGGCAAGGAAGCGCTGGTCGGCAATCCGCTTGCGGATTCCCTTCATCAGCAAACGATGATGTACCGTGTCGAAGTAACTGGCGAGGTCGCCCTCAATCACCCAGCGTCCAGCGATACTTCGTTCACCACCGTCTTGCAACTAAAGCTTCACCGTGCGAATTGCATGATGTACGCTACGGGCCGGCCTGAAGCCATAGGAAGCCGGGTGGAAATCGCTTTCCCATATCGGCTCCATCGCCATCAGCATGGCCCGTTGCACGATCCGGTCCCGTAGGCTCGGAATGCCCAGTGGCCTGAGTTTACCGTTCGCCTTCGGTATATACACGCGTCGTGCGGGCAGCGGACTGTACGAGCCCGCCAGCAGTTCTTCGCGTATCGTCGCCAGTTCATGCTGGAGATTCATTTCCAGCATCCGTCTGTCAACGCCATCGACGCCCGGCGTGCGTGCTCCGCTGGAGGCCAGCGTAATGCGAGCCGCTTCACTCAGCCAGTCTTTGTCGGCAATCAGTCGCACGAGTCGATTGAACTTGCGTTCTTTGTCCTCGCTCGACCAGGTCGCCAGTTTGTTTTGCATTTCACTGATTATCAAAGGTCTTCACCTCATTGCGGTCAGTTAATCGACCAAACAAACCACTTAAACTGCCCGCCTTCGCCATGTGGCTGGTTTTCCCAGCCTCGGACTACTACGCGGGCTCCGCCAGCCTGCACATCATCGGGGGCACACTCCCTTGGCATTTGTGCAGGCCTTCCCCAGTTCACATGCTGGACTTAAAACGCATGGGTGGGGTTGCCTGTCGCAGTCTTTATCCTTACTTAGCGCAAGTCGTCGAAAACACCACGGTCTAGCTGTGCGCTCCCCGTAGTTCCATGCTGATCAGCCTACATATTCAATCAGCACTCGTGGCGCCGAGCCCTACGTGTGATCGGCGCCAGTTCGCGTCCTGCCCATAAAGTGGTGTGGGCAAGGGTGACATTTCAACCCTCAGATGCGTTCAAACAGGTTCGTGTTCCTCAACCGTCCCATGCTCAGCCTAGAGACTCATCTTGGCGTAACCACTTCGCCGCAAGCCCCGTTTCCCACGGACTTCGTCACCTTGCCAGTGTCAGCAAGTCACCGCCGCTTCGGCTCACTTCCCCTCACAGCAGAGAAAGGGCATGTACCCGGTATTGCTTGCTTCAGCACCACCGGGTTTTGCATTCCAAACATGCTCAAGCAGCTTCACTCCCAGACGGGCGGGCTACGCTGGCTGGGCGTACCATAGGTAAAATCCGCCACCCACAGTTGGTTCGGACGATCCGCTTCGAAGTGGCGTCGTACTAGATCTTGCGGGCAAGCCGCTGCGCTATCGGGCACCGTGGTACGAACGCGCTTACCGCGGCGCACCCCTTCAATCTCCAAGTCACCCATCAGGCGTTCAACCGTACATCGAGCCACGCGAATACTCTCACGATTCATCTGCTTCCAGACCTTGCGGGCACCGTAGACGCGAAAGTTCTGCTCCCAAACTCGATAAATCTGGGGCTTGAGTTGTTCGTCGCGCTGGGCCCGCTGACTGCGTAGCTTGGGAGTCCGGCACCGGGCGGCGTAGCGCCTGTAGGCTGACGGGGCGACCTGCAGTATCTTGCAAATCGGCTCGACCCCGTACAGATCCCGATGCTGATCGATATAAGCGTTTATTTCTTCAGTTCGCGGTCGAGCGCCGCCTGGGCGAAAAAAGCACTGGCTGACTTCAGGATCTCGTTGGCTCGCCGCAATTCGCGGTTCTCCTTTTCCAGCGCCTTGATGCGTTCGCGCTCCTCAGTCGTAACCCCAGGACGCGCGCCACTGTCGATCTCTGACCGCTTAATCCAATCCAATAGGGTCGTCGGTGTGCAACCGATCTTCGGCGCAATCGATTCGACAGCCGCCCACAGCGATCGGTACTCGTCCCGATGCTCCTGAACCAGGCGCACCGCACGCTCACGGACTTCAGGGGAAAACTTGTTGTTCTTGCTCATGACTGCATTCTCTCAAGAAATGCAGCCTCCTCAAAACCCGGGGTGATTCAGGGTGGTCGAGGGAGCCTATGAAGTGCTGGACGGCTTCGAGCGGGTACAGGAATCCCGCGAAGCCATGCAGGCCATTACTTTGGATTCCGGCGAAGCGGAAATTCTCGCCCGCGCCGCGCTGGCCCTGAAATACGACGACCCTGAAAAGCCCGCGCCCATCACGGAAAGCCAGATTCTGATGCCGCGCCGGTATGACGTCCGCCGCCCGGATCTGTGGATGACGTTTAACCGCCTGCAAGAAAACCTCATCAAAGGCGGCTTGCGTGGCCGCAGCACCAACGGACGCCGCCAAAGCACCCGCGCTGTGCAGGGCATTGATTCCGATATTCGCCTGAACCGCGCCCTGTGGCTGCTGGCCGAAGGCATGCGCCAGTTGAAAGCCTGACCCCTTACGCGGCAGGGGCAGGCAGCCATCCTTGCCGCGTCTTTCATGGCTGCAATTCACAAACTCATAGGAATGTTCACCATGAACGCGATCAACTCAACCGAAACCCAAGCCATCGACACGGCCCACGCCGCAATCGATACCATTACCCCGGAGCAAAACCTGATATGGGTACCGCTGGCGCGGCTGCGTCCGTCCAAGCGCAATGTACGCAAGACGGCGGGCCAGTCCATTGATGCGCTGGCCGAGAGCATCGCCCGCGTGGGGCTGCTGCAAAACCTCACTGTGATACAGGCCCGCGACGGCGAGCATTACGACGTCGTGGCCGGTGGCCGTCGCCTTGCCGCACTGAAACTGCTGTCCAAGACCCGCCGACTCCCCAAGGATTGGGAAGTGCCGTGCTTGCTGGTGGCCGATGCCAACGCCCGCGCCGTGAGCCTGACCGAGAACGTGCAGCGCGAAGCCATGCACCCGGCAGACCAGTTTGAAGCGTTCGCGGCACTGGTGGCCGAGGGTCGGCCCATCGAAGACATTGCGGCGGATTTTTCCGTCACGCCGCTGGTGGTGCAGCGCCGCTTGAAGCTGGCGAATGTGTCGCCGCGCCTACTGGCCGACTATCGGACTGACGCCGTGAGCCTAGACCAGTTGATGGCGCTTGCCATCACAGACGATCACGCGGCACAAGACGCCGCGTTCTATGATGCCCCCGAATGGCAGCGCAGCCCCCACGCCTTGCGTGATCGGCTGACCGAACGGGAAATTGACGCAAGCCATTCGCTGGTACGCTTTGTGGGGCTGGATACCTACGAAGCCGCCGGCGGCGGGATTCGCCGCGACTTGTTCGCGGAAGGCGATAGCGGTGTTTATGTGACCGATGCCGCGCTGCTGGAAACCTTGGTGCGTGAAAAGCTGGACAACCACGCCGCGACCGTGAAAGCCGAGGGTTGGGCTTGGGTGGATGCCACGCCCGCCGCGACCTACGCCGACCTGCAAACCTTCCAACGCGCCCCGCGAGAACGGCGCAACCCCACCAAGCGGGAAAGTGAACGCATGGAAAAGCTGGAAGCCAAGATGCAGACCATAGGGGAAGCACTCGATATGGCGCTGGAAGATGACGACGAGGAAAAGGCCGACGCCTTGCAGGAGGAAGGCGACCGCGTGGGCCAACAATTACAGGCGCTGGAAGATCGTTTGCTGGACTATGCCCCCAACGTCAAAACCGCTGCCGGTGCCATTGTCGCCCTTGACCGGCAAGGCCAGATCGTTGTGCATCGCGGCCTGATGCGCGAAGCCGAAGCTAAGGCGCTACGTACCCTGGAACGGCTACGGCAAGGGTTCAGCAGTGAGGACGACCCGAACGGCGCCGGTGAGGATGACGACCAGCCCAAGTCCGCTTCCATGTCCGACCGGCTGGCGCAACGCTTGAGCGCCCACCGTACCGCCGCGTTGCAAATTGAACTGGCCCGCAATCCCCAAGCGGCGCTGGCCGCTGTGGTGCATGGCATGGTGCAAACTGTTTTTCAGCGTAACCGCTATCACCGCGACAGCCTGCCATTAGGCGTGAGCCTGACCGTACAAGATCGGCTGGAAGGCATCGCGCCGGATTGGGCGGAATCGCCCGCCGCCCTGGCTCTGGCCGAATTACAGCAGGTAGCCGGTGACGCTTTGCGGCAGGATGGCGCCGAACTGTTTGCCGTCTTGTTGGCAATGCCGCAAGATGAACTGCTGGCGCTGCTGGCCGTGTGCGTAGCGGCAACGGTGGACGTCATCACGCCCCGCGCTACCTTGCAGCAAACGGGCGAGGGGCTGGCGCAAGCGGTAGGGTTGGACATGGCTGCATGGTGGCAGCCGACCGCCGAAGGCTATTTCATGCACATTTCCAAGGCCATGATTCTGGAAGCGGTGGGCGAGTTCGCGCCTGACCACCTTTGCAGGCTGGAAAAGTTGAAAAAGGCCGAGCTTGCCAGCGAAGCCGAACGGCTGGTGACGGGTACGGGTTGGATGCCCGCCGTCTTCCGGGTGCAAGCATCGCAGGATGCCAGCACCGAAACCGAAACCGAAGCCGATACCGACGAAGCGGTTGATGTCGTGGCTGCGTAATCCTGCCGATAGGCCAGCGCCCCGGTTCAGGCCGGGGCGCTGCGCCGTCTAGTCAGCATCGGCCCCAAAGCCCCGACGCTTTGAGGCCGATGGTCAAAATCCGGGCGCTGCATCGCCGCGCCCGGAGCCAACCCAAAAGCAAATCAGCCAGACGCAGCCCTCCGGGCTGGCCCGGACTCAAAGGTGTGAAGCGCAAGACACCGCCGCAGCATCCAGCCGGGGGTGCAGCGGCGGTGTCTTGCGCGGGTATCTCCCCGCGTGACTTGAGGGGCTGGATGTGGCTTTCCAACGAGGTCACGCTGGCCGATCAGCCTTGAGGTCAGGCGGCACTGCCACGATGGCTAAAACCCGGCCCATTTAGTCGCAGGGCGCAGGAAACAAGGCGTGTCACGAAAACTTCACGGATTATGCACAGGCTTGCGCACAGAATCTGTGGATAAAGCTGAGCGTGTCGGCGCAAGCGCCGCCGGGCTCTCGGGCTTCGCATCAAATCACCTTCGGTGTTTCGCCCCTAACGGGCTTCCATCCCTCAAGCCTCCGCGCCGGTCGGCGCTGCGCACTTCGCTCGCCGGTTGCGTGATACGCAACCACTGGAGCACAGCCGCGTTTCACGCAGGGTTTCCAACGAAAAACCCAGTGACACTGTGGGCGGTCTTGCTGTTCCCTTCACCGTATCACGGGCTGCTCGCCGTCAAGGGCTGCGCGTGCTGGCACGCTTGCGGCCTGGCGGCCGTCTACGACCCCTGACTGCATGCGCTGCGCCGTGCTGGACACGGTTCCGGGCAATTCCGCCCGAGTAACCGGAGCACGATCATGTCTGAACAATCCTTTTCCTCTTTCGAATCCGCTTTGCTGGTACGTGACGCGCAGGGGCGCTATCTGCCAGCGACCACAGACCAGATTCTTAAAGCTGCTCGCTATGCGGTAGATCAGAAAATGACGCGAGGAACGGCTTTCACATCGCCAACGGTCGTCAAGGAATATCTGACGACAAAACTGGCTGGCTTTGATGTGGAGGTATTTGCTGTTCTGTTTCTTGATTCCCGGCATTGTCTGATCGAATACGTGGAGATGTTCCAGGGCACACTGAATCAAACGTCAGTCTACCCACGCGAAGTTGCCAAGGCGGCGCTGCATCATCACGCAACCATGTTGACACTCGCGAATGCAACCTTACATCCGTCAGGCTCACGGGAGCCAAGCATGGCTGATCTGAACCTGACCAAACATCTGAAGCAAGCACTGATGCTGATTGATGTGCGGATTCTTGATCACATCATTGTGACTGCGACGGAGACCACCTCATTGGCGGAGCAGGGACAGATGTAGGGAACGGAAGAATAAGTTCAGGGTGTTCCGGCCTGCCACGCATCATGCAGGGTATTGTCTTGCCTCAACGTCATTATGATGCTTACTTTTCCATAATTTATAATATACCCCCTAGGCTATACTGACTTGTTGATCCTCATGTCCCATACATCCCGCCAGAAAGGCAAGCTGATCGCCCGCGTCCGTCGAATCAAAGGACAGTTGGAAGGCATTGAACGCGCTTTAGATTCGGAAGCGGCGTGTTTGGAAGTACTGCGTCAGATCGCCTCCGTGCGTGGTGCGGTGAATGGATTGACAGCAGAGGTGATGGAAGACCACTTGCGCGAACACGTCCTGGCTGCTGAAACCGATAGAGAGCGCAGTCAGGGCGGCGAAGAAATGATTGAAGTCATCCGGGCTTACATGAAATGACCCCCCGCCCGCGGGCAGATTGCGACATACAGGATTTCTGATGACAATGAACACCATCCCGGCATCGGGCCACAACCACTTCTTTCTCGGCAGTGACCATCAGCGCAATGAACGCAAGGTGTGGTTGGTCATTGCCTTGACGGCCAGCATGATGTTGGTGGAAATCATTGCCGGAACCGTCTATGGCTCAATGGCATTGGTGGCTGATGGCTGGCATATGTCCACGCATGCCGGCGCCATGTTGATTACCGTAATGGCCTATCGCTTTGCGCGTAAACATGCGGGAAATCCACGCTTTTCCTTTGGTACGGGGAAGCTTGGCGACCTCGCGGGTTTCGCCAGTGCAGTGCTGTTGGCTTTGATTGCTTTGTTGATTGGTTGGGAAAGCTTGGTGAGGCTCCGTCAGCCGATTTCCATCGATTTCAATCAGGCCATCGTCGTGGCGGTCGTGGGGCTGGTCGTGAATCTGGTTTGCGCCTGGCTGCTGAAGGATGATCATGCGCATCATGGGCACCACCACGGTCATCATCATGCTCAAGGGCATGCACCTCACCACAGTCACGATGAACATCGCACGCACAGCAAGAGCCGCGACAACAACTTGCATGCTGCCTACCTGCATGTACTGGCCGATGCACTGACTTCCGTGCTGGCCATTGTGGCGCTACTCGTGGGTCGCGGCTATGGCTGGACATGGGCCGATCCGGCCATGGGCGTGGCCGGCGCGCTGGTGATTGTCCGTTGGTCGTGGGGGTTGATCCGCGACTCGGGCAGCGTGTTGCTCGATGCTACTGTTGAAGGCGGGCAGGTGCAGCGGGAAATTTGCGAGGCGATTGCCTCGACGGGAAGCCAGATCACGGACCTCCATGTCTGGCAGGTCGGTCCAGGCCATTTTGCCGCCATCGTTTCATTGATCGCCCGTGAACCTTGTGAACCTGCACATTACAAGGCGCTGCTGGCCCCTATTCATGAACTGTCGCATGTCACGGTCGAAGTGCAGCGGGAAACTGTGTGAACATCGGAGCGTCGCTGAAGGTTTGGGCCAAACGGATCAAGCGTGATGGCGTGACGTTATGGTTTGCCGGAAAACACCCCCTGACACCGTGGTATGCCAAAGCTCTGGGGCTATTCGTGGTTGCCTATGCGCTGAGCCCTATCGATCTGATTCCGGACTTCATCCCTGTGCTGGGCTATCTCGATGACGTGATTCTGCTGCCTGTTTTGATCTGGGTGACCGTCAAACTGCTGCCGCCGGACGTCCTGGCGCAATGTCGAATTCAGGCCGACGAATGGGTGCAAACGACAGGCGTCAAGCCAAGAAGCCGGTTCGGAGCGGTGCTAATTGTCGCGCTATGGTTAGTGGCAGGGATGGCATTGTGGTTCTGGATTGAGCGTCTTGTGTAGGCTGCTTCTAATCGCCATTGCCCAAACAAAGCATGTGGGCGATAGCGGCGGTGCGTGTTGCACTCGCTCTTGAGTTAGCCGCTCACCGGCGGACTGGATAAATACCCGACCATATAGCCGCAAGGCCCAGAGCATAAGGTTTGTCATAAAAACGCCACCGATTATTCACAGCCTTTCACACAGGATTTGTGGATAAACCTGGGACGTGTCCTACGCCTGTCGGCTCCGGGCCGGGCTCCCATGCTTCGCATCGAGCCACCTTCGGTGTCTCGCCTCTGACGGGTTTCCATCCCTCACGTCTTCGCGCCGTTCGGCGCTGCGCACTTCATTCGCTGGTTACACGATGCGCGACCATTGAAGTGCAGCCGCGTTTCACGCGGATTTTCCAATGCAAAACCAAGTGACACCGTGGGGCTGTCTTGCTCCCGGTCATGCTGTCATGCCGTTCTCGCTTTCAAGGGCTACGCGTCGCCGTGGGCGCCGCTTGCGGCCGCTGGCCGTCTTCAACCCTTGAAACCTGCGCTGCGCCATGCCTTCGGGGTTCCGGGCAATCCCGCCCCCAACACAGGAGAACTTCATGTCCAACATCAACGTCGAGACCGAATCCCCCATCATCACCGCGCAGCGCGTGAAAGATGAAAAGCGCATGGACTTTCTGCCGAGAGCCTTTGGCGCTCATTATATGCAGGGAGAAAGGCTGGTTTTCAGCTGGCTGCGCGAGCTTTCTGACGACTACCGGGGCGGATACTGGCATTATTACTGGCTGTCCAACGGAGCCTTCTATATGGCACCCGAGATGGAATCAAAACTGCGCCTTGTATGGGCCAATAACTTCTTTGACGGTGAAATATCGGCCGATGCCGCTGGAATTGTCGCAACGTTTTATAGCATCAATCACCTGATCTCTATCACACATAACGACATGCTAATCAAGAGATATCGCGGGCTGCGGGAGTATGTGGATCAGCAGCCAGAAGCGAGCCTAATCTGGCGCGCAATCGACTGATGCCTGCATTACCCGCGCTCCGGCGCGGGTAATGCAGAGATGAGTTGATCCCCAGCTACTGCCTATTCCTGCAACATGTCCTGTAGAAATTCTGACTCCGGCATCACTGCTGAGACATGCAATTAATCACGCGCGCGTGTGCATGCCACGTACAGTAACTGGCGCTCAGTGTTGTAGATTTCAGTCAGCTCGGCTTCATCAGCGGCAGTGTCGATGCGCACTTGTGAGGGAATAATTTCATCATCGCAGGCCATCACCGCGACCACACGGAACTCCATGCCCTTGGCTAAATGCATGGTGGTAATGCTGACGAAACCCTCTTCCGTCGCCATGTCTTTGCCGAGCACGCGTCCCTGCAAGCCAGCGGCCTTTACTGCCGCCCGTGCGCGTGAGAGTTCGTTTTCGGATCGGACGAAGACCCCGATTTCCTGCGACAATACGCCGCTGATGTTGCATTGCTTCAACCACACGCCGACGGCTTGGCTTTCCGCCTCGGCATCGGCGTAACTGCAGATGACCGGTTCCGGCCCATTGAACACAGAAATCGTGCCCTTGCGGCTTTCGACATTTCCGTCCACATCGGATACTTCTGGGCCGAGCAACTGGTCGGCCTGCGAACGAATCTGGTGCGAGGTGCGGTAATTGATACTGAGCGTTCGTGAGCGACCACGCACATCCACGCCCAAGGATTTCCACGAGAATGGCGTCTGGAAGATGCGTTGGCCGAGATCACCGGCGAAGAACAGGGCATTAGCGCGGTTGCCGGCAATCGCAGCAAGAAAGCGCAATTGCTGCACTCTGATGTCCTGCGCTTCGTCCACCACGATGTAATCGAATACAGGGTGCTTGCGTTTGAGCATAGCTTCTGCCAGCTTGGCGAACATTTCAGGCGCTGAGATCTTGCCAGCCAGCTTCAATTGCTCCTTTACGGTGGCGAACACGTGCCAGTACAAGGCACGCTGAGTTTCCGGTAGGCGCGTCTTTCGGCCCAGCCGTTTCGCGTCGCGATAGGCCTCCCAGCTGTCGATTAGCCAAGCGTCCACCACATCATCCCATTCGGATAGTAGGAACGTAGCATTCGCTTTCAGGCCATCGACCTGGGTGGCGGCGGCCTTCAGCAGTGTGGAAATTTCATCGCGGCTGGTGAATATCGGCTTGTCGAACTCTGCAGAATACAGGCGAGTGCCAATGGTATCCATCGCGACCACGTCGATACGTTCGCCGAGCTTTGGGGTGTTCCAGATTAGTCGGTACAAATTACCCCGCAGTGCGTTGGCTAGCGTTTCTGAAAACGTGGAAAGCAGTACACGCGCGTCTTTGTCCTCGCGTGCTAAATGCACGGCTCGGTGCAAAGCCACTACTGTCTTGCCTGTACCTGCTGAGCCTGAGACGCGCGCCGCGCCGTTGTAATGGCGTTCGACCAGCTGGCGCTGCGCTGGATGTAGGAACACTGTCCACTTATCCCATGGGTATTCCAGGGCGCGAGCCAGCTCGTCCATATCGGACATGACGCGGAAACGGCGTTGCGCATCGGGGTGCAGGAATGGATCATCACCCTTACTCGCTATTTCGGGCAATGCTGGCGTCCCACCGGTTGCCAGTTCGAGCAAGGCTTCCGCAGCTTCGCCGGGCAGGTGATCGGACAGTTCCAGCAGTGAATCCTCGTCAGCGGCCTTTACATCGGCTAGCCATTCCTGCGGTACGCCATAGGCCAGCAGTTGCGTATCGCTGTATTGCAGGAACAGTTTTGGCTTCTGCTGCTTGATCGGCCTGCTGTCATCGGCGTACTTCGGAAAAAGGACTTCCTCGACACGCTCGCGTATTTCGACGAGTTGTGCCGCGCCGGTGGTCGGATGCACTTCCAGCTTGCGCCGCTCGGCCCATTGGTAGGCCTTGTCGTGGTGATTGACATAACACAGCAGCAGGCTGCTGGTGGTCTTGTGGACGATCAGGCGTATGTCGCGATTGACGCGCACCGACCAGAAATTCGGGTCTTTGGCCTTATCGAGCTTGTGGAAGCTCATGCCTTTACCGGTAGGATCGATCTGCAAGTCAAAGGCAGTGGTCTTAGCTGATTTCTGCTCATCGCCAGTCAGGCGGGCGAGGCTGGTGGTGCCCTTCGGGTAATGCGGTTCGATTGCCGACAGCAAGCGCTGCCACGGCACAATCGTCTCCATCTCCGTCAGGAAGCGTTGGCGCCTCGTCACGCGCTTCTTGCCTGCAATTTCCGCTTCCGCGAAGCCGATCTGCCTCTTCATCGTCGTGGGTCCGTTCCGTGAGCTGCCTTCTATAACGTTCTCGGCTACGTCAGCGATGACCGCCGAGCTTCATTAATCAGCGTTTCCCTAGGTTGTTGCACCGCCAGCCAGATCGCTCGCGCGTCAGTCGCGTCATTCTTGCTCCGGATATTGAACGCCTTCACATATTCCGCTGGGATCAACTTCACCTGATGTCCCATCTTGGTAAGCAGCCTCGCCCAGTGATGAGCTCCACCGAACGCTTCCATGCCAATCTGGCGAGGCATTCGATTCACGAAGTACTCAAGGAACTTCGCTCGCTTAATCGGCTTATTCACGATTTCTCCTGTCCCTTCATCCACGTGATGCACTTGGAAAACGCTTTTTGCAATGTCTATACCCACTGGCGTAAGCTTCATGACGGATCCTCCGGTGGCTTGGAAAACTCTGTATTTCCCATTTGAGCACTTTGGTGCTGTCGGCCTGTGAGGGTTCGCCCTTCTTAACTTCTTTCAAGGCCATCACCGCTCACCGGTGGGAGGCGTCCATACCATTTCTCCTTGCCGGAAATTGTCCCCGCAGTCGCTCGGCGCCCTCACAGCGCATCGATGGGAATCTTGAGGTAGTGGATGCCGTTGGATTCTGCGGGGGGCAGTTGGCCGGCCCGCATGTTCACCTGTACCGAAGGAAGCAGCAGCACGGGCATGGCGAGCGTGGCATCGCGCTGCTCGCGCGTGGCCGCGAAGTCCTCCTCGGTGATGCCGTCGCGCACATGGATGTTGTGCGCACGTTCCTCGGCCACCGTGGTCTTCCATTGAAGCTCGCGCCCGCCGGGACGGTAGTCGTGGCACATGTAGAGCACGGTGTCCGGCGGCAGCGACAGCACGCGGCCGATCGAGCGGAACAGCGTGCGCGCGTCGCCACCAGGAAAGTCGCAGCGCGCCGTACCATAGTCGGGCATGAACAGCGTGTCACCCACGAAGGCCGCGGCAGGCGCGTCAGGTGTCGCGTTGTTCTCGACTACATAGGTCATGCAGGCGGGAGTATGGCCGGGGGTGTGCATGGCCTGCACCCGCAGCGTACCGAGCATGAAGGTCTCGCCGTCCTCGAACAGACGATCGAACTGCCGGCCGTCACGTGCAAACTCCGGCCCTGCGTTGAAGAGCTGGCCGAACGCCTGCTGTACGGCGCGGATGTTCGCCCCGATGCAGATTCGTCCACCCAGGAGCGACTGAAGATACGGCGCCGCACTCAGGTGATCGGCGTGCACATGCGTCTCCAGAATCCACTGGACGCTCGCCCCTAGTTCTCGCACGCGCTCAGCGATGTGATCCGCACCGGCGCGCGAGGTGCAGCCGGACTTGGGGTCGTAACCGAGCACACTGTCGATGATGGCGCAATGACCGCTTTTTGTGTCCAGCACGATGTAGCTGAAGGTGCTGCTGTCCTTATCAAAGAAGGGCTCGATTTTCACGGTGCCTTTGCCTCGCTGAAGCATGACCCGCTTGATTTCATCCAAGCTCCTTTTGGTCGGATGTTTTGTCGGTCGTTCTCTAATTTCAGATGGTGTTCGCGCGGGATTAACTCAAAATTAAAAGATCTTGCCGTTGCATGTTCTTACCGGCCGACGGCCGAGTGGAGAAATCTCTGCTCCACCCGTAGGCTCAGCCAGCCAGCGCGCGGCGGTTCCAGGGCATGTGCATCAGCAGGCGCGCAAGCCCGCAGAACCCCGAGACACCGGCGAAGACCAGCCCAGCGCCCACCAAGCCCGAAAGTACATGGAACCAAGGCGAGACCGTGGCGCCCAGCACTGTACCCAGCACGATCAAAGACCCCGCCGCGATCTGCACCTGCCGTTGCAGCTCCAGGGGTTGAGAGGTATCGGTCACGATGGGCAGGCCGGCTTTCTTCCAGGCGTCCAGCCCGCCTTCGAGAACGTAGGCGTCGTAGACAGTGCAGGCTTCCAGCGTCGATGCGTTCACCCGGGTCCGGTTGCCCGAACGGCAATGGAAGATGACGGCCGAAGCGCCGTCGAGCGGCAGGCCATCGCTTTGCAGCCGGTCCATGGGCACATGACGTGCCTGTGCGATGCGCTCGCGGGCGTGTTCGTCCGCCGCACGGATGTCCACCAGGATGGCGCCTTGGTTCATGAGTTCGCTCGCGGCGCGGGGTGAGATGGATTTCAGGGACATGGCAATGGCCTCCGAGGGTGGATCATGGGCAGAAGATGGCCTTGAGCGTGGCGATGAGCTTGGCCACGTCGGGGTTGTCGATACGGTAGTGCAGGGTCTGCGACTCGCGCCGGTAGGTCACGAGACCTTCCTCGCGCATCTTGGCCAGGTGTTGGGACAAGGCGGACTGGCTCAGCGCCACGTTTTCGTGCAGGGCGCCGACGGTCATCTCGCCATGCTCGATCAGCAGGCAGAGAACGAGCAGACGATGCTCATTGCCGACTGCCCGCAGCATGCCCGCGGCCTTGGTCGCGCCGTCCTGTAGAAACGACTGATCCTTCTTGTCAACCGTCATGGTAGCCTGTATTTAATGTTTATCTAATTTAGTATAAACTAATAAATAGGTCAAGGCACTTCCTCCGAGGTAGGAAGTGCAGCAGGTCTTCCGGCCGGTGTTCTCATGCTGAGGTGTGGGTTCGCCTGACAGCACATTCCTGATTCCTTCATGACTCCACCTGCTTCGCTGCCACCGCCAATTGCGACAGATGCTCGCCGCAAGGTGGGACTGCTAATGGCCGCCCAATCTCTGGGCGGCGCCGCGCCACCCATCATCATTTCGCCGGGCGGCATCGTGGGCCAGATGCTGGCCAGTACCCTTTCGCTGGCCACACTGCCGGTCAACCTCTACAACCTGGGGTTGGCGCTTTCGACCATTCCTGCGGCCCTGCTGATGCTTCGTCTGGGCCGGCGTGCGGCCTACGCGTTGGGGGCGCTGCTGGGTTCGATTTCCGGGCTAATCGCTGCCTTGGACGCGCTATGGGGCAGCTTCGAGACCTTTTGCTAGGGCACGGCGATGGCCGGCTTCTACGGTGCGAGCGTGCAGAGCTACCGCTTCGCGGCCAGCGATGCGGTGCCGCCGCCGCAGCGCCCCACCGTCATCTCGCGCATCATGATCGGCGGCCTGATCGCCGCGGTTATTGGCCCGCAGGTCGTCATCTGGACGCGCGACGCCTGGCCCATGGCGCCGTTCGCTGGCAGCTTCCTGGGGCAGGCAGGCCTGGCGCTGCTGGCCTTGCCGCTGTTGCTAATGCTGCGCATGCCGCCACCC
>LNAP01003822.1_pt1 | contig 14290 bp, 18 predicted proteins | sample 602601 | NCBI WGS metagenome assembly LNAP01 (sample SAMN02440304, study PRJNA202911) | soil metagenome | biome: Subtropical and temperate rainforests or woodlands; isolation source: soil samples (1 kg each in a 20% v/v slurry with milli Q water) were... ...
GCATTCGACGGTATTCAGCATGGCCGTCCAGGGCCATGAGCCGGTGTAACGATCCAGATGCGCTATTTCAACGGGGGTCATCTTAGCCAGCTGGGCATTGGCTAACTCTATATTGGTCTTGTAGCAGCCCCCCCACCGGCGTTCCAACGTAGCCAGCGTTTGCGCCATAACTTGATTGTTATGCTGGACCAACTGTTGGTACTGACGGTCAGTTAAATTCTCTGTCGGATCTTGAGTAGGGGTCGCCGTCCTTGGCGCTGGCTGCGTGCCAAGCTGTTGAGTGCTTAATTGCTTGCATGCCCGCGAAAGCCATTGCAAACAAGCGGTGACAAAGCCCTGTTTGGCTTTTACCGAACCGGATAGGTTTTGCACCATGTTTCCGAATGAATTGCCCAGCCAATCGTCATGGCCGTGCAAGTTAAAGTTATGTTGTCGGGTTACTTGATAAGGCGCCTTCGTTGCATTGGCTGTCATGAAGCTGATGGCTGCATTAGTATAAGCAGGGGGGTAGTTGAGGGTGCTCATGTCATGCATAAATGCACCGGCCAACTGGCCCAGTACCGCATCAATCTGCTGTTTGGAAGTGCCTGCGGGCATGGCCGCGCCGAACAGGGTCGGGCCTTGCGGCTGGCGTGGCTGCTCATCGCGCAGCAGGTCGGTGTTGCCCCATGTATCCGGTGTTGGGCTTAAGGGCGCCAGCGGCGACATGCCAGGGTCATAGGGCTGGATGTCCTGGCTGTCGAGCGTGTCGAGTTCATTAGCCATGGTCCACCTCACGCCATTCAATCACAGGGTCACAACCTGGCTCTTTATGCACCGTGACTTCACAGGCGGTGTAAACAATGGCTCGATCAATAAAATTAAGATCGCCATTCATGCCACGGCAGAAATAAATATCGGGGTGATCTTCGAAAAAATATTTAAGACCTAACTCGCGAAGGTGATCTTCATATTTTTTTACGATGTATTCGTCAGGCATGCCGCCGATCTCACACGCTAACCTGTCGGCAATCTCTGGCCAAAAGCCGTGGAACTCGCCTTGGTTCTTGCGTATAAGATTTTTAATGGCGCAGGTGATCTGTTTGTCGATGGGGTTCATCATAGGAGTGACTCCTTCGCAGCAGGTTTATTGGCACGGGCGACAAGATCCAGATGCAGTTTGTATGGGCGCACACACTGCGGGTGCAGCCGGACGTTGTGGATTTGCTTACCGTAAACGTCCATTAAAGGAACCAGCGCTTCATAAACACCGCGTTCGTCCGCCCAACAAAAAGAGCAACAGTCAGAGCTTGGCGGCTTCTTGGCCAATAAGCGCGCTGCTACTTCCGGGTCCGTTTGCGTGGCAAGGCATACAAGACGCCATGACTTGGATCGATCTGAGGATCTCCACAGCGCTGTTTCCCACTGTTGTTCAAGGATCTTCTGATTGGACTCCCGCATCAGGAAATTGCGTACACGGGCGGCATCAGGCGCCGCCTCACCGATGGAGTAGCGAACAAGTTCGATAAGTGTATCCAGCGGACCACGATAGACTTGGTAAAACTTAGCCACGTATTGTGTGTGCGCGAGTAAAGTTTCTTGGGCGTCCATAAGTCACCGAAGGGTCGCGTGGTCGAGTAATTCGGCCAGCGCCAACTCACGACTGGATTTACCTTTAACCAAAATACATGCGTCAGCTACCCGCCTTACACAATAGCCTCCCTCTCCGTTAGTAATCGGGCCATCGAAATAGCAATCGAAGCCAGGTGGAAGGCCTTGCTCGCTTACAAGTAAGGTTGGTAACTGGTGATAGTTCAACAGAATCACGTGACAGAAGCCTCTACCAGCATCGACCACAAGTAGCTCCGCATAGCCGGATCTATCCGACCATATGACGTTGATACGATCAAAGGCGTGGAACGTGTCAGATACCACACTCCATAGGCCTGATTGCAAGAGGCGCTCTTTGGTGGTTCCAGCGGGTACGACCGCGCTCCAAGTGTTGTTGCGGCTCTCATGAAAGGCCACGGCGGAGCGTAATAGCGGCGTGATTTTCTCGGTTGTTTCGGTACTGGGGCTGTTAGCCATGTTGGTAACTCCGAAGTCAGGCATGTAACTTCGAACTTACTCGCTGGAGCGGCGGCGGCAATAGGCGGGGATACAATCGCTTGTGAGTTGTGGTTAGAACTACAAACCGATTACGTACAACCCTTGTTTCACCAGCACTCTCTGGACCACTTTGCGGGTCGGCAGTCTGGTAATTCCGTACAGGTCGCGCTTGATCCACATGTGATCCAACACCGCTGATGTCCTGAATGTCTGGTGCTGTTGTTCCAGCTTGGCCCTGATGCTTTCGACGGCGTTACCAATCAGCTGTTCCAGTTTGGCAGTGCGGCAAGCGCGAGCATGGGCGTCGTCTGGTTTGGAAGCGCGTAGGCGCTCCAGTTCATCCAGCAAAACTTTTGTTTTGCCCCACAGAACAGTGCCATCGCGACGTTCGCGCTCCCGGTCATCTGCCGAGGTTGATTCACTTGTGACTTTCATATCTAAAACCTCTAACGGTTCTAACTCTCATACCGTTATGGCATTTCGTCCCGCTGGGTTTCCAGGGTCGAGTTTCGTAATACGGCTCAGGCCACGCAATGGTGTCCAATATCGTGACCAACCTTTGGATTTTCATGTCACCACCTCCCACGCCATCGCAGGCGCCGTTTTTCTCACCGTAGCCGCTACATTGGGCTGCCTCGACCTCTGCGCGGCTCAGGCGACGTTATGGGAGGTCGAACCACGGCCATGTAACCCTTGTGTAACCCCGCGAGAACAAAACCCAATGTTTATGGACCTTTCAGGGCCGACATTCAGCGGATCAAGTGTCCGTTATCGGTCGAAAATAACGCTTTTTTACATCAGTAGCATCGCCGTTCTAGACGCTCCAGGATCAATTAGTGAAGTCGAAAATTTTCTAATTGTGTGCGTCCACCTACTGAATCTGTCATAGCAAACCCTGTTCTTTGACCAAGCGCACCAGCAGCGCGGAATAGCTCTCACCAGAACGCTTGACGGCCTTTACTGCAGCCACGTCCTCCGGCGACAGCCACAGATCAAGCGACAGCCAGCCCTCAACCAAACGTGCCCGCCGTAACAACCGCATGCGTTTAGCATCCTTGCCACGAGACTTGGGCCTCGGCACCACCCTCAGATAGTCGGTAGACAGCATCTGCTCAGCCTGCGCCGGGCTAGTGATCGTCACCACAGCACTCTGCCGCGCCATCAAAAACACTTCCATTTCACCGTCCCCCCTAAAAAGGGCGCGTTATTTTGGCCCATTTTCACCGGGCGAAAAGATTGCGCCAAAAGATTGCGCCCCTAAGGAACACTACGCTCGGCGCAATGCCTCGCTGCCGTTTGTTTTAAATAATTGCGCCAGCCTTAGAATCAATTGGCGCAATACCCTAAAAACCAGCCGAAGCCCTTGAGATAGGGCCTTGCCTATTGCGCCGGTGAACTGGCGCAGTCACACACGTATCTAAGCCATTAATTGACTTTTTGATTGCGCCCGAGATTCTTTCTCATCTAGAACCCAAACGCTGTGTTCTGGCCCGGACCTTCCTTTGATTTTGGAGCTGACGGATTTGATGCCCATACCATCCAGCGAAGCAAGCACGTTCTCAATGTCGCGTCTTTCGATCATCATTTTCAGGCAGCCGTCCTGCATCTGCCGCAGTGACAAACCTTCCACGTTCTCGGGTCTGCGCATGTACTGCAACAAGCGCCCTTGTGCTGCCTCTGACCCCTTGGCCTCGCTGGCACCGTCAACCAACTCATAGACAGGCCCAGGCAGGCGCCGAAGATAAATCGGTGGTTGAGTCGCCATATAACTGGCCTTGACGTTCCACACGGCAAACACCGGCGCGTCATGGATTTTCGTGATATGTAATTTCGAATACTGGTTATCGGGCAGCTCGACCATGATCACCACCCCACGGGCTGCATCACCCAAAGAACCACCGCCCCGCAACGATTGAAGTGTTGGCGGGTATTTCGATACAGATTCTTTGGTGACATGGTGAACAACTTGCACATTGGCACCGGTGCGCTGCGCGACTTCCTTAAAGGCCAGTGCCACTTGCATCAGGTCAGAGTTCATTTCATCGCCACCGTTGAGCATGGCGACAGTTTCGACCAATAACGAAACGGCACCCTCGCTGATTTTAACAAGCGTTTCGATGGCTTCACGACTTGGCACGCATTTGGTGAACTCTTTGATCGTCACCTGCATCCCCCCTACTTCGTCATTGCCGAAGAAAAAGAAGTTTTCCTTTATGTCCGTTTTGACTTGCGAGCGAATATCCTCGGGTATTCTTCCAAGCCACGCTTGCATGCGCGACTTGATGATTCGCCGGCTATCCTCGCAAGAGACGAAAAGGGAAATGCCTTTGATGGTCTCCACTCCCCGGTATTTCAGACCCGCTGCAATACATAACCCTTGATGCAATGCTTCTGTGCTTTTACCGACACCACCCGGGCCGGCTAATATGGTCAGGTTCCCCATAGGCCGCGACGGTCCGGCGACATGCGGCCACGGCGGGTCGACCTTGTGCATGTCGTCGTCGGTCGTCTTGCCGGCTTCGCGAGTCAGGTTTTGCCAGTTGGGCAGGTCGGGCGCGTCAGGCTCTTTTCCGTTTGGTGCAATCACCTTGCGCACGATGTCGGTGACGTACCGTTGTTCATCACGGCGCGGATAGTTACCGTGTTCGTAGTTCATCAGCCCTAGTGCAATCTCATCGGGCGTGCAGTGCAACCGCCGGTGCAGGGTCAGCGCGTAGGCATAACTGAAGTCGTCCCCGGTCGCCTTAGGGGGCATCCATGGTGTGGACCTGCCCTTCGATAGATTGGCGTAGTCGTCGATCTTCCAGCCCCTTGCCAGTTTGTCGGAAAATGCGGACCGATCAACACTTTCAGGGTTCAGGATCAGAACCGCTTTGGATACTTCTGTAGAGCCGTCCATATAACTCCCCGTATTGCCGAAAAAGGACCGGGGAGTTATAGTGAACTCACCCGGTAGTTGGCCCTCCCGGTGCTTTTGTTCTGTACTTCCTCAAAATTGTATCTTGAGCCCCTTCGATCCTCACAATCGAAGGGGTTTTCGTTTTTATTCCCTACCAACCTCCAGAAGCTGACGATAGTTTTCGGCAGCCTCTTCATAATACTTGTTGGCTCCATCGTCGGCAGCAAGGTCAATAAATTCGCAAACACTCCCGTTGATTTTTTTGCAATAGTGCTCAGCAGCCTCCAAACTAAATTTACCGACAACACTGACATCATTGGTTTCGTCAAGTTCGGCATCCGTTGCATAACCCTTGGCGATGATCATGTCGTGGATTTCGTCGAAGGCTTTTTGATTAAACAGGCCTTCAACCATTGCGTAAAGTTCGTCATATGTAGGTTTCATTTCACACCTCATTAATGTTTGCCGTCCTTGGTTTAAGGTCCATCTTCTCTTTCCTCAAATAAGCCCTTTCAGGCTGGGCAATAGGCACGGGGAATCCGCGCACTATATTTTTTATAGCGTCAGTAGAACCGGTGGGGGTTACACCTCTTCCCGCACGGTTTGATTTTCGAGAAAGGCGTCCAGATCTTTCCGCCAATAAAAAACTTTGGAACCGACTTTGATATAGGGGATTGGATAACGTTTCTCGCAGCGCCACACGTTAAGAGTGTTTTCGGTAATGCCGATATAGGCGGCTGCTTCCTTATGGTGGAGCCGTTCACTTTGCATGTTGTCACCTCACCGAATGGAACTGCCAGAATATCTAGCAGCCTCGATGGGGTCGATTTTAAAGTCAGTAAAGATTGCTGTCGGGTTAGACTTTTGCTAATTCCTAACCCGGTTCTTGAGGGCCTCGGCCAGTTGGCCGAATACTATTTGCATGTCAATATCGAAGTGCCGACACGCTTCGTGGTTCGTGATCTGGTCATCCAAAAACTCGGCCTCGATCAGCCCCTTCATGTCATCGTAAATCTGCTTAACCCGAGCCGCGCTAAGATGGCGGTGTTTATCACCTACGATACTGAAAGCGCCGATCTTCTTCTTGTTATCCCTTAACGGCAAACGATTAACAGCCCGATGGCTAAGTGTCCAGACTTCCCGCGCGATGTTGTAACGCTCCTTGAAGGTGGCGTTCTCGCCTTCGGTGTTGAGCGCCTTGTCGGCTTTGCGTCCGTCCGCGACCTGTTCGAATGCCGTAGCGAAGTAATCGGCCAGATCCGCCGGTGGCACTTTCCCCCACCGAAGGTATCTGGCCATGCAGAGCACCAGCGCTCGCGCTGCTACATCGTCACCAGCCTTTGCCGCTTTAATGTGGGGGCCGAACCAGAGGTCTTTCATGATGCAGTCCCCCGGATCGGCACGACATTATCAGAGGCCGTCGCTTCAATAAAATCGGCGACCTTCTGCCATCCAGTACGCAGCGTTTCCTTCAGCTTTCTAATGTAATTGGTGTCGGTCACATCATCCTTACGTTTGTGATTCATCAGCCGTTTTAAGGTGCTGGACGACACCAATTCGTCAGCGATGGACGCGAACAGACTGCGCAGCATTTTTGATGTAAACGGAATGCCAGTTGCTGCCGACAGTTCATGCGCCAGTTCGTTGGCTTGCGGGGGGCGGATGGGAAACAGGCGGTCGGTTGGCGCCTTCCCTTCGGCATTCCGTTGCGCGATTGCCAGGGCCTGGGTCGAAAGCAGTAAGACATGATCCGTGCGATTTTTGGTGTCGTGTAGGCGAATCTCATCGCCGACCAAGTCGCCGACCAACACCTTTAATGGCTCACCTGGGCGGCAGCCAGTCAGCGCGAGAAAAGCTAAATAGTCAGCCACCGGTGACTGCGGCAATGTATGCAGCGCCCGCCACCACTCACCTAAATGAGTCAGCAGGTGCTCGACCGGCTCAGTTTCGCTGACACCGGCTTTTTCCAGATAGATCCGGTCGGCTTCACGGGTTTCGATGCTGAAGGGGTCTTGTGGGATTTTGACGGCGTAGAAACGCAGGACAGCTGCTAGCGTCTGCATCGCATAGAAAGCCTGACGCCCGCTGTGACGCTTGAGGTTTTCAGCGTGCAACGCCTTTATGTCGTCAGCAGTGATTTGGTAGATCGACTTGCTGGAAAGACGCGCCAGCGTGCCACCTTTAGTGCGCTTACCAGCCGCCGTCAATCGGCTGGACTTGAGCATCGACAGATAGTCAGCCTTGGTCCGTTCCTTCAACGGCAACTTGTCGGTGCGTCGTCTTTTATCAGTGACGTATTGGTTGACCGCTTCGGCCAGTGTTAGGGAGCTGGCCTTTTCCACGCGCTTGGCCGCATTCGGGCTCTGCCCTTCGGCGATCTGGTGAATGATTTCCTTCGCCCGCTTCCGCGCTTGGTCGATGCCCATGATCGGATAAGCGTGCTCGCCAACTTTGACACGCTCGGGCTTTCCATTCACCCGCTGGAAAATATAAAAGGTCTTCGTGCCGTTGGCGGTGACGCGCAACTGAAGGCCGTTGACCTTGGTGTCGTGATAGGTGACGCGCGTTCCAGGCTCGGGCAATGGCAGTGAATCCAGCGCCGCGATAGTGAAGGTGATTTTCTGAGTGGATGCCCGCTTGCTGCTCATCGGAGTTACCTCCTCGGGTTACGCTCGGGTTACGCAATAGGTGTAACCCGGACAATTTCAGTGTAACCCTAGAAAGCCCTGATCGCTCCTAAGTCATTAGTACATAAAGGTTTATAAAACTACGTAAAAGCGGATGAAACATTCCTTTAACGGCATTCATCGCCGGTTTTTTTTCGTCTTGAAAAAATCAGGTAAGCTGCGCGCCTTTCTCATTAGCACCGTGAGGCTTCAACGTGTTCGTAAAAGCGCTTCGTGTCGGCCTTGGCCAACTGATCATCTTCATCGACTTCATCACCCGTCCAGGCAAGAAGCAGCGCCCTGCCGCCGCTCAGGCTCAGGTCGAAGCTGCCGCCAGGGGCCTGACCCTGTATCAGTTCCATGCCTGCCCGTTCTGCGTGAAAACCCGCCGCACCCTGCGCCGCCTGAACGTGCCGGTGGCCCTGCGCGACGCGAAAAACAACGAACAGGATCGCCAGGCCCTGCTTGAGCACGGCGGCAAGGTCAAGGTGCCGTGCTTGCGTATTGAAGAAAATGGCCAGACGACCTGGATGTATGAGTCCAAGGTGATCATTGATTATCTGGATAAGCGTTTCGCTGCAGCCTGATTTATTTGTGGTGTTCTGACTGACGCTTTCGCGAGCAGGCTCGCTCCCACAGGGAACTGGTTGCACAGATTCAATGTGGGAGCGAGCCTGCTCGCGAAGAGGCCGGCACAAACACTGCAAATCCCAGACAAAAATAAACCGGCCCAATGGCCGGTTTATTCATTTCTGCCCAGCCCTCAGGCCGCTTGCGCCGCCTGCACCTGTCGCACCACCTGCGCCAGTCGCTTGATCCCCTCCTCCAGCCGCGCCGGGTCAATGTGGCTGAAATTCAACCGCATGTGCCCGTGATGATTATCCGGCTCAGGGAAGAACGGCTCGCCCGGCATGAACGCCACGTCGTTGGCCAACGCCCCATCGAGTAGCGTACGGGTATCCAGCGGCTGTTTGAGCGTCAACCAGAAAAACAGCCCGCCCTGGGGCACGTTCCAATCCGCCAGATCGGCAAAATGCGTTTGCAGCGCCGCCTGGAATGCATCGCGACGCACGCGGTAAAAACCACGCAACTCACTCAGGTGCTGCTGGTAAGACTCGCTGCCGATCCATTGCAACGCTTGCCACTGGCCGACTCGATTGGTGTGCAAGTCCGCCGACTGCTTGAGTTTCAATAAGTGCGGGAAAAGATCCGGGCTGGCGATCAGATAACCCACGCGTAGACCCGGCAGCAAGGTTTTCGACACCGTGCCGGTGTAGATCCAGCTGGATTTTTTCAGGCGTCCGGCAATCGGTTTGGCGCTGCCGCCGTCAAACGTCAGCTCACGGTAGGGTTCGTCTTCGATCAAGGTCACGCCGAACTCATCCAGCAATCCGGCGACCGCCTCGCGTTTGGCTTCGCTGTAACGCACCGCCGATGGATTCTGGAAGGTCGGGATCAGGTAGATGAACGCCGGACGATGTGTTTCCAGGCGCGAACGCAGCTGCGCCAGGTTCGGGCCGTCGGCTTCCAGCGGCACCGTGAGGCAATCGGCGCCGAACAGCTGGAAGATCTGCAGTGCCGCCAGGTAGGTCGGTGCTTCGAGCAGCACTTCGGTGCCTTTGTCGATATAGAGCTTGGCGGCCAGATCGAGGGTTTGCTGTGAACCACTGACCACTAACACCTGACTCGCCTCGCATGGCACACCCAGCACTCGAGCCTGTTGCGCCAGGGCTTCACGCAAGGCCGGTTCGCCTTCACTCATGCCGTATTGGCCCATGGACACCGGCATCCGCGCCCATTCGACTTTCGGCAGCATGGCTTCGGCCGGCAAGCCCCCGGCGAACGACATCACTTGCGGACGCTGGGCGGCAGCGAGGATTTCACGGATCAAGGAACTTTTAAGGCGCGAGACACGTTCGGAAAAAGCCATGGGGGTCACCAGTAGCGAGGCCAGGGAAAAATGAGTCAAACTTATTGACCGAAATTACGGCATCACCAACGGATACGTCAACATGATTGACCTTAAAAGCCCGATTTCTCAACAGCAGGCCATGGAAGCGTTTTTCTTCGGCTACCAGGCCTTCACCGCCAAGGCCGATGAAATGCTCGAGCGCCGCGGCCTGAGTCGGGTGCATCAGCGCATTGTGTTTTTCATTGCCCGCTACCCGAACCTTAGCGTCAAGGAGTTATTGGTATTGCTGGGCGTGAGCAAACAGGCGTTGAACATGCCCTTGCGCCAACTGCTGGAGATGCATTTGGTCAACAGCGTGGCGTCCGAGACCGACAAGCGTAAGCGGCTGCTGGAGTTGACCGAGGACGGCGCGCGGTTTGAACAATCGCTGCGTCGTGAGCAGGTGAAATTGTTGGAGCGGGTGTTTGCCGAGGCGGGTGAGACGGCGGTGAATGGGTGGCTGGCGGTGAATATGGCGCTTGGTGAGAACCAGCAAAAAATCTGAGTACCACAAAAGCTTCACGAGCAGGCTCGCTCCCACAGGGGAATGCGGTCCCTTGTGGGAGCGAGCCTGCTCGCGAAGGTACCAGAGCGGGCGATATATCCCTATTGCCAAACTTTTCGTCTACAAAATCAAAAACATTATTTGCATTATTTGTATACAAAAGCATAATCCACTTCGTGCGAGTTCCTGACCTATTGGTCAACAAATTCGCAAGTGCCTCAAAGGGCCGCTGCCACCCTCATGGGTCCGGCCCTGGAAATAACAATAAAACTCTTGAGGAGTACCTCGCTGTGGAAAGCCGCAAATCCGAAGCATCGACGCTGGATCTCTCGCCGCCTTTACGCAATGGCTGGCTGGAGCGCATCTTTAAACTCAGCTTGCATGGCACCACGGTGAAGACCGAGTTGATTGCCGGTCTGACCACCTTCATCACCATGGCCTACATCATCTTCGTCAACCCCAACATCATGGCGGATGCCGGCATCGACCATGGCGCGGCGTTCGTCGCCACCTGCATTGCCGCCGCCCTGGGCTGCCTGTTGATGGGCCTGTACGCCAACTGGCCGGTCGGCCTGGCACCGGGCATGGGCCTGAACGCTTTCTTCACCTACACCGTGGTCGGCACCATGGGCTACAACTGGGAAACTGCACTGGGCGCGGTGTTCGTCTCCGGCGTGCTGTTCATGATCCTGACCTTCTCGCGCATCCGCGAATGGCTGCTCAACAGCATCCCCGTCAGCTTGCGCTACGCCATGGGCGCTGGTGTGGGCCTGTTCCTCGGGCTGATCGGCTTGAAAACCGCAGGCATCGTCGTCGATAGCCCGGCCACCTTGATCAAGCTCGGTTCCCTGCGCGAGCCTGGCCCGCTGCTCGCCGCCGTGTGCTTTTTGATGATCGCCATCCTCAGCTACCACAAGGTGTTCGGCGCGATCCTCATCAGCATCATCACCGTGACCCTGGCCGGTTGGGGCCTGGGCCTGGTGCACTACGAGGGCATCATGTCGGCCCCGCCGAGCCTGGCCCCGACCTGGATGGCGATGAACGTTGCCGGCGTGTTCAACGTCAGCATGATCAGCGTGGTGCTGGCCTTCCTCTTCGTGCACATGTTCGACACCGCCGGCACCCTGATGGGGGTGGCCCAGCGCGCCAACCTGGTGGGCGCTGACGGTCGCATCGAAAACCTCTCGCGAGCCATGAAAGCCGACAGTGCCTCCAGTGTCTTTGGTGCGGTAGTGGGCGTTCCGCCGGTCACCAGCTACGTGGAAAGTGCCGCGGGCGTAGCGGCGGGTGGTCGGACTGGTCTTACCGCAGTGACCGTAGGTGTGCTATTTATTGCGGCCATGTTCTTCGCGCCGCTGGCCGGGATGATCCCCGCCTATGCCACGGCCGGTGCGCTGATCTATGTGGCCATGTTGATGATGGGCGGCATGGCCCACATCGAATGGGACGAGGCGACCGACAGCATTCCGGCGATCGTCACGGCAATCATGATGCCCCTGACCTTCTCGGTCGCCGACGGCATCGCGCTGGGCTTCATCACCTACGTGGCGCTGAAGGCCGGCACTGGCAAGTACAAGGAAATCTCCGTCAGTCTGTGGGTGCTCTGCGCAATTTTCATTGCCAAGTTCATCTTCTTGTAAATCTCGGCGGTACGCGCGTTAAACCAGCCTCACCCCGTCGGGTGAGGCTTTTGTGCAAATGGAGGAAAGTGATGAGTCTGGAAACCTGGCTGCTGTTCAGCGGCGCTGCGCTGGTAGTGATCCTGATCCCGGGGCCACTGTCTTTGCTGATGATCAGCAACAGTTTGAATTACGGCCTGGTCCGTTCCTACCCGGCGTTTCTTGGCGGCGTGATTGCCTCGATCTGCCTGTTGAGTGCTTCGGCGCTGGGCTTGGGCGCGCTGCTGCTGGCATCGGAACAATTATTCAGCGCACTGAAAATCGTCGGCGCGCTGTACCTGTTCTACCTCGCCTGGCAGAGCTGGCAGCAGTCGGGCCAACCGTCCCACGGTGCGCAAGTGCCTCAGGCCGCCGCAGTGCCACGCTTTCGCGCACTGTTCGGGCGCGCTTTCATGCTGGGCGCGAGCAACCCCAAGGACATCCTGTTCTTCGCCGCGTTTCTGCCGCAATTCTTGAGCGCCGGGCAACCGTTCCTGCCGCAATTGCTGGTGATGATCGCCACCTGGACCGTACTGGACCTGCTATGCAAGCTGGCCTACGGCCTGGGTGCCCATGGCGCGGCGCGGTATCTGCGCAGCGGCAAGGGCCAGAGCTGGTTTAACCGGGTCAGTGCCGGACTGTTCGGTGGAGCCGGGGCTGCGTCCTTGCTCAGCGGTCATTAAGGCCTTCTGACGCAAACCGGCACACAAGTTGCTCGGTTCTGGCACCCCCACGCCGGAATCGAGCATGCTCCACTCCCACCTCACCACCCTTAACGCCGTTTCCCTGGTGCTCGACACCTTCAAGGCCCAAGGTCTGCCCAGCGCCCCCCTGCTCGCCGGCAGCGGCATCTGTGCCGCGGATCTGGCCCGGGCGGACACGCGCATCACCACCAATCAAGAGATGCAGGTCTGCGCCAACGCCGTCGCCCTCAAGCGCGATATCGGCCTGGAACTGGGCCGACGCATGCATGTTTCGTCCTACGGCTTGCTCGGCTACGCCCTGCTCACCAGTGCCACCTTTGGTGACGCATTGCGCCTGGCGATGCGTTATCCGGCGCTGTTGGGAACACTTTTCGAGCTGAGCCTGGAAGAGGACAACGAGCGCGTCTGGTTTGTCGCCGCCGATTACCGGGAGAATCCGGCACTGGCGGTGTTCAACGCCGAGTTCTGCCTGGTGTCGTTGAAAGTCATCTGCGATGACCTGCTCGGGCACGCCCTGCCGCTGCTGGCTGCACGCTTCGAACATGCCGCGCCCGATTACCAGGTTAACTACGCCGAACACTTCAATAATTGCCCGCTGCACTTTGGCACACGCAACAACGCCTTCGCCTTCGACCGGCGCTGGCTGGACCAACCCTTGCCCCTGGCCGATGCCATCACCCACCAGGCCATGGCCGAGCGTTGCCGCAAGCAGAATACCGAGTTCACCGGGCGCCAGGCCTGGCTGGGGCGGATCCGCCAGCTGCTCAGGGCACAATTGCATGCGGCACCGGGACTCGAGGGATTGGCCGAGCAGATGAATTGTTCAGCACGCACCTTGCGACGGCACCTCAAGGACCTGGGGTGCAGCTATCAGGAATTGCTCGATGAGCTCAGGTTCGAGCAGGCCAAGCTTTTGCTCTGTGAAGACCAGATGCCGATCTACCGGATCGCCGAAGCATTGGGTTTCAGCGAGACCGCGAGTTTCCGCCATGCGTTTATGCGCTGGAGTGGTGTGACGCCTAGCCAGTTCCGGCCCTGAAGAGCAAAAGGCCGGATCATCTGGATTGGGCGGATATTCATTGCTTTGGGAATGGCCGCCTATGGTTTCGCCCTTAGGGCTACTCGTCTGTAGGCGCGAGGCTTGCCCGCGAAGGTGGCCTCGCAGGTGAAGCTTAATCTTCAGGTGTACATATCCATTTCTGGGGTAAAGGCCACTTATGGTTTCGCTTTTACAGCGACTCGTCTGTAGGAGCAGACTTGCCCGCGAAGGCGGCCTCGCAGGTGAAGCTTAATCTTCAGGTGTAGATATCCATTCATGCGGTAACGGCTACTTATGGTTTCGCTTTTTACAGCGACTCCCTTTTTCAAACGCCGGAGTGCCGGCCCAGCAAAAAGGAAGCAAAAGGCTTTTGCCCCACCGCTCGGTGCCTCGCTAAGGCTCGGCATGCCCTCTCTCCGGCCATCGTGGTTAATGGGGTTCCCAGATCAAAAACAAAAGCGAGGCGGCCTTAAAGCCGACCTGACTTTTACCGGTGTACCTGGATCCCCTGTGGGAGCCAGCTGGCTTCGGGGTGTTGATCGTTCCCACGCTCTGCGTGGGAATGCCGCCAGGGACGCTCCGCGTTCCTCTGACGACGCATTAATTGAGCCGTGCGCGACGGTGATGCGGGGCGTCACAGGAAGCTATGTGAGGTTTATTGTCGGAGTGCATATCCATTGGTGCGGTAACGGCCACTTATGGTTTCGCCCTTACGGCGACTCCCTTTTTCAAACGCCAAAAAGGAAGCAAAAGGCTTTGCCCCACCACTCGGTGCCTCGC
>LNAP01007504.1_pt1 | contig 14288 bp, 12 predicted proteins | sample 602601 | NCBI WGS metagenome assembly LNAP01 (sample SAMN02440304, study PRJNA202911) | soil metagenome | biome: Subtropical and temperate rainforests or woodlands; isolation source: soil samples (1 kg each in a 20% v/v slurry with milli Q water) were... ...
AACTCTCTTTGTGCAGGCTTGTTAAAGTATTCTCCCTTCAGAGGGCAGACACTTTAACAAGCCTGTCCTCTGAGGTCAAGTTTCCTACTACATCGAGCACGTCTACAGGGGCAAGACTCATCGCTATGCCATGCTGCGCTTCTACGATTTTATCAACCAAGCGACCAAACGCGTCGGGATGGCAAAATTGCTCAAGGATGCCATGACGGAGTACTACCTGCTGGACATGACGTACCACTACTTCGCCGACGCGCAGTGGCCCTCAGCCGACGCCGTCGAGCATGTGACCGCCGTGGCAGGCGCAGGCGCCGGCGGCATGGTGTGCACGCCGGCGCAGATCCGGACGGGGTTCTTCCCGACGGTGGTGTCGCAGAGCCAGAGCGTGACGCTGGAGCTCGAGCCCAGCCAGGTGGTGCGCGCGTCCGCCGCCGTGGCCGTCGACATCTACGTCTACATCACACGCCCTCCGGCGCCGAACGCCGCCCCCGGGCGCGGGGTCAGGGCGCGCAGCTCGGACAGCATGTCCCTGAGGTCTTCGTCGTCGACTTCGCAGGCCTTGCGCAGCCCGGCCATGTCGCGCTTGGCCAGGAGGTCCAGGTTGGCGATCAGCGCGGGCGCCAGGCCCCACGTCTTGATCAGCGACGTCGGCGCTAGCGCCGGCAAGGTGGACCACCAGCCGAAATTGGCGGTGGCGACCACGGACCCGATGATGAAGAACAGCAGCGTGACCAGCATGCGGGTGTTGCCGCCGCCCACCGCGAACAACGTGCCCGACGCGCAGCCGCCGCCCAGCTGCATGCCGATGCCGAACAGGAAGGCGCCCAACACGACCGACACGCCCGGCGGCGATACCAGCCCCGCGACGGGTTGGCCGAAGAGCGAACCGGACGCCAGGAACGGGAAGAACAGCAGTACGCCAACGCCCAGCATGAACATTTGCGCGCGCAGGCCCGCACCGCGGCGGTCGGACACGAAGACGCGCCAGGCTTGCGTGAAGCCGAACGAGGAGTGATAGAGCGTCACGCCCAGCAGCGCGCCGACCACCCACAAGGCGCCCTGGCGCCAGCTGACGGTCTGGTTCAAATACAGCGCGCCGGCCAGCAACAGCAGTAGCGCGATCCAGAGCGGCGCGCGGTTGATGCGGATGGGTGGCAGGACCGAGGGCAGGGGCAGGGTAGAGGCGTTGGAGCTCATGGGGGTGTCCCGGTGGGATCTGAATCGTCAATGCAAACGGGCGCATATGGGGCGCCCGTCGGAATGTTGGAAGTGTAAGGCCGGGCCTTAACGCCCTCAAACCATCAATTAGTGCTTCATTAATAACTATTGGTTATATGAAAGCAGCGAGCGGCTGCGCCACGCTGCGTTACGACAGCAGCCGCCACACGAGCGCGGCCAGCGTCAGCAGCAGTACCGGCAGCGTCAGGACAATACCTACTTTGAAGTAGTATCCCCACGTGATCCGCAAGCCTTTGCGCGCCAGCACATGCAGCCAGAGAAGCGTGGCCAGGCTGCCGATCGGCGTGATCTTGGGCCCCAGGTCGCTGCCGATGATGTTGGCGTAGATCATCGCGTCCTTGAGGGGGCCCGTGGCGCTGGTGTCCGCGATCGACAGCGCGCCGATCAGCACGGTCGGCAGGTTGTTCATGATGGACGACAGGAATGCCGTGATCAGGCCAGTGCCCATCGCGGCGCCCCACAAGCCGTATTCGGCGCAGCGGTCCAGCACCTGCGCCAGATGCGCCGTCAGGCCGGCGTTGCGCAAGCCATACACGACCAGGTACATGCCCAGCGAGAAGATCACGATGTGCCAGGGGGCCTCGCGCATGATCTTGCGCGTGCCCACGACATGCTGCCGTCCGGCGATCACCAGCAGGCCCACGGCACCGGCGGCGGCGATCGCGCTGACCGGGATGCCCATGGGTTCCAGCACGAAAAAGCCGGTCAACAGCAGCGCCAGCACGATCCAGCCCGCGCGGAATGTGATCGGGTCGCGGATGGCCGAGGCAGGCGCCGGCAGTTGGCTCACGTCGTAGCGGGGCGGGATGCTCTTGTGGAAGAACAGCAGCAGGACGGCCAGCGTGGACGAGACGGCCATCAGGTTGACCGGCAGCATCACGGACGCGTATTCACCGAAGCCGATGCCGAAGAAATCCGCCGATACGATGTTCACCAGATTCGACACGATCAGCGCGATGCTGCCCGTATCGGCAATGAACCCCGCGGCCATCACGAAGGCCAGCGAGGCGCCCGGGCCGAAGCCCAGCGCCAATAGCATTTCCATGACGATGGGGGTCAGGATCAGCGCGGCGCCGTCGTTGGCGAACAGCGCCGACACCGCGGCGCCCAGCAGCACGATCAGCACGAACAGCAGGCGTCCGCGCCCGCCTCCCCAGCGGGCGACGTGCAGCGCCGACCACTCGAAGAAGCCCGCCTCGTCCAGGATCAGGCTGGTGACGATAATGGCGATGAAGGTGGCGGTGGCGTTCCAGACGATGTGCCACACATCGGCGATGTCGGCCACGTGGACCACGCCCGTCGCAAGGGCCAGGCCCGCGCCGATCACGGCGCTCCAGCCGATCGACAGCCCTCTGGGCTGCCAGATCACGAGCGTGATGGTCAGGATGAAAATGGAGGCGGCAAGCAGCATGGAAAGCGGTCAGGAGAGGGGATGGGCGTTGATCCAGGCGACCAGCAGGCTGACCGTCAGCACCGACGCCACGGTGGATACAAGGATGGCGCGTGATGTCACGCGGGCGTCGCGGCCATACATCTTAGCCAGCATGAAAGGGCCGGTGCCGATCGGCAGCGCGCTCATCAGCACGGCGGTCCAGGCCCATAGCGGGGGCATGGAAAAAACGGTAAAGGCCAGCACCGCCGTGACGGCCGGCTGCAGCAGCAGCTTGCCCGTCACCAGGCGCAGCACGCCGGGGCCCGCGGTGGACGTTTCCGTCTGCGCCAGGAACAGCCCGATCGTGACCAGCGCGCAGGGGCTGGCCGATGCGCCCAGCAGCGCGACGTAGCGGTCCACGCCTTCCGGCAGGGCCACGCCGGTCGACGCCCACGCCAGGCCCAGCATGGGCGCCGCCAGCAAGGGGTTGCGCAACAGTGCGCGGCCGACCTTGAGCAGGGTGGCTGCCACGTTGGGCGTTTGCTGGCGGTCGAATTCGATCATCGCGATGGCGACGCCGAACAGGACGCTGGCGGTCAGCAGGGTGGTGAAAGCGGCAGGCGCCAGGCTTTCGGCGCCGAACAGCGCCAGGCAGAGGGGAATGCCCATGTACCCGGCATTGGCATAGGAGGCGGCCAGGCCCTCGATGCTGCGGTCGGTCAGCGTGCGCCGGCCGCCGCGTCCCGGCAGGAACGACACCAGGAACGTAACCGCGATTCCGCCCGCGAACGCACCGACGAAGCCCCAGTGCGCCATATGCGCCAGGTCCACCTGCGTCATGGCGCGAAACAGCAAGGCGGGCAGGGACAGGTACACCACATAGCGGTTCAACGCATCGGTCGCGCCCGGGCCCAGCAGATTGCGGCGGGCGGCCAGCCAGCCGGTCAGGATCAGCGCAAAGACTGGCAGGGCGGCGGTAACGACGGCATTCATGGGCGACGGTGCGGGCAGGCCAGGGGCGCGGGAAGGCGCCTATTCTACTTGCGGCGCCCGCGCGCTGCGGGTGACAAGCAGAATGCCGATGGCGGCCAGCGCCATGCCGAGCCAGGCCAGCATCGGGATGGACTCGCCCAGGGCGATCAAGGCGAAGATGGCCGTGCAGGGGGGCACCAGGAAGAACAGCGCCGACACCCGCGACGCTTCGCCATGCCGGATCATGGTCAGCAGCAGGGTGATGGCGACCAGCGAATTGCCCACCACCAGATAGGCCAACGATGCCAGCAACGGGCCCGTCCATTCGATGCGCATCGGTTCCAGCCAGAAAGCCAGTGGCGCCGACACGGCCAGCCCGACCGCGTACTGCACCAGATTGGATGTGACCGGGTGCGTTTGCGCGCCATAGCGTTTTTCATAAAGGGTGCCGCCCGTGATGCACAGCAGCGCCGCCACGGCGAACAGCAATCCCAGCGGCGCCAGCACATCGATGGACGCCTTGGCGACGATGACGAGTCCGGCGCCTGCCACTCCCAGGCCCAGGCCGGCCCACCGCCGGGCATCGACGCGTTCGTGCGCGATCATCGGCGCCAGCAGTCCGATCAAAATCGGCTGCAGCGAGGCGATCAACGCCATGCCGCCCGCCGACATGCCTTGCTTCAACGATAGATAGGTGAAGCAGAAGTAGCCCGCCTGCAACAGCAGTCCCACCATCGCCAGGTGGCCCCATGCGCTGGCGCCGCGCGGCAGGGGCGGGCGCAGGACAAGCAGGAAGGGCAGCAGGATGAGCACGACGCAGGCGTACCGGACCGCCAGGAAGGTCATGGGATCGGCGTAGGCCAGCCCGATCTTGAGCACGACGAATCCACTGGACCACAACAATAGGAAAAGCGCGGGTGCGGCTTTCAGCCAAGCCGGTGGGGCAGAGGGCGTCATGTCGTGCCTGGGCAACGTGGGCAAGCCGCGATCGTACCCCTTTTCGCGTGGCGGCCATCCCTGAGAGAATGCGGCGTAGGATATTTGTTATTGATCTGCTGCACGCGAGGGAACGGAGATGTCGACCAACAAGCAATCTACGGTGCGTATCGCTTTGGGTACGTGGGACCGGCTGCGCGAAGACGCGTATTCGGTCCGCTACGAGGTATTCGTCGTCGAACAACGAGTGCCGCCCGAGATCGAGCTGGACGACGACGATGCCGTGTCGGTGCATGCCGTGGCTTATGGCCCGGACGGCACGCCGATGGGCACGGGCCGGCTGCTGCCAGACGGCCACATCGGCCGCATGGCCGTGCACAAGAAAGCGCGCGGCATGGGCGTGGGCGGGCAGTTGCTGGACGCCTTGATCGGGCAAGGCCACGGCGACGGCCACCGCATGCTGGTGCTGCACGCCCAAACCCACGCCGCCGGATTCTACGAGGCGCACGGCTTTACCGTCGAAGGCGAGGAATTCGTGGAAGCGGGTATCCCGCACGTGGTGATGACGCGGGTGCTGAAGTAGGGTGGCGCAGCGCCCCGGTATCGCCGGGGCCGGAAAAGAAAAAACCCCGGTCGTTTGCACGATCGGGGTTCTTCTTGGCGCATCACGACAGGTACCTCGTGATGTAATAATTGGTGCCCAGGAGAGGACTCGAACCTCCACACCTTGCGGCACACGGACCTGAACCGTGCGCGTCTACCAATTCCGCTGCTTCACTTGTTGCGTCGCTTTCGCTTCGTTTCTTGTTCAGCAGCAGAGGAACGAGATTATGCATACTTTTTTTGTGGCGTGCAAGTAATGGCGGATGTTTTTTGGTCTTTCCGCGTTTTTTTAAGCGGGCCGGTTTCGATATAGTGTCGCCCCATGTCCCGTTCCCTTTGTACGCGTTGCCTGCGTCCCGAGTCGCACTGCCTGTGCGCGCTCATCCCTTCCTTGTCGTGCCGCACCCGCGTCGTGGTCTTGCAGCACCCCAGCGAATCGCGCCATGCGCTGAACACGGCCAGGTTGGCCGTGCTGGGGCTGGCCGGCGCGCGGCGCGTGGTGGGCGAACGTTTTTCGTCCGCGGATTGGGCCCAGCCGGGCTACGCGCCGCGCCTGTTGTTCCCCGGTCCCGCCGCCGAGACCTTGAACCCGGGCTACGGCCGGGATCTGGACGAGCCGATTCTCTTGATCGTGCCGGACGGAACATGGGGGCATGCGCGCAAACTCCTGCATATCAATCCCGAGCTTGCGGCGTTGCCGCGCGTGATGCTGCCCGAGGGGCTGAAAACGCGCTACCGCGTGCGTCACGCCGATATCCCGGGCGCGCTGTCCACGATCGAAGCCGTCACGCACGCGTTGAACGCGATCGAGGCCCCGATGCGGGCCGACGCCTTGCTCCGGCCTTTTGAAGCCTTGATCGACGGGCAGATCGAAGGCATGGGCGAAGACCTTTATGCGCGTCACCATTTGCAGCGCAAAGTGCCGTGGCGTTGAGGCCGGCGGCAGGGCGGGGCCGGGCCCGGTATTAATAATGTCGGGGGTAATGGCGAGCGCGGGCATCGCGCTCGTGGCGCGCAAAGCAAAAGCCCCGAATCTCTTTCGATTTTCGGGGCTTTCAGCCTTGCTATCAAACCAGCCTGATGCTGATCCGACTTATATGCGGGTGGTGCCCAGGAGAGGACTCGAACCTCCACACCTTGCGGCACACGGACCTGAACCGTGCGCGTCTACCAATTCCGCCACCTGGGCACTGGGAAGCACTTTCGTACTTCACATCTTTTACTGTCTTTACTACTTTGCTTATCAGCTACTTTACTTATCAGGCCCGCCCGAAAGCGGATCCGATTTAAATTCCGTGGTGCCCAGGAGAGGACTCGAACCTCCACACCTTGCGGCACACGGACCTGAACCGTGCGCGTCTACCAATTCCGCCACCTGGGCACTGAAAGATAATGTCAGGACTATGTGATACGCTGCCGCTCTAGTTGCTTTGTTTTATTAAGGGCCATACGTTGTTTCCAGCGTACTGACTTAACTAAAACATGCGTCCCGAGCGCAGTTGGTTTTACAATGGGTCTTTCGACCCCTCTGACCATTTCTGCTTCAGTGTTCAGCCTTGGGCGAACCACAGAAGCTGCGCATTATATACGGAAATTTCAGCTTTGGCAAAACGATCGAATAACGAATCGAAAAACAATAGATCAACACCCTTGCCCGAAGCGCCGCCGGACTTCGATCCCGATGTCCCGTCCCGTGAAGCCATTTTGACCGCGCTCCGAGCCGCGGGCTCGCCGTTGTCTCCGGTGGAATTGGCAGAACGCATGGGCGTCGAGCGTGCCGCGACGATGGTCGGGTTCGAGCGCCGTTTGGGCGCCATGGAACGCGACGGGCAATTGATGCCCAACCGCAAGGGCGTGTTGCTGCTGGCCACCAAATTGGACTTTGTCGCCGGCAAGGTGCTGGGCCACCGCGATGGTTTCGGCTTTCTGTTGCGTGACGACGGCGGCCCGGACCTGTTCCTGTCGCCGCGCGAAATGCTCAAGGTGCTGCATGGCGACCGCGTGCTGGTCAAGCCGTCGGGCGAATACCGCGGCAAGCCGGAAGGCACCATCGTCGAGGTCATCGAACGCCGCACCAACAAACTGGTGGGCCGCTTCCTGCACGAACATGGCCTGTCCATCGTCGTGCCCGAAGATCAGCGTATCAAGCACGACATCCTGATTCCGCCCAGCGACACCAACGGCGCCCAGCACGGGCAGGTGGTCGCGGTCGAGATCATGGAGCAGCCCACCCGTCATACGCAGCCGCTGGGCCGCGTGGCCGAGGTGCTGGGCGAAATCGACGATCCCGGCATGGAAATCGAGATCGCGGTGCGCAAGTTCGATGTGCCCGTTGAATTCTCGGAAGCCGCCCGCAAGCAGGCCGCGCGCCTGCCGGACGTGGTGCGCAAGAGCGACTTGAAAGACCGCGTGGACTTGCGCGACGTGCCGTTGATTACGATCGACGGCGAAGACGCGCGCGACTTCGACGACGCCGTCTATTGCGAGCCCGTCGAACTGGGCACGGGCCAGCGCAAGCGCCCGGGCTGGCGCCTGCTGGTGGCCATCGCCGATGTCAGCCACTATGTGCGCCCGGGCGACGCGCTGGATGACGACGCGATCGAGCGCGGCACCAGTGTCTACTTCCCGCGCCGCGTCATTCCGATGCTGCCCGAGACGCTGTCCAATGGCTTGTGTTCGCTGAACCCCGACGTGGACCGCCTGGTGCTGGTCTGCGATATGGTGATTCCCGCTACCGGCGCCAAGGCCGGCACGGTCACGGCCTACCAGTTCTATAACGCGGTGATGCACTCGCATGCCCGCACCACGTATACGAACATCTGGGCGGCATTGCAGCAGCCTGGCGGGCCGGCCGCCGCGGCCATGCGCGCCGTCATGCCGCAAGTCCAGCATCTATATGAGCTTTTCCAGTTGCTGGTGCAGGGCCGCAAGAAGCGCGGCGCCATCGATTTCGATACGGTTGAAACCAAGATCGTCTGCAACGAGCTGGGTCGCATCGAACAGATCGTGCCCTCGGTGCGCAACGACGCCCACAAGCTGATCGAAGAATGCATGCTGGCCGCGAACACGTGCGCGGCCGACTTCATGACGCGCAGCAAGCATCCTGGCCTGTACCGCATCCACGAAGGCCCTACGCCCGAGCGCCTGCAATCGTTGCGCGAATTCCTGCGCACCATGGGGTTGTCACTGGGTGGCGGCGAAACGCCCACCGCCAAGGACTACGGCGATTTCCTGGATACCGTGCGCGGTCGTCCCGATTACCAACTGCTGCAGACCATGTGCCTGCGGTCCATGCAGCAGGCCGTCTATAGCCCGGACAACATGGGCCACTTCGGCCTGTCGTATCCCGGATATAGCCACTTCACATCGCCCATCCGGCGTTATCCCGACCTGCTGACGCATCGGGTGATCAAGGCCTTGCTGGCCGGGCAGCGCTATGTGCCCAGCCTGGACGACCACGCGGTGGTTATTGGTCGCACGCAGAAAGAACACGAGCACGCCATCTGGGAAAAGATGGGCCTGGTGCTGTCGGCCAGCGAACGCCGCGCCGACGAAGCATCGCGCGATGTCGAAGCCTGGCTCAAGTGCTGGTTCGTCAAGGAGCGCGTGGGCGAAGACTTCAGCGGCACCGTCACCGGCGTGGCCAGCTTCGGCATTTTCGTCACGCTGGACACGCTGCACGTCGAAGGGCTGGTGCACGTCTCCGAGCTGGGCGGCGAGTACTTCCAGTTCAACGATGCCCTGCATGAATTGCGCGGTGAGCGCACGGGCATGCGGTATCGCCTGACCGACAAGGTGCAGGTGCAGGTGGCGCGCGTTGACCTCGAAGCGCGCCGCATCGAATTCCGCCTGGTGCAGGGCACCAGCTTCGACGCGCTGCGCAAGGCTGCGGCACGCGGGCCGGAAGAGCCGATGCGCCGTGTGAAGAAAGCGGCGGCGCCCAAGCCCGCCGCGCTAAAGGGACAGACCGCCAAGGAGCGGCGCGCCGACGCCAAAAAGGCGGGCAAGCCGCCCCGGGCGTCCAAACGCGCCGCGCCAGCCAAGAAGGTGACGCACAAGCGGCATTGATCCGGCTGATGGATCCTCTTTATGACCGGCGCGTCTTAGGGCGGCTGGGCCATAAGGGGTAACATTGCGTTGATGGCCGGCTTGCTCCGGTGGCCCGCCCCCTTTGGGGCGGGTATTCGTTTATCTAAAGGTATTGCATTTATGGCGTCGACCCAAGTTCTGGCCGGGTTTCACGCGGTTGTCGCGCGGCTGCGCCACGCGCCCGAGTCGATCAAGGAAATCTATGTAGAGGCGTCGCGTCGCGACAAGCGGATGCAGACGCTCATCGAGCAGGCCGAGAAGGCGGGTTGCCGCCTGCATCCGGTGCCTGCCGAGCGGCTGGATGGCCTGTCGCGCGGCACCCGCCATCAAGGCGTCGTGGCCCTGGCCGACGAACGCCAGTTGGCGGTGGATGTGGACGAGGTGCTCGACGTGATCGAGGGTCCGCCGCTGCTGCTCATCCTGGATGGCGTGACCGATCCCCACAACCTGGGCGCCTGCCTGCGAACGGCGGACGCCGCTGGCGTGCACGCAGTGATCGCGCCGCGCGACCGCGCCGTGGGCTTGAACGCCACGGTGCAGCGTGTGGCCTGCGGCGCGGCCGATACCGTGCCGTATGTGATGGTCACCAATCTGGCGCGCACGATGCGCGGCCTGAAGGACCGCGGCGTCTGGCTGGTCGGCACCGACGACCAGGCGACCGACAGCATGCACAAGATCGATGCGCGCCAGCCGATGGCGTGGGTCATGGGGGCGGAAGGCGAAGGCATGCGCCGCCTCACGCGCGAGACCTGCGACCAGCTGGTCAATATCCCCATGCTGGGTTCGGTGGAAAGCCTGAACGTCAGTGTGGCCAGCGCCGTTTGCCTGTACGAGACCGTGCGCCAGCGCCAATCCTGATCCCGCCCGACCCGGCCTATTCGTAGCTCTTCCTTTATGCCTCAGCTCACCATGCACCAGAACGGCTTCACCACCACGATCCTCCATTCCGACCGCCAACAATCCGTCGAGCACGGAGCGGTGCACAAGCCGATGCATCCGTCGTCGGAATTCGCCTACGACGATGCTCGCGAGCTGGCCGCGGTATTCCAGGGCAAGGCCGGCTTCACGTATGCCCGCCAGGGCACGCCGACGACCACCGCGCTGGAAGCGAAGGTCAACCACATGGAAGGCGGCAAAGGCACGGTCAGCTTCGCAACGGGAATGGCGGCGTTGTCGGCCATTTTCACGACGTTGCTGCGCCGGGGCGATCATCTGGTGTCCAGCCAGTTCGTGTTTGGCAATACCAACAGCCTGCTGGGCACGCTGCTGGAACTGGGCGTGGAGATCACCTTCGTCGACGCGACCGACGCGGCGCAGGTGCGCGCCGCGATCCAGCCCAATACGCGCATGGTCTTCACCGAGACGATCGCCAACCCGGGCACGCAAGTCGCCGACCTGGCCGTGATCGGCGAGATCTGCCGCGAGAAGAACCTTGTCTACGTCGTGGACAATACGCTGACTTCGCCGTGGATGTTCCGTCCGTCGGCAGTCGGCGCGTCGCTGGTGATGAATTCGCTGTCCAAGTACATCGGCGGACATGGCAACGCGCTGGGCGGCGCGGTGACCGACACGGGCCTGTACGACTGGTCCGGCTACACCAACATCTATGAGGCCTACCGCAAAGGCCCGTCCACTGGCTGGGGGCTTACCCAGATCAAGAAGAAGGGTTTGCGCGACATGGGCGGCACGCTGGCAGCCGAACCCGCCCACCGCATTGCCGTGGGCGCCGAGACGCTGGCGCTGCGCATGGCCAAGCACTGCGCCAACGCGCTGGCGCTGGCGCGTTTCCTGGAATCGCATCCTGGCGTGGCCAAGGTGCACTATCCGGGCCTGGCGGGCCATCCGCAACATGCCCGGGCATCGGCGCTGTTCGGTGCGCGATTCGGTGGGCTGCTGGGGGTCGAACTGGCCGACGGCGTGGATTGCTTTGATTTCCTGAACCGTTTGCGGATCGTGCTGATGGCGACTCACCTTGGCGATACGCGCAGCCTGGCGCTGCCTGCCGCGCACACCATCTATTACGAGATGGGCGCCGAGCGCCGCAAGCAAATGGGCATCGCGGACAGCCTCATTCGGGTGTCGGTCGGCATCGAAGACGAGGCCGATCTGCTGTTTGATTTCGATCAGGCGCTGACCGGTTGCCTGAAGGGATAATGCGGCACGCGCAAGCCGGGCGCGAGGACGCGCCGGCTTTGCAATCGGGACGACTCACATGCTTATACAGATCGCAGAGGTTTTCACGCCCGACGAGGCGGCGGACATTCGGCGCAAGCTGGATGCCGCCGACTGGGTGGATGGCAAAGTCACCGCCGGCTACCAGTCAGCCGAGGTCAAGCGCAACCGCCAGTTGCCCGAGCAGCATCCGCTTGCAGAAGAGCTTGGCAACCTGATCTTGCAGCGCCTGGCCGCGAACAACCTCTTCATGTCGGCCGCGTTGCCGCGCAAGATATTCCCGCCGCTATTCAACCGCTACGAAGGCGGCGAGGCTTTCGGCTATCACGTCGACAACGCGGTGCGCGGCATCTCGGGCACGTCCGAGCGCGTGCGCACCGACCTGTCCGCCACGCTGTTCTTCTCCGAGCCCGATACCTATGACGGCGGCGAACTTGTCATTGACGACACCTACGGGCCGCGGGCGGTGAAGTTGCCGGCGGGGCACATGGTGCTATACCCCGGCACGAGCCTGCACAAGGTGAATCCCGTCACGCGCGGCGCGCGAGTGAGTTCGTTCTTCTGGATGCAGAGCCTGGTGCGTGAAGACAGCCAGCGCGCGTTGCTGCTGGACATGGACGTGGCCATACAGCGTCTGAATCAAGACACCGCCGGGCATCCTTCCATTGTTCAGTTGACGGGCATTTATCACAATTTGCTGCGTCGTTGGGTCGATGTTTGATTCAAGCTTGAAGTGATGCCCGGACGGTGTCGCGCAAACACAAAATGCGCGTTTTTGTATATTGCGAAACCAGCTAAAAGCTAGTATTGGCGCGGGTTCTAGTGAGGTTTTTGCTTGACAGCCGCGCCACGCCAAGGCCTAATACATGTCTGCGTCGCTGACGGTTTGAAGGCATCAGAGCCATCAAATCTTAAGCGGCGCAGCAGTTTAAAAGTTGTGCTTTGCAGCGCAAGAAAAGTTTATCCACTGTCTGTTCGTCGTTTGTCGGGCCATGCGTTGGTTAGTGGCGTCCCATCATGACAGCCATGAACCGCACGGCCTCGCCAGACTCCATACCTTGTGAGGGGTACACCTGAATGAACAAAACCGAACTCATCGATCACATCGCCAGCAAGGCCGATATCTCCAAGGCTGCCGCCGGTCGTTCGCTCGACGCCTTGATCGGTGCCGTCAAGACCACCCTGAAGAAGGGCGGTACGGTCACGCTGGTTGGCTTTGGCACGTTTGCCGTGTCGGCTCGCGCTGCTCGCACCGGCCGCAACCCGCGCACCGGTGAAACCATCAAGATCAAGAAGGCCAAGGTGCCGAAGTTCCGTCCGGGCAAGGCCCTGAAGGACGCCGTCAACTAAAGGCGGCATGGCGGTCGCCGGGCATTGGCCCCCGCGATTTGCCGACAATAACGCGGTCCGGTATACTCCGGCCCGCGTATTGCTTTTGAGTACCCCGAGTTGGCAGTTGCTTCGCAAGAATCGTCACATTGACGGCCGTTGCGATGCCGCGGCAAGTCGTCAAGATCGGGTGCTTAGCTCAGTTGGTAGAGCGGCGCCCTTACAAGGCGTAGGTCACAGGTTCGACCCCTGTAGCACCCACCAGAAGCCCACGCAGGCGGTTCGGATCCCTCAAAGGTTCGCACCACGCCGCACACAAAACCCGCACACGTCACCGTGGCGGGTTTTTTGTTTTTCCGGCCTGGTTGGCGAGCCGCCGTGGCCCTTGGCCTCGTGGCCTCATGGCCGCGTGCCGGAGAGGCGGGGGTAGAGGCCCGAAGCCCGGCTTAAAAGCGCGCTTTTTCGTAAACGTTTTATGCAGCCGGATGTGATGTGCATCAAGGGTGCTACGCTAGCCCAGACGAAATAGAACGTGCGAATCATTCGCATTTAAGATATTATATTCGGCTTGTACCGGCCAGCCGGCGCTGCTTTTTTGTGTGCGCCGTTTCCCTGGCTGGCCGGATAAGTCAATGCACCCTGGCTGATTCATGCCTAGTTTTCAACGCGGTTGGAATTCATCTTCGCCGTCTTCGTTTGGTATACGTGCAGGCGCTGGCCTGGCGGTTGTCGCGCTTCACGCGGCAGTAATCGGCGCCATTTTCATGGCTCCTGCGAATCCTCCTGAACTGGAGGAGCCCGAAGCCGTCATGGTCAGTCTGGTGGATGCGCCCGTCCCGCAGATTGCGAAGGCCGAGCCCACGCCGGAAGTGCCGCAGCCGGTCGTCGAACCGCCGCCCGAGCCGCAGCCCGAAATCGAGCCGGAGCCCGAACCGGAGCCCGAACCCGAATTGAAGCCCGAGCCGGAACCGGAACCCGAACCGGTGGTCGAGAAGCCGCCGGTGCCCGCGCCCAAGCCCAAGCCCAAACCGAAGCCTAAACCCAAGCCCCAGCCGAAGCAGGAAGTCAAACCCGAGCCCAAGCCGGACACGCCGCCTCCGCAGACGCCGCCCGCAGGCGCGACGGATGGTGCGAAGGCCTCGCAGAGCCCGCAGCAGGGGCCTCCGCCGGACCAGCCTATCCTGGTGTCGAGCATTGAGTTCCAGGGCGCGCGCCCCATGCCCGTTTACCCGCAGGCCTCGCGCCGCATGCGGGAAGAGGGACGGGTGCTGGTGCTGGTGGAAATCAATACGCAGGGCCTGGTGGACCGCGCATCGATCGACACGTCATCGGGTTTCTCGAGACTGGACGAATCGGCGCTGACCGCCGCCCGCAAGGCCAAGTTCAAGCCCTATACCCGTAACGGCGTGGCCTATCCCGCCAAAGCCAAAATTCCGTTCGATTTCGTAATGAGGAACTGAGATGTCCAACGCACTGCATAGCGCCACCCTGGTGGCGCAGGCGAGCCTGGAGCAACCGGCGCGGGCCAGGGACCTGAACCTGCGCTTCGCCGCCCTGTGGCTGAACAGCGAACCGGACC
>LNAP01003824.1_pt1 | contig 14287 bp, 17 predicted proteins | sample 602601 | NCBI WGS metagenome assembly LNAP01 (sample SAMN02440304, study PRJNA202911) | soil metagenome | biome: Subtropical and temperate rainforests or woodlands; isolation source: soil samples (1 kg each in a 20% v/v slurry with milli Q water) were... ...
GGCAACATTGTGGGCGACTCGGTGCGGGCATCCCTGGCAGGGCGTGTCGGACACGCGGCCAACGAGGCCGACAACGCCTATAACCACATGAGCCTGCGCGAGCTGGCCCGCGCGTCGCTGAATGATCGCGGCATTCTGACTGCCTCGCTCAACCCGATGCAGATGGTCGGCCTGGCCTTCACTCACGACACCAGTGATTTCGGCAACATCCTGATCGACACCGCCGCTGTGTCGGTTCTGGCCGGCTGGGACGAGGCCCCCGAGACGTTCGACCAGTGGACCCGTCGTGGTCGCCTGAGCGACTTCCGCGTTGCCAAGCGTGTCGGCATGGGGGCCTTCCCGGCCCTGCGCGAAGTGCGCCCAGGTGCCGACTACAAGTACATCACCACCGGTGACCGTGGCGAGACCATCAGTCTGGCCACCTATGGCGAGCTGTTCTCGATCACCCGTCAGGCCATCATCAACGATGACCTCGATCTGCTCAGTGCCATTCCTTACAACATGGGTTTGGCGGCGCGCGGCACCGTCGGCGACCTGGTCTACGCGGTACTGACCACCAACGCCCAGATGAGCGATAAAAAGGCCTTGTTCGATGCCTCGCGCAAGAACCTGTTCACCGGTGCCGGCTCGGCCTTGTCGATTGAGGCGATGATTGCCGCCAAGAACGCCATGGCGCTGCAGAAGTCCCAGGTTGAAGGCGGTAAGGGTCGAACCCTGAACATTCGCCCGGCCTTCCTGCTGTGCCCGGTAGCCCTGGAAGACAAAGCCAAGCAGCTGATCCGCTCGGCCTCGGTGCCAGGCGCTGACGTAAACGCCGGCATCGATAACCCGATTCGCAACTTCGCCGAGGTGATTGCCGAGCCGCGTCTGGACGACGATTCTGCGAAGTCCTGGTATCTGGCCGCTGCGCAAGGTCGCGACACTATCGAAGTCTCTTACCTGGATGGCGTCGATAAACCTTACATGGAGCAGCAAGAGGGCTTCACCGTCGACGGTGTGGCTACCAAGGTGCGGATCGACGCCGGCGTTGCGGCGCTGGACTCGCGCGGCCTCAACAAGTCTGTCGGCGTGTAATCGCAGGCCCCACCCAAACACCCCGCTTACGCGGGGTTTGTTGTTTCTGGATAGGAGAAAATGGCCATGGCCAAGAACTACGTTAGTGCCGGCGCCAGTATCAGCTTGCCGGCCCCTACTGGGGGCTCCGTCGCTGGTGTGCCGCAGGTTATCGGTGATCTGGCGGTCATGCCGCTGCAGTCTGGCCCCAAGGGTACGGTGATCACCTATCGCACTTGTGACTCCTGGAGCGTGCCGGCGGCCGCTGGTCTCAAGGCCGGCACCAAAGTCAGCGTGCTCAATGGCGGCCTGGTCGCCGCCGGCACCGCCGATTCGGCGCCTTTCGGCAAGCTGCTGAGCGATACGCTCAACGGCTATGCCGAAGTGCTGATCGTTCAGTAATGTCGGGCGATCGCTTTCGGGCCATGGCCGACCGCATGGACGCCTTGCTGGTGAGTCGCCTGGGTGACCGGGCGACGCTGGCGGATGGGTGCGAAGTCTATGGCGCCTTTGCTTCGCCTTTTGTCGGCGCCGAAATCGGCGGTGGCAAGGGCGGCGCTGTGCGGCTGGGCGGTGCGATCAATGCCGATGAGGTGTTAGAGCCCACCCTGACCGCGCGAGTGGTCGACGTGCAAGGCGTCAAAAAAGGCGACTTTCTTACCATTGAGCTGCCGCCCGCGCTGGGTGGTGGCCGCTACAGGGTCGTGCGCCTGAAGCCTGACGGCTCGGGCATGGTTGACCTGGTGCTGAGCGTGCCCAATGAGCGAACTGACGACATTACATGATGCGATCACTCGCATTATCAGCGAACGTATGCCCCGGGTGCTGCACGTGGAGCAGTTCCCCGAACTGGACGCCCAGGTAAACACACCTGCATTGCTGTACGGCATTACCGATATGACCCTGGGTACTGATCGAGGGGAAGGGAAAACGGCGCTGATTGGTCGTTTCCAATCCTGCATTTTGGTCGATGCTGACCGGCCCAAGGCGTCACTACAAGCCGCAATCTTGGCGGCTCAGATGACGACGGTACTTAAGGATCAGTGGTGGGGGGTGGATTTTGTTACCGGGCCGCCTGAACAGGTTCACGCCCAGCCAGAAGCCCCGACACAGGAGCTTGAGCAGTTCGTCATGTGGTCGGTGCAATGGATCCAGCCTTTCGAAGTTGGGGAGTTCACTTGGCCATGGCCTGATGAGCCGCCTGGCTCTCTGGTGTTCAACATCGAGCCGGGCGACGAGCCGGTGGCTCCCGAGGAACTTTCGTGAGTTACGCCGAAGCGGAACATGACCGCATGATCGCTGCCATGCTTATGCCATGTGTGGTGGTCGGCGTTGATCTGGCGGCACCGGCGGTGCGTGTCAGCAATGGCGAGTGGACGAGCGCCTGGGTGCGCTGGCATAGCCTGGCGGCCGGTAAGGCGCGGCACTGGCGCGCACCCAGCCTGGGCGAGCAGGGGGTGTTGTTCAATCCCAGCGGCCAGGCGGGCATGGGCACGTTTATCCCTGGGCTGTACGGCAATGCCGGCGGCCCACCGGATAACCGAGATCATGTTGAGGTCTGGCGTTTTGACGATGGCGGCTCGCTGGTCTACGACTGGGCGGCCAAGACCTACACCATCACCCTGCCGACCGGTACCGTCACTATCAAAGTGGGCAGCACGGTTGTGACCGTTACGGATAACGCGGTGAATGCCACGGTGGGCGGTACCGAGTTCGACCTGGCGCCCGGTTGGGCGGCGATTAAATCGCCTCAGATAGCGTTGATCGGCGCGGTGGAAATCGACGGCCCGTTACACGTAACGCAAAGCATCACCGGCGCCGCTGACATCCTGGCGGCCGGTAACAGCGACAACCACCACAAGCACTAACCCAATTCATCTACAGCCCGCCGCGTGCGGGCTTTTTCATGCCCGGAGAAATCATGGCCAAGACCATCGAGAGGCCCGCAACCGAAGAACAAACCACTGTCGCGCCGGCGTCTTTGACGTTCCGCGATCTGGTCTACACGTCGCGCACGCTGGTTGTGCCTGGTACCGATCGTACTTACCCGGTTGCCAAGCATCTGGTGGTGGTGCCGGAGTCCGATAAAGAGGCTGTGGCCTTCCTGAAGGCTAATAGCGAATACGCCGCCCAGGAGGGCTAAGCCAGATGATCGGAATGGATCGCCACACCGGGCAACCCATATCCGGCATCGAGCATTTGCGACAGTCCATTGCCGATATCTTGAGTACGCCCCTGGACAGTCGCCGGCAACGGCCCGAGTACGGCAGCAAGCTGCGCCTGTTCGTTGACTTGCCAATCAATGCTGGCTGGAAAAGTGCGGTTCAGGCCGAAGCGGCCCGTGCCCTCGGCCTTCATGAGCCGCGCCTGAAACTTGAGCGTGTGACGGCGCTGTCGCTGCTGGACGGGAAAATAAACATGCTCGTTGCCGGCGAGTACTTGGGCGACAGCTTTGTCTTGGAGGTAAGCGTATGAGCATCGTGGATTTGTCCGCCTTGCCGGCGCCGGAGGTGCTTGAGCCACTGGACTTTGAAGAGGTCTACGACGAAGGACTGTCAGCGTTTCGCGACTATATGGGCGACAACTGGAACGCCGCGCTCGAAAGCGATCCGGTTACCAAAGTGCTGGAGGTGGGGGCATATAACAAGGTCGGTAACCGCGCCCGTGTTAACGATGCCTGCAAGGCGCTGCTGTTGGCTCACGCCATCAAGGGCGACCTCGATCAGTTGGGCGCAAACGTCAACCTTCCGCGCCTGGTGATTCGGCCCGAGGATCTGCTAGCGGTTCCGCCGATTGCTGAAGTCCTTGAGGGTGATGACCCGTATCGTGAGCGTATCCAGTTGGCCTATGAGGGGCTGACCACAGCGGGCCCGCGTAACAGCTACATCCTGCACGCTCGTAACGCGTCCGGCTTTGTGCTGGACGCCTCGGCAGAAAGTCCGGCGCCTGCGTGCGTTACCGTAACGGTGCTGAGTACCGAAGGGGATGGGACGGCCACGCCGGAGTTGTTGGCCACGGTGGCTTTGGCCCTGAATGATGATGACGTTCGCCCGCTCGGTGACCGGGTAACGGTACAGGGCGCGCAGATTTTGCCCTATCGCATTGACGCCATTCTTCACATGAGCAGCGCCGGGCCAGAAGGGGACGCCAGTTTGGCCGAGGGGCTAAGCCGCTTGGCTGGCTGGATCAACCCTCGTAAGCGCTTGGGCGTTGAGGTGGCGCGCTCTGCCATTGACGCCCAGCTACACGTTGCAGGTGTTTCGCGGGTCGAGCTGCCCGGGTGGGTCGACCTGGCCCCTACTAAAGCCCAGGCCGCGTACTGCACTGGTTACAGCGTGAGGTTGGCGGATGAAAAGCCTACTGCCCAGCAATAGCACACAGCTAGAGCGGGCCATGGAGGCAGCTCTCTACGAGAAAACCATTGTTCCGTTGCGCACGCTCTACAACGCCGATACGTGTCCTGCCCATTTGCTGCTGCATCTGGCGTGGGCCTGGTCGGTCGACCGCTGGGATTATCGGTGGAGCGAGGCGACCAAGCGCGCAGCTATCAAAGCCTCGTACTACATCCACAAGCACAAAGGCACGATTGGCGCGCTGCGCCGCGTGGTCGAACCGCTCGGTTACCTGATCGAGGTCATGGAGTGGTGGCAGACGGTACCGGAGGGCGTGCCGGGAACTTTCGCGCTGAAGGTCGGCGTGCTGGACACCGGCATTACCGAGGAAATGTATCAGGAGCTGACCCGGCTCATTGATGACGCCAAACCCGTCACTCGTCAAATGACGGGCCTGGCGATCAGTCTGGAAACCAGTGGATACATCCCTATCGGCGCCTATGTCGATGAGGGTGAAGTGATCGACGTTTACCCACAAACTCCCCGTGATATCGAGGTGACCGGCTCTTACGGACTGGTCATGTGCATTGATGAAATTGACACCCTGGACGTGTACCCATGATTGATCAGAACAGTCAGTTCTTCGCTATCCTCACGGCTGTGGGTGAGGCAAAACAGGCAAACGCAACGGCGCTTGGCCTTTCTTGGACGTTTGCACAGATGGGCGTCGGTGACGCCAATGATACCGACCCCATCCCAAACCGCGCCCAGACGAAGCTGATTAATGAGTGGCGCCGGGCGCCGGTCAATCAGGTTCGCCCTGATTCGGCCAACCCAAACATCATTATCACAGAGCAGGTTATTCCGGCCGATGTTGGTGGTAAGTGGATCCGAGAACTAGCTCTTTATGACGCTGACGGGGACATGGTCGCAGTAGCCAACTGCGCTCCGAGCTTCAAGCCTCTGTTGGTTCAGGGAACCGGGAAAACCCAAGTTATTCGGATGAACTTTATCGTCGCAAGCACCGCGAATATCGTTCTTAAAATAGACCCTGCTGTCGTTTTGGCCACGCGCTCTTACGTTGATAGCTCCATTGTAAATGTGCTGCCGGGCGGCCGGCGTGCGGGTAGTTACACAAAGGTGCAGATCAATGAGCGCGGAATTGTTGTTGATGGGTGGAATCCGTCCACATTAGAAGGTTATGGCATTACTGATGCCTATACAAAGTCTAGAGCTGACGAGCTTCTTGAGCAAAGAGTTGCAGCGGATACGATTATTTCGGCTGGCTTTGTCTCCGGAGATATTAGTAAGCCGTATTTTCTGGAAAGAAAGCCTGATGGAGGCGTTGGTGGAATTATTAACCTTGCCCTGGCAGCTCATGTGCATACCTTCGAAAGTTTGAAGGATAAGCCGTCCACAATGCAGGGTTATGGCATTACTGATGCCTACACCAAAGTTAAATCTGACGAGCTTCTTAATCAGAGAGTTGCAGCAGATGGTATTGTTGCTGCTGGTTTCGTAAGCGGAGATTTGAACTACCCATACTTTTTAAAGTCCCCTAATTCAATTGTTCACTTAGCAAGAAGGACTCAGGTCGACGCCAAACCTGACGGCGACTGGGTTGATGCGGTAGGCCTGGTAAGTAACGAACCATCGCTACCTTATATGCACCAAAAAGGCGGCGGTAACGTTCTTTTGGTGGCTCGCTCGGAGCTGCCTCGCAATACCTGTGCGAAAGGGATGCCTGGTTGGTGGCGGTGTGCCGATACGGGTCTTTTGCGTCAGCGGGTATCTGTTTATTTGGGGGATGTTTCAACAGCTTGGGCTGGCTCTGTGGCCTTCCCGGTGGCTTTTGCTACTCAAGCAGATTCGGTAAAGATATCGGTGCTTCAAAGTACAGGGTCTCCGGCAACGCTTTCGTGTTCTTATTCCGAGCTAACAACTAGCGGGTGTAAGTTGCGTGTAGATGAGTGGAGTGCTGCCGTTCAATATGGGTTAACTCTTATTGTCGAAGCGGAGGGGTATTAGAATGGTTGTATATTTTCATGGGGCAAGTTGCGGATTTTATATTGAGGAAATACACGGCCCGCGTTTGGTTTTGGTCTCGGACCCGCAATGGGAACATCCAACAATTAGCATTCCTGACCCAAATTGGGTTCCGGAAGGCCTGGGGGATTTTGAACCCCCCCTTGTTGACGTGCTCGATCCGCAAGCCTGCCCTCCAAAGATTCTAGTGGCCAACCCTAAGTGTTCATTGCCGCCGGAGAATGAGCTAGTAGAGATCACCGAGGCTCAATACCTTGAGCTTTTAACGTTGCAATCCGAGGGAAAAGTTATTTGTAGTGGGGTCGATGGTCTTCCTCTTTCCGCTGATCGTCCGCCACCAAGCGCGGAAGAGGTTGCAAGTCGGGAGCGAGTTTGGCGTGATGCTCAGTTAGCCGCTACTGACCCCTTGGTCGTTCGTCACCGAGATGAAGTGGAGGCGGACAACGGCACGACTCTTTTAGATGAGCAATATAAAGCGCTACAGGTTTATCGCCTGAGTCTGCGGGACTACCCTGGGTTAGTGGATTTCCCAAACCAAGATCGTAGGCCTATCGCGCCTGAATGGCTTTCTGAAGCAGTCCAATAAAGGCCCGCACTGTCGGGGTATTTTCTTTTCCGTTACGCGCAACACGAACAACCTACGGCCTCGCTTATGCGGGGCTTTTTCGTTTCTGGAGATTGAGCCTTATGAGTTTCTTTCACGGCATCACCACTTCTCTGATCGACACCGGCGCGCGCACCATCTCGCTCCCGTCGTCCTCGATCATCGGCCTGTGCGACACCTTCACCCCGGGCATTCTTGGTGGCGGTAATGCCAAGGCCGGCGAGCTGAAGCTGATCACGTCCGAGCGTGAAGCCATTGCAGCGTTCGGGGCTGATTCGGCGATTGCCCGCGCTTGCCAGGCGATCTATGTACGGGCCAAGGCTGTAATCGTCGCCATTGGTGTTCCTAAGCTCGCTGACGCCGCACTGCAAACGTCCGCCATCATTGGTGGCGTTCTGGCAGATGGGCAGCGCACGGGCCTTCAGGCGCTACTGGACGGCAAGAGCCGGCATAACGCTCAGCCCAAGCTGTTGATTGCCCCGGGGCACTCGGCCACGCAGGCGGTGGCTACCGCCATGGATGCGCTGGCCGGTAAGTTGCGTGCGCTTGCAATCATTGATGGCCCGAACACCACCGACGAGGCCGCTATGGCCTACGCGTTGAACTTCGGCAGTAAGCGGATCTATCTGGTGGATCCGGGTGTGCAGTTCTGGAGCACTGTCGATAGCGCGACCGTGGATGCCCCTGCCTCGGCCTGGGTGGCGGGCTTGTTTGCCTGGACCGATGCCGAGTACGGCTACTGGGCGTCGCCATCGAACAAAGAGTTCGTAGGGATCACCGGTACCACCCGGCCGGTGGAGTACTTGGACGGCGACGCAACGTGCCGGGCCAACCTGCTCAATAACGCGAACATCACCACGATCATCCGTGACGGCGGCTACCGCCTGTGGGGTAACCGCACGTGTTCGGCTGATGCCAAGTGGTCGTTCGTCACCCGTGTGCGTACCTGCGACATCCTCATGGATGCGATCCAGGCTGGCCACAAGTGGGCGGTAGACCGCTCGATCACGAAAACCTATGTGTCTGACGTGACTGAAGGGCTCCAATCCTTCATGCGCGATCAGAAGAACGCCGGCGCGGTGATCAACTTCGAAGTCTATGCAGACACCGAGATGAACACGGCCAGCCAAATCGAGCAGGGCAAAGTCTTCTGGCGCATTCGCTTCACCGACGTGCCGCCGGCTGAGAACCCGAATTTCCTGATCGAGGTCACCAACGAGTGGCTGACCGAAGTACTTGAAGCAGCCTAAGGGGGCCGTCTGATGATTCCTGAAATGTTGACCAATTGCGTCATGTTCCTTGATGGCGTGAGCTTTTCCGGTGATGTGCCGTCTATGACGCTTCCCAAGCTGGCGACCAAATCCGAGGAATACCGGGGCGGCGGTATGAGTGGCCCTGTCGACCTGCCTACCGGCCTGGAAAAGCTGGAGGCGGCATGGACCACCAACGGAGTGCGCAAAGAGTCGCTGAAGTTCTTCGGTCTGGCGGACCAGACGGCTTGCAATGCCGTTTTCCGTGGCTCGTTCAAGGGCCAGAAAGGCACCGTGAAGGCGGTAACTGTGACCCTGCGCGGCTCGCTTAAAGAGGTGGATATGGGTGATTGGAGGCCGGGCGACAAGGCCGAAGTCAAACACGCCATGGCCGTCACCTACTACAAGCTCGAAATCGACGGTCGTGTGATGTACGAAATCGACTTTGCCAACATGGTTCAGGTGATCAACGGTGTTGATCAGTTGGCCGCTGAGCGTTCGGCCCTGGGCCTTTAAGGATTGATGATATGACCGACTCTCTAACTGCACCACTCCCGTCCTGGCTGGTCCTGAGCGACGACGGCGTTACCGTAACGCTCAAGCACAAGGCCAATCTCAATGGGGTTGTGACCGATAAGCTGATGATGCGCGCGCCCAGCGTAAAGGATGTTATGGCCGCCAAAATCGCCGGCAATGGTGACCATGAAAAGGTGGAGCTGAACTTGTTTTGTAGCCTGCTCACAGCTACCGAGGCAGAACTCACGAGTCTCAAATACAAGGACTACATGCGCCTTCAGGCGGGCTATTTTCGCCTGGTTGAGGAAGACGACGTGTAACGAGGTCACGCTTAAAGTGCTGGCCAAGCGCTTGGCAAAAGAGACGGGTTTCTCGTCTGCCGAGATCCTGGCCATGCCCTTTAACGTGATGGTGTGGTGGCTCACGGAATGAGCCGCTGTTGATCTACCCGACGTATAGGGCGCGCACATGGCAAACAAACTTGCTCTCGGCCTGGTCATTGGCGGGGCCGTCAGCTCGACGGTAGGGGCGGCGTTCAAGGACGTCAGCAACAAAATCAAGAAGCTGGAGGAACAAGGTTCCCGGGCGCGAGTGCTGGAAAAGACCATCGGCGAGACCATGCGCTTGCGGGATGAGTGGCGCAAGGCACATATGGCCGGCGATAAGGGCGCCACGGCGTTACAGCGAAAACTGGAGAACAATCTGGATGGCCTGCGCAAGCAGGGCGTGGAAGTGCGCAACCTGACCAAGGCTTACGCGGCCATGGGGCAGGCGGCGACAAAGGCCGAGCTTAAAGCCAAGGGCCATATGCAGCTTGATGCTGGTAAACAGCAGATGAAAAGCAGCATTGGCCAGGCGGCGGCCGCCACGGCAGCGATGGCCATTCCGACGAAGGTTAGCGCGGACTTTGGCGCGATCATCCGTGACATTGCGATCAAGGCGAATATTGCCAACAAGCCCGAAGAAGCGCAGATGTCGAAAACGATCATCGGCACTTCGCGTGATACCGGCATGGCGCGCAATCAGGTGGCCGAGGTGGTCAACGCCCTGGTGGGTGCCGGCATGGAGCTGGATAAGGCTCTGTCATACGCGCCGGTGGCGGCCAAGTTTGCAATTGGCCAGGGTTCGGACGGCGGCGAAACGGCCCGCATGATCAACGCCCTGGGGCAGAACGCCAAAATCTCCGATCCGGCCGTGATGCAAAAGGCGCTGGAGGCCATCGCCTATCAGGGCCAGGCAGGCAGTTTTGAAGCGGCCGACATGGCGCGTTGGTTCCCTGAATTGTTGGCGGGGATGGGCAAGATCGGCATCACTGGCATGGATGCGGTCACGCAACTGGGCTCAATGCTTCAGGTGCAAATGAAGACCGCCGGCGGCGCTGATGAAGCGGCCAACAACCTCAAAAACTGGATGGAGAAAATCGGTTCTGGCGATACGGTCAAGGCCTACAAGGATGCCGGAATTGACTATCAAGGGTCGATGAATACCGGCCTGCAGAATGGTAAATCCACCCTTGAATCCAGCTTTGAGCTGGCACAGAAGTACATTGCGGCAACGGATCCGAAGAAGGCCGCCGCCATGGCGGCCGCTACAGCGAAGATCAGTAAGGAGACTGACCCCGAGAAAGCCAAGGCCATGATTGCGTCCCTGGAGCAGGCTTTGCGTACCGGGGATCTGTTCGCGGACATGCAGGTTAAGGGCGCTTTGACGGCCTACATGCAGAACAAAGAACTGTACGCCCAGCTCAAGAAAGACTCGGCCTCGGCCACTGGGATCCTTGATAAGAACCTTGAGGAGCGCCGGCAGGCGTCGGCGCAAAAATGGGCAGAAATGGCCCAGGGCATGGACGAAGCCATGCGCGCCATTGGTGACGCATTCCGACCGGTCACTGACAAAGTGGCGGATGGGTTGGCCTATGTCACTCAGGGGCTGGCCAAGCTGTCGGACGAGTCGCCCCGGGTTGTGACGGGGATCGGTGCCGCCGTGGCGGCGGTGATCGCGTTCCAGACCGCTATGAGCGGATTCAAGATTGCCAAGGGCCTGCTCAACATTGGGCGCGGCTCGCTGATGGGCAACCCGAACATCCCGCAAAAAGTCATTGTCACCAATATGCCCGTTGGCGGATCTGGTGTCATGGATTTGGGCGGCGTCGATGACGCTGGCGGCAAGGATGGAAAAGGTAAGGGCGGCGGCCGTGGTGGCCGAAGCCCCGGGCGTGGCATTGGGGCAGGCATGAAGGGGCCGGCAGTATTGGCCGTGATAGAAGCCGGTTTTAAGGTCAAAGACACCTACGACAACGCTGAAACCCAGGACGAAAAAGCCGAAGGATATGGCGCTGCGGCTGGCGGACTTGCTGGCACGCTCGCCGGTGCGGCGGCCGGTGCGTTCATCGGTTCGGCGGTACCGGTAATCGGCACCGTCCTGGGCGGCTTGATTGGGGGCTGGCTGGGCAGCATGGGCGGTGACGCCCTGGGCGGTACCATCGGCAAGTCGATGTTTGGCTCTGACGAAAGTACGAAGGCCATGCCGGTGGCGGGGCCGTTGATGATGCGGGATGCCGGCAAGGACATTCCGCCAGTGCTGGGGGATATCGCCAAGTCGTTTTCCCCATCGCGCACGGGGCCGCTGATGTTGACCAATCCAGGCCAGGGTGCGTTGCCGGCAACGCCTGGCCCTGTTAACCCGGGTGATGTTGCGCGGTCCATGATGATGCCCCAAGCCAATGCCGACGCGGTTGCTGCGCCACTTGCGGCGGCCGTGGTTGCGAAGGTGCAGCCGGCGAAGTTCGAGACCAAGGTGGATATTCACGCGCCTATCACGCTGACGGTGCAAGGCGATGCGAAGGATCCAAACGAGATTATTGCCCAGTTGCGGCCGCTGATGGAGCAGCAGCAACGAGAGATCGCCCAGCAACTCGAAAACCGCAAGCTCTACGACGCGCCGCATGTCTAAGGGGGAAATATGGAATCACTGGCACAGCTACAGTCCGGCCTGAAGTATCTGGCCTCGGCCGGCGAAGCGGGCCGGCGCAGTATCGATGGCATGATGGGGCCGGTAAACGGTGCGATCAGCGAAATCACCGGCGCGGCCAATGAATTGGAGGATCTGCCGTTTATTGGTCCTGCGGTGGGGGCGAAGCTACAGCGAGTCATGCGCGGGATTTCTACGGCCCAGGCCAAGGTTGGAAAGGTTATCGCAACCTACAATCGTGCTTCCCGCGCCTTGTCGCAGATTGATGAGCGCATGGGCACGCTAAAAGAGCAGGCGGGGAGGGCGGCAACCGCGATCAACAAGATCGCCGGAATGATTGACCCGTCACTGGCCAACATCATTCCCACCGGTGCATTCGCCACGGATGCAACGCCGGCGAAAGAGGCGGTGAAGCCTTTCCCCCATCTGCTGATCATTCAGCCGCTGGACCCGAAGGCGCAGCCGTATTACTTCAACCTTGATACGGCGGCCTTTGATTCGCTGCGCCGCTCGACCGAATACCGCTGGGCCTCCCAGGAGCGCCTGACGCGCCGGTCGGCCCAGCAGGCGGTTGGCATGGGTGACGAGAAAATCACGCTCAAGGGCGATATTTTCCCGGGCTACCGTGGCGGGCTGGAACAGCTCAACACGCTGCGCTCGATAGGCTCCCAGCTCAAGCCGGTGACCCTGACCACGGGCTATGGCGTTGTGCTGGGCACATGGTGCCTCAAGACCATTGACGAAGACCAAAGCGCGCTGATGCAGGGCGGTATCCCCCGCAAACAGGCGTTTACCTTGGAGTTTGTGCGCTATGGCGACGACATGCAGAACATCTGACGGGGATCTGCTCGATACCATTTGCCATAACTTCTATGGCCATCTGGTGGGCAGCGTTGAGGCAGTGTTGGCGGCCAATCAGGGCCTGGCGGATGAGGATCAGCCTTACCGTGCTGGTGTGGTGATTGTCTTGCCGGATCTGCCAGGCCCTGTGGATGAGCAAGTAGCCCTGTGGGATTGATTTAGTTCTATTGGTTGCGGCCTTGTTCCGTTATGCGTAACGCCCCCTTTCCCTAAAGCCCGCCCAGTGCGGGTTTTTTATTGGCCAATGCCCTATGACTCCCCAATTTAGAATCGTCGCGAACGGTTCCGATATCACGTCGCTGATTAACGATCGGCTTTTGCTGTTGCGTACCACGGACAAGCCCGGCATGGAGTCGGACGAGTTTGAGTTGCGCATTGATGACCGCGACGGCCTGGTAACGTTGCCCAAGCGTGGCGCCGGGATCGAGGTCTACCTGGGCTATGCCGAAACGTCCCTGGTGCGCTTGGGGCGCTATGTGGTCGACGAGATCGAGGTATCCGGTCCGCCAGACACCATCGTTATTCGGGGCAAGGCCAGCGATATGCGCGGCACCGGTAAATCGATCCGCAGCGGTAGCTGGGAAGACGTGCCGCTGTCGAAAATCGTTTCCGATATCGCGGCGCGCAATGGCTGGACGCCAGCCTGCACCATCGCCACTAAAGTCGCCCGGGCTGACCAGCTCCACGAATCTGACTTCAGCTTTGTCACGCGCCTGGCCAAGCAATATGACTGCACCGCCAAGGTGGGCGACGGCAAGTTGATGGTTATGCAGCGCCAAGCGGGCCTGAGTGCCAGCGGCAAGGTGATTGGCGCGATCAACCTTACGCGCAGAGACGTAAGCCGCTGGCAATTCCGCCTTGGCGACCGTAACGCGCACAAGACTGTGGCGACCAAGCATCAGGACAAGAAGACGGGCACGTTGTCGGTGGTCTCCCTGGAGAATGACGACGTGCCGGACGGCCTGCCGGCAGTACACACCGACCGCCATATTCACCCGAACAAGACCGCTGCCGAATCCGCGGCCAAGGCGCGCTTGGCTGCGTTCAACCGATCCACGGCGGGCGTGCGTCTTGAAATGCCCGGGCGCACGGACCTATTCGCGGAGCGCTCTATCAATGCCCAGGGCTTCAAGGTGGGGCTCGATGGCGAGTACTTGGTTGATTCGGTGGAGCAGACATTCACCCAAGCCGGCTGGTCCACCACCGTCGAGTGCAACGGCGGCAAAAAAGGCAAGGCCAAAGCCAAAGGCAAGAAAACGAAGAAAGCCGCCAAGTCAGTCAAAGTCGTCAGCTTGGCTTAGCGGTCGCGCACCACAACCCCCGCCAAGTGCGGGCTACTCACGTTAGGAGCTTGTATGCCCATCACCCAGCAGCAGTTGCTGCAGATCCTCCCGAACGCCGGCCGCCAAGCCGGCGTTTTTGTTCCTGTCCTGAACACGGCCATGAACCGTTATGGCATCGTCGGCACACCGCGCGCCGCCGCATTCATCGCCCAGGTCGGGCACGAGTCGGGGCAGTTGCGTTTTGTGCGCGAGATTTGGGGGCCCACGGCGCAACAGGCCGGCTATGAAGGGCGCGCCGACCTGGGTAACACCGTGAAGGGTGACGGCTCCAAGTACCGTGGCCGGGGCCTGATCCAGATCACCGGCCGGGCC
>LNAP01003825.1_pt1 | contig 14287 bp, 11 predicted proteins | sample 602601 | NCBI WGS metagenome assembly LNAP01 (sample SAMN02440304, study PRJNA202911) | soil metagenome | biome: Subtropical and temperate rainforests or woodlands; isolation source: soil samples (1 kg each in a 20% v/v slurry with milli Q water) were... ...
GCACGCGGCTGGCTCCGTGGCGCCGGCCTCATCGACGCTGCGGACGCGGCGGTGGCCAGCGGCGACGTTTATTTCGAGGATACGATGGCCGCCAAGGTCGACAGGCTCGCGAGCCTGGAGCTGGACATCTTCATCGACGATCTCGTCGAGGTCTTCGAGCAGCCGCATTTCCCGAAGGGCACGCGAGCGATCCTGTTCACGCGTTCGCGGTCCCTGCACCCCGAACATTGCAAGCCGATCGCGACATGGGCCGGCATCCACGACGAGGTGTTTGCGGCATGAGCGAGCCCGACATCGGCGCAGCGGATGCAGTGGAGATCGGCAGTCGTCTGGCGGGGGCCCGGGTCGCGGCCGCGCTGCCGGCGCGATCCGGCGGCAACAACAGGGTGTTTCGGCTGGAGATGGCGGAGGGGCCGCCCCTCGCCCTCAAGCATTATCCGTCCGACGGGCGCGACCGCCTGGGACAGGAATATGACGCGCTCACTTTTTTGTCGCGCCACGGCATCGCCTCGACGCCGCGGCCGATCGCAAAGGACGCCGATGCGTTCTGCGCGCTGTATCAATGGTTCGACGGCGACGCGGCGGTGCTGCATCCCCGGGACGACGATGCCGACCAGCTGGCCGATTTCCTGATCGAATTGCAGAAGCTGCGCGACGCCGCAGGTGCGCGCACCTTGCGGAACGCGTCAGCCAGCATCTTTTCACCCGAAGAAGCCATCGCTCAGTACGAGCAGCGCCTGGACGGACTGAGGCGGGCCTCCGACGATCATCCGGACTTGCGCGCCTTCGTCGACGGCAGCCTGGTTCCCAGCACTGCCGCCGCCATTCAGCGGCTCCGCCGGCGCTATGCGGAACTGGGGCGCGATCCTGCAGCGGACCTTTTGCCCGCGCATCGCGCATTGAGCCCGTCGGATTTCGGATTGCACAATGCGCTGCGCGGCCAAGACGGCAGGCTGCGCTTCATCGACTTCGAATATTTCGGCTGGGACGATCCGGTCAAACTCGTGTCCGACACCGCGATTCACCCCGGCAGCGATCTGCCCGAGGCTAGCGCGAATCGCTTGATCGAACGGCTCTCGCGCGCCTTCGAGGCTGGGGATGACGCGTTTGCGATCCGCCGTGACGTACTGTATCCTGTGTTCGGGGCGATCTGGTGCCTGATTGTCCTGAATGCTTATTTGCCCGAAAGCCGCTCCCGGCGCGCCTTGGTTGCGCAAGGTGGCGATCTGACGGTCCGCCTCGCCGGTCAGCTCGACAAAGCCCGCCGGCTTCATCAAACGATTTGCCAACGTGATCCAGATCTCACCCCACGCTGAAGCCGCCCTCACCTGCACGCTGGACGAGCGCAGTCTCTATTTGCGCCGCCTGGTCCTCGGTTCTGTCCGCTCCGCGGGACGCGGCCATGTCGGTCCAGCCCTGTCGCTGATCGAGATGGTCCGCGTGCTCTACGACGACGTGCTGCGGATCGACCCGCAGAACCCGCGCGATCCCGAACGCGACCGCGCCATCCTCAGCAAGGGACACGGTTGTCTGGCGCTCTATGCGCTGCTGGCCGATCGCGGCTTCTTCCCGCTGTCGGAGCTGGACGGCTTTTGCGGCTCCGACAGTATTTTGGGCGGACATCCCGAATACGGCATGGTGCCCGGGGTCGAGGCCTCGACCGGGGCACTCGGACACGGCCTGTCGATCGGCGTCGGCCTCGCGCTCGCCGCCCGCATGCGCGAGCGCAGCTACCGGACCTTCGTGCTGCTCGGCGACGGCGAGATCAACGAGGGATCGGTGTGGGAGGCCGCCATGGGCGCGGCCAAGCACGGGCTCGACAACCTCGTCGCGATGATCGACTACAACAAGCTCCAGAGCTACGGGCCCACCGACTACGTCCTGCCGCTGGAGCCACTCGCAGACAAATGGCGCAGCTTTGGCTTTGCCGTGCAGGAGCTCAACGGCCACGACGTCGGCGCCCTGCGCACCGTGCTGAAGCAGGTCCCGGCCGTTCCGGGCAAACCCACCGCTGTGATCTGCCATACCGTCAAAGGCAAGGGTCTGCCGCCCGCGGAATCCAACGCCGACTGGCATCACAAGAACAAGCTGTCCGACACCGAGCTCGACGCCATCCGCGTCGCCGTCGGCGATTTTTGATCGGCTCCCCATGCGCAACACCGCGATGAACATGGTCCACAAGCTCGCCGCGCGCGACGAGCGTGTGCTCTACATCGGCTCCGATCCGGGCGCCGGCACCTTGCGTGCGATGAGCAAGGAGTTTCCAAAGCGCCATCTGATCGAGGGCATTTCGGAAGCGCACATCATCGGCATGTCGGCCGGTCTCGCGATGGAAGGCTTCGTGCCTTACGTCAATACCATCGCGACCTTCCTCACCCGCCGCTGCTACGAGCAAGTCGCCGTCGATCTCTGTCTGCACAATCTGCCGGTGCGCCTGATTGCCAATGGCGGCGGGCTGGTCTACGCACCGCTCGGCCCCACCCACCAGGCGATCGAAGACATCGCCATCATGCGGGCGCTGCCGAACATGACGGTGATCTGCCCGTGCGATGCCGACGAGGCCGCGCGCATGATGGACAAGACGCTCGACTGGACCGGACCGATCTACATCCGGCTCGGCAAGGGCGGCGACGCCATCGTCTCCAAGGCCAAGCACGGCTTCGAGATCGGCAAGGCCATCGTGATGCGCCCGCCGGGCGACGTCCTCATGGTGACCACCGGCATCATGCTCCAGCGTGCCATCGCCGCAGCCGACCTGCTGGCCGCGCAAGGTGTCCGCGCCGGCATCCTGCACATGCATACGGTGAAGCCGCTCGACACCGAAGCGCTGCTGCAGGCCATCCGCGGCATCAAGCTCCTGGCAACGCTGGAGGAGCACGTGCCCTCCGGCGGCCTCGGCAGCGCAGTCGCGGAGACGCTGATCGACAAGCTTGGTTCGGGCCTGCCCGCGATGCTGCGGCTGTCGCTGCCGGACCGCTTCATGCACAATTACGGCTCGCAGGACTCGCTGCTGAAGAAGCACGGCCTCGCGCCCAATGCCATCGCGACTTCGATCGAGCACGCGCTCGCGGCGTCGCGCACATCCTCCCCTCAACTCCATTCCACCTGACGGGTCACATGTACGACGTTCGATATTCCTATCTGCTCGAGCAATTCTCCGACCCCGCCCCCATTCTGGCCGAGATCGGCCGGCTGGTTGCGACCGGTGACTTCACCCTTGGCAAGCCCGTCGCCGAATTCGAGAAGCGCTTCGCCGAGCTGATCGGCGTGCGCCACGCCATCGGCGTCGGATCCGGCACCGACGCGCTCAAGCTGCCGCTCAAGGCGCTCGGCGTCGGCCACGGCGACGAGGTCATCACCGCCGCCAACACCTTCATCGCCACCGTCGGCGCGATCGCGGAAACCGGCGCCACGCCGGTGCTGGTCGACTGCGACGATTCCTTCTGCATGAACGTCGACCAGGTCGAGGCCGCGATCACCAAAAAGACCAAGGCGATCATGCCGGTCCAGCTGACCGGCGAGGTCACCGACATGGGCAAGCTGATGCCGATCGCGCAGCGCCACAACCTCCCCGTGGTCGAGGACGCCTGCCAGGGCATCCTGTCGGAGTTCGCGGGAAAGCGCTCCGGCACCCACGGCATCGCCGCCGGCTTCTCGCTGCATCCGCTCAAGAACCTCAACGTCTGGGGCGACGCCGGCGTCGTCGTCACCAATGACGACGGCATGAACGAGAAGCTCCGCCTGATCCGCAACCACGGCATGAAGAACCGCGACGAGATCTCGATCCTCGGCTGCAACTCGCGGCTCGATTCCCTGCAGGCCGTCGTCGGCAACTGGCTGATCGGCCAGACCGGCGAGATCACGCGCCGCCGGATCGAGAATGCGGCCTATTACGACGCGGGCCTTGCCGGCCTGCCCGGCCTGCGCGTTCCGCAGCGCCGGCCCAACGTGAAGCACGTCTACCATCTCTACATGGTGTTCGCCGAGCGCCGCGACGAGCTCTACCAATACTGCCTGGACAACGGCATCGAGGCCAAGATCCACTATCCGATCCCGCTGTATCAGCAGGAAGGCCTCAGGCATCTCGGCTACGCGCCCGGCACTTTCCCGGTCACCGATCGCCACGCCAAGGAAGTCATCAGCTTCCCCGTCGACCAGCATCTGACGCGCGCCCAGCAGGATCGCGTCATCGAGACCGTCAGGAAGTTCTGCCATGGACGCTGACACCGGCCGCCGGCGCATCGGTTACGTCAATCTTCCCGCCCAGTTCGAGGAAGAGCGCACCGAGATCATGCAGGCGGTGGAAGGCGTATTCCAGCGCGGCGACTTCATCGGCGGCGCGGCGGTCGGAAAGCTCGAGGAGGAATTGTCCGCCTATCTCGGCTCGCCCCATGTGGTGACGCTGAACTCCGGCACCGACGCGCTGATCCTCGCCCTGCGGGCGCTCGACATCGGTCCCGGCGACGAGGTGATCACCCCGCCGAATTCGTTCGTGGCATCGACCGCCGCGATCGTCGCGGTCGGCGCCACGCCCGTGTTTGCGGACGTGCTCCCGGACCAGAACATCGATCCGGCCGCGGTCGAGGCCGCCGTCACGCCCCGCACCAAGGCGATCATGCCGGTGCACCTGACCGGACGCATGGCCGACATGGGCCCGCTGATGGCGATCGCGGACAAGCACGCGCTCGCCGTGATCGAGGACAGCGCCCAGGCCGTCGGCTCGACCTATGACGGCCGGATGAGCGGCACCATCGGCACGTTCGGCTGCTTCTCCGCCCATCCGCTGAAGAATCTGAACGCCGCCGGCGATGCCGGCTTCCTCGTCACCGCCGACGCCGAGATGGCCGCACGCATCCGCCGCCTTCGCAATCACGGCCTGATCAACCGCAGCGACGTCCAGGAATGGGGCATCGTCTCACGGCTCGACACGCTTCAGGCCGAGGTGCTGCGCATTCGCCTGCGTCATTTGCCCTCGGTGATCGAACGCCGGCGCCGCAACGCCACGCAATACCGCGCCGAGCTCGCAGGGCTCCCCCTGTTCATTCCGCCCTGCCGCAACATCGAGTTCAACACCTTCCACACCTTCGTGGTGCAGACCGACCGCCGCAACGATTTCCAGAAATATCTTGCCGACAAGGGCATCGAGACGGCCATCCACTATCCGGTCCCGATCCATTTGCAGCCGGCGGCGGCGCATCTCGGTCAAGGCCGCGGCGCGTTCCCGGTAACGGAACGGCAGGCGGACCAGATCCTCACGCTTCCCATCAACCAGTTCCTGTCGGCCGCCGATATCAGCTATATCTGTGCGATCGTCCGGGAGTATTTTGCATGACGGATACCGACTTCCTTCAGGCCGATGAGCAGGCGTTGGCGCAGCGCTTCATCGACAACGGCTTCGTCACCACGCCGGCCGATGATCGCGCAGGCCTCGACCGCATCCAGCGGCGCGCCGCCGAGCTCGCGGCCGACTATCTCAAGCTGCCGCACAGCAACGACCCCTATGCGATGCTCGACAGCATCCACACCAGGGTGAGCGTGGACGATCTCAACGGCCTTCGGCTGCACGTCTTCAATGGCCTCAACGCCGAAGCCTGGTTCCGGCCGACTTATTTCCGCCTGGCGCGCTCGACGATCGAGACCATCGTCGGCAACGAGCTCTGCATGCAGCGCCGCGTCAATCTCAGCATCCAGATGCCCGGCGACGATTCCTCGCTGCTCGCCACCCATTCCGACGTCTGGTCGGGCGATTCGCCGTTCGAGGTCGTGGTGTGGGTGCCGCTGGTGGACGTCCACCACACCAAGGCGATGTATCTGCTGCCGCCATCCCTGAACGGCGACATGCAGGACCGGATGGCCGACCTGCGCAGCGCCGAAGAACTCTACAAGACGATCAAGCCGCACGCGACCTTCATCGAGATTCCCTACGGTCACGTGATGCTGTTCAACCAGACCCTGATGCACGGCAATCGCGTCAACGAGGAGCCCGGCACGCGCTGGAGCATGAATTGCCGGTTCAAGAGCATCATGTCGCCCTACGCGGACAAGCGCTTCGGCGAGTTCTTCGAGCCGATCCTGCTGCGCCCGGCGACGCGGGTCGGCATGCAGTACAAGCTGCCGGGAGGCTTCCATGGCTGAGCGAGCCGGCCATCGCGGCTATATCGGTGCCCGGCCCCTGAACGGCAGCCGCACCCCGCAGCACGTCCAGAACATCGTGATCCGCGACTACGCGCGGCGCAAGAACCTGCAATTCCTCCTCAGTGCCGTCGAGCACATCATGCCCGGCAGCTACATGGTGCTCGAGGACATCATGGACGAGTTGCCCCGCCTGAATGGCCTGATCCTCTACAGCATCTTCATGCTGCCGCCCGACGAGGCACGGCGGCGACAGATCTACGACCGCGTGCTGCGCGAAGGCTGCGACCTGCACGCCGCCGTCGAGGAAATCACGCTGTCGTCGCAGAAGGACATCCAGGCCGTCGAGGACATCCTGCTGGTCAATAAATACGCCACCATCCTGTGACGATGTCGCGGACCGGTTGGCCCCCATGACCGAGATCAACCTGCTCCAGCCGATGCACGCCTCGACCAGGCGGAACTACGTTCAGCGCGTGGTCGAGCACGACAAGGCGGAATCCGCCACCGTCGCGCGGCAATGGGGGCGCGACTACTGGGACGGCGAGCGGCGTTACGGCTATGGCGGCTATCGCTATGACGGACGCTGGCGCCCGCTCGCCCAGACCCTGATCGATCGCTACGGCATCAAGCCCGGCATGAGCGTGCTCGATGTCGGCTGCGGCAAGGGCTACCTGCTGTATGAATTCACCCAGCTCGTCCCCGACCTCACGGTCGCCGGCATCGACATCTCCGACTACGGCATCGCCAACGCCAAGGAGGAGGTGCGGCCGCAGCTCCAGGTCGGCAGTGCGGTCGAGCTCCCCTACCCCGATCACGGCTTCGACCTCGTGGTATCGCTCGGCGTGCTGCACAACCTTCCGCTCGAAGACGTCTTCCGCGCGGTGCGGGAGATCGAACGCGTCGGACGCGGCGCCTCGAAATATCTGATGGTGGAATCGTTCCGCAACGAGCGCGAGAAGGCGAACCTGCTCTACTGGCAGCTCACCTGCCTGAGCTTCCACGGCCCGGAAACCTGGGCCTGGATCTACGACAATTGCGGCTATCGGGGCGACCATGGGTTCATCTTCTTCGAATGAAGCCGGCCTGCGCCGGTCGACATCGCTGCGCGCGCAGAATCCGGAAGTGTACTATTCGGACGACGCCATCGTCACGGCGGACGACGCCACGATCGCGGAGCTGAAACGCATCGCAGCCGGCAACCCGCGTCTGCGCAGCCGGCTGTGCACGCACCCGGATCCCTCGTCCGGCCTGCACGAGATGCTGATCGTGCATCATCGCGAGGCCTATGTCCGGCCCCACGAGCATCTCGGCAAACCTGAATCGTTTCACGTGATCGAGGGCACCGCCCAGGTCGTGATCTTCGAGGATGACGGCCGCATTCGCGACGTGCTCGAGATGGCGCCCTACGGCCAGGGCAAGCGCTGCTATTACCGAATGCCCGAGAAGGTTTTCCACTCGATCCTGATCACCTCGGAATGGCTGGTGTTCCACGAAACCACCGCCGGCCCGTTCGATCCCTCACGCACGGTATTTCCCGACTGGGCCCCCGACGGCGGCGACGCCACCGAGGTCCAGGACTACGTCACCCGGACTAGCGCACTCGCCGCGGAGCATCTGGCGCGACGGTAGATTCGACCACACGCGCTGCTCGACGATCCCACCGTGAATGATCGAGGACGAAAACAGCCGATGAAGCCGCCTGCAAAAGCACTGGTTACCCTGGCCAAGTTCGCCGTCTCAATCGGTATCTTGGTATTGCTCTTGCGTGGCCAGGACCTGTCATCGCTGAAATCCGATCTTCTCGCCGTTGATCTCAGCGTGCTGGCGCTCGCGGTGCTCCTGCTGTTTGCCCAGACCTTCGTCCTCTGCCACCGCTGGATCCTGATCCTCCGCGCCATGAACGTGCCCCTGGATTGGCTGCGCGGCTGGCGCATTCTCATGGTCAGCACCTTTTTCAACCAGGTGCTGCCCGCAGGCGGCGACGCGGTCCGGATCTGGATGCTGCGACGGCACGGCGTGCAATGGTCGCCAACCATCAGCAGCATCGTGGCCGATCGCTTTCTGGCGCTGCTGGCGCTCGGTTTCATCGTCCTGGCAGGAATGCCGTTCCTGCTGCAACGGATCAGCGATAAGTCGCTCCTGTTCGCGATCGTCATCGTTCTCGTCATTGCGTGCTTCGGCCTGATCGCACTGCTCATGCTGGATCGCTGGCCCCATCGCATCATTGCCGCTCTGCCGGCCCGGATCGTGCAATTCGCGATGCTGGTCAGGGCTCCGCTGGCGGCTCAAGGACGCGGAACGCTGATGATGGCCGCCGTCATCATCCATCTGTTCACGGTCGCGGCCTGTTATGTCATTGCGATCGGGCTCGATGCGCCTCTCTCCGCGCTTGATGCGTTCGTTCTTATTCCGCTCGTCATTCTGTCGTCCGCGGTTCCGATCTCGATCGGAGGATGGGGCGTGCGAGAAGGCGCAATGGTTGCCGCGCTTGGCCTCGCCGGGATCGCATCCGACAAGGCGCTGGCGATATCGGTTTTGCTCGGCCTTGGCGGCCTGATCGTCGGGCTGTTCGGTGGGCTGGTATGGCTGATCGCGCCTGAGCGCGCCAGCTTCAGCCCGGACGAGGCGCGGGCCTCCGCCGAGCGAGCCGACGTCGCGCCGGTTTAGCATGAGTAACACCGGACAAGATCAGGCGATGACGGCTGCCGAGGTGCGCGTGCGCAGTGTCGTCGCAACATGGTCTTGGCGTGTGCTCCTGCTCGCGCCGGCCGCTCTTTCCATTTGGTGCCTGAACCGTCATGGCACGTACCGGGCGCTGCTCTTTGACGGTGGCTGGACAACGCGGTTTTACGTCCTCGCCTGGATCGTCCTGACGCCGTATCTCGGCTGGTTCGTCATGGCGACCGGGCGCCTGACGTTCTCTCTGATCAGGCACGAAGACACCCAACGAGTGGACGAATTCTTCGTCGGGGCGGCCACACTCATACTGTTGGGACTTGGTCTCGGCGCTCTATCCATTCTGTATCCGCAAATCGTGCTCGGGCTCGCGGTTGCGGTTCTTCTACAGGATACCAAGGGCTTCAAGATGCCGCGAACGTTCGCGGTGACTCTCCCGTTGACCGCAATGTCGCTACTGGGACTTGGGTTTCTGGCAATCGTGTTCCTCGATCGCGCCGCCATCCCCGACGTCGTTTCGACCGACGTCCAACAGCTCTACGCGCCGTATCTTGCAGAAGTTGCGAGAAATCACAGCATCTGGCTCGCGGCTGACAATCCCATCTTCTCCGACTTCGAGATCGGTCACGGAAACGGACTGCATCTGTTGTTGGCGACGTTCCTGCCGCCCCATGTTGCCCAGATCATTTCGTTTCTCTACTTCGTCGGGATCGGCGCGGTCATCTTTGAACTCGCACGCACGCTGCTACCCGTGCGGACACTTGGGCGTAAGTGGGAGTACACTGCGCCCTCAATTGCGCTCGGGCTTGCGATCCTCGCTCTCGCGTCGGACCCGGGTCCTCAAATCATGGAGTTCGGAAAGTACCACCTCCAGACCGCGGCGCTTCTTCTTTACTTTCTCCTGATCATCGCTCGGCCTTCGAAGGGCCAGGACAAGCTCTCCGCCGGCCTCTGCGGCTTCGCTCTCGCCGCTTCCTATCCCTTGTACGCAGCCTTTGCCTTTCTAACTTCGGCCGTGGGAGCGCTCACGAAGGCGATTCAACGAGACTCGCACGGGTTCGCCAAGAGTGTGACGCTCGGGTCGGGCGCGCTGGGAGGATGCATACTCGCTTTCGGAATGAACTATCTCTACTTGGGAATTCCTGCGACCAATCCCTATTCAATCTTCCGACACATCGTGTCGACGGAGCATTTTTCGCGGTTCGGCAGCCTCGATATTCTTGATTATTTCGTACTAGCCCAATCGATCGGCGTGGACGACTTTTCCATCGATGGTGGACTGCTGGTCGCGATGAGGCAGATCAAGGCGATCATTCGAAGCGCAGCTCTTCTCGCCATAACATTCTGCGCCATCGCTTTCGTAGATTCGAAGTTGTTTCCGGATCGTTCCTGCAGATCGAGATCATGGCCGCCGCTCAACGCAGCAGCACCGTTCATCCTCGTCGCTTACCTCGTCACTGTTCGGTTTCTCGACGCAACGTTGAAAATTCCCAGCCTGATAAGATTGTCCATTCATGTCCACGTCCTGACCCCGCTTGTGGTCATCGCGATCGCCTTCGGGGCGCTGACGGTCGTGCGGCGGTGGGCACCGAGCTGGTTCACCGGTCGTGCTGCTCCGCGCCTGGCGTTCCTGGCGCTCTTTGGCGCTTGCGCATGGATGGCATATTCGTTTCCATGGCAGAGCTTCAAGAGCGACGGCGCCATCCGTTTCGCGATGGGGCGTCCCCTCGATCAAATGCCTCGTGTCAGCCTGAACTGGCGACGCTGTGACGAGTTGCAGCAATCGACAGGCTCTGAGCGCATTCTGCCCCTCAACGGCTATCGCGCGATGGTGCCCTGCTATTTTTCGCCCCTGCTGACGCGAGGCAAGATCATTCATACCTATGAGAGCGATGTTGCGCGCGATTTCAAGAAGATCGCGCTGGGGACGGCCGATACCGCTGAAACCACGCTTCGCGGGTTGGGAGTGAATCTCTTTTATATCCAGAAAGCGAACTGCGATTTCTGGCTGAACGGGTTCTCCGACCTCTTTCAGAAAGGCGAGTTGGCGAGACGTTTTGCCGTTCGCGCCGACACCCCTGACTACTGGCTGTTGACATGGAAGAATGACGATCAGCCGATGAGTCCGGAGGCTGAGAACGGAATCTCCGCGCTAAGGACGAGATCCAAAGACATCTACCGGGAGGCGTACGGCGTGGAACCATTTGAAGCGGTCAAGCACCGTCTGTCATTCGACCGAAAGCGCGCTGATCCCGGCGGTCTCGATCAGCTCTCCACATGCCACTGAGGGGCTGCTGAGTTGACGACGGAGAGCGATCCTCGCAGAGAGGTCCACATGCGCTTGGCTAAACGTTGGCGTTGGAGCAAGCAGGCCGACGCGCGCGCCGGCTTGTTGACAGCTCCATTCGTTGTCGCCGCGTTGGGCCTGCTGGTGAAGGTGCCTCCCGACGTCCAGTTATTCAGCGGCGGTGCGTTGGTCGCGTGGAACAGCTTCTGCCTCGCGGTCCTTGCTCCCTACATTGTCCTTGCTTTCGTCGGAATGGGGGCCTTGCTCGTTAACCCGCTCGCCGGCGCAGGCGACGACCCCGACGCGGCTGATCTGCTCGTGCTGCAATTTTTCGGCGGCGCCGCTCTGTGCATTTTCATCGGCGTTTGCCTCGGCGCGACCGGATTGCTCTTCCCATGGATCACCATTCCGTTCCTGGCGGGCATTATCGCCTGGCATTTTGCCCGGCATCTCCATCGGCGATCCCGCGGCCTCTGGACACCATCTACGACGGCCGAATGGCTCTTGGTTGGACTCCTCGGTTTGTCCGCTCTTTTACTTCTGCTCGTGAAGGGCATCGTGCTCGACGCGACCCGCGGCGATATACCACAACTATATCTGCCGCTCCTTGCCGACCTGCAGAACCGGCACAGTCTCTGGCTCGACCCCGAACAACCTAAGCTGTTCTGGTTTTTGCTCGGGCGCGGCCACGGAGCCGACATGTTGCTTGTTAGCTTCGGTGGTCCGACGGCTCATCAAGTTCTCTCCGTTGTTTATCTGCTGTCCATCACTGCGTTGGTCCACCGCATCGCGGCGCGGCTGACGACGGGGTGGATATTGCCGGGCTGCGCGGCGCTGATCGCGATGTGGTCGAGCTTTATCGGCGTGGAAACCGGGCGCTTTCACTATGAGACGGGCGCCTTCCTCCTGTTTGTGTGTTGGGCTGGACTGCTCTATGCCACGACAAAGGCCCGCGTGATCTTCCGTGCCTTGGTGCCGGCCGTGATGTCCATCGCGATCATGGTCCCGCAGGCCGCAATCATCGCCACAGCATTCTTGATGGCTGCGGCGGCCGCCGGCTGGTTCGCCCATGGCCGGCACGGCATCGTGCGGCCGCTGGCAGTGGCGGCAATCGGTCTGGGCACAGCGGCTCTTAGCCTTTTGGTCAACCAGCTTTATCTCGGCATCGCCGAAGTCAATCCGATCGGCGTGTTCATGCCGCTCATCAACGTGGAGCGGTTCCGTCAGATCTCGAGCTTGGATCTGATGGTCTATGTGAACAACGCGCAGGGTATCAATTATGCGGGATTTTCGCTGCTCGACATCGTGGCCGCTTTGCGTCGCTTCTGGATAGTGCTCTCCAACCTAATCGTTGCGCCGCACTTCTGGGCGTATCCGGCATTCATTGTCGCATGCGCTGCCTTGCTTGGCATGCGGCGACCACAGGAGAACGGACCCTTCGCCGTTGGTCTTGGTCTATCTCTGCTCGCCGTGATTTGCCTCATTACTCTCACTTCACATGGAAGTCTGGAGCGCATGCTGGCTTTCCGATCGGTCGCAACTCCTCTGATTGCCATTTCAGTGATAGTGCCTCTTGCCGGCGTGTTTCGACGGCATCGATTACAGGACCACTTCGTTTCTCTGCCTTCTGCAGCAATTGCGGTCTGTTTGGCGACCCTGGTTGCAGCTGTCGAAGCACGGTCGCAGGGCGAGATAACCCGGGCGCGCTCGGAGGGGGCTTTGGCATATGTCACCGGTCGCATCGGCTTGGTTGGCACCTCCCCATCCTTTGCCGATCTGGACCCGCGCCGCTGTCTGGAGGTCTCAAGTCACGTTCCGTCCGCCTGGCGCATCCTGCCCGTCAATTCCGCTCTGCGCTTTTTGCCGACCTGCGCCGAATCCTCTCTCCTGCCATCCGGCCGGGTGGTCGACACCCTGCATCCGGTGTTCCTGCCGGATTATGGAGACGTTTTGCTCGGACCGCCCCAACTCAGCATCGCGGCCCTGCGTCGGCGCGATGTGAATGCCTTTTACATCGAGAGCAACAGACTCGACTTCTGGGCGCAGGGGCAGAGTCCGCTTTTCGATCCAGACAGCATGCTGCGCAATCTAGACGTGCTCCACGTCGGAGCTGATTACATATTGCTGACGTGGAAGGGTCTTGGAGTCCAGATTAGCGACGCACAGGTTGCAGCAATCACGGAGTTGCGGAACCGCAGTCGCGTGGCCGGAGGAAGCAAGGAATATTGGGACGGTATCGCAGCACTTGACGCATGGCGGTCCCGCCAAGACTCAATCCGCAAGTGAGCCGTTCTTGAAAGCCACCTCTGAGATGCCCGCAGACGGTGTGCAACCCAACTTATCAATTGAGGTGCACGCTGTGGCCCTATATAGCCCTGTATCGGCTGCCAGCCGCGGGCCGTAGTCGCCCGGGACGCCGATTTCAGACCTGCTCCTGCAAAGAGTTAAAGCCGTGACCGATCATTGCCGCCTTTGCCATTCGACCAACCTGCGTCCGGTCATCGACCTCGGATTGATGCCGATCGCGCATCGGCTTCGGCACAGCCGAAACGAGCAGGATGAACGATATCCGTTCGAGGTGCTGGCTTGCGGCGATTGCGGACTGCCGCAGATCGTCAAGCCGATCGATCCCGACATTCTGTACCGGCAGTTCAACTACAATTTCAGCAGCTGGAAGCCGGAGCCGCATCAGGCGGACGAGCTCGACACCATCGCGAAATTCTCGAAGCATCAGTCCGTGTTCGAGATCGGATGCAACGACGGCCTGTTCATGGACAAGCTGCGCGAGCGCGGCACCAAGGTCATGGTCGGCGTCGAGCCCAATCCGGTGTCGGGCAAGATCGCCCGCGAGCGCGGCATCAAGGTCTATGCCGACATGCTCAGCCCGGAGATGGCTCACGACGCCGTCGCTCAGTCCGGCAAGTTCGATCTCGTCATATCGCGCCAGGTGCTGGAGCACATCGTCGATTTCGAGAACTTCTTCGACTGCGTGAAGATCGCGCTCAGCGACGACGGTCTGCTGTTCATTGACGTGCCCGATTTCGCTCCCGGCTCGGCGCAGGGAGACCTCTCGGTTCTCTGGGAGGAGCACGTCAGCTATTTCACCGAACCGACCCTGCTCGCGCTGCTGGCGCGCCACGGCTTCGAGGCGGTGTCGGTGAAGAAATACAATTTCAGCGGCGGCAGCCT
>LNAP01005470.1_pt2 | contig 14287 bp, 11 predicted proteins | sample 602601 | NCBI WGS metagenome assembly LNAP01 (sample SAMN02440304, study PRJNA202911) | soil metagenome | biome: Subtropical and temperate rainforests or woodlands; isolation source: soil samples (1 kg each in a 20% v/v slurry with milli Q water) were... ...
TTGCAACAGTGGATTTACGAGTTCTGTTACCAACTCGGCATGCCCCTCAAGTTTTGTAACCGGCGTCGAATCCTAATCGGCCCCAAAACCTACCGTGGTTAACGGTTGGGACCGGAAGTGTACGGGAAAGGTTCCGATCCGTCGACCGCGTTGCCATACGTCATGCTCGCCAACAGGCTATATGATTAGGCTCAAAAGCGTTCTGTAGTAACGTGCAGATATTCTTGAGACCTGCCCTATGCCGCGTACACCGCGTTACCCCTTGCGCCAATGGATTTGGCGCGCATTTTTGCAAAGTGCTTTGATTCCCCTGGTGCTGGTGGAGTCGGTGCTGATTGCTGTGTATTTGCTGACCAATACGGCGATCCGCGATACCCAGCTGGATTATCTACAGCAGCGCGCTGCGCAGGATCTGACCGGCACGGTGCAGCGTGAGGGCGAGATTATCGGCCGGCGCCTGGAGGGGTTGGAGGCGCAGACCAAGGTCTATCAGGCGGCGACTACGCGCGCATTGAGCGACATGACGTATCACCCCGACGCCCTGGAGCGTTCGCGCTATTCAGTAACCGCCGATGGCGTGCATTACACCCACCGTGAGGATGGCCGCGCGGCGTCGTTTTATTCCAATACCACGCCGGTGGACAAACAGGATCACGACAAAGCCCTGCGCCTGTCTCGCGTCGATCCGCTGATGCGCTGGATCCGTGATGCCAACCCGCTGGTGTCGGCGCTGTATTTCAACGGTTGGGACAGTTACAACCGCATTTATCCATTCTTTATGACCCCCGATCGCTATGCCCACGACATGGTGATCCCCGATTACAACTTCTATTACCTGGCCGACGCCAAGCACAATCCAGAGCGCAAAGTGGTGTGGACCGACGTGTATCTGGACCCCGCTGGCCAGGGTTGGATGATGTCGGCAATTGCCCCGGTGTACCGCAATGATTTCCTCGAGGGTGTGGTGGGGCTGGATATCACCGTGGGGCAGATGGTCAGTGAAATTAATAACCTGCAGGTGCCTTGGCATGGCTATGCGGTGTTGGTTAATCGTGATCAAAAAGTGATCGCGCTGCCGGCCGCCGGTGAACAGGATTTCGGCCTCAATGAGTTGACCGACTACAGCTACGCCGAAGCGGTGCGCCGCGAAGTATTGAAGCCCGATGACTTCGACCTCAAAGACCGCCGCGATTTGCAGCCCTTGTTGCAGGCCATGACCGCCAGCCGCAGCGACGTGAAAGAAGTGCTGCTGGGCGGGCGCAAACAGCTGGTGGCGTGGAGTGAAATTCCGCAAACCGGCTGGCGTTTGCTGGTGGTGGTGGATGAGGTCAACATTTTTCAGGCCACTAATAACCTGGCGGCGCGTTATCAGCAGATCGGCTATCTGCTGATCGCAGGTTTAGTGTTTTTCTACCTGTTGTTCTTCGCCTGGATGTGGCGGCGTTCGCGTCTGCTAACGGCCAAGTTGGCCAAGCCGATGGCCGATGTGGTCGACATGATGGGCGAGCTGGGTAAGGGCAATTTCAAACCGCAATCGGGCGAAATCGAGATTGACGAGTTGGCCTATATGGCCGATGCCGCGCAGCAGACCGGGCAGCAGTTGCAGGCCAGCGAAGACGAACGCCACAAGGCTCAGAGCCAGTTAGAGCTGGTGCTGGAAAGTACCACCGAGAGTCTTTGGGAGGTTGAGGCGCGCAGCATGACCATCACCGTGCGCGGTCGTGGGGTTAAGCGCTATGGCCTGAATATCCAGTGCCTGACCTTTGCTGAGTTCAATCAACGGGTGCACCCGGACGACGTTGATCGCTTGCGTCAGCTGCGGTTTGGTTTTGCCGACAGCAGCGAGGACACCTTTGAGGCCCAGTATCGCTTTGCCGATGCCGATGGCCATTACGTATGGCTGCTTAGCCGCGGCAAGGTGCTTGAGCGCGATAGCAAGGGCCGCGCGTTGCGCGTGGCCGGGACCCATGTGGATATCTCCGGCCTCAAGCAGGTGCAGGAAGACTTGCGCCGAGCCAGCCTGGAAGCGCAGGAGGCCAGTCAAGCCAAGAGCCGTTTTCTGTCGAGCATGAGCCATGAATTGCGCACACCGTTAAACGCGATTTATGGCTTTGCTCAGTTGATTGAGCTGGATGCGCAGGAACAACCCGGCGGTGAACAACAAGCCGATTACGCTCGCGAGATTGTTAACGCCAGCCGCCATTTGACCGCGTTGGTGGAAGATATCCTCGACCTTTCCAGCATCGAAAGCCGCCGTCAGCAATTGCAGTTTTCTTCGGTAGATGTAGCTGACCTGCTGCGCAGCTGTGCCGAACTGGTGCTGCCAGAGGCGTTGCAGCGTGGCCAGCAATTGCAGGTGATGGCCTCTGAGCAGCCGGGCATGTTTGTCTGGGCTGACGTACGCCGGGTACGTCAGGTGCTGCTGAATTTGCTTTCCAATGCGATCAAGTACAACACCCCGCAGGGCATGGTCAGCCTGGGTTATGAAGTGCGCTCAAGCGGTATTCGCTTATGGGTGCAGGACACCGGGCCCGGCCTTACCGCAGAACAACAGACGCGGCTGTTTCAGCCGTTTCAGCGCTTGGGTTGGGAAAATTCGACCATTCCCGGCGCTGGCATCGGCCTGGTGTTGAGTCGTGAGTTGGCGGAGTTGATGGATGGCGAGCTGGGCTTTTTGAGCACACCCGGCATTGGCAGTCGCTTCTGGATTGACCTACCGAGCGCAGCAGCGCCAGATGCCGGTGATGCCCATGCCGTCGAGGCAGAGCCGGTCAGGGAGTTGGCGTCGGTGCTTTGTGTCGAAGATCACCCGGCCTGCATGCGCGTGTTGCAGGAAGGCCTGCGGGAGATGGCTGATGTACGTGGTGCGGCATCGATTCAGCGGGCGTACGCGCTGTTGGAGAGTTTTGTGCCGGACCTGGTGTTGCTCGATCTCGACCTACCCGACGGCGACGGCCTGCATATTCTCGATATGTTGCGGCGTACGCCGCACCTGAGCGAAGTGCCGGTGCTGGTTGTCAGCGCCGCGGCGGATGACGATGTGTTTGCCGACGCCACGCGCCGAGGCGCCCAGGCCTGCTTGGCTAAGCCCATCGACTTGCAACAATTGCGGCAATTGGCGATGAAATTGCTGGCCGATGTGGTGGTAATCGACCGCCAGTGATCGGCACTCAGCCGCAAACAGCAGGCAAAAAAAAGCCGGCGTGATGCCGGCCTTCTTCTGGGTCGAGCAGCCGTTAGCTGCCGCTACCTTTACCGCTACCTTCGGTGCTTGGCGACTCCAGGCGTTGTACTGCCTGAGCGGAAGCCTCAACGCATTTTTTATCGTCGCCGGCAGCTTTTGCCTGTTCAGCAGTGGTCTGCAGCTTTTCCACTTCGGTCTTGGTCGACTCAGGGAGCGTTGCTGCATCGGTGGTCAGGGTGTCTTTGATTTTTTGCAGATTGGCGTCGCACAGATCGGCGGCGAAAACAGGTGATGCCATCAGAGCTACGGACAACATTGCCGCTGGGTAGAGCAGGTTGGTGCGCTTCATGGTGAATCTCCTTCGCATGGCTGCGGTTCTCGTCCAGATCCCCGGAATGGGGCTCGCGGAACCGTGAGGGGCGAGATATACAAACCCGCCTGAATAAGCGGGCGTATACAAATGACTGACCACAAAGCGCAGCGGTTCAGTGTTTTTTCCCAGGCAAATGGTTTCTACGTCTAGTCCGTAGGGTGTGCCGGTCCGTACGCGGTGCGCATCGCGGCGCAGACCGAGCTATCGCCTGGTGCGCGCAGCACACGCTACGGAGGCGGCGTTCCCTATCACGGGGAGCGTCGTGGCTGTTGTAGGTGTGCTGTGCGCACCAGAGGGTGAACGCGCTATCTGCCTGGTGCGTGCACACACCCTACGCGACGGGGATTGCTCGCCGTGGCTGCGTGACCCGATCCACCAGATAAACCAGCCCGTGGTAATCGATACCGCCATGCTGGCTCAGGCCAATCTCGCAGGTGCGGCTGGTGGAGATGCCTTCGTCGCAGCACTGCACGGCGTCTTTCAAGCTGCGCAGGGAATGGGCGTTAAGCTCTGGGGTGGTAAAGCCTTTATCGCCGGCAAAACCACAGCAATGAATACCTTCGGGAATCACCACCTGTTTACTGCACAGGCGCGCCAGGTCGATTAGTGCCTGGCTTTCGCCCAGGTGTTGGGTGCTGCAGGTGACGTGCACGGCGATGGGCGCTTCCTGGGCGGTGAAGTCGAGCTTGTCCACCAGGTGCGTGCGAATAAAACGTACCGGGTCATACAGGTCCAAGCGTGGTTCGCCGAGGTCTTGCACCAGGCGCAGCGTGCATGGGCTGGTGTCGCAGTAGATCGGGTCGAGGCCGCCGCGGCTGGCCTGCAGCAGAGCGCCGATCAGTTCCTGGCGCTTAGCCTCGGCTTGCTCGCTATAGCCTTTGGAGGCAAACGGCTGGCCGCAGCAGAGGTTGTCGAGGTTGTCGGGGAACACCACTTGGTAGCCGGCTTTTTCCAGCAAGCCTTTGGTTTTACCCAAGAGTGACTGCTGTTCACGGTCGCCAGCGGCGGGGCCCATTACCCGTGAGACGCAGGCCGCCAGGTAGACCACGCGCGGGCGTTGGTCGTCCACTGGTGGCTGAAAACGGATGGCGCTTTCCGGCTGCGGCATCGCGGCGTTCCACTGCGGCACGCGCTGCTGCGAGGCCTTGCTCAATGCCGCAGAAATTTTCGCCAAACGCGGCGCCCCGAGCATCATTCGCGCGCCGTTGGCGACATGCAGCGTAAAGCGCGCGCCTTGTAGCGCTGTATGAAAATTACGGCCCAGCCAGCCAGCCGCTTTGCCTTGATCGGCATGCCGGGCGCGCAGCTTTTTCACCAGCTCGCCGGTATTGATGCCCACCGGGCAACGCTGCGCACATAAGCCGGTGGCGGCGCAGGTGTCGACGCCCTGGTATTGGTAGTCGCGCTCGAGTTCGGTGGTGTCGATGCCGGCACGCTGCTTGGCTTGAATGTCGCGCCAGATCACGATGCGCTGCCGTGGGCTGAGGGTCAGGCCCTTGGACGGGCACACCGGCTCGCAAAAACCGCACTCAATGCACTTATCCACAATCTCGTCCGCTGCTGGCAGCGGTTTAAGATTTTTCAGGTGTACCTGTGGGTCTTCGCTCAGCACCACATCGGGGTTAAGGATGCCGCGCGGGTCGAGCAGGCGTTTCAGTTGCCACATCAGTTGATAGGCGTCGCTGCCCCATTCCAGCTCCACGAAGGGCGCCATGTTGCGCCCGGTGCCGTGCTCGGCTTTGAGCGAGCCGCCAAATTCCACGGCGACCAATTGCGCCACGTCGTCCATAAACGCCGAATAGCGCGCGACCTGCTCCGGCGTATCAAAGGCCTGGGTAAAGACAAAGTGCAAATTGCCTTCCAGAGCATGGCCAAACAGGATCGCCTCGTCGTAGCGGTGTTTGTCGAACAGGGCGATCAAGCGGTTAACGCCAGTGGCCAGGTGCTCCACCGGAAAGGTCACGTCTTCGATAATCACCGTGGTGCCGGTCTGACGCACCGCGCCCACGGCGGGAAAGGTGTCTTTACGGATGGCCCACAGTTGGTTGTACACCTTGGGATCGGTACTGAAGTCGACCTGCTTTTCCACCGGGAAGCCGGCAAGCGCGGCCATGATCAAACCCAGTTGCTCTTGCAGCAGGCTGTCGCTGGCGGCGCGCGATTCGATCAGCAATGCACAGGCGCCATTCGAAAGTTCACGCACAAAGGCCGGCATGCCGGCTTTGTTTTCCACCGAGCGCAGGCTGCGCCGGTCGAGCAGTTCGACGGCTGAAACCGGTTGGCTTTTCAGTACGGTAACGGCGTTGCAGCAACTCTCGACATCGGTGAACACAATAAGCGCCGAGGCTTTGTGCGGGTGGTCGAGCACAGTGTTGTAAGTGACCGCACTGATAAAACCCAGCGTGCCCTCCGAGCCCACCAGCAAGTGGGTGAGGATATCCAGCGGCTGGTCAAAGTCTACCAAGGCGTTGAGGGACAGGCCGGTGGTGTTTTTCAGACGGTATTTATGCCGGATCTTGGCCGCCAATTCGGTATTGGCGCGGGTGCTGCGGCCTAGCTCGGCCAACTGCTCAAGCAACTGGCCGTGGCTGGCTTGGAAGGCGGCGACGCTGTGCGGATCTTCACTATCCAGTGCGGTGCCATCGGCCAATACCAGGCGCATGCCTGCCAGGGTGTGATAGGTGTTTTGCGCCGTGCCGCAGCACATGCCGCTGGCGTTATTGGCGACGATGCCGCCGATTTTGCAGGCATTAATTGACGCCGGATCAGGACCGATCTTGCGCCCAAAGGGTGCCAGCCACGCGTTGGCTTGAGCGCCGATCACCCCTGGTTGCAGGCGAATCTGCCCGCCGTTGGCGCGGATCTCACGGCCATTCCAGTTATCGCCCAACACAATCAAAACCGAATCGCTGATGGCCTGGCCAGACAAGCTGGTGCCAGCCGCCCGAAAGGTCACCGGAACCTGCTCGATGTGGGCCAGTTTAAGCAACTGCACCACCTCGGCCTCGCTTTCTACCCGCACCACCAATTTCGGAATCAGGCGATAGAAACTGGCGTCGGTGCCGAAGGCCAGGGTCGATAGCGGGTCGTCGAAACGTCGCTCCTTGGGAATCAACTGTTCGACGGCGGCAAGAAAGGCGGCGGGCAGGCTCATGGTCGCTCCTGGAGCTGTTTTTGCGGGCCGCTTAAGCGGCCTCATCAGGCTATTTCGGCGTTACTGCTGGTACTGCTCAACCTGCGCTTTACCGATTTCGCGCACCAAGGAATCGGTGCTGATCTCGGCAATGGTTTTCGCGCCAGTCAACACCATGGCCACGCGCATTTCTTTTTCGAACAGGTCCAGCAAGTTGCTGACCCCAGCGCCACCGGCGGCGGCCAGCGCATACACGAAGGCGCGGCCGAGCATCACAGTGTCGGCGCCAAGGGCGAGCATGCGCACCACGTCCAAGCCGTTGCGAATGCCCGAATCGGCCAGAATTGCCAGGTCGCCTTTTACTGCGTCGGCAATCGCTGGTAGGGCACGGGCGCTGGAGAGCACACCGTCCAACTGCCGACCGCCGTGGTTGGAGACGACGATGCCGTCGGCACCGAATTTCACTGCGTCCTTGGCATCTTGCGGGTCAAGAATGCCCTTGATCACCATCGGACCCTGCCAGTAGTCGCGAATCCACTCTAAATCTTTCCAGGAAATCGACGGGTCGAAGTTGGCGCCCAGCCAGCCAATATAGTCGGCAAGCCCGGTGGGGTTACCGCGGTAGGCGGAGATATTGCCCAGGTCGTGAGGGCGGCCAAGCAGGCCGACATCCAGAGCCCAACTGGGGTGGGTCATGGCCTGCAGCATGCGGCGCATGGCGGCATTGGCACCGCTCATGCCTGAGTGTGCGTCGCGGTAGCGCGCGCCGGGTACTGGCATGTCCACGGTAAACACCAGGGTGGTCACACCGGCGGCCTTGGCCCGCTCCAGGGCGTTTTTCATAAAGCCGCGGTCCTTCAGCACATAGAGCTGGAACCACATGGGCCGGTCGATGGCCGGCGCCACTTCTTCAATCGGGCAGACCGAAACGGTCGACAGGGTAAAGGGAATGCCTTTGGCCGCCGCCGCCTTGGCCGCCTGCACCTCGCCACGGCGCGCGTACATGCCGGTTAAACCAACCGGTGCGAGGGCGATGGGCATGGCCAGGGTTTCATTGAACAGGCGGGTTTCCAGGCTTAGCTCAGACATATTGCGCAATACGCGCTGGCGCAGGGCGATGCTGGCCAGGTCGTCGACGTTACGGCGCAGGGTGTACTCGGCGTAAGCGCCGCCGTCGATATAGTGAAACAGGAACGGCGGCAGCTTGCGTTGGGCGGCGGCACGGTAGTCGGTGGAGGCGGAAATGATCATGGAGCACCTTTGAATTGAACCGTTTAAATAGAAACGCGAGGCCATGGCCTCGCCTGTCTAGTTCAGCCCCGGCAGCACCGGGGCCAAGGCTGCTTAGTGCACAAGCATGCCGGTGAGCCAATAGGCTTGCGCCAGGGTGATCAGGCCAACAAAGGCGGCAAAGATCAGGCTGTGCTTAAGGGTGAAGCGGAACAGGTCCGACTCTTTACCTACCAAGCCTGTCGCGGCGCAGGCCACGGCAATCGACTGCGGCGAGATCATCTTGCCGGTCACGCCGCCGCTGGTATTGGCCGCCACCAGCAGGGTGTCGTTAACCCCGATTTGGTGCGCGGTGGTGGCCTGCAGTGAGCTGAACAGCGCGTTCGAGGAGGTATCCGAACCGGTGAGGAACACACCCAGCCATCCAAGGAATGGCGAGAAGAATGGGAACGCCGCGCCCGTGCCGGCCAACACCAAGGCCATGGTCGACGACATCCCGGAGTAGTTGGTGACGAAGGCGAAGGCCAGCACCATGCCGATAGAAAGGATCGGCCAGCGCAGCTCGTACAGCGTTTCTTTAAAAGTGGTCAGACCAGTTTTAATGTTGATCTTCAGGATCAGCATGGAGATCAGCGCAGCAAAGAAAATCGCCGTGCCGGTGGCCGAAATCGGATCGAGCTTGAAGATCGCCGGGATGGCGGTTGGCGCGGTGACAATGGGCGCGGTTTTGATCACTAATTGATCAAGGTGCGGAATCGCAAAGTTAAACACCGTGCTGTACATCGCCCCGCCGGCAGCGAACATTGCCTTGAAGGGTTTTAGCGTCCAGATGGTCACCAGTACCGTAAGAATCAGGAACGGCGACCAGGCTTTAAAGATCTCGCCCAAGCTGTAGGGCGAAGCGATGGTGGTGCGTGGCTGACCAAAACCGCCAGCGCTGGCGACAGCCGAGCCGCCGGTTGCCCCAGCAATCTGCGCGTTGGCGCTGCGGCGTGGCTGCCAAACTTTGAGGAACAGGGTGAGGCACACCAGACTGACCAGCGCCGAGGTGATGTCTGGCAGTTCCGGGCCGATAAAGTTGGAGGTGAAGTACTGGGTAATGGCAAAGGACAACCCAGCCACCAGCGCGGCCGGCCAGGTTTCCTTGATGCCACGCCAGCCATCCATCATCGCCACCAGCCAGAACGGCACGATCACCGACAGCAGCGGCAATTGGCGCCCGGCCATGGCGCCAATTTTAAAGGCGTCGATGCCCGTCACTTGGCCGGCGACGATGATCGGAATACCCAGAGCGCCGAAGGCAACCGGCGCGGTGTTGGCGATCAGGCACAAGCCGGCTGCATACAGCGGATTAAAGCCCAGGCCGACCAGCAGCGCGGCAGTAATTGCCACGGGCGCGCCAAAGCCTGCGGCGCCTTCCAGAAACGCGCCAAAGGCGAAACCAATCAGCAGCACTTGCAAGCGTTGGTCGTCAGTAACCGATAACACCGAGCTGCGAATAATCTCGAACTGGCCGCTTTTTACCGTCAGTTTGTAGAGGAAAACTGCCGCGACGATGATCCAGGCAATCGGCCACAGGCCATACATAAAGCCATAGCCGGCGGCGGCAAAGGCCATGTCTGCAGGCATCTTGAACGCGACGATGGCGATTACGATGGACAGGGCCAAGGTGATGCTGCCAGCGACGTGACCTTTCAGGCGAAACACAGCCAGGGCAAGAAAGAAAAAGACGATGGGAATAACGGCCGCCAGGGCGGACAGCCCAAGGCTGCCGAGAGGGGTATACAGCTGTTGCCAGGTTTGCATCGTGGGTTGGCTCCCTGATTATTGTTGGGTGTGCCTGGGTATTGAGTCAGCTCGGGCGGGCGCTTGTGGCGGTGCGGGGCGTGCTCAACTTATGTGTCGGGTAAATTGGTATTACCAATTTACAAATTCGACGGCTCAGGGTAAAAGCCCTACACGGATGCTGTCAATTTCCTGAGCTACGACTTTGGTAGCGCAGGCACTAGTTGTTGTCGTAAAGCAGGTGCGGTCGGTAGGCTGCGCGCACGTTGAGCAGGGGTGGAGAGCGGTATGGGGTTCGGGCATATACAGCAGCGCCGCTTGTCGGACGATATCGTCACGCAGCTGGAACGCATGATTCTCGAAGGCACGTTAAAGGCTGGCGAGCGATTGCCAGCCGAGCGGGCGTTGGCAGAGCAGTTCGGGGTTTCCCGTCCTTCGCTGCGCGAGGCGATCCAGAAGTTGGCGGCCAAAGGCCTATTGGTCAGTCGCCAAGGCGGTGGCAACTACGTGGCCGAGTCATTGGGCTCGACCTTTAGCGATCCGCTGCTGCATCTATTGGAAAGCAACCCTGAAGCTCAGCGTGATCTCTTGGAGTTCCGCCACACCTTGGAAGGCTCCTGCGCGTTCTACGCCGCTCAACGCGCCACCGAGCTTGATCATCAGCGCCTGCGCGAAGCCTTTGAAGCACTGCAAAGCTGCTACGCCAGCGAGGGCAAAGTCAGCCGTACGGAAGAGGGTGCGGCCGATGCACGTTTCCACTTGGCGATTGCCGAAGCCAGCCACAACGCCGTGTTGCTACACACCATTCGTGGCTTGTTTGACCTGCTTAAACGCAACGTCGTGACTAATATCGGCGGTATGTACGCGCTACGCAGCGAGACGCGAAAAATGCTTATGCAGCAGCACGGCGAGCTGTACCAAGCGATTATCGACGGCCGCGCGGAAGACGCCCGGGAGATTTCCAACCGGCATATTCACTACGTGCAAGAAGTGTTGGCCGAAGGCCTACAGGAAGCCCAGCGCGTGGCGCGGGCAGAAAGAAGGCAGGGACTCTAGCCGTAGGGTGTGCAGTGCGCACCTTGCGTTCTTCTCGAAATACGCAAGGTGCGCACAGCACACCCTACGGGCAAATCAGTCATCCTTGCCTTTGGTGCGCACGGCACGCTGCAACTCGCGGTCGGAATCGCGCTCACGCTCGGTATGGCGTTTGTCGTATTCCTTCTTGCCTTTACCCAGACCAATCTCGATTTTGATCAGGTGCGCTTTCCAGTAGATGGAGAGCGCCACGCAGGCAAACCCTTTCTGCTGCACGGAGCTGGTGATCTTTTCGATTTCACGCTTGTTCAGCAGCAGTTTGCGGGTGCGCACCGGGTCGGCGATGACGTGAGTACTGGCGGCGGTAAGCGGCGCGATGTGCGCGCCGATCAGCCAGGCTTCATCGTTTTTCAACAGCACATAGCTGTCGACCAACTGAGCTTTACCTGCGCGCAGGCTTTTGACTTCCCAGCCCGCGAGCACCATACCTGCTTCGAATTTATGTTCGATGAAGTAGTCGTGACGGGCTTTCTTGTTTTCGGGGTGTTTTTTTTGCTTGGCCATAGGCGCGGCATTATAGGCAGTAGTGGTGGCGCTGGCGACAGGCGCAGCGCTTTTCTTGCCCACGTGCCTGGCAGTTTTGCCTCGGACGCAAAGGCTTGAGAGGGCTGGGTGAATCTCGGACAATGCGCGCCTCTTTTTGCTGGCCTACCCTTTGGCCACTCATTGGCTAGGCAGGCTTTTATGGCAGGCGACAAGGTTTCAATTCACGGCTCGTGGGCCAGCCGCTGGGTATTTATCCTCGCAGCCACCGGCTCAGCCGTGGGCTTGGGCAGCATCTGGAAGTTCCCGTATATGACCGGCGTATACGGCGGCGGGGCGTTCGTCTTGATGTTTCTGCTGTGCATCGCCTTGCTCGGTTTGCCGGTGATGCTGGCTGAAACGTTGATCGGCCGCCGCTCTCGGCAGAGCCCGGCCAACGCGTTGCGCGAGTTGGCACTGGAAGCCGCGCATTCGCATAGGTGGTCATGGGCCGCTTTTGCCGGGATGATTACCGCGCTGTTGATTCTGTCTTTTTATAGCGTGGTGGGCGGGTGGTCGCTGGATTACATCGTCGACCTCGGTCGTGGTGATTTTCAGGGCATTGGCGCTGAACAGGCGGGGCGCTATTTCGCTGATATGGTCAGCGACCCTTGGCGGCTGATTCTCTGGCATACCCTGTTTATGCTGCTGTCGGCGTGGGTCATTGCCCGTGGCGTTGTGGCCGGCCTGGAGCGCAGCTTGCGCATCATGATGCCGCTGCTGTTTGTACTGTTGCTGATTCTGTTGGGCTACAGCCTGACCACCGGGCACTTTATGGCCGGTGTGCATTTTATGTTTAACCTCGACACCTCGCGCCTGCTGGACGGCCTGCTGCCCGCCATGGGGCATGCGTTTTTTTCGCTTAGCGTAGGCGTCGGTTCGATCCTGATTTACGGCGCGTATATGCCGAAGAACTCCTCGATTGCCGGCACGGTGGTGGCGGTTGCGCTACTGGATACGTTTGTCTCACTCCTTGCCGGGTTGGCGCTGTTTCCCATCGTGTTCTCTGCCGGCTTGAATGCCAGCGAGGGGCCGGGGCTGATGTTTGTGACCTTGCCGTTAGCCTTTGGCAACGTCGCTTTCGGCCAATTGATGGGTGTGGTGTTTTTTGTCTTGGTTGCCGTGGCCGCCTGGAGTTCGGCAATTTCCTTGCTTGAGCCGATGGTGGCTTATCTGGTGGAGCGCACTAAAGTCAGCCGCTTGTGGGTGACCGCCGCGCTGGCGTTTATCTGCTGGTTTGTTGGGCTGGGTACGGTGTTTTCGTTCAATATCTGGAAAGAGGCCAAGTTCTTCGTCACTGAAGGTGGTGCTTTTCAGCTCTATCAATGGGGCGCCGCGGGCGGGCTGGATGTTTTCGGTGTGATCGACTTCTTCACCTCGCGCATCATGCTGCCCCTTGGCGCCCTGACCTTTGTGGTGTTCGCCAGCTGGGTGATGGGTCGCGAAGCCGTGCGTGACGAACTGGCCATGCGCAATGCCACGCTGTTTGCCGTAACCTTCTTCCTTATGCGCTATGTTGCGCCGCTGGGTATCCTCATCGTGTTTGCCGCGCAGCTATTGAAGTGAGAACTGCATGACCACCCATATTCAACGCTCTGCTTTGTTGCCGTATCCGGCGCAAGCTCTTTATGACCTGGTCAACGACGTGGCGAGTTACCCCGAGTTTTTGCCCTGGTGCTCGTCGACCACGGTGATCGAGGAAACCAACATCTTGATGCGCGCGAGCCTGGAAGTGGCCAAAGCGGGACTTAGCCAGACGTTCGTCACCTGCAATACCTTGGTTCCGGGGCAAAGCATCGTCATGAACCTGGAGGAGGGGCCGTTCACCGAGCTCCATGGCGTATGGCAGTTCAAAGCGCTGACGGACAAGGCCTGCAAGATCAGCCTCGATCTGTCCTTTGAATACTCCGGGCAACTGGTTCGCGCGACCTTGGGGCCATTGTTCAATCAGGCGGCCAATACCTTGGTGGATGCGTTTTGTCAGCGAGCTAAACAGCTGTATGGCTGATCTGTTGATCGCGGTGGAGGTCGCTTATGCATTGGCGACAGTTCAGCGCTTGGTGAGCTTGCAGGTGCCGGTTGGCACGACGGCACGGCAAGCGGCGGAACTTTCCGGTCTGGCTGCGGAGTTCGCCGAATTAGATTGCCAGAATTGTCCGCTGGGAATTTTTGGCAAGTCGGTCAGCGACCCGTCGACGCGAGTGCTGGAGGAGGGCGATCGGGTAGAAGTCTACCGCCCGCTGATTGCCGACCCGAAAGAAGTGCGCAAACAGCGCGCCGCAAAGGCCGCAGCCAACCGCGAGTAGGGTGTGCTGTGCGCACCAGGCCATACCGAAGTGGTCCGCGGTACGCGCAGCACAGCCTACGTGTGGCACAGCAGATGAAACGAATAGCCATAAAAAAGCCCGGACAGGTCCGGGCTTTTTCGTTTCGCGCTGCAGGGAATTACTGCGGCGAGGTTTCCAGTGGTGTGGGTGTAGGAACCGGTACGGTTTCCACGTCGACATCCTTCTGGATTTTTTCCAACAGCGAACCTGGTTTGGCTGGCTCTTCTGGTTTGGCTTTTTCTTCCTGCGGCTGCGCTTGTGGTGCGCCATCCGGGCCGAGGATTTCCTGGTCGCGGCTCACGCCCGGCATAAAGTCGCCAGACAGGCCTGCCAGTTGGTCGTTGGCATCAAAGAGAATGCTCACACGTTCCTGCAAACGCTGACGGCCGCCCGGCTGAATGCTGTACAGGTAGTCCCAGCGATTGGCGTGGAAGGTGTCGGTGATCATGGGGTTGCCCATGATAAACCGCACTTGCCGTCTGGTCATTCCAGGGCGCAACTGGTCTATCATGTCCTGCGTCACGACATTGCCCTGCTGGATGTCGATTTTATAAACCCCGGGGAATGAACAGCCGGCGAGTGCGAGTAAGCCCACAAAGGTGAGGCTAGTCAGCAAGAGCTTGGTGTTTTGCATCGGT
>LNAP01004015.1_pt1 | contig 14283 bp, 17 predicted proteins | sample 602601 | NCBI WGS metagenome assembly LNAP01 (sample SAMN02440304, study PRJNA202911) | soil metagenome | biome: Subtropical and temperate rainforests or woodlands; isolation source: soil samples (1 kg each in a 20% v/v slurry with milli Q water) were... ...
GACCTCGCCGGCAAGGGCCTGGCCGCCCTGGTCATCGGCGTGCTGCTCCTCACCGTCATCCCCAACCTGATGCGCGCCCACCTGGGCCCGACCATCGGCCAGGTGCTGCGGCCGGCGGGCTGGGTGGCGCTGATGCTGGGCGCGGTCCTGCTGGTGCTGAACTCCCTCGTCCAACGATCGAACCAGGCGCCGGCCGCCGAGCCGACGCGGTCCGTCACGCCGGATACGGCGCCGCTGTCGAAGAAGCTGGCGGCGCGCAAGCCAGCCGCGGCGCCCGTGGCACCGCCCGCGCCGATCGGCGTGCGGCAGCAGGCGAGCTGGAGCCCGGCCGTGCTCGCCGACATCGAATGGCGCCGCTTCGAGGCCGTGTGCGAGGCCTTCTATGCGCAGGCGGGGCTCGCGACGCGCAGCCAGTCGCACGGGGCGGATGGCGGCGTGGACATCTGGCTGGAATCGCAGCACATGGACCAGCCGCGCATCGTCCAGTGCAAGCACTGGCAGGGCAAGCCGGTGGGCGTGAGGGAGGTGCGCGAATTCCTCGGCGTGATGACGGCGAACAAGCTGCGCTTCGTGACGAGCTCGACCTTCACCGCCGACGCGCTGGCCTTCGCGGCCGACAACGGCATCCACCTGCAGGACGGCGCGGCGCTGCTCAAGCTGATCGGCCAGCGCACGCCCGACCAGCAAGCCGCTTTGCTCGCCGTGGCCTACGAAGGCGAGTACTGGCGGCCGACCTGTGCCAGCTGCGGCACCAAGATGGTCGAGCGCACGTCGGGCAAGTTCGCCCGGCCGTTCTGGGGCTGTGCGAACTATCCGAAGTGCCGCGGGCGGGCGATTCCGAAGGCGCGGCGCGCCGAGGCTTGAGCCGTTCCCCGATGCCCGCGTCGCGGCGCATCACTCCCGCAGGAGCGCCATCGCGACCGCGTCGAAGTACCGCCCTTCCACCTTGAAGGCTCGGCGCAACACGCCTTCGGAAACAAAGCCGTGGCGTTCGTACAGCGCCTTGGCGTTCAGGTTGTCGCAGCGAACCGATAGCTCGATGCGGGTGAAGCCCGAAGCCCAGCCGGCGTCGAGCGCCGCGCCGAGAAGCGCCGAGCCGATGCCCCTGCCGCGCACCGATGCGACGACACCCATGCCGAGACTGCCGACGTGCGCCCGCGCCTGCCCGTGCGTCGGCAGCACATCGCACCATCCGACGACCAGGCCGTCCAGCGTCGCCACCCTGAGGCACCAGCCATTGGCACGGACAGCCGCATAGAACGCCATCGCCTCTTCAAGAGGAGGCGCCTCGGTGAAGGCGAGAAAGCGCTGCTCGCGCGCGACAGAATCAAGCGCGTCACGCAGGCCGGCAAAGTGCCGCTCATCCAAGGGGTGAATCGAGAAATTCATGATCAATGGTCGAACCGCTTAGCAACGTCGATGGCACCGCATGCTGCACCGGCACCCGCTATCCTCGCGCCACCGCAACCCCAGGAGCCCTCGCATGCAAGCCGTGTCCATCCACGTCGTCGACGTCGCCAACGGGGTGGTCGCCACCGGCATGCGTGTGGAGATCGCACGGCAGGACGGCACGGCGGGCGCGCCGGCGTGGACGCCCGTGGTGTCGGGCCGGGTGGGCCGCAACGGCGTGGTCGAAGGCATCGAGGGCCGCGAGCGGCTGTTCGACATCGGCGTGTACGAGCTGCGCCTGCATGTCGGCGACTACTACCGCGCCCGCGGCACGGCCCTGCCCGAGCCGGCCTTCATGGACGTGCAGGTGTTCCGCTTCGGCATCGCCGACCTCTCGCAGCACTACCACCTGCCGGTGAAGCTCACGCCCTGGGGGCTGTCGTGCTTCCGCGGCGCGGCGTGACGGTGGAAAAGCGCTTGCGGTAGTCCCGCGGCGCCACCCCGAGGTGGCGCTGGAAGGTCACGCGCATACGCTCCTCGTCGCCGAAGCCGCACAGCCCGGCGATCTGGTCCACGTTGCGTGCGGAGTCTTCCAGCAGCCGGCGTGCCGCCTCGAGCCGGAACACCTCCACCGCCTTGGCGGGCGTGCGGCCGGTCTTCTCCTTGTAGACCCGGGCGAAGTTGCGCGGGCTCATGCGCGCCTTCTCGGCGAGGAATTCGACGGTGAGGTCCGGGCGCTCGAGGTTGCCCGCGATCCACAGGTTGAGTTCGTCGAAGGTGTCGGCATCGTCGGCCTGCGCCTGCAGCAGTTCGCTGAACTGCGACTGCCCGCCCGGCCGCTTGAGGAAGACGACGAGTTCGCGCGCGACCTCCATCGCGATGTCGTGCCCGCAGTCGGCCTCCACCAGCGCCAGCGCGAGATCGATGCCCGCGGTGACGCCGGCCGAGGTCCACACCGCGCCCTGCTGCACGAAGATGGCGTCGCGGTCGATCTGCACCGCTGGAAAGCGCTGGCCCATCATGTCGAACATGAGCCAGTGCGTGGTGGCGCGTTTGTGGTCGAGCAGGCCCGCCGCGGCCAGCAGGAAGGCGCCGCTGCACACCGACGCCGTGCGGCGGGCGCGGCCCGACGCGCGCCGCAGCCATTTCACCAAGGGCGCCGAGCGATCGAGCACCTCGTCCATGCAGGGCGAGCCGGGAACGATCAGTGTGTCGACCGCCGAAGGACGCAGCCCGGCCAGCGACGACGTCTGCAGTTCGAGCCCTTCGGCGCTGCGCATCAGGCCGCCTTCCAAACTGGCGGTGATGCGTTCGTAACCCGGAAGGCCGCGTGCCTCCATGGCCTTGGTGGCCGCCCAGAACACGGTCTGCGCGCCGGTGAGGTCGAGCAGACCCACGTCGGGAAAGGCCACGAAGAGAACACGTCGGGTGCCTCGGCGTTTTGGCAGTAATCCAGGGGTATCAGTCATTTCAGCCTTCTACTTTCGATCCTACGATGGGCGCATCCAGCAGACAAGCATCGAAAGGCACACCATGAAGATCGTCGTCATCGGAGGCACCGGCCTCATCGGCAGCAAGCTCGTCAAGCAACTCGTCGCACGCGGCCACGAGGCCGTCGCCGCGTCGCCCAACACAGGCGTCAACACCCTCACCGGCGAAGGCCTGGCCGATGCGCTCAAGGGCGCGCAGGTGGTGGTCGACGTCGCCAACTCACCCTCCTTCGAGGACAAGGCGGTGATGGACTTCTTCGAGACTTCGGGCCGCAACCTGCTGGCCGCCGAGGTCGCGGCCGGCGTGCAGCACCATGTGGCGCTGTCGGTGGTCGGCACCGAGCGGCTGCAGGGCAGTGGCTACTTTCGCGCCAAGCTGGCGCAGGAGAAGCTCATCAAGGCCGCGAGCGTCCCGTACACCATCGTCCACGCCACGCAGTTCCTCGAATTCCTCGGCGGCATTGCGCAGTCGGGCACCGAAGGCCAGACGGTGCGCCTGTCGCCGGCGATGGTGCAACCCATCGCATCGGAAGACGTGGCCGCCGCCATGGCCGACGTCGCGCTCGGCGCGCCGGTCAACGGCACGGTCGAGATCGCCGGGCCCGAACGTGTCGGCCTGGCCGCGCTGGTCGCGCGCTACCTGAAGGCCACAGGCGACCCGCGCACCGTCGTCGCCGATGCGAAGGCGCCCTACTTCGGCGTGGAGCTCGACGACCGATCGCTCACGCCGGGCGACCACCCGCGCCTGGGCACCATCGGCTTCGACGCCTGGCTGGCCGCGCGATAGGGTCGCCAACGCGACGGCCGCTCGACGCGGCGATCAGTACAGGTCGTGGCGCTCGACCTGGGCGACGCCACGGCCAGCGCCCTCATCGCATTGTTTCGGCGGACCTTCGGCGAGGCGCCGGCAGGCTGCCGCCAGCGGCTGTGACGCGGCTCCGGCGGTGCTCACCAAGCGGCTGCCGCCGACATCGCCGGGCGGCGTGCGCCAACACAATCGCCCACCCCTTGCTCTGTCACCCACGCCATGAAGTCCTTCCTCCGCCTCTACGCCGTCATCCACGCCCTGATGGCGCTGCTCTTCGCGGGGGCCGGCATCGCGCTGCTGGTCGTCGCGGCGCACAACGGCTGGATGGCCATCACCGGCCACGTCGACACCGCCGCCGGCGAGGCCATCATCGAGGCGATGGGGCTGCTGGCTGCGGCGGTCGTCGCACTGCAGATCTCGCAAACCATCGCCGAGGAGGAAGTCATCCGCGACGCGCACATCAGCGCGCCCACCCGCGTGCGGCGCTTTCTCTCGCGCTTCCTGGTGGTCATCGTGGTGGCCATCGCGGTCGAGGCGCTGGTCGCGACCTTCAAGGCGCGCGAGAAGCCCGAGCTGATGCTGCACGCCGCGGCCGTGTTCTGCGCGGTCGGCGTGATGCTGGCGGGCTGGGGCGTCTTCATCCACCTGAACCGCTCGGCCGAGGAACTGGAGCCGGAGGCGATGGAGGACGCGAAACGCGAGGATCAGAAGCTCGAGTGAAATCGGCAGGCGCTATCCTCTGCGCCCCATGGTTTCTTCCGTCGCTCCCCGCCTCATCCGCTTCAACAAGCCCTACGGCGTGCTCAGCCAATTCACGCCCGAAGGCCGCTGGCGGGGCCTCAAGGACTTCATCGACCTGCCGGGTGTGTACGTGGCCGGGCGGCTCGACGCCGACAGCGAGGGCCTGCTGCTGCTGACCGACGACGGCCGGCTGCAGGCGCACATCGCCGACCCGCGCTTCAAGATGGAGAAGGTGTACTGGGTGCAGGTCGAGGGCGTGCCCGACGAGGCGGCGCTGGCCGCGCTGCGCGACGGTGTGACGCTCAACGACGGCCCGACACGCCCGGCCCGCGCGCGCCTGCTCGACCCGCCGCCGGACGTGTGGGAGCGGACCCCGCCGATCCGTGTGCGGCAGGCGATCCCCACCACCTGGATCGAGCTCGTCATCAAGGAGGGTCGCAACCGCCAGGTGCGCCGCATGACGGCGGCCGTCGGGCACCCGACGCTGCGGCTGATTCGCGCGGCCATCGGGCCTTACACCCTGGACGGGCTGGCGCCGGGCATGTGGGCCGGCTGAAGGCTCGGTGCCCAATTCGGCACGTACCCACCGCACATGGAGCATGTGATGGTCGTCCATTCCGACCGGACGCTGGCCGGGGAGCAGCCCGCGAACGCGTTCGACCTGCCGACCTACTCCCCGCTGCCCAAGGACAAGGTGACAGGCTGCCCGCTCGGTAGACTCCCCCCGATGCGCACCGCCCTCCCTCTGCCTCCCCATGACCCCGCGTCGTCCCGGCGCCGCACCGCCCTGCTCGGCGCGCTCGGCGCCCTGCTGCTGCCGGCGATGCCTGCCCATGCCGCATCGCCGGTGGCTGCACCCGAACACTGGCCGCAGGCTTCTAGCGTGCCCGGCGGCGTGGCACGGCTGTCGCTCGGTCCGGCGGCCGTGAGACCTGTCGCAACCACCGACGCCGAGGTGCCGCTGCTGGTCACCGGCGACCCGATCGAGTGGACCGCGCTGATCGGCATCCCGCTGGCGGCGCCGGTCGGCGGCGCGCGCATCGTGGTGCGCACCGACGGCGGCGCCGAAAGGTCCGTCGCCTACGCCATCGCCCCCAAGCGCTACAGCGAGCAGCGCCTGAAGGTGGCGCCCGGTACGGTCGACCTGTCGGCCGCCGACCAGGCCCGCTACGAGCGCGAGCGCGACCACCAGGCCCGCGTGATGGCCACCTTCACCGAGGCGCTGCCGCATGACCTGAAGATGGCGGTGCCGGTGCCCGGCCGACGCTCCAGCTCCTTCGGCCTGCGCCGCGTGTTCAACGGCCAGTCGCGCAATCCGCACAGCGGCATGGACATCGCCGCGGGCACCGGTACGCCGGTGCGGGCGCCGCTGCCGGCCCGCGTGATCGACACCGGCGACTACTTCTTCAACGGCGGCACGGTGTGGCTCGACCACGGCCGCGGCCTGCTCAGCATGTACTGCCACCTGAGCGCGATCGACGTGAAGGTGGGCGACGAATTGCAGACCGGCGACCGCTTCTGCGCCGTGGGCGCCACCGGCCGCGCGACCGGGCCGCACCTGCACTGGGGCGTGATGCTCAACCGCACCATGGTGGACCCATCACTGTTTTTATAGGTGGCCCCCTGTGTCACCTGCGGCGCCTTCGCCGCGGGGCGGCCCTTGGCTTGGCGTCCCTCGCCCAGGCCCCGTCCGTTTCACGGTGATGGGTGGCGCGCAGCGCCTCGACGGGCTACTTCAAGTAATTCATGAAGCCGGTGATGATCACCGCGTTGAAGAAGTCGATGAACAGCGAGCCCACCAGCGGGATCACAAAAAACGCCTTCACCGACGGGCCATTGACTGCGGTGAACGCCTGCATGTTGGCCATGGCATTGGGTGTGGCGCCCATGCCAAAGCCGCAGTGGCCAGCGGCGATGACGGCAGCGTCGTAGTCGCCCCCCGCCACGCGGAAGGTGACGCAATAGGCGTACGCAAACATCAGCACGGTCTGCGCCAGCAGGATCACCAGCAGTGGCCCGGCCACCTCGGCCAGCTCCCACAGCTTCATCGACATGAGCGCCATGGCCAGAAAGAACGCCAGCGAGACATTGCCCACCACCTCGAACTGGCGCAGTGGCAGTTCTGCGTCGCGCCAGTCGATGATGTTGCGCACCACGGCGGCCACCAGCATGGGCCCCAGGTACGAGGGCAGCGTGATGCCCATGCCCTTGAGCCAGTTGACCAGCAACGTACCCGCGCCGATGCACACGGTGATCAGGATGCTGGCGTACATCACCGTATCGCCGGTGGGGGCGGAGGCGGGTGTTGGCAGGATGGACACCGTCGGTGTTGCGCCCGCGGTGGATCCGGTGGGGTGCAGACCATTGCGGCGCATGAGCAGGGTGCCCAGCGGGCCACCAATCACACAGCCAGATACCAGGCCATAGGTGGCTGCCGCAATGGCGGCAGGCAGCGCGCCAGCGGCGCCGGCCTGCTCCAGCAGCGGGCCAAACGCGGCGGACGTGCCATGCCCGCCCGTGAGTGAGATGGACCCCGCCGCCACACCAAGCAGCGGATGCACGCCCAGCGCTGCAGCCAGCCCGGCGCCCAGCAGGTTCTGCAGCACCACCAGCCCTACCGCTGCCGCAAGAAACAGCGCCACACCCACGCCACCTTTTTTGAGCAGCTCAAAGCTGGCTGAAAAGCCGATGGTGGTGAAAAACACCAGCAGCAAAAACGCGCGCATGTTGTCGTAAAACTCGAAGGCGAACAGGCCTGTCTCGTGCCCGATCAACGCAATGACCGAGAACACCAGCCCGCCGATGATGGGGCCGGGGATGAAGTAGCGCGAGAGCACGTCCACGCGCTTTTTGACGAACTCGCCGACCACCAGCAACACTGCGGCGATGCCGATGGTCTGGGCGATATCGAGCTGAATGGTGATCATGGCGGTGCCTCCTGGATTCCTTGATGGGGGGTCAGGCAACACTTGCCCAGATGGTTTTGCTACTGATTAAATAGCAAATGGCGCAAACAACAGTAGCGCCACCCGGCGATTTTACCCTTCAAGAATCAGCCCTTCCATCCGACCAGACGCTGACGAATCCACCCGCCTGCGGCTTGCGGGCCTAGTGGCGCCAGCACCAGCACAGCGCGCTATGCTCGACCACCCGCCACTGCACCACCGCGCCACCGAACCCCATTCATGACCGCCCGCCTGATCCGTTTCAACAAACCCTATGGCGTGCTGAGCCAGTTCACGGCCGAAGGCAAATGGCAGGGACTCAAGGACTACATCGCCCTGCCCGGCGTGTACGTGGCCGGGCGGCTGGATGCCGACAGCGAGGGCTTGCTGCTGCTCACCGACGACGGCAAGCTGCAGGCCCGCATTGCCGACCCGCGCTTCAAGATGGAGAAAACCTACTGGGTGCAGGTGGAGGGCGTGCCGGATGAAGCCGCGCTGGCCGCACTGCGCAGCGGGGTGCAGCTCAACGATGGCCCCACCCTGCCCGCCAAGGCGCGCCTGCTGGAGCCACCGCCGGCGGTGTGGGCGCGCAACCCGCCCATCCGCGAGCGCAAGGCCATTCCCACCGCGTGGATCGAGCTCATCATCCGCGAGGGGCGCAACCGCCAGGTGCGCCGCATGACGGCCGCCGTAGGCCACCCCACGCTGCGGCTCATTCGCGCGGCCATCGGGCCCTACACACTGCAGGGGCTGGCGCCGGGCACCTGGGCGGACGGAGAGAATGAGTCGGGCGAACCGGCACCACTGGCCCGCCCCCCGCTGCCGCCCTATTCCACCGTGGGCTCACCCAGGACCAGATAGCGCTTGATGAGGTCGAAAAAACTGTCGTAGAAGGCATCCGAGGCAATGGTTTCGCTGCCCACCTTGACCAAGGCTTCGTCGCTGGACAGCAGCGGCAGCGACACCGAGCCCACGCCCCCCACGCCCAGGCTGGCGGAGTTGTTGCTCTTCTTGAGGGTGTACTGCTCCTGCACGGCGGTCACAAACCCCAGGCTGACCTTGCCCTGGGCGCTTTCGGGCACGCACACCACGCGGATCATCATCTGCAGATGGGCGTCGGCCTCGGGCTGAAAGTTCTTCTTGCCCTCCACCATCTCGGCCAGATGGGTGTTGATGATGTACCCCTGGCTCAGCAGGGCGCGCCGGGCGGCCTCGCAGGTCTGCGCGGGCGAGGCGTCGAACAGGCGCGAATAGGTGGCCACCGAACCAAAACTTTCCTGCGGTGAGAACACCTTGGACGGTGCGGAGCACCCGGCCAGCAGGGCCGACAGGGCCACAAGGCACAGAGCAATCATCGGGCTCCAGCGCGCCACGGGCGCATGGGCAGCGGTGTGAAAAGGGGTGCGTTGGGGCATCCAGGGCAGACTCAAAACCGGGCACTCCTCGGGGCGAAAATTGTCTCGGGCATCGCAGGATCATGCCACCCCGATTCTCAAAATCTGTTCTGACAGCAAAGCGGGGCTCCGGTTCCCCGCAACGGGGGCCCAGGCCCACGGCATCGCACAATGGCGCCTTTGCCCGGGCGGACTGGTGCAGCGGGGCAAGGTGCCGCCGCCACCAGTGCCCGCCGGGCTTCCGACAGAGAGGGTTCCATGAAGATTGCCGTGATGGGCGCGGGCGCCGTGGGTTGCTACTACGGCGGCATGCTGGCGCGCGCAGGCCACGAGGTCACCTTGATTGCCCGCGCGCACCACGCCGAGGCCATGAACGCCCAGGGCCTGCTGCTCGAAACGCAGGCATTCACGCAGCGGATGCGCGTGGCGGCCGGCACCAATGCCAGCGCCGTGCGCGGCGCGCAGTGGGTGCTGGTGTGCGTCAAGTCCACCGACACCGAAAGCGCGGGCCGCGCGCTGGCCCCGCACCTGGCCGAGGGCACGGTCGTGCTCAGCCTGCAAAACGGCGTGGACAATGCCGAGCGCCTGCAGGCGGTTATTGGGCGGCTCGTCATCCTGGCCGTGGTGTACGTGGCCACCGAGATGGCCGGCCCCGGCCATGTGCGCCACCACGGGCGCGGCGAACTGGTCATTGCCCCTTCGCCCGCCAGTGCGGATATCGCCACCACCCTGGGCGCAGCGGGCGTGCCCGTGCAGGTGTCCGACGACGTGGCGGTCGCGCTGTGGGCCAAGCTGGTGCTCAACTGCGCCTACAACGCCTTGTCGGCCATCACCCGGCTGACCTATGGCGAGATCATGGACAGCCCCCTTGACGTGCCCCGGGTGATGCAGGACATCGTGCACGAATGCCAACGGGTGGCGCAGGCCAGCGGCATCGCGTTGCCCGCGGACACCCTGGATGCCGTGCTGCGGCTCGCAGCCACCATGCCCGCGCAGATGTCCTCCACCGCGCAGGACCTGGCACGCGGCAAACGCAGCGAGATCGACCACCTCAACGGCTTCATCGTGCGCCGGGGCGAGGCGCTGGGCATTGCCACGCCCGTCAACCGGCTGCTGCACACGCTGGTGCGGCTGCTGGAAAAAAACCTGCCCGCCGCGCAAGGCGGTGCCGCATGAGGGCCGGCGCACGCCATCCGCACTGGCTGCACCGGGGTCTGGTGGTGGGGTTCTGGGCCCTGGCGCTGTGCGTTGCGGTGCTGTCGCTGATGCCCATTGCCTACCTGCCGCCACCGGTCTTCAGCCTGTGGGACAAGGCCCAGCACGCCCTGGCATTTGCCGCGCTGGCCGCACTGGGCCTGCTGGCCTATCCGCGCCGGCCCTGGCGCCTGGCCGTGGGCTTGCTGGCTTTTGGCGGCGCCATCGAACTGGCGCAGGCCGCCACCGGCTGGCGCTATGGCGAATGGGGCGACTGGCTGGCCGACGCCGTGGGCCTGGTGGTGGGAAGCGCGCTGGCCTGGCGCACCTGGCACCGGAGGGCCCCACCGCCCCGTTGCACCCCTGCAGCTTCGCCGCGGGGGGGTACGCCGGGCTTATAGTCACCGCCTCGTGCGCACTGCCTGCGCCGGCCACCACACGCCCATCGCCATGGGCCTGATCTGCTCCACCCACGTACCCGTGTCCGTTTCTGTCCTGCTCTGCCTGGTCGTCGCCATCAGCGACGGCGATACCCTCACCGCCCGCTGCGGTGCACCCGGTGCCTACCAACAGGTGAAGGTGCGCATCGCGGCCATCGACGCCCCCGAGCGCAAGCAGGCCTTTGGCCAGAAGGCACGGCAGCACCTGGCGCAGATCTGCTTTCGGCAGCGCGCCACGCTGCACCGCCTGTCACACGATGCCTATGGCCGCACCGTGGCCACCGTGCGCTGCGGCACCACCGATGCCGCGGCGGCGCAGGTCAGCGCCGGCCTGGCATGGGTGTACACGCCCTATGCCGACCAGCACCCGCACCTGGCGCCATTGCAGCAGCAGGCCCGCGCCAGCCGCAGGGGTCTGTGGGCGCAGCCACGCCCGCAGGCACCGTGGGCCTATCGGCACCGGCACCAGCGTTGATCGCGCCGCGCCATGCCTTCGGGCAGGTTTCAATCGGTGGCCCCAGGCCGGGCGTTAAAAACGCCGCTGAGCAGTTCGGTGAGCCGCTCGGCCCCCATCTTGAAACCACAGGCCTGCGCATGGCCACCACCGCCCATGCTTTCGGCCAGCGCAATGCAGTCGAAATTGCGCTGCGCACGCAGCCCCACCTTCACACCCTTGGCGCCCGCGCTCCACATCAGCGCAAAGGTGCCCGTCTTGGCCGACAGCATGTCGCCCACCAGGCTGTGGAACATGCCGGGCGCGTTGACCATCAGGCCCTCGATGCCGTTGAACACCAGGGGCTGCGCGCCCTCGGCCAGATCAGCGGCGAGCTTGCGGTATTTTTCATCCATGGCCGCGCCCCGCGCCATGAAGGCCGCGATCTGGTCGGGGGTGAAGGCGGCAATCTCGCGCCAGCGCACAAAGCTCTGGGGTTCCATGTCGAGGGCAGACAGAAAGGCCGCGCTTTCGGGGAACTCCCATTTCCAGATGTCGCGGTCCTCGATGTATTTCAGCAGCTCCGGAACCGGCTGGTCGGGGTGAAAGAACTCCCACGCCAGGCGCGCGCCCGACTTGCCCATGTCAAAGTGCACCACGCCGCAGCGGCAGGCAAAGCCGGTGAGTTTTTCGGCGGCGCTTTTGTGGTGGTCCAGCATCACCAGCTTGGCGGCACGCGCTTCGATGGCGCGCAGGATGCCGGCCTCGAATGAAAAATCGAGAATATAGACAGCGCGCCCGTCCAGGGCCGGCAGGTCCTCCACCGACTGGACCTCGCCATGGTCCAGCCCCCGGTATTCAGCGCCGTCGCCGTAGTACAGCCATGCGGCCAGCGCGGCGCCAAAACCATCGGGGCAATTGCGGCCGTGGTACAGGACCAGGGGCGCGGGGTCGTTCTTGTCGGGGGCAACCAGCAGTTGCAGGGGGAGAATGGTTTTCATGGTGCCTGCGATTGTCGCGTGCGTGCATGGCGAAAGCGCCATGACCCGAATGCACGCCACGCAGGCAGCACAATGCCCAGCCACCGCCTTGCCACCATGACAATCCCCATGACGCCCCCCTTGCACATCCTCTGGCGCGACGCGCACCTGGTGGCCGTCTACAAGCCCGCGGGCTGGCTGGTGCACCGCACGGGGCTGGACGCGGGCGAGACACGTTTTGTGATGCAGACCCTGCGCGACCAGCTGGGCCAGCATGTGTACCCCGTGCACCGGCTCGACAAGGGCACCTGCGGCGTGCTGGTGATGGCGCTGCACAGCGATGCGGCCCGCGCGCTGTCGCAGGCCTTCGAGCACGGGGCCACCACCAAGCGCTACCTGGCCCTGGTGCGCGGCTGGGCACCCGAAGCCATCGAAGTGGACCACGCGCTCAAACCCGACGATGCCCCTTCGGATGCCGCCGTGCAGGACGCCCACACCCGTTTTCGCCGCCTGGCGCAGCTCACGCTGCCCGAGGCCAGCGACGCACGCTTTGCCAGCACCCGTGCCTCGCTGGTGGAGGCGGTGCCCACCACCGGCAGACGCCACCAGATCCGCCGCCACCTCAAGCACCTGGCGCACCCCATCATTGGCGATGCCACGCATGGCAAGGGCCCGCTCAACCGCTGGTGGGCCGAGCGGCTGGGCCAGCAAAGGCTGTGGCTGCATGCCTGGCAGCTCACGCTGCCCCACCCGGTGACGGGCGTGGCCCTGGCGCTGGACAGCGGCCTGCAATGGCCCACAGGCAACCACCCCGGCGCGGCCTGGGAGCCCCTCCATGCGGAGCCAGCGCACGACGACGACGCCCCCACCGCCGACTGGCAACGGCTGCTGGCACGCCTGCCGTGGAAGCCGTCAAGCCGCGCGCGCTAGCCGGTCTGCGCAGGCCTTCCGGGAGCGCCTTCAACCTATCGCTACATATTTAAGAGCACGCAGCGCTTTATCATCCAGCGCTACAAGCATATTCGACCAAAATTCCCACACCATGCAAGCCGAAGACATCCTCCATTTCTGGTTCGAAGAACTCTCGCCGGCGCAGCACTTTGCCCAGGAAGACGCGATCGACGCCATGATCCGCGTGCGCTTCGGCCCCACCTGGGAGGCGGCGCAGCGCTGTGCGCTGTGGAGGTGGCGTGCCACGCCGCAAGGCCGCCTGGCCGAGATCGTGGTGCTCGACCAGTTCTCGCGCAACATCCATCGCGGCACGCCGCTGGCGTTTGCACAGGATGCCCAGGCCCTGGTGCTGGCCCAGGAACTGGTGGCCGGCGGCCACGATGCGGCCCTGCCCCCGGCGCAGCGCGCCTTTGCCTACCTGCCCTACATGCACAGCGAATCCAGCGCCATCCACGCCCAGGCCATGGTGCTGTTCGACCAGCCGGGACTGGAGTCCAACCTGCGCTTCGAAGTGGCGCACCGCGACATCATTGCGCGCTTTGGCCGCTACCCGCACCGCAACGCCACGCTGGGGCGCGTGTCCACGCCGGGCGAGCTGGCATTTCTGGCCCAGCCGGGCTCGTCGTTCTGAGCGGGCGCCCCAGCATCACGGCCGGCGCGTGAACGACTCCGAGTCCCACCCCCAAGGCCCACCAGCGACCGCCCCGGCACAGGCCGGCCCTGCCGTTTTGTGACGTACCATCACCCCGAGGGGTCCCATCCCGAGACCCACCCAGGAGAATCCATGGCCAAAGGACAAATGCACAACAACAAGATGGCAAAAAAGCCGAAGAAAGACACATCGCCCCCCAAGGAGGGCCACGGTTCCGACCGCCCCATGCCGCCTGTCACGGCGGTCATTCCCCGCGGCAAGGACAAGAACAAATAGGCGACCGCAGGCGGGCGGCTGATCAGGGTTCGCGGGTGCCGCTGCCCTTTTTCTTGCGGTTTTCCCGCGCCTGCTTCCTGGCCTCGCGCTCGGCCTCCAGCAGTGCAGCGGCGGCCCGCCAGGCCTCGAACCCGGCCGGCGTTTCCAGCGTGATGCGCCCCAGAATGGCGGTGCGAAAGTCCGTCATCACGATCTCGGCGGTTTTTTGCAGGTTGACGCGCCCGCCGCCCAGCATGGCGCCGCGCTTTCGCCCAATGGCTTCGAGCAGTTCCTCGTCGTGCATCTCGGCCACCACGCCCGCAGGCAGGCCCAACTTGTAGCGGGCCTCCAGCAGCGGTGCGTAATTTTTCTGCAGACGCCGCAGCAGCTCTAGCGCCACCAGTTCCTCGTCGTAGGCATTGCGGCCAATGGCGCCGCTGGCGGCCAGGTTGTAGCCGCTCTCGACCACGCTGATGCGCGGCCAGAGCATGCCCGGCGTGTCCCACAGGTAGAAATCGTCGGCCAGCGTGATGCGCTGCTCCAGCTTGGTGATGCCGGCCTCGTCGCCCGTCTTGGCCTGGCGCTTGTTGGTGAGGGTGTTGATGAGCGTG
>LNAP01003827.1_pt1 | contig 14280 bp, 11 predicted proteins | sample 602601 | NCBI WGS metagenome assembly LNAP01 (sample SAMN02440304, study PRJNA202911) | soil metagenome | biome: Subtropical and temperate rainforests or woodlands; isolation source: soil samples (1 kg each in a 20% v/v slurry with milli Q water) were... ...
ATCACGCACGGCTGCATCGGTGCCGTGAATAGTCGCCGCCAACAGCAGCACCAGGTATGCATCGGTAAGCGTCTTCGCCATCACCTCAGTCTCATTGCAGGTCATTTTTGAACTGACGCTCATCCGGTTGCATAGCGCCCTAACTATCTCGGAATCATGTCAAGTTGTTCCACTGACGTCCACCACGGTCGCTGTCAGCGATACGTGACGATACGGTGTTCGCACCGACGCCGAATTGCCCCAGTTGCCGAGATGTCACTGACCCAGTGATTCCTTGCGAACCATTGCCTGTGCTGGATTTGTGCCGATTGGAGGTGGATCAGTCTTGCGTCGGCATGTGGGTCAATTCGGCGTTGGCGTCAACATCCTGATCACAGTACGTATTGGGACACTATGCACACCAGCATACAGTACGGCTGTCGAAGGGAACACTGAGGGTTTCCACCGACGGCTGGCCATCCATACGTCAGCACCTCGTATCCATGGCATCAGCAAATTGCTTAAAACGAAGAGATGCTCCCTCAATTAGGCCGTCTGCACCTACGCTGCACCGAGACGGTGTTCTTTGGTTTCGCAATGACATGGTGGATAGACAAGAGCGGCGTGGGGCACAAAAATCCCAACCGCCCTGGCCTCTGCAACGAATAGCTGAGACCAGTCCCGCGTTAGGCGCACGAAGGGCGATGATTTTATACCTCGACAACAATTTTCCCGATCTGAGAGTTGGTCTCCATATATTTGTGAGCTTCTACGATTTTCTCAAACGGGAATGTCCTAGCAACGACAGGTTTCAACTTGCCCTCTTCAAGTCCTTTAGTGATGAAGGCCTTGGCACGTTCGAGTCGCTTGGCGTCATTGGTGACTTCAAACAGTTGATAACCGCGGATGGTCAGGTTTTTACCTAATACCTGCATTACGGGAATTTGCAGATCAGAGGTCTCAAGTGCGCCGTATTGGAAGTACGTGCCTAAAAATGAAAGCGCGTCCAGTATTTTGGCGATTTCCGCGCCACCTACTGGGTCGAAAGCGATGCGGGCGCCCTTACCAATGGTGATGCGGTTAACCTCCTTAACCAGATCTTCCTCTTCAGTCGCAATCACATAAGCGGCGCCGGCGTCGAGAAGCGCCTGGCGCTTGTCACTTTTACGCGTCAAAGCAACGGGAATTGCGCCTACGTAATTCGCAATTTGAATGGCGGCCAGGCCAACGCTGCTCGAAGCTGCCCGAACAAGAATGGTCTCACCACGCTTGAGGTCTGCGATATCGATGAGCGCGCCGTATGCAGTGACAAACATCATCCATGTGGCTGCAGCTTCTACATCTGACAAGGCTGATGGTTGTTTCACAACTGCGTGCACTGGTGCGACCACCAAGTCCGCGTACATACCGTATTCAGTAAAGTCAAACGCCGGAATGACGTTCACTCTTTCACCCACGGAGAATTCGGTCACGCCAGGGCCAATGGACTCCACGGTACCTGCTGCCTCGTAGCCAAGCTGAGCAGGCATGGCAGGCGTAAAGGTATACGCGCCGCTTCTGTACATCGCTTCCGCGCGGTTGATGCCTAACGCGGTCACTTGAATACGGACTTCACCGGCGGCCGCTGCTCGTACTTCGACTTCATCGATCTGCAGCACTTCTGGTCCACCCAAACGGTGGAAACGAACAACCTTACTCATAAAAAATATCCTCGTTTCAAGGTGCGGAAGGTTACGAACTTACCGACACGCTGATTAGCTATCAGTCAGCGGAGCAGATGCCACCGGTGGCTGGCTTCGCTGCCATACAGAACCGTACCGTGTGTATTGCGGCGGAACAGGAATCGGTGTGCGCAATTGGTCAGCTGCGGTCCGTGCCCAGAATGGATCTTTCAGCATTTCACGACCGACGAGAACTATGTCCGCTCGACCGTTTTGGACGATTTCCTCAGCTTGAAGGCCGGTTTCGATTAAACCGACCCCCCCAGTCATGATGCCGAGTTCGCGACGCAGCAACTCTGCTGCTGGCACTTGGTAGGCGGGATAAGAGTTCACCTTGACCATTTTGATGCCACCTGAAGAGCAATCGATAAGATCGACACCCTGCTCTTTCATCCAACGACCATAGGTGAGGAAGTCGTCAGGCGTGTTGCCGCCCTCAGTATAATCAGTCGAGGAAATACGAACGAAAAGCGGGCCTTTCCACTCTGTACGTACCGCATCAATCACTTCTCGAACGATTCGGTAACGGTTTTCATGGCTTCCACCGTATTGATCGGTTCGGTGGTTTGCTAGCGGGGAAAGGAATTCGTTGAGCAGGTAACCATGTGCGGTATGGACTTCAACTACGTCAAATCCAGCCTCACGAGCACGGCGAGCCCCTTGGCGGAACGCCTCAACCACTTCCTTGATACCTCTAACATCAAGCTCGTGCGGGACTTGGGAATCCGTAGTGAATGGAATAGGAGATGGCGCAATTGATGGGCCTGGCACACCGAGTTGACGCCCAGCATGACCGAGCTGACAGCCTGCTTTAGCGTCGAAGCGCTGAATGACTTTGACAACTTTCGCCAATCCGGCGACCTGAGCGTCATCCCAAATACCGATATCGCCCTGGCCGATCATCCCATTGGGTAAAATTGCGGTTGTTTCCAGGAACACCAAGCCAGCGCCGCCCAATGCGCGAGCACCGTAATGCACCAAATGAAAATCCGTTACACACCCTACTTCATCTCCTGAATGCATACACATCGGTGACATTGCAATTCTGTTTTTCAGCGTGACGCCGCCGATAGTGATGGGCTCAAAAAGTTTTGCCGGCAAAATAAATCCTCCTCAGATCGAGTGCACAAGCGATCAATGACAAGCTGTCGTTGATTCTTGACAGTCAAGGTAGAGGAAATACAGAAAACGTAAATACTGTAAAAATTTGCACATAGTACGCTTTAGCGTACTACCCTGGGAACGAAAGCTTGGCGCTCTACCAGCCCAGTATCGGTGTGATAACAACTGCCCATAGCTTGCACCAAAAGCCTCATCGCCAGAGGCTGACACAGTTCCGAAGCACTCCCAAGAGGAGGTTACGCAAGTAAACTCGCTCGCGCATGGGGCTGCCATGCAACGCATAACACTTCCGTGTCAGCGCTGCAGCAGCAGTCCCATCTCTTGTGCGACTACTTCCACCAATACTCAATCTGAACGCCAAAATTGGAGCCATGCAAAGCATTAGCGAATGCGCCGGTATCAGACAGAGCCGTGCCCGCAGCCAATTGGTTGGCCGCTCGTTGCGCGGCCTCGTTCCATTTCGCATAGGTATAATACAGGCGCAGTTCCGGGCGGTCGGTAAAGCCAGGACCGGCAGGGGACCAAGTAGGCGCAATCGTAAATTTGGTCAGCTTGCGTGTTCCGCCGGCAGCCTCTACCTGATCACGACCAACTTCCGTTATCAATTTGAACTGATCAGTAAAGGCATATACAGGACGTACACCAACTGACATCCAGTTCTGGTCTTCCCCGTCTGGGCGGGTGTCCTTCTGATAAACGAGGGCGATTTGACCGCTTAGGCGAGGAGTCATCTGCCAGGTAAAGAACTCCACTGCACGCCAACTTTGGTTGCTCTCATCTAGTGTGGGATCACCGGTGTAACCAAGTGCTGTGCCAGGTCCGCGACCGTACTGCAGTGCAAAGGTGTTCACCCCGCCCAAAAAATCCTTTTGTTTGTGCTGGGCTGAGACCGACCAACCACTGTGGGCATCAGTGCTATCAGGTTTTTCGATGTAACTCACCCCTAGCTCAAGCGTGCCATCGGGATTCGTCTGAAAGCCGTCAACGTTGAAGTCGTGACGGTTAATGTAGGGGTCTTGGAAAATGTTGTCTTTACGCGAAAAAACATAGCTGTACTTCAGATCACCTATGGCCACTTCGTCAAAACCAAAGCCTGTGGCACTCTGGTTCCAATAGAAAAAGTCGGAAATATAGATGTCATTTCGCTTGTAGAAACGTCGTCCTGCCCAGAATGAGCCGCCGCCGAGCGCGGGCATATTGCTCCACTCTGCATACATCTGATTCATTCTCGTAAAGCCATGATCCCCAGTGAACTCTGGAGTATGGCCATACTGATTATATAGTTGCGCCATGCCGTCAACACTGATTACAGAACCGTCATCTAAGGTGATCAAATCTTGACGCAACTCAAGTTCAATGTACTGTTCACACTCATTACCCAAACGATATTTTGACTGTGCTCCTGGTAATTGAAAGCAAGACTGCGTACCGCCCTTTGTGGACCCCCCTCCACCGCTACGTAAGTAACCGCTAAAATCAACCGCTTGCACTGAAAAGGGCATTGCTATTGTGAGAAAACACGCTAATAGTGTTTTTTTATTTTTTAACGCTGTCATTTAACCACTCCGTTTGTTGTTGTTATTTTTCATTTCGTAGGCAGCAGCATCATGTCAGGCGAAATTACATTCCTGGCAAGAATGAGCGAGTTTTTAGATATCCACCTGATTGCAGCGGATACTGTGGCTGTACTTCTATCCAGTAGGCCTTCTAAGCAAAGGTGTGTTGTGCACTCTTACTTTTGGTTAAACTACGGTCCTGCATGAAATGCATGTCTTCGCCGAGTAATCTCATCGCCTTAATCACAGCTTCAAAGATGCAATTAAACATTCGACATTGCGCGACTCCACATATTGAGATAAATAACAGAGTATGGGGCACTATGATTTAATCCAGGGCGATAAATTCAAGAACCGTTTGTGGTGTTACCGGATGACTACATCAGCAGGGCAACCATTTCGCGCCTCAATAATAATGCGCGGTGTACCGTCATACTGAACCCGGCGACGCGTAGCAATTTTTTCAGCTGCTGAATGTAATTCTTCAAACGACTTTAGAACGACTCCATCAGCAGTGAGCCGATCGATGAGGTCCTCACGAAGTGGATTAACGCAAAGCCCGAAATCCGTGGCGATGGCATCGACGCTATTTCCCTTTGTAACGATACACCCCACAGTGTCAACTATTTTCGCGAACCCTCCTCCAGCCAACGTTGTTGTAACAACCGCAAGTTTTGATCCTTCCGCCGTATCAGGATGTCCACCAGGGCCACCAATAACCCGGCCATCGCCGGCCAATACGACATTGACATTAAAGTTTCTATCGACTTCGACCGCCCCCATCAACATGGTCGATAGACGGTTCACAATCGCATTGGGGTTGGAAGGGTTCGCATAATTGTCCGCACTCATGACTATATGGTTCCAGTTGCTTGCGGAAGACTTTATAGCCTCATTGTCAAAGCACTGGACGTCAAAGAGATAATCTACAGCTCCCGCATGCAGCAATTTGACATGTTCACCAGTGATGCCCCCGGAAATAAATGAACCTCGTACTCGCTTTTCCTGTATAGCTCTGCCGATTGCCGGAACTGTGGCAAGAGAATACCCTCCAGCCCCCGTTTGAAAGCTGAAACCGTCCTTTAGAAGGCCGGAGGATTGGATGAGAGCTGTCACGAGATCGCAAATGCGTTCGCTTTCCGGTGTGCGCTTCGCTACGGTAGTGCCGGAGCCGATTCGATCCCGATCCCCGACAGACGCAACCTCCACGACGTAATCCACATGCCCCGCGGGAATTTCGAATGGGAGTGATGTGGGAGCGCAGACGGCTTGAGAGATAACGATAACTTTTTTGGCATATTGAGCATCTACCATCGCATAACCCAACGGACCGCATGGGCAGGGACCGTATCGTCCTGTGGCCGCTCCTTCCGTTGTAGTCAAAGAGGCACCTATAAAGGCAACGTCAATCTCCAACTGACCAGACGCAATGGCCCGCGCCCTTCCGCCATGCGACTGAAGGACGAGTGGATGAAGAAGCATTCCTGCCAATACCGCGTCCGCCACCGGGCCAGCGATATAATCCGTAATGATACGCGTGATCACGCCACGCTTGATCAGATCACATAGCATGGCATTGCCAGGAAAAATAGAACTAACTGCTAGACGAATGTTACGAAAACCTAAGCGATCAATCTCGCTTAAAACCATCATCATTACCTTGTCGCCACTTCGGTAATGATGATGAAATGAAACAGTGCCCCCGTCTTCTAGCCGACATGCCCGGATCGCTTTTTCAACGGATCCAACGGATTTCGATCCATACTTTGCTTCTTTCGCGACAGGATGAGACGCAGGAACATTACCAACGACGTATGAAAGCGTTTCTGCTGCCAAAACTTCATCAAATGCCATGGTCCATCCTCGCGGTCGAATATCTGTATAACGAGTTTATCCCGTCTTTGTCAGATACTGACGGTCTTAGCACAGGAAAAGAATTCCTCACGTAACGCTTGACCATGTTCGTCCAAATTAGGGATTGCTCCGTAATCTCGGACTTCACCGCGGACACTACTGCCAGGTGCAAGCAGCTTGACTTGAGAGTCACCGACTTCAACTTCAATATATGAATTCTGAGGATGTTCAATCAGATCTTCTAGCTCAGAATAATGCCCGAACGCAATACGCGCTTTCGTAAGACGCTGTACGAATTCATCAGAAGTGATTTTCGCCGTTTGCTCTGCACACCACGCTTCGACTAGCGGGCGATTAGCAGTCCTGGCTGTATTGCTTTCAAACCCAGGAACTAGAACCTGATTGGGCAAGTCAAAAACTTGGCTGCAAAGGGCAGCCCATTCGCGCTCGTTTTGGACAGAGATCAGGATCGCTTTCGAATCGCTGCAGGTGAATCGACCGTAAGGCACAATAGAAGGATGTCTTAGACCAAGACGCTGCGGCGTGAAATCCCCGTACTTTTTTTGCAAGTAAGGTACGTTCATCCAGTCGGCCATGGCGTGGAACAGGGAGACATCAATGATGCGACCTTTCCCGTCTTTCTCTCGCCCCAATAATGCTTCAAGAATCGCCTGATAAGCCGTCATACCAGCCGCGATATCACAAACGGACACGCCAACCCGAGCGGGCTCTTCACCAATACCATTCACCGCACATAGTGCGGTTTCAGATTGAATTAACAAATCGTAGGCCTTTTGCGTACTCCGAGGACCAGTTGTGCCATAGCCGCTAATATTACAGACAATAAGACGCTCATTCTGCGCGGTTAAATCGGCGGGCGAAAACCCGAGCGATTCAATTACACCTGGTCCCAGGTTCTGGATAAAAACGTCAGCTTTCATTAGCATGGAGCGCAGAACGTCTTTATCATCCGCCAACTTCAGATTGAGGGCGATGGATTCCTTTCCGCGATTTAGCCAGACGAAGTATGCGCTTTGACCTTTCACAAAGTCGTCATAATTGCGGGCGAAATCACCTTCTGGACGCTCTACCTTGAGTACACGAGCACCAGCATCAGCAAGCTTACCGGAGGCATAGGGAGCAGCAACTGCATGCTCTACAGACACCACGAGAATATTTGAAAGTTCGTGCACGGTTTAAACTCCTCTTTTAACGTGAGGTTAACTGACAGAAATATTTTAGCAATGCCGATAACCAGATAGCTGATATTGATAAGGCCTATGAAACATTCCTGGAAGCCATTGAAAATGGCTATACCTGCCCTCCACGAATACGCATTGCAGCGCGACCGCCACTGTGACTATTTTAGTGTCGCTAAAAATGTTATCGCAATCGACGCTTCGAACGTAGCAGATAGCATCTCTCAAGAAAGGTGCTTGTAGTTATCACTGATGGCGACTGAACATTTTTTGCAGGCATGGCGCGGATACAACACAACCCCTGCAGGCATATTATTGGAATGAACTTAAGAGCCCGATGAGCTGGTTAAAGCCGCGCATATTCGCAATGGTCGCTTGTTTTTCGTTTGGCCGACCATTTTAAAACTAGCACTGGCATTACATTACAGACCACCACCAGGAGTCATCACCGTAAAATGAAAAATGTCAATCCATTTCTAGCGATTTTTGTGCCAGGGACTCGTCAGGATCGATTCGCGAAGGCGGCTACGTCGGGAGCAGACGCTATAATTATCGATTTGGAGGATGCCGTTGCAAAAGAAGAGCGACCAATGGCTCGAGAGATCATTCGGAGCACTTTGACCTCGGGAAGCGGATACCCATGCGAGGTCTATATCAGGATTAACGGCAGTGAAACCGATGATTTTGAAAGCGATCTCGTTTTGCTGGATAGCTTACCTACTACAGTCGGTTTCATGCTAGCTAAAGCAGAAAACCCTAACGATATGATTGCTTTACGCGAGCGCTATCCGAACAGGCCCTCGATAGGGCTTATTGAAACACCGAAGGGTATCGCGTCTGCGCGCCTGCTCGCCCCGCTCTTCGACCGATTGGCCTTTGGGTCTATCGATTATGCGAATTCACTTAGCGCAGCCCATACTGATCGCGCGTTGTTGGCAGCACGATCCGAATTAGTTTTTGCCTGTGCGCTCAGCGGTTGCTCAGGGCCAATTGATGGTGTGACGACGTCGATTGCCAGCAAAGATGCAGTCATTGAAGACACATTGGCAGCGAAAGATCTTGGTTTCGGAGGGAAACTGTTGATCCATCCGCGCCAGGTTGTTGCAGCGCTTGAGGCCATGGCGCCCGATGAAGATGAAGTCGACGAAGCACGGCGGATGCTCGACACAGTTGGAGACGCTGCTAGTGGCTTTGAAGGAAAAATGGTAGACGCTCCAGTGCTGCATGCGGCACGCAGACTGCTCGAAGAGCATGAAACTATTCGACTGCGTATCTCGAAGTTGACCAGTCGTAAAGCTATGCATTGAGCCGGATTTGTCCTGTAAACGCCTTGCCATAAATCATCGGAGCGAAGTGAAGTGGAAAATATTGGATTGATAGGTGTCGGCCTGATGGGACATGGCATTGCCAAAAACTTGGTGTGCAAGGGATGGAAGCTCAATTATTTTGATCACCCTGGGAATCAACCCACAGATGATCTTGACTCCGCTGGCGCTCAGAAATGGGCTTCCTCAGCAAAGATGGCCAGTATCTGTGACGTTCTCATCCTTTGCGTAAGCGGATCACCCCAGGTGGAGGATGTACTTCTGGGATCTGGTGGAGTGCTCGACGCGCTCAAACCAGGCGCCATAGTCGTCGACTGTTCAACCGCCATTCCCAGTTCTACCAAGGATTTGGCAGAGAAAGTGATAGCTCGTGGTGGCCGCTTTATCGATGCTCCAATGACCCGGACACCCAAAGAAGCCGAAGAGGGGCGGTTGAATCTTTTGGTCGGAGGGGAAGAATCGGTAGTTAATGAATTGCGTCCTGTTTTAACGGCTTTTTCAGAAAATATTTTTTTTGCCGGAGCAGTTGGAACGGGTCACCAACTTAAACTTTTACATAATATCGTATCGTTGGGTACTGTTACATTGATGTCCGAAATTGTCGCCTGCGCAGCAAAGGGCGGAGTGGAAATGGGTGCGCTAGTCGATTGCCTGCGTAAAGGTGGGGGAAATGGTGTCGCGCTTGACCGTCTGGTTCCCTATATCACCCATGGAGAAGTTGATCAACTCCGCTTCACTATAGAGAATGCTCGTAAGGATTTTTCCTATTACAACCAGATGGCCGAAGAGCTGGGCGCCACGAATCTGATCGCTTCGAGTATCTTTGATACCGTCGATCGCTTGGTTAAACGTGGTGATGGCGGGGCTTTCATGCCCGAGCAGATTCATCTCCTGCAACGCTAAGGGCGTCGCCCCAGTGCTTAGCCTGTGAGAAGGCAGTGATTCATGGATGCTCTTGACGACTCTCAAGAGCTTCATGCTCTTTTCAGGGAATTACCTTTCACCTCTACAGCCACTGGACAGCTGGACAATTGACTCAGCTTTGCGGTATGTGGCCTTTGTCATCGCAAGCCGATTTCGCAGCCTTGCTCTTTCAGTTGATTACCTCTGCTAAATTATCGACCAAGCGCGGTGATTTTACCGCATCCCGCTGCTCTCGACCCCGCCCTAATGCTGGGATCCCTTGGTCACAGGGGTCTCTTATTTGCCCCATTCTAAAAACCTATGACAGTCAGTCGGCTCGCTATATTGCGACTGCTTAGTCAATGGCCTTATTTTGAATGCATTGGCACAGAGCAGATTTTGAAAAAAACGTTATTCGGCTCTCGAGCAAATATCCGACCTCGTGATGAAACCGAAACGTATCCGTCTGCCTGATGGTGCCGGAATAAAGGCAGGGTTGTCAGCATCAGTGACCGAGCACCACCAATCGAACGATCACCAGTTCTTTCAACCCTGGCAACATGCCTGGTGTAGTAACTTGTCGAGAATAGCGATGAATATAATTACAAGTAATACCGAAATCGTCGACGCTGTCATTGTAGGCTCGGGTCCAAGCGGTGCAATTGCTGCTAGGCGTCTCGCAGAAGCCGGAATGTCAGTGGTATGCCTAGAGCAAGGGGAGTATCCAAACTATGCGTCGATTAATTTCGACGAACCTACATTCGAGCTAAAGCGTGACCAGGTTTTTAACTGGTATCCGAACCGTCGAATGAACAGTGCGGATTACCCGATCAACGACCTAGAGTCTGACGTTGCACCGTTCATGTGGAACGGCGTGGGCGGCAGCTCGGTGATTTACGCTGCCGCGTGGCACCGCTTTCAGCCAAGCAATTTTAGAGTGAAGACACTGGATGGCGTCGCCGAAGATTGGCCGCTGACGTATGAGGACCTTGATCCCTACTACACCGAAGCCGAACTTCAGTTTTCTGTCTCCGGCGTCGGTGGTGACCCTTCATACCCACCGTTCGACCCGCCACTGCCGCCCCTGCCAATGAGTGATCTGACCAAGAAAATGTTCGAGTCACATAAACGACTTGGCTGGCATATTTGGCCGGGTACCAATGCGATCGCCTCGGTTAAACACAACAACCTGAACCCTTGCGTTCGTCGCGGGGCATGTATGGCTCCCGCTTGCCTCGATGGCGCAAAAGCCTCTACGGACCGTACCCACTGGCCTATCAACATTAAGCTCGGAGTGAAACTGATTCAGCGCGCTCGCGTTTCTCGTGTTGAAACAGACTCACAAGGCTTGGCCACGGGTGTTACTTATATTGATCGGGCTACAGGTAAAGAGCACTTCCAGGCGGCAAGGATCGTTCTCATTGGCGCCAATGGCATTGGAACACCGCGCATTTTGCTCAACTCACATAGCTCCCGCTTCCCGACCGGTCTGGCAAACAGTTCGGACATGGTTGGCCGCAATTTGATGATGCACCCGCATGGCATGGTGATGGGGTTGTTTGATGACTTCTTTGACAGCTGGCAGGGGCCTACAGGTCAACGAGCATATTCCCAGCAGTTCACCGAAACGCAGCCAGGTGTAGGGTTCGTCCGAGGTGCTAAATGGCAGCTCATGGGCACAGGTGGACCACTTAATCAAATCGGGACATGGCCTTGGGGCAAGCCTGCTGGTTGGGGTGAAGAGTTCCATAAGACCGTCTTCAAGCGTTTCGGTCACTCAGGGATGTGGTCGATCATCGGCGAGGATCTTCCGAATCCGGAAAACCGCGTAATTATTGACCCTTCATTGAAAGATGCTGACGGTATTCCCGCACCAAAAATCATCTATCGCTGCGATGAAAACTCGAAAAAATTGATTGCATGGCACGAAGAGCACGCAGCAATGTCGTTTAAAGAGGCCGGCGCCTATGAGGTCATCAAAGCGCCTGAGGCCCGGGAGACTGGCTGGCACATTATGGGAACCGCGCGTATGGGGCTCAACCCGGAGACCTCCGTCGTGGATGGCTGGAACCGCTCTCATGACGTGCCCAACCTTTACATTCTCGATGGGAGTGTATTTCCTACCTCGGGTCCGGTGAACCCTACCGGGACTGTGGCTGCTCTAGCACTTCGTGCGGCAGATGGCATTGTCAAAAACCGCCGTGACCAAGTGGTCTCTGGGAAATCCAAATGAGTCAGGAGGAGAGAATCGTGTCGACTAATTACGAAGATATCAAAGCTCAACTCTCTTGGATGTGCGACGCAATGATTCCGGGAGATGCCGAGCTTGGAATGCCGTCAGCTAGCGATGTGGATGTGCTCAATACGCTGTTGCCTAAAGCACTGCAGGCGAGACCCGATCTGGCCCCAGCGTTCTATGCCATTGTCTCAACCCTACCTGCCTTATCGCCCACCGATCCTTTAGCGACGATCAATTCAGTCCCTGCGGAAAAGCTGGAGGTAATCGGCCGCTTCATTGCTGGAGCTTACTTCACCGCTGAAACTGTGGCGAAGGCACTGCGCTTCCCTGGATTCGAAGCTCTATACGAAAACGTGGACTATGACGAGATCATGGAAGCTATTGAGCCTATTATTGAGAGAGGTCCTTGCTACGTGAAGGTTTAATATTTCTTCAAAGAGCTTTTGACCTAGTATCGTCGTAAGCTCTCGGCAAGCTAAATAACCACCCGCCGCCAAGGATTTGCGGCAGGTGGTTTATATTAGGTTTCTAAAAAGTGAAGACCTTTTCTTCTGCTCTCTTAGCCTAGTCCTGCAGTTGAGTAAATCACCCGCCGCGTATAACTTTCGTTGTATGCTATCGCACCAGGACTGGGTTCCATCAGATAAACTGGGTGGATGAAGTAGGGGGCATGCCGATTTCTACGTCTGATAGTGTCATAGTTGGTGTTTCCTTTAGCGACTAAAAATCATCTAAAGAATAAACACCCAGCTTGTCGCAATGGAATTCTTGCGAGCCAGATCAGGGTCAAGTGAGCGGGGCGGCCGCAAAAATTGAGTGCAACACCTGACCTTTTCGGTACGGTGTTGCCCGATGTCCTACCACGAACTCAGCATCGAAGAACGTGTCACTATCCAACTCGGCCTGGCCGAAGGCTTTAGTCAGCGACGGATCGCCCGCTTGATCAACCGAGCGCCCTCGACGATAAGCCGAGAGCTGCGGCGCAACCGGGAGGCCGGTAGTAGCTATAGCGCCATAGACGTCCACTGAACTCCCCGCGCACGCCCGAAACGAAGCGCCTTCTCTGACGATCTCCTAAACGACCCTGGACTCAACTGCCACAATCTTGCCTTCCATGGCCAACAAGCCGGTCACTATCGAGTCCACCTTGTTTGCTGTCTCGCGCAGTTTCCCCGGACATGCTGGTGCTCATTCGATGAACACCACGCCAACTCCCGGGAGGCTGCATGCGCGTGTATCTGTGCGAGAAGCCTTCGCAAGGCAAAGACATTGCCCGCGTGCTGGGTGCGAAACAGCGCGGAACTGGCTGCTACAACGGACCAGGAGTTGTCGTGACCTGGTGCATTGGTCACCTGATCGAAGCCGCACCACCGGAAGCCTATGGCGAACAGTACAAACGCTGGTCGATCGAACAGCTCCCCATTCTTCCCGAGCGCTGGCGCAGCGAGGTCAAGGCCTCCACTGCCGCGCAATTCAAGGTCGTCAAACAGTTGCTCGGTCAGGCCAGCGAGCTGGTGATTGCCACCGATGCCGATCGCGAAGGCGAGATGATCGCTCGCGAGATGATCGAGCTGTGCGGCTACCGTGGTTCCATTCAACGGCTGTGGCTGTCGGCACTGAATAATGCCTCCATTCGCAAGGCACTGGATGCGCTCAAACCGTCGAACGAGACACTGTCGCTGTATTATTCGGCACTCGCCCGCTCTCGCGCCGATTGGTTGATCGGCATGAACCTCAGCCGGTTGTTCACGTTGCTTGGCCGCCAGGCCGGTTACCAGGGCGTGCTGTCGGTCGGTCGGGTGCAGACGCCCACGCTGCGTCTTGTGGTTGATCGCGACCGCGAGATCGCCCGGTTCGTGTCTGTTCCGTTTTGGTCCGTCGAAGTGCAGCTATCGCACGCCGGCAATTTTTTCACCGCGAACTGGATGCCGCCCGATGCCACCACCGATGCTGCAAGGCGGTGCCTGGACCAACGAACTGCCCAGCAGGCAGCAGGCCAAATCGGCGGCGCTCGCGAGGCGCAGGTGCTGTCGGTGGAAACCGAGCGGGTCCGCGAAGTCGCGCCGCTCCCGTTCGACCTCGGCACTTTGCAGGAGGTCTGCTCGCGCCAGTTTGGCCTCGACGTGCAAGAAACACTGGACATCGCACAATCGCTGTACGAGACGCACAAGGCGACCACCTATCCTCGCTCAGACTCCGGCTACCTGCCGGAGAGCATGCTGGTCGAAGTGCCGACAGTACTCAACGCCCTCCTCGCCACTGATCCCAGCCTGCGCTCCTTGATCGACCAACTCGACCGCACCCAACGCTCACGCGCCTGGAACGATGCGAAAGTCACTGCTCACCACGGCATCATTCCCACGCTGGAGCCGACCAACCTTT
>LNAP01003829.1_pt1 | contig 14279 bp, 10 predicted proteins | sample 602601 | NCBI WGS metagenome assembly LNAP01 (sample SAMN02440304, study PRJNA202911) | soil metagenome | biome: Subtropical and temperate rainforests or woodlands; isolation source: soil samples (1 kg each in a 20% v/v slurry with milli Q water) were... ...
TCGGCGTCGGCGAAGGTCATCTGCTTCATCGGGAAACTCGGTGGGTGGGGTCGCGGTATTTTGCCAAATCAGAAAGTCTTTTTCAGAGTTTCCTTAAGTTTTTCGATGGTCAAGGTCGCAGATTTCTGTGCGTCTTCCAGACCATGCGTTTCCCGCTTGTCATGTGATTTCTTGGCGCCTGGTAGTTTCTTGATCAGCATCGTGTTCAACGTGCCAAAAAAACGCTCAATAAACGGTTTCTGGTAGGGGGCACCGGCAACACAGTACTCCAACATCATACCCAGGTGTTGCGACGCTTTAACGATCATAGGGCCATGGCAATCTGACCCGTTATCCAGAACCAATGTGCGGATATCTGCCGGGGCGGGCCACTCATGCACACAGCTCCATTGCGCTTTAAATGGCTCTCCCTTGGGGCTAAAAGCAAACTGAAGGGATTGCATCAACCCGACCTGGCTTGCTGCCTGAATGGTGAGGTGAATTCCAACAATGGTCATTGTTGCTGTATCAATCAAAGCATAGAAGGTAGGGCAACCAATTACGTTGCCAGAGGCATCGACAATGAAGATGTCCAAAACCGTAGAGTCACCCTCTACGCGGGCATAAGGCTCTTTGACATCAAGATAGCTACAGGCATTTCGCATAATCAAACGGAAGGTGCGAGGGTTCAGCCGACCTTTGATATTTTTCAGATTTAGTCTCGCAATGAATCGGCCTACCGTACGCCTAGACACACCGCCAAGTTCAACACCGATCTCAGCTGACTTTTCTGAACACCGAATATTAATTGCATGAACAATATCCTGAATGCTAAACCTACTGCTACTGCAATACTTTGACTCGATGACGTTAAGAATGATTTCTTGAACCTCGGGTTCCATCGATAACGAATGATGAACGCCACGATCCGAAAAATGTGCAGCTAAGCAGTTTGGCGAATACGACTCTTTATAAATCCTCCAGTATCTTTCAATTGATCTTCTTGACGGTACAGTACGATGCGAGCCATATCGCCTTTGGATCTCAATGTAGATATCCTTCCAAGTAAAATCCTCAATCAGCTGCTCTACAACTCTGATGTACTCCTGCCGCTCATCTCTAGATTTAATTTCTGTGGGGCTCAAGACTCGAGGTTCAACAACCTCTTCTACCCCACATGGGGTTTCAATACGCACGACCGACCGTAGATCCCCCGAAGCGACTGTATTGCGAAAGTCGTCATCCTGGTAGACATGAGATTCACCTAGCTGCCCAATCAGCACTACTTGCCGTGCTTTGGTATTGATCGTTCCAATTACATACGAACGACCATCTGCTCCGATGACCGTGGCGCCAACCCTGTATCGACGCGAGCTGATGAGCCCTTCATTAACGGCAGCCATCTCAGATGTCCATTAGCTTCAGATGATCCAACGAGCCATGCGCCGCATTAACCCAGCCATCCCCCGAGAAAACATTCTCCGACAAGTCCGCGCTCAGCACCCCATATGCCAATCCAAAAAAAATGTCCGCATTAGATAGTGCCCCAGATTCTTTAAGCTCTAGGGTAGGCCACCGCTTACGATTTTTTAACGCGATGCCTACCTTTTCACAGGCACCTGCCGCGCGTTCCTTTTGAGCAGGACTAAGCGCCTTTTTCAAGTTTTCCAGATTGGAGATGAACACCGGAGAGAATTTCTCCTCGGTGAAGGTGATAAATTGCTTGCCATATGTGGCCAAGATGCGTTCAGCCCGAGCATGCTTATCCGCGTGCTTCTCTAAGAAAGCGCTGGGTTTGCTCTCGCAGATAAAGATTTGTCCGTCATGCCGCTCAATTTCACTGTCAGCAGTGTAAGCCACAGCCTTTTTACCGTCTTTCTTGGGCAAGTCCTGTCGGCTAATAAGCAGATTTTCGTTTTCCAGGTCGACACAGATTGACTGGTCGGATATCCGCGTGAATCCAGGCATGAGGCTGAGAAGCAACAAGTGGTTGCGCTCAAGAAAACTCTCGCCCGCGACAATCCCATTCGCATTGCGATCCGTCGGCACGATATAAGCTCGGCGACCCCGTTTGGTACGCTTGGCAACGTCACGCACAGGCTTAACACCCTTATTTCTGACGGGCATAACACAACTCCAAAATCTTAAGAAAGCACCGTCAAGACGGTGTGCACCATGGCGATGCTTGACGCCGTAAGCGGCAAACCCCAAACTCCGTCTTGATTCTGTAGAGTCCAAACAATCGGCGTATAGAAATACTGCTGGCCGGCCAACCTGTCAATAGTTTTCCGTCCAAACAAAAGGAGCCTGGCATGGGTAGAAAAGTGGACACCACCTGGTACGGCACCTATTTGGAAGCAATCGCCTTCGAGAACCTCTCGGGAGATAAGCCCGTAGGCACACCAGAGTTGGCAGATCATCTCGGTGTGAAGCCAAAAACACTTGCACGAATAAGGTCTGCAGGCCGCTTCATCCATGAGGTGCTACCGGGGGTAAAGCCAGAACAAATTCAGTGCGGTTACGCCTCGTTAGAGCTGTTATCTAAGTTATGGGGAGCCGATCCCTCGGGCGCGCAGTCTCGATTAGAAAGTGTCCTGGCCAACAGGACTAAGCTGCCTGAGCTAGAAGATGCTATTCGTCGGGTCAAGCTTGGCGAAAACAAAAGCTCCACAGAAAGCAGCCTAGTCGGGCCGTCTCAGCTTAGTTTTATGGCGCGAATGGATGTCTGGATAGCATCGTCAGATTTGGTGCATTTCGATTCGTATCGGGGTACAGCGTTCAGACTCAAACCATGTCTCGGCTCCTGTCCTGGATATCTCATCAACACAGAAAACGGTCAACCGAGCGCCCTCGTCCTTTGCAAACAGGGGAGCGGCTGGCGGGATCCTGCCGGCGTTGCTAGGGAGCTGTATGAGCATGCAATAGCTCGCAGGCACACAGCCCCAGCGATCTGGTATGTCTTTGAAAAAGACAGTGCCGTGCTTCAGCACCTCGCAGAGCTAAGCATCTGGTGGGGTGGCTCGCCTACTAGTGACGATCCATGGTTACTCTTGGCCTATCTGACCGAATCAGGGAAGCTTGAGGTGCTTTTTGAGGAATACTTCTACAACCTGATAGGCAGCATGACAAAGGGCGAAGGTGCGCTTCGGCCAAATGATCTGATCGCCACTGGGGAAGCTATGGATGGCAGCAAAGCCTGCATCACAATACCTTTACGGAACATCCAGCCTATATCTGCACCGACGAAGCATCGCCCGTACTCGGAAGTACTTCGAGAGCGCTTACTGGCAATTGCCGGGCAAGGCGATGCGACGTCGCATCAAATTGACCGGTTAGCTGCTATTGACCTAGGTCTCTGACCTGCATCCGCTAAGCGTTGCCGGTGCTGCACACTGTAGATATAACTGGGAGATCAAGGCGATCGGCTTTCAAACACGGAGTGCTTGAAAGCCATCAAATCGCGAAAGTCAGATGGCGATCCTGCTCCAGTCCGGTTTAGATAATGCCCTTTGATTCCAAGGGCTATTGGCCCGTCTCGATCACAACGCTGGGAATCCCCGATCATCCACACCTTGCAGGCGTCTACAGCCAACTCAGTCAGCACTGCCTCGTAGATCCGCCGATCTGGCTTGAGCGTCCCTATCTCATAGCTGAAGCCATAGCTCTCCAAGCCAGGAAAGATGCGCTTAACAGCCGCGCCATAGGGCCGGGCCAAATTTGAACAGACCGCCACTTTCAGACCACGCGCTTGCAGTGCCTCAATGCAGGCGAGGGCGTCGGCGAAGGGTTGGATACCGGCCAGCTCATCATCAAGCTCGGATTGGATACGCTCAAGCTCAGTCGGTGGCACGACAATGCCGAAGTGATCGGCAGCTTGCGCAAGACTCCAAGGATGGCTCATGAGCATCGATGCATCATCCGGCTTCGGACGCCGACCTTGCGCGATGCCTAGCTTGAGAAGCTGGCGAAATGGATGGCGCCCGTTCTCGATCCGGATGATGGTACCGAACGCATCAAAGATGACCGCTTGGACATGGCTCATACCGCGTACTCCCTCCAGACCATCGAACGCCATAAGATCAGTACCTTCGAGAAAGCCAGCCTTTTACTGTGTCGAAGCTACTTTTCTGCAAGGCAAACCTAATCAGGCCTATAATGCACGGCTAGCATGAGGTCAACCTATGGCAAGCGCCGATCAGCTCAAAGCACTGCTGAAATCCCACATTACTGGTGATGACAGCCACTTCTTCTCCGTCGCGATGCAGGTTGCAGCGCACGAGGCAAAGCTCGGCCACGGAAAACTGGCAGAAGAGCTCAAAGCTCTGATCGATGCAGCGAAAGCTCGGCCCTCTTCAAAAGTACTAAACAAAACGATCCCTATCAGCCAACCTCGTGGTGAGTTGGTCGGACTTCTCCAGGCCTCTTATCCACAAGCTCGACTTTCCGACATGATCCTGGACGACCAGGTTGCTATGCGTTTGCATCGGATCATCAAAGAACAGCAGAACCATACGAAGATCCGTGCCCACGGGCTTTCACCTCGCCGGAAACTGTTATTGGTCGGGCCACCAGGCACTGGCAAAACACTGACCGCCTCTGCATTGGCAGGTGAGTTGGGTGTCCCGCTGTTTGTTGTGCGACTTGATGCCTTGATCACCAAATTCATGGGGGAGACCGCCGCCAAACTGCGCCAGGTCTTTGATGCCATAACGGAAGTACGCGGTGTCTATTTTTTCGACGAGTTCGATGCCATAGGTTCGCAACGCGGCCAAGCTAATGACGTCGGAGAGATACGCCGCGTGTTGAATAGCTTTTTGCAAATGCTGGAGCAGGATCAGTCCCACAGCCTGATAATCGCGGCTACAAACCACCCCGAAATTTTGGACTACGCCCTGTTCCGACGGTTTGACGATATGATCCAGTACGGACTTCCTGAAGCCGCTCAGATCATCGCGGTGCTAAAGAATCGTTTATCCACCTTTAAGCCGAAACGCTTGGCTTGGTCGAAGCTCGCCGATAAGGCAATAGGTCTGAGCTATGCCGACGTCGCACGGGCTGCAGACGACACCCTCAAAGATGCAATTATTCATGACCGGGTATCAATTACGGATGCTGATATTTTTAAGATGTTGGAAGAGCGGAAGCTGATCAGTAAGAAAATACTAATCGACAAATAATTCAAAGAGCAGTATCGCGATGACGGATCAACGCAGAGAAAACCTCCCGCACTTGTTTCCCCAGAATACTTCATCCCCAGAGCCTTTCACTTCCCATCGGGTTCCAGTAAGGCCCCCACCGCTCCCTGTTCGTGACCGTGCCCTGCACGGCAATTCTTTGCGCGAACAACTCCAGCAGATCCGCCCTATTGCGGAACAGGCAAAAGAAGAACAAGCGGCACTTGGCATCCAAGACGGGGTAGGCCTTCGCGTTCAGTTTGAAAGCTTTGCTGATGTCAAACTGGCCTTTGAAAGTTTGGCGAATAAACCTAAGGGGATCGAGCTTCTCAATTATAAGGAAGAGGGAGAAAGAGGCTTTGCGACTGTTTTCGTCCCGGATGGCAAGCTCGATTATTTTGAACGGGTCATCGTCGAGTACCTTGATGATCGTAAAGGTTCTACAGGGCGAAGCCTTGACCACAAAGCCTTAATAAACACGATTCAATCCATCCATGTGGCTCAACTAGAGGCGCTATGGACGGATGCTCCAACATTTTTTCCAACAGACGAAAACGAGATTATATGGTGGGAGGCTTGGTTACCCGTCAGGGATAATCGGGACTTGGTGGTTGCAAGCTTCATGCAGGCCGCTCAGCTACTTGGTATTCGAGTACTGGAAGGAAGGCTTACTTTCCCAGAACGAACAGTGCTGACAATCCAATGCAGCAAAGCACAGCTACAACATTCAGTTCTGACTCTTAACAGCATCGCTGAGTTACGCAGGGCAAAGGAAACGGCGGATTTTTTTGATTCATTTACACCTGCAGAGCAGCACGAATGGGCTGCTGAACTTCTGGGTAGGACAACCTTCACCTCCTCAGAGCATACCCCGCATATCTGCATTCTTGATACGGGCGTAAACCACGGCCACCCACTATTAACTCCAGCACTTGTGGAGCCAGACCTTCACACCATCGAGCCGGATTGGGGTGTGGATGACCGCCATGGCCATGGCACCAGCATGGCTGGGTTAGCCCTCTATGGCGATTTAACCCATACATTAAGATCAGCGGAACCTCTGATCATTGAACATCGTCTTGAGTCTGTGAAGCTGCTACCAATCGACGGAGCAAATGCTGGAGATGAGAAGAATTTTGGTTTCAATACAGTCGAAGCAGTAGCTCGCCCCGAGATAACGGCACCTCTAAGAGCACGACTGTTCAGCATGGCAGTCACTACCGTAGACGGCCGAGATCGGGGCCGCCCCTCATCCTGGTCATCCGCCCTAGACCGACTCGCCTTTGATTCAGATGGCCAGGGAGCAAGCCCACGGCTATTTGTGGTTTCTGCAGGTAACATTCGAGAGAGCCGTGAATGGGTGGACTATCCAAGTAGCAATACATTGATGGGTATTTGCGACCCTGCACAGGCTTGGAATTCATTAACTGTCGGAGCGTTTACCGATCTAGTAGAGCTCGCACCAGGCTTGAGAGCTGTCGCCGCACAGGGAGGCCTGAGCCCATTCAGCACAACGTCGCAGAATTGGATCAGCCATTATCCCCTGAAACCAGATGTGCTCTTTGAGGGAGGCAATCTGATCCATGATGAGCTGCTGGGCCCTGCCACTGCAGGGGAGCTATCACTGCTGACCACTCATAATCGCCCATTCGACCGCCATCTGACATTGGCCACTGCCACCAGCGCCGCGACCTCGCTTTGCTCCCGGATGGCGGCTCAGCTGATGGCCGCATACCCAGCGCGCTGGCCTGAAACCATCCGGGCATTGATCGTTCATTCTGCTGAATGGACTGATGCGATGAAGCAGATGTTTCTTCCGCAAAATCGTAATCCAACAAAACAGGATTACGAACGTCTGGTTAGGCATTGTGGCTTTGGCGTGCCCAGCCTGGATCGAGCTAAATGGAGCGCATCAAACTCGCTGACGCTGGTTGTCGAGGACACTCTCCAACCCTTTAAAAAGTTGAGAGGGAAAGACCCCTCTCCACGAGAAATGCACCTGCACGAGCTACCCTGGCCCAAGGATGAACTTGAAGCATTGGGGGCAACCGACGTTGAAATGACCGTTACGTTGTCCTACTTCATCGAACCTAATCCATCCGCCCGTGGAAGGTCTCGCTATCGATATGAATCCCACGGTCTTCGCTTCGACGTAAAACGTCCAACGGAAGATGTGCCTCGGTTCAGAGCCAGGGTAAATGCCGCTGCGCTTGATGATGAAAATGGAGTGCCGAACCAAGACAATGATCCGGCATGGACTCTAGGCAAACAGAAACGCCATCGTGGCTCACTTCATCAGGACACTTGGAATGGCACTGCAGCTGAGCTGGCAAGCCGTGGCTATCTTGCCGTGTACCCGTCATTGGGATGGTGGAAAACCAGAGGAGCCTTGGAGCGGTATGACAGCCCGGCACGGTATGCGCTGATTATTTCTATCAAAGTCCCGGAGGTTGATACTGATATTTATAGTGTAATCGCCGCGAAGATCGCTCCCGAAAATGTCATTCTGGTGTGACGATATAATCCGCGAAGGCTCGTGAAAGGAGCCTTTTGCCTAGTTGGACGAATTTTGGGCTCAGCCCCAGCTCTGTGGGCCGAAATTTGAGTCACTGTGAATTACGACAGCGTTGTTGCCATAGGTGCTCTTGAGCTCAAACAGCGACCAACCTCGTTCACTCAAGCAAAAAACCCCTGGTGGATGCGTTCCAAACTGTCGAGCACAGCGGCATAGCCCGGCGTAGTCGCCACAGCCTCCCACGCCGTCATGCCATCCAAGAAGCTGTGAACGGTGCTGAGCCAGAGAGACGCCTTGTCGGGGTGGCCAAACACTTGCTCGGATCGGAGGAAGATCATGCTCACTCGGTATAGCCGATCCCCTTCCGCGCGGGAAAGCTGTTCCCGTTTGACGCGTCGGCGGTGCAGAGTCCGAGACGTGAGCACGCCGACAGCGACGGCGCTGACACCGCGTTGCGCTAGGTACTCAAGGGCTATGAGCGGCACCCCTTCTCGAATAAACGTATCCAAGGGTTTACGCTGCGGCGCTCCCATTATCTCTAAGACTTGTGCTTGCAATTGCGGGTTCATGACGCTCTCCGGACGTAACCACGAACAAGTGTAGGCCAATACCCGTGATCGCCTCGCTGGCCTCGATCCGCCGCATCGGCTTACGCGTAATTTGACGTTATGGTTGATCGCCACCATCGTCGACTGGGAGTCTGGAAGGCAGACGAGGCATGTATGGCTACCGATTCAGAGGTGTTCCGATGCTCAGCATCTATCGCAGAGCTTTCTGACACCATCCAGCGCTTCACAAGCAACCTACCACGTAAGATAGAGGTGCTTCATAATGCACAGTCTGAGTGGCGTAGGTGTCCGGGCAATCGTTAGTTCTCATGCGCAGCCGCGCCCTCGATCAATACCCTCCCAAAGCTCTGCTGATTCCCCTGCAATCCGGCATAGAGCACGGCCTGCTGAATCAAGCAACGGTGGGAGCGAGCATCTTCTCCATTCAGCTCTCGACCCTCAAGAACATAGAGGCTCCCGTGCCTCCTTGCAAACCATGCATGCGATGGTGCGGGCATCGATCTGGTCACTCCAGTGGATCACCACTGAGCAACACCAGATCAGCCCACTGCTAATGGCGTGATGAGATCTGTAGAACGAATCGAATCCTCTTTAGGAACTGCTAATGCACAATGCTCAACATCAAAATCTAGTCGGCTTCATCTGGAATATCGCCAACAAGCTGCGCGGGCCCTATCGTCCGCCACAGTATCGTCGTGTGATGCTGCCGCTTATTGTGCTGCGTCGCTTTGATCTGGTGCTGGCTGAGAACAAGCAGAAGGTGCTGGACGAAAAGAAACGCCTGGAAGACAAAGGCATCACCGGCCCTGCCCTGGAGAAGGCGCTCTCACGTATCGCCGCTACCGACCGCAAGCAAGAGCTATTTAACACCAGTGGCTTCACGTTTGAGAAACTGCTGGGCGATGCACCCAACATTGCCGGCAACTTGATCGCCTATATCCAGGGCTTCTCGCCGCGCGCCCGTGACATCTTCGACAAGTTTGAGTTTGAAGCCGAGATCGCCAAGCTGGACGAGGCGAACCGGCTCTACCTCATCATCAAGGAGTTCTGCTCCGCAGACATAAACCTCTCGCCCAAGGCCATCAGTAATTTACAGATGGGCTATCTGTTCGAAGAGCTGGTGCGTAAGTTCAACGAACAAGCCAACGAAGAAGCAGGGGACCACTTCACCGCATGTGAAGTCATACGCCTCATGGCGCCGTTACAGTTCACCGGCGAAGACGGCATCTACGAAAAAGGTATCTATCGCAGCGTGTATGACCCCACAGCGGGCACCGGCGGCATGCTGTCCGAATCAGAGAAGTTCATCTGCGGTGACGGTTTCACAAACGGCCTAAACCCAGATGCACACATCGAGTTGTTCGGCCAAGAATACAACCCCGAGTCCTACGCCATCTGTTGTTCAGACTTGCTGATCAAGGATGAGCCGATCAATAACCTGATCTACGGCGATACCTTAGGCATCAAGGATGCTAAGAATAAGACCAATGGTTTTGTGCCGCACGATGGGCATCCGGACAAAAAATTCCACTACATGCTGGCCAATCCACCTTTTGGGGTGGAGTGGAAACCTGAAGAAGATTACGTCCGCGAGGAATACAACACGCACGGCTTCTATGGACGGTTCGGCGCAGGCCTGCCACGCATCAACGACGGCTCGTTGCTTTTTTTGCAGCACATGATTTCCAAGATGCACCAGCCGCCCAAGCTGATCGATGGCAAGAACGTCGGTGGAGACGGCTCCAAGATCGCCATCGTGTTCAATGGTTCCCCCTTATTCACGGGTGACGCCGGATCGGGCGAGTCCAATATTCGCCGCTGGATTATCGAGCGCGACATGCTGGACGCCATCGTCGCCCTGCCAGACCAGATGTTCTACAACACTGGCATCTACACATATGTCTGGATCGTCACCAACAAGAAGCCAGTACACCGCCAAGGTAAAGTGCAGTTGATCGACGGCACACGCCATTTCAAGAAAATGGACAAGAGCCTAGGCAACAAGCGCAACGAGCTCTCGGATGACCATATCAAGGAACTGGTGCGTCTCTACGCCGAGCACGACCACGATGCGGAAAGCGAAGCATTGGTGTACGGTAAAGCTGAACGCCGGGTTTGCAGCAAGATCTTCGATAACCGCGAGTTTGGCTTCCTCAAGATCACCGTTGAGCGCCCACTACGTTTGAACTTCCAGGCCAGTGCTGAGCGCATCGCCAAGCTGGACGAGCAGAGTGCTTTCACCAATCTGGCAAGCAGCAAGAAGCGCAAGGACGATGCAGCCTATCGCGCGGAAATTGCAGCAGGCCAAGAAACACAGGCGGTGATTAAGGCCGCACTGCAAGATATGGATAGTCAAACGCTGTACCGCAATCGTTCCACATTCGAGTTGGTGCTCGGAGCCGCTTTGAAAAACGCTCGCATCAAGATCGGCGCACCAATCAAAAAAGCCATCCTGGCTGCGCTGTCCGAACGCGACCCCAAGGCCGATATTTGCCTAGATGCTAAAGGCAACCAGGAATCCGATTCCGAGCTACGCGACACTGAAAACGTGGCCCTGCCGGGAGACATTGCTCTGCCGCTGTCGCTGGGTTATGACAACGAAACCGGCCACGACAAGCTATTGGCCTTGGTCAAAGACCACTGTGAGGACTACCTCAACGCTGAAGTCCTGCCGCATGCACCCGATGCATGGATTGACCACAGTAAGACCAAGGTTGGCTACGAAATTCCGCTGACTAGGCACTTCTATGTCTACCAGCCACCGCGCCCGCTGGAAGAGATTGCAGGTGAAATCAGCCAGCTGGAAAAAGACATCATGGCCATGCTAAACGAGGTGGTGTGATGAACCACTATCCTGCATACCCAGAATACAAACCTACCGGATGCGACTGGTTTCCTGAGATCCCGTCACATTGGAAATTTGACCGAGCGAAATGGTCTGTCACGTCCTGTCAGAACGGTGTATGGGGGGCTGAGCCTGACGGTGACGACGATCTAGTTTGTATTCGCGTTGCTGACTTTGATCGACAGTCTTTACGTGTATCCACGGAGAAGCTGACGCTGCGCAGCATCGCGGAAAAAGATCGCCGTAACCGTTTGCTGGAAGCGGGCAATCTACTTCTTGAGAAGTCCGGAGGTGGCGAGCATCAGTTGGTTGGGGCCGTCGTTGAATTTAATCAGCCGTTTCCCGCCGTGAGCTCAAATTTCATCGCGCGGATGGTTGCCAGCGATGACATGAACTCGCGATTTCTCGTGTACCTGCATTCGCATCTTTATTCGGGACGGATCAACTTCAGGTCAATTAAGCAAACGACCGGCATTCAGAATCTTGACGGTCAATCCTATCTCGATGAATCAATTACCTACCCACCGCTGGCAGAGCAACAAGCCATTGCTCGGTTCCTCGATTTCAAAACTGCACAAATTGATGCCTTGATCTCGAAGAAAAAAACCTTGCGCGAAAAATTGGCCGAAAAGCGCACGTCGCTCATCAGCCATGCCGTCACCAAGGGACTTGATCCGTCGGTGCCGATGAAGGATTCGGGAGTAGCGTGGTTGGGGGAAATTCCAGCTGATTGGACGACAAAGCGGCTTCGCTTCCTCACATCTATGGCCGGTGGAATGACCCCAGCCACGACTAACTCAGATTACTGGGGCGGCAACACTCCTTGGATTACGCCCAAGGATATGAAGAGCGAAATGCTTTCAGGATCTATCGACACATTGACTGACGAAGCACTTCAAGAAACAGGCATTACGCTGCATGAAGCCGGTCGCGTGCTTATTGTGGTTCGGGGAATGATCCTTGCACACACCTTTCCAGTTGCGATTAACACTGTCCCCACAACCGTCAATCAGGACATGAAAGCCCTGAGCACGAGCTTGGAGTTTGAGTACCTCGCGCTTTTGCTTAGGGGGATACAGCCATTGATTCTGAGTGTTGTAGAGGAGTCGGCACACGGTACGAAGGTACTCCGCACCGATATTTTCAAGAATATCCGTCTGCCTGTACCACCAGTTGAAAGTCAGAAAATTATCGTCAAACGAATAAATTCATTGATTGCTAAGCTCGACGATCAAAAAAAACACATCGACTCCGTAATCGAGCGCCTACAAGAGTATCGCTCAGCGCTAATCACCAATGCTGTAACCGGAAAAATCGATGTACGCGGTTTTTTGGCTCCGCTGACCGCTGTCGAAGTGGCCAGGTGATTAAGCGCGCTTTGAGCATTCACCCAGACCCAGTGCTGAAAGCAACCACCTGCAACGCGATACGGCACTACTGGTATGCCGATCTCAATGTCATAGCGTTAGATGATTCGGAAAATAGCGTTATTGACGTGATGCGCTAGCAGCGCCGAATCCCACGCATTTACGAGAGAGAGAGATGCACAAAGAAATCGACTTTGAAAACGACATCGAGCACACGCTGGTAAGCCAAGGTGGGTACGAGAATGGTGATCCTAGCACCTACGATCCAGATATCGCGCTATTCCCGGCAGATGTCGTTGCCTTTGTGCAAAAGACGCAGCCTAAGATCTGGAGTCGTCTGACCCAACTCGACGCAGCCAAGGCCTCGTCGATGTTGTTGGATAGCTTGGTGAAAGAGCTTGCCGCCAAAGGGGCGCTAGCGATCTTGCGCGAGGGCTTCAAGTGCGTGGGCAAGACGGTGCGGCTGGCCTACTTTGCGCCCAACACTGGGCTCGACCCAGCAAGTACCGAGCGTTACGACGACAACCGCTTGACAATCGTGCGGCAGGTCAACACCAAGAGCGGGGCCATCCCCGATGTGGTGTTGGCTGTGAATGGCTTGCCCGTCGCCACGCTAGAGCTGAAGAACCCGATGTCGGCCACGCGCTGGAACGTGGAAAACGCAAAGTACCAGTACCGCTTTGAGCGCGCCCCCACAGATCTGTTGTTCGCCTTCAAACAGCGTTGCCTAGTGCATTTTGCCGTGGACACCGAATTGGTCTTCATGACAACCAAGCTGGAGGGCAAGGACACATTCTTCCTGCCTTTCAATCTTGGACATAACCACGGTGCCGGCAACCCGCCTGTTGAGGGCGATGTGCGTACCGCCTACCTGTGGCGCAGGGTACTTACGCGCGACAGCTTGATGGATGTCATTGCTCGGTTCATTCATCTGGACGTAGAGGAAAAGACCGTCGTCACCGAAAAAGGCATCAAGCGCCACAGCAAGGAGTCGATGATTTTCCCCCGCTACCATCAGTTGGATGCGGTGCGGGCATTGACTAACCACGCGCAAGTGCATGGTGCAGGGCACAACTACTTGATCCAGCATTCCGCTGGGTCAGGCAAATCTAACTCCATCGCGTGGCTAGCACACCGCCTCTCCAGCCTGCATGACGCCAACAACGAGAAAGTCTTTCATTCAGTAGTGGTCATCACCGACCGCCGCGTGCTGGATCAACAGCTGCAAGACACGATCTTCCAGTTTGAGCACAAGCTGGGTGTTGTGCAGAAGATCGACGAAAACACGCAGCAGTTGGCCAAAGCGCTGGCCGATGGTGTGCCGATCATCATTTCCACCATCCAGAAGTTCCCCTTCATCACCCAAGCCATTCGCACCATGGAGGCCAACGGAAAAGGGGTGGGCATCTCAACAGCGGGCAAGCGTTTCGCGGTCATCGTGGACGAGGCGCACAGCTCGCAGAGCGGCGAAACGGCGATGGAGCTGCGCAAGATTCTGAACAAGGATGGCATTGAATCCGCCATTGCCGAGCAGTTGTTGGATATGGACGACGATGCCTTGAGCGAAGAGGCAAAGAAGGAGTTGCTACGCGAGCAACTCAAGCGCGCCAAACAACCCAACTTAAGCTTCTTTGCCTTCACGGCGACGCCCAAGTTCAAGACCTTGACCGTATTCAATGAACCCGGCCCCAACGGCAAAGCGCCTTTCCACCACTACAGCATGCGGCAGGCCATCGAGGAAGGCTTCATTCTCGATGTGCTGCAGAACTACACCACCTACAGCACCGCCTGGAAGATCGCCCACCCGGACGGCGAAGACGACGAGGTGGA
>LNAP01022270.1_pt1 | contig 14277 bp, 15 predicted proteins | sample 602601 | NCBI WGS metagenome assembly LNAP01 (sample SAMN02440304, study PRJNA202911) | soil metagenome | biome: Subtropical and temperate rainforests or woodlands; isolation source: soil samples (1 kg each in a 20% v/v slurry with milli Q water) were... ...
GGTCTGGCCGGTGCTGGGGGTGGGCGACGGCGCGGCATGCCCGTGGCTGTGGCCGGTGTCCTGGCCATCGGCGCGCTGCGGCATGTTCGGGTCCAGTTCGAACTGGGCCAGCACGCTGCCGGTGGGAATGATGTCGCCTTCACCGCCGGCCAGCGCCAGCACCTTGCCGGAGAACGGCGAGGGCACTTCGACCACGGCCTTGGCGGTCTCCATGGACACCAGCGGCGCGTCGAGCGCGATCACGTCGCCTACCTTGACGAACCACTCCACGATCGTGGCGTCCGGCAGGCCTTCGCCGAGGTCGGGCAGGTGGAAATTCTTGTTCTCACTCATGTGCAGTTCTCTTCCAGCAGTTCGAGATCGCGGGCCGGCAGCCAGCCCGTCGCGCCGTTCGCGCGCTCGGACCACCACCAACCACCGTGTTCATGATGCAGTTTGACCAGTTCACCGCTGTCCACATCCAGTTCGCGGGCGTCATAGTCGCGCAGGGCTTCTGCGCGACCTTCGTCCAGCAACTGCAACCACGCCACCGGTGCCCAGCCGGCACGCCCGTCATCGGTGCGTACCCAGGCAAACGCCGGCCATTCCTCGTCACGAACACCCAGTTCGACGATCTGGCCGGTGCGGAACCGGAGCGGGTTGGGGTACTGGCTGCGGTACGGGCCTAGGAGGCGGGCCCGCACGTCAGCCTGCCGCAATGGCGCGTTTGGCCGCGCTGACGATCCGGTCCACGCTCGGCAGGTACTTCATTTCCAGGCGGAACAACGGAATGTGGGTGTCATAGCCGGTGACGCGCTCGACCGGTGCCAGCAGGTCGTACAGCGATTCCTCGGCCAGGCGCGCGGCGATTTCCGCACCGAAGCCGGCCGTCTTCGGCGCCTCCTGCACGATCACGCAACGGCCGGTCTTGGCCACCGATTCGGCGATGGTGGCAAAGTCGAGCGGACGCAGCGTGGCCACGTCGATCACTTCGGCACTGATGCCTTCGCCGGCCAGCTTGTCGGCCGCTTCCAGCGCTTCCTTCACCTGCGCGCCCCAGGTCACCAGGGTCACGTCGGTGCCGTCGCGCAGCACGAAGCACACGTCCAGCGGCAAGGCTTCGCCGTCATTGACGACCACTTCCTTGTACTGGCGGTAGATGCGCTTGGGCTCCATGTAGATCACCGGATCCGGTTCGCGGATCGCGGCCAGCAGCAGGCCATAGGCGCGCTGCGGCGAGGACGGCAGCACCACGCGCAGGCCCGGCACGTTGGTGAAGATCGACTCGTTGGCTTCACTGTGGTGCTCCGGCGCGCGGATGCCACCGCCCCACGGCACGCGCAGCACCATCGGGCAGTGCAGGCGGCCACGGGTGCGGTAACGCAGGCGCGCGGCGTGGCAGATGATGTGGTCCACCATCGGGTACATGAAGCCGTCGAACTGGGCTTCGGCCACCGGCTTCATGCCCTGTGCGGCCAGGCCGATGGTCAGCCCGGCGATGGTGGTTTCATCCAGCGGGGTGTCCAGGATGCGGTCGGCGCCAAAGCGCTGCTGCAGGCCGGCGGTGGCGCGGAACACGCCGCCGTTGACGCCCACGTCTTCGCCCAGCACCAGCACCGACTTGTCGTGCTCCAGCTCCCAGGCCAGCGCCTGGGTGATGGCTTCGATGAGGGTGATCGGGGTGGTGGTCATGATGTCTTCTCCGCGCGCGACGGCGGCGCTGTCGGCGGCGTTGGTCTGCGCGCTGGAGGCGCCGTTCTTGATCTCATCCATGGCGCTGCTCCAGGGCGATCGCCTGCGCACGCTGGGCCAGCAGGTCCTGCGGCGGATCGGCATACAGGAAGTCGAACATCGCCTCCACCGGCTGCACCGGGGTATTGAGGTACAGGTTCACTTCTTCGTCCACGCGCTTGCCGCACTCGGCGGTCCAGGCGGCTTCCTCTTCCTCGCTCCACACACCGGCGTTGGTGAGGTACTTGCGCAGGCGCAGCATCGGCTCGCGCTGCCAGGCATCCTTCACTTCGGCGTCGTCGCGGTAGCGGCGCGCGTCATCGGCGGTGGTGTGGTCGGACAGGCGGTAGGTCATCAGTTCCAGCACGGTGCCGCCGTCGCCGGCCAGCGCGCGTTCGCGCGCCTGCAGCATGGCGGCCATCACCGCGATCAGGTCGTTGCCGTCCACCTGCAGGCAGAACAGGCCACCGGCCAGCCCCTTCTGCGCCAGCGTTTCGGCGCCGGTCTGGGCCGAACGCGGGACCGAGATGGCCCAGCCGTTGTTGACGATGCACAGGATCAGCGGGAGCTTGTAGGCACCGGCGGAGTTCAGGGCAGCGTAGAAGTCGGTCTTGGAGCTGCCGCCATCGCCACACACCGCCACCGCGATCTGCTTTTCATTGTTGAGCTTGAACTTCAGCGCCGCGCCGGCCGCATGCAGGCACTGGGTGGAGATCGGCACGCAGAACGGGAAGTCCTTGGCCGCGTTGCCGCCGTAGTCGTTGCCACGCTCGTCGCCGCCCCAGTACATCAGCACGTCGTGCGGGCGCACGCCACGCATGAACATGGCGCCGTACTCGCGGTAGGACGGTGCGAACACGTCGTCCTTCTGCATCGAGGCGCCAATGCCCACGTGCGCGGCTTCGTGGCCCAGGCAGGCCGCGTAGGTACCCAGCTTGCCGGTGCGCTGCAGCGCGATCGACTTGCCGTCGAACACGCGCACGAACAGCATCTGCTTGAACATCGGCAGCAGCGCGCGTGGATCGCGCAGGGCCTCGGGCAGGTCATCGCGGACGAGCGTGCCGTCCGTGTCCAGGTACTGCAGGTATTCGATCTTGAACTCAGCGGCAACCGTCATTGCGTACTGCACCTTCGACAGGAAGTTACAAATGATATGAATTGCCATGTTAAGGAAGGCGTACGAAAAAGCCGTCCTGCGGCGCAGCAAGTGTCCCGGTGGACAATACGCCCATATACCCCGTAAGGGGCGCGAAATGCCAATGACTGCAACGTATTCAGTTGCTGCAACCGGGCATGAGCGACGGTTGCCGGGGCAGGGCGGGTGGCCGCCGCCGCCGGTCGGCCCGCGCAGAATCCGGGCCCGGCCTGGGCACCACACGCCGGCGCATGGCCCCCGCCGCCCGGGAGCGCATGCTGTGCGCTACCCTTTGACCCCCTCATTTGGCCCACGCCATGTCCGTCGAGAAGAACCAACGCGACCTCGAAGCCGGTATCCACACCGATCTGCAGGGGCGCCTGACCTACGGCGGCTACCTGCGGCTGGACCAGCTGCTCAGCGCCCAGCAGCCGCTGTCCAACCCGCCGCACCACGATGAGATGCTCTTCATCATCCAGCACCAGACCTCCGAGCTGTGGCTGAAGCTGCTGGCCCACGAACTGCGCGCGGCCATCGGCTTCCTGCAGCGCGACGAGGTCTGGCAGTGCCGCAAGGTGCTGGCGCGCAGCAAGCAGGTGCTGCGCCAGCTGACCGAGCAGTGGTCGGTGCTGCCGTCAGAGTACATGGGCTTCCGCGACGTGCTGGGCCCGTCCTCGGGCTTCCAGTCGCTGCAGTACCGCTACATCGAGTTCCTGCTGGGCAACAAGAACGCGCAGATGCTGCAGGTGTTCTCGCACGACCCGGCCGGCCAGGCGCAGCTGCAGGAAGTGCTGGACGCGCCCAGCCTGTACGAGGAATTCCTGCGCTACCTGGCCCGCTTCGGCCACCCGGTACCGGCCGAGTACACCGGCCGCGACTGGCAGCAGCCGCACGTGGCCGACGACGCCCTGCACCCGGTGTTCGAGCGGATCTACCAGAACACCGACCGCTTCTGGCGCGAGTATTCGCTGTGCGAGGACCTGGTGGACCTGGAGACCGCGTTCCAGCTGTGGCGCTTCCGTCACATGCGCACGGTGATGCGGGTGATCGGCTTCAAGCGCGGCACCGGCGGCTCCAGCGGGGTCGGCTTCCTGCGCCAGGCGCTGGAGCTGACCTTCTTCCCGGAGCTGTTCCAGGTGCGCACCACGATCCGCAACGACGACCCGATGCCGCCGGACGCCTGAGTCCGCGCGGGCACCGATCGCCCTATTCATCATGACACCCGGATGACCACGGGGCTGCCCGCAGCCCCCGCCGTTGCTGCGCTGGCGGGCCCTCCCCGACAGTTGCAGGTGCAAGTTCAGCGAGCATGCCGTCACCTGCACGGATCAGCGTGTATTTGACGTGAACGCCGTTGGTCTGGGATTCTCCCGCGCTGTTCGCACATCGGACGTGCATGTCTTCCACCGAACCCAGGAATCCCGCATGAGCGTAGACGCCGCCGCGAAATCCGTTCCCGACCCGGCGCTGCCGGATTTCAAGACCACGCTGGGCCATCCGCGCCCGTTGTGGATGCTGTTCATGACCGAATTCTGGGAGCGCTTCGCGTTCTACGGCATCCGCTGGGCGCTGGTGCTGTACATCGTGTCGCAGTTCTTCGAGGGCGACTCGGCCGGCCAGGCTGCCGCCAGCCGCACCTACGGTGCCTACCTGGCGCTGGTCTACGCCGCGGCCATCTTCGGCGGCTACGTGGCCGACCGGGTGCTGGGCTACCAACGCTCGATCCTGACCGGCGCGGTGATCATGGCCGCCGGCCTGTTCATGGTCGCCATGCCGAACAAGGAAGTGTTCGAGCTGGGCCTGGCCACGATCATCATCGGCAACGGCCTGTTCAAGCCCAACATCTCCACCATGGTCGGCAAGCTGTACGGCCTGAAGGATGAGCGGCGCGACTCGGGCTTCACCATCTTCTACATGGGCATCAACATCGGCGCGATGATCGCCCCGGTGCTCACCCAGTACCTGGCCGAGCGGGTGTTCGGCACCCAGGCGATGCCGTCCTACAAGATGGTCTTCATCGCTTCGGGCATCGGCATGCTGATCAGCCTGGCGTGGTTCTACGTCGGTCGTGCCGGCCTGAAGGGCATCGGCGCACCGCCGGTGGGCGCCGAAGGGTTCGGCCGCATCATCATGGTGTTCGTGGGCGCGATCGTCGCCATCCCGGTGGCCTACTTCCTGCTGTCCACCGGCGCCACCGCGCTGGCCTGGATCCTGGGCGTGATGTTCATCGCGCTGGGCGTGCTGCTGCTGGTCGAAGGCATCCGCGAGGGCAAGGTCCAGCGCGACCGCGTGATCGCCATGCTGATCATCTTCGTCTTCAACGTGATGTTCTGGATGTTCTTCGAACAGGCCGGCAGCTCGTTCACCTTCCTGGCCGATGAGATCGTCAACCGCCAGCTCGGCGGCTGGACCTTCCCGACCGCGTGGTTCCAGTCGGTCAACTCGGTGGCCATCATCACCCTGGCCCCGATCATTGCCTGGATCTGGATCAAGCTGGGCCGCGCCAACCCGTCGATCCCGCGCAAGTTCGGCCTGGGCCTGCTGTTCAACGGCGCGGCCTTCGCGCTGCTGATGCTGGCCCTGTCGAGCATGGTGGTGGACGGCAAGATCCCGTTCTGGACGCTGTTCATGGTCTACGTCATCCAGTCGGTCGGTGAGCTGTGCCTGTCGCCGATCGGCCTGTCGATGGTGACCAAGCTGGCTCCGGTGCGCCTGGTCGGCTTCGGCATGGGCGGCTGGTTCCTGTCCACCGGCATCGGCAACAACCTGTCGGGCATCTTCGCCGGCGTGGTCAGCGGCGAAGGCGGCATGACCGTGGAATCGGCCCTGAAGGGCTACACCTTCGGTTTCTGGGCGTTGATCATTTCCGGCGCGCTGCTGTTCCTGCTCGCCCCGCTGATCAACAAGCTGATGCACGGCGTCAAGTGAGGTCGGTGATGCGCATGCACGCATGGGGTGGTGCGATGATCGTGGCCGGCCTGCTGGCCGCCTGCTCGCCGTCGTCGGCGCCTGCCACCGCGCCTGCGCAGCCGGTGGACACCACCGAGCAGGAGGCGCCGGTCGCTGATCCCAGCGTACCGGTGGCCTCGGGCAATACCCCGGCCGCGGCGGATGTCGCCGCCGTGGCGGCGCTCAACGCGCAGTTCGACCCGGCCCGCGATCCGGTCGCCGACCTGGCCACGGCCAAGGTCGAGGCCCAGCGCGGGGGCAAGCGGATCGTGCTGGACGTGGGCGGGGAGTGGTGCTCGTGGTGCCACCTGATGGATGCCTTCATCGAGGGCGATGCAGAGATCCGCAGCTTCCGCGACGCCAACTTCGTGTGGATGAAGGTCAACTACAGCGAAGACAACGAGAACGCAGCGTTCCTGTCGCAGTTCCCGGCGATCAAGGGCTACCCGCACCTGTTCGTGCTCGACGCCGACGGCAAGCTGCTGCACTCGCAATTCACCGGCGAGCTGGAGGCCGACAAGGGTCAGCCGAAGGGGTACAACCGCACGCGGTTCTTCGCCTTCATGAAGGACTGGGCGCCTGCCAAGGCGCCGTGATCCAAGCGCTGCGGCAGTCCACGTAACGTGGATCGGTCAAGAAGAACGCCTCGATGCCTCTCGGTATCGGGGCTTTTTTTTGGTTCTTCTCTCATCTGAGGGGAGCGTGTTGTTGCAAGGGCCGTCGCAGCGTGAGCACGACGCTACGCGGGTGGCCATGTGTGCAGGCGCCTTGGATCGGCCGGCGTCTTTGACCGGGCTGGTCGCGCGTGTGAGGGCCCCGTAGCAGCCGGTAGGCCCCTGGCGCAAATGTCCCCCGGCCGCGGGGCGGCCTCCTCCTTTATTTTGCCCAGGAGCCTACCGGCCGCTACGGGGCTCGTAAGCAGGGGAAGCCAGGCTTTTCTGGCGCTGTCGGTGGGTCGGGCGCTGGGCCCCAACGCCCGCGTAATGCCGTCCGCAGCGGCTGTCAACGCAGTCGCAAATGCATCACGGCATCTCTGACCCGCTGCCGGATTCCAGGCCTGGCGTGCCGCTAGCGCAGCACGCAGATGCCGAAGGTTTCCGTGTCCGGATGGGCCACTGCCTCATCGGCCAGGTCACACACCAGCGTCAACGGCCGGCCCGGCACTTCGCCCAGACGGTCGTAGTTGTGCTTGGCCATGTACCAGCCCTTGTGCTCCTTGCCCTGGTAGCGCAGCGTGATGCGCTGGACGATCACCGGCTCATGCGGCAGCAGGCGGGCGGTCCATGACGTGCCTGTCACTTCCGCAAAGTGGAAACGCCCCTGCGCATCGGTGGTCACGGTCGTGGTGCGCTTCTGTTCGCCCCAGCGCCAGTGGTAGTCCTGCTCGACCTCCACGCCCTGCGCCGGTTGCCCGTTCAGCAGTACCGTGCCGTGCACCTCGGAAAACAGATACAGCGTCTTTGAAAAAGCCATCGCCCATCCTGGTGTGAGAAGTCCTGCCAGCAGCAGCGTGCAGCACGCCCATCGCATCCGGTTGGAGAAGGTCATTGGCTTCCTGCTGTGCACGCTGTTCCAGCCGCTATGGTCGCATCAACCGCTCCGGCACCGAAACCGCCCCTCAACTTCCGCAGGCCGCTGCCGTTACCTCCAAGGACCTCATGCCGCGCGTGTTTCGTGGCGCACACCAATGGACGGATACGCATGCAGCCGGGCACCAACGACAGCACTTCGGACACCAGCCTTGATGTCACCGGCGGGGTAAGCCTGCCCCCGGTGGATGTGCTGCTGGACGACCACGGCACGTTGGACGGCGGCGATGCGCACGACGATGCGCCGGCCCCTGGCGCCATCCGCTACCGGCTGCCGCTGGTGGCGGTGCCCGACAACGTGATGCTCAAGGCCGCGGTGCAGAAGCTGGTCGAGCAGAAGGCGCAGCTGGACCTGCTGGCGCGCAACCCGGCCCTGGCCGGGCTGCTGCCGCCGGAATGGCAGGGAAGCGGTTTGCGCGCGCTGGACCTGCAGAGCTTCGTGCTGTCGGTGCTGCCGTTCCTGCAGAACGCGGCCAAGGCCGAGACCGCCCCGGCGCGGCTGCCGCTCAAGCATGTGCTGGGCGATGCCGGCCGCTGGGACCGCGACGACGTGGACGAGCCCAAGTCGCTGGCCTTCTTCCTGGCCAGCGACGACCGCGCCAGTGCCGGGGTGAAGGATCCGGCCGAGGCCTATCTGGTGGGGGCGCTGGGCCTGGCGTGGGCGCACGAGGGCCGCACCCGCCCCGGCTTCCTGCGGCAGATGGGCTACGACAGCATGGCCGCCCGGGTGAGCATGCTGCCGTACCCCGAACCGGGTCAGCTGGTGCTGTACGCGGTGGTGGCCCATGGCGTGAGCCAGCTCTGGTGCGTGCTCGACCGGCGCAAGCTGCGCCCGCTGCTGGCGCCGTGGATCAGCGTGCCGTTGTTGACCGCCTACGGGGTCACCGCTCCGATGACGTGGCCGACCTCGTTCCCGCCGGTGGAGGAGGTGGCGCAGATGCTGGCCGTGGCGCGCACCGGCAAGGGACCGGTGGAAGTGGACCTGACCAAGGTGGCGGCCAAGGTCAAACAGGACGCCTCGGCCGAAACGTGGATGCCGGTGAGCCTGCTCCAGGTGGGCACCTGGGCGCCGCGCTGGGGCTACTTCATGGCCACCTTCATCGGCCTGCCCTCGGCCCTGCTGGTGCTGGCCGCGCTGGCCCTGCCCAATGCCATCGAGGCGGCGGTAGTGGCCGCCTCGCTCGCCTTCGCCGGCGGCGCCATCGGCGCCCTGGCTGCGCCGTGGGTGCACGCGCGGCGCAAGCATCTGAGCTGACGCGCAACGACCAACGGTCGTTGCCTACCGGAACGTGCAACGACCAAAACGGTCGCCGCCTGCCGGAACACGTAGGTACCCACCGTTGGTGGGTACGCCGGTCGCTCAGCCCTGATCCATCTTCTGCAGGCCTTCCCCGGCCAGGCGCAGGATCAGCGTCTCCAGCATCTGTTCCTCCTCCTCGCTCAGCACGGACATCAGCTTGCGGGTGATCTCGATCACCAGCGGGGCGATGGTCTCGTACACCTCGAAGCCGGCCGCCGACAGCGCCAGCACCGAGCGGCGGCGGTCGTCGCCGTGGGTTTCACGCTTGATGAAGCCACGCTCGAGCAGTCTGGCCACGGCGCGGCTGACGGCCACCTTGTCCATCGCGGTGCGGTCGGACACTTCGCTGGCCGACGAGCCCGGATACAGCGCCAGGATGGTGATGACCCGCCATTCCGGGATCGCCAGACCATAACGGTCCCCATACAGCTTGGCGATATTGCCGCTGACCCGGTTGGACAGGACGCTCAGCCGGTACGGCAGGAACTGTTCCAGGTCGAGCAGGGCGTGCGAGGCACGGATGCTGTGGCTGCTGGGATCGGGTGGGTTCATGCTGCGGTGCACCTTGATGGTGGTTTCATGTGAAACTATAAACCTTAGTTCCGGACACCGCATTCTCGCGGGTCTGCCCGCCTCCCGCACCTGGTTTTTTCCGATGCGGACTTTGCTTTGGAGCCACATCATGAACAGCCAACCGAGCACCGCGTCCCACGCACCCGATCCGGGCATGCAGGTCACCACCTTCGAAAACCCGATGGGCATCGACGGGTTCGAGTTCGTCGAGTTCGCCGCGCCGGCCGGCCGCGCCGCCGAACTGCACGACTACTTCCGCAAGATGGGCTTCACCGCCGTGCTGCGCCACAAGCGCCGCGCCATCACCGTGTACCGCCAGGGCGACGTCAACTTCCTGGTCAACGAAGAACCCGATTCGTTCGCCTCGGACTTCGCTGAAAAGCACGGCCCGTGCGCCTGTGGTTTCGCCATCCGCTTCCAGAAGCCGGGTGACGACGTGTTCCAGATGGCGCTGGGCAACGGCGCCGAAGCGATCGACTTCAAGCCGGACAGCAAGGCCGTGCCGGCCCCGGTGATCAAGGGCATCGGCGACTGCATGCTGTACCTGGTGGACCGCTATGGCGCCAACGGCAGCATGTTCGATGCCGACTACGCGCCGATCGAAGGCGTGAACACGCGCCCGACCGGGTTCGGCCTGACCTTCATCGACCACCTCACCCACAACCTGTACTTCGGCAACATGCAGCAGTGGTCGGACTACTACGAGCGCCTGTTCAACTTCCGCGAGATCCGCTACTTCGACATCAAGGGCCTCAAGACCGGCCTGGTGTCCAAGGCGATGACCGCCCCGGACGGCATCGTGCGCATCCCGCTCAACGAATCGTCCGATCCGAAGAGCCAGATCAACGAATACCTGGACGCCTACAAGGGCGAGGGCATCCAGCACATCGCCTGCTTCACCGACAACATCTACGACACCGTCGAGGCGATGCGTGCGCAGGGCGTGGAATTCCTGGATACCCCGGACACCTACTTCGACGTGATCGACATGCGCGTGCCGGGCCACGGCGAAGACGTGGCGCGCCTGGCCAAAAACAAGATCCTGATCGACGCCGATCCGGAAACCAAGCAGCGCAAGCTGCTGCAGATCTTCACCACCAACTGCATCGGCCCGATCTTCTTCGAGATCATCCAGCGCAAGGGCAACGAAGGCTTCGGCGAAGGCAACTTCACCGCGCTGTTCGAGAGCATCGAACGCGCGCGGCGTGCTGTAACGTAACCCGGCAGGTCCGGCGCGGCGCCCGCCACGCCGGACCCTCCGTACCGCCGGGCGCTGCCCGGCTGCTGCAAGGCCGGACATACCCGTAGAGCCGGGCTCTGCCCGGCTGCTCCAACGCACGACCCATTGCACACCTCCCAGGCTCCGCCAGGACACGCACAGATGAGCACCTCCATCACCGCCCGCGGTTACCAGACCGGCTTCGGCAACGAGTTCGCCACCGAGGCCGTCCCCGGCGCGCTGCCGGTAGGGCGCAACTCGCCACAGCGGGTGGCGCATGGCCTGTACGCCGAACAGTTGTCAGGCACCGCGTTCACCGCACCGCGCGGCAGCAACCGGCGCAGCTGGCTGTACCGGATCCGCCCGGCGGTGGCGCACGGTGAGTTCACTGCCTACGCCCAGCCGCACCTGCACGGCGACTTCGCCGCGGGGGCGGTGTCGCCCAACCAGCTGCGCTGGGACCCGCTGCCGCTGCCCGGCACCCCCACCGATTTCATCGATGGCCTGTACACCATGGGCGGCAACGGCGCGCCCGACGCGCACCATGGCGTCGGCATCCACCTGTACGCAGCCAATGCCGACATGCAGGGCCGCTACTTCTACAACGCCGACGGCGAGCTGCTGATCGTGCCGCAGCTGGGTCGCCTGCGCCTGCTCACCGAGCTGGGCGTGGTCGAGATCGAGCCGCAGCAGGTGGCGGTGATCCCGCGTGGCGTGCGCTTCCGGGTTGAACTGCCCGACGGCCAGGCACGTGGCTACATCTGCGAGAACTTCGGCGCCCTGCTGAAGCTGCCCGACCTGGGGCCCATCGGCTCCAACGGTCTGGCCAACCCGCGCGATTTCGAAACGCCGCAGGCCGCCTTCGAGAACATCGAGGGGGACTTCGAGCTGATCGCCAAGTTCGGCGGCCAGCTGTGGCGCGCGCCCATCGGCCACTCGCCGCTGGACGTGGTCGCCTGGCACGGCAACTACGCGCCGTACCGCTACGACCTGCGCCGCTTCAACACCATCGGCTCGATCAGCCACGACCATCCGGATCCGTCGATCTTCCTGGTGCTGCATTCACCCAGCGACACCCCGGGGACCAGCAACATGGACTTCGCCATCTTCCCGCCGCGCTGGCTGGTGGCGCAGGACACGTTCCGGCCGCCGTGGTTCCACCGCAACATCGCCAGCGAGTTCATGGGCCTCATCCACGGTGCCTACGACGCCAAGGCGGCCGGTTTCGTGCCCGGGGGCGCCTCGCTGCACAACTGCATGAGCGGGCACGGCCCGGATGCGGCCACGTTCGACAAGGCCTCTGCGGCTGACCTGAGCAAACCGGACGTGATCAAGGACACCATGGCCTTCATGTTCGAAACCCGTGGGGTGATCCGCCCGACCGCGCAGGCCATGGACGCCGCGCACCGGCAGCGCGATTACCAACAGTGCTGGCAGGGGCTGAAGGCGAACTTCACCGCGTGAGCGCGACCGTGCTGCACGCACCACTGAGCCTGCTGCACGAGGCGGCCATCTCGTTGCGGCTGCCCGCCAGAGCGCGTTTCGTTGGCGAGCATATCGAGGGTCTGCACCTGCGCGGCGTCAGCCTGGAAGCGCCGCTGTTCGAGCGCTGCACGCTGCAACGTACCGTCTTCGAGGGCTGCGATATGTCCGAGGTGCGGTTCTTCGAGCGCACCGTGATGGAGGCGTGCAAGTTCACCCGTGTCGACTTTCGCGCCAGTGGCCTCAATGACACCGTGTTTCGCGGCTGCGTCTTCGACACCTGCGATTTCCGCCAGAGCCGTTTCGATGCCTGCGTGCTCGACGGCTGCACCTTCATCAACTGCCGGATCGTCGACACCGGCATGCCGGCACACGCCACCACCGGCTGCCGGTTCGAGGGCGTGCTGAAGGACGTGAGGTTTGTTGCCGCCGGCGCACCGGCCTTGCTGGATGCGGACTTCAGCGCCTGCGTCCTGGACTACGTGTCCTTCGAGAACTGCCGGCTTGATAACGTCATTCCGCCGCGCGATCCGCGCCATGTTTTCCTGCCGGACATCGCCGCACGTGCGCGCCGGGCGTTGGAGGCGTTGTCCGCGGCACCGGCCGATGCCGCCACCAAGGTGCTCACGCGCCGCCTTCGCCGCTACGCGCAGATGCAGGGCGACATCCTCAACGTGGACAAAGAACCGGCGGTTGCAGAAGCGTTGATTGTGGCGCTGACGGCAGGCTGATCAGTAGGTGCAGGCGAGACGAGGAAGCGCCGCATCCGTGGAGGCCAACGGACAGGGCCGAGTCCGTGCATTTGCACGTTCAAGGCGTTTGGTAGTGATAACGCAATGCTGCGATCAACACAATGCCGTCAGTCACGCGATACACGACGCGATGCTCTGTATCGATCCGCCGCGACCACCAGCCATGCTTGTTGAAACGAAGCGGCTCGGGTTTGCCGATGCCTTCGTACGGGTCGCGTCCAATGGCCTTCAGCAGCATGTTCACGCGCTCCAGCCTGCGACGATCCGAGGCTTGCCAATGCAGGTAGTCTTCCCAGGCGGCGTCGGAAAACTGCAGCGTCACTCGGCAAGCTCGCGGGCGGTGCCTCCACCAGCGTCGAGCTGTTCCATTGCGGCTGCCAGTCGTGCTGCGTTCGCCGGCGAACGCATCAGGTACGCTGTTTCTTCAATGGACTGATAGTCTTCCAGTGACATCATCACCACCGCTTTATTTCCGCTGCGGGTGATGGTGATGGGTTCGTGATCATTGATGACGCGATCCATGGTTTCCGCCAAGGCAGCACGGGCTGCACTGTAGGTAAGGGTCTGCATGGTCGATGGCTCCGGCGTTCTTGTACAGAAAATTGTACGCATCGATTGCCGCCAGTCAATTGATCCTGCCCTAGGCACTCGGCCGACAACCTATAGTTTGAATGGCAAATCGATTTGCGATTGCACTTGGCCATCGTCGCCTGCAAGCGACGTCGCCCGGTTGGGGCGTGAAGCCGGTTGAACCTCACACGAGCAGTGAAGACATCGGCGACGTCCAGGACGCCATCAAACGGCGAGCGTCTGGAACCCGTCGACCTGCTCCTTCGGCAGCACTTCCAGCAGGCGCTGGCGGACCCGCTCGGCATAGCCGGGCGAGGTGAGCGTCCAGCGCGGTATGCAGGCCGGCGATCACCGCCTCGTCGCTGCGTGCCTGCTGCAGCGCATGCAGCAGCGCGGCCGCGTGGGGGTGCCGTTGCAGTTCCAGGATGCCCAGCAGGTAGATGCGCGCGGCCACCAGCGAGCGCCGGCGCTCGGTCGGGACTGCTGCCGGTGCCGCCGTCGTCGGCACGAGCTCAGCGGCGGGCCGCGGCGGGGGATCGGCCGCCGCGCTGGACACCAAGTACCCGGCCTGGATCAGCTGGATCACCATTGCTGATGCTTCCGGCCCGATCATGGCGGTGAGCTGCGGCAGATCGCGTTGGCCGTCGCACAGGATCAGCAGGCGGCGCTGGCGCATGTCCAGGGGCGCACGGTGGGCCTGCAGGGCGGTGCGGGCGAGGTCGGTCTTGCGCGGTTGCATGGGCGTGGGGTCGATGCGGTGCAGGCCGAGCCTGAACGCGGCAGGTGAAACCGCGATGACAATCACGTTCCTGCATGCAGCCACTGCACAGCGTTCGCGCTAGGCTGCCGACCACCGACTGGAGGAAGTGCAGATGAAGCAGCTGGGAAGCGTTCTGGCATTGGGCATCGCGTTGGCACTCAGCAGCTGCGACCGCACCCCTGAAACCCCGTCGAAGGACGCCGAGGCCGCCGTGCCGACGCCGGTCGACACAACGCCG
>LNAP01003830.1_pt1 | contig 14275 bp, 15 predicted proteins | sample 602601 | NCBI WGS metagenome assembly LNAP01 (sample SAMN02440304, study PRJNA202911) | soil metagenome | biome: Subtropical and temperate rainforests or woodlands; isolation source: soil samples (1 kg each in a 20% v/v slurry with milli Q water) were... ...
GGAAGCCTTTCACGGCACGACCATCCTGTCCGTCCGGCGCAACGGCCGGGTGGTGCTCGTCACAGGCGCGGCTGCGGGCCTCGGCCGCGCGCTGTCGACCGACGCGGCCCGACGTGGTGCGCACGTGCTACTGGTCGACGTCGACGACGCGTCGGACGCGGTGTCCGAGATTCGCGCGGCGGGTGGCGCCGCCGATATGTTTCGCGTCGACATCTCGGTCTATGCCGACGTCGCCGCGCTGGCGGCGCAGGTTATTGAAGCGCACGGCGCGGTCGACGTACTGGTCAACAACGCAGCGGCCGGAGGTGGCGGCGGTACGCTGGAAGGTGCCGACCCGGCTGCGGTGCGGCGCATGTTCGAGGTCAACGTGATCGGCACCTTCAACGTCACGCACGCCTTCATGCCGGCCGTGCGCGCAGCGGTGGCGCGGAGCCGCAAGGCGTATGTGCTGAACGTCGGTTCCGAGCACTCGCTGGGCGTGCCGCCGCACGTGCCGCCGGTGAGTGCGTACACGGTGTCGAAGTACGCGACGCTGGGTTTCACTCAGACCGCCCAGCGCGACCTGGCGGGCAGCGGTATCCAGGTCAGCCTGCTGGCACCGGGCTGGATATTGACCGAGCGAATCCAGGCGCGCGTCGACAGCTCGCCCCACTGGGCGGCGGCGATCCAGCCTTACGCGCAGACGCCGGCGCACGTCGCCGCCGCGGCCTGGGATGGCCTGCTTGCCGGGCAGGCCATCATCCCGACGAACCCCGCCAGCCGCGCCTTCGCCATCGAGCACGCGCTCGAGATGATGGAAGCGGCGCAGCAATTGCCTAAGACCGAAGCACCGGCGCCGACGCCCAGCCACGAGGCCCGCGGCGATTTTTCTCGCTGCCCGATGGCCGGAGTCGGCAAATGACAACTGCATGCGTTGCCGCCCGCAAAGAACGGGACGGCACACACCACGGAGACAGGAATGGTAGAGATCAAGTTCATCCACGATGACGGCCACGAGCAGGTCGTCGAGGCCGCCGAAGGACAGTCGGTGATGCAGGCCGCGGTCGATAACCTGGTTGCCGGCATCGTCGGCGAATGCGGCGGCGGGCTGTCCTGCGCGACCTGTCATGTGTTCGTCGACCCGGCGCATTTCGACGCCTTCCCGTCGCCGTCGGCCGAGGAGCAGGACATGCTCGAAGCGGCTTCAGAAGAGCCGACGCCGTGGTCGCGGCTGTCGTGCCAGCTCATGTGTTCGGCCGCGCAGCAGCGCCTGGTGGTTCGCCTGCCCAAGACCCAGCGCTGACGCCATGACGAACCCACGCGTCGTCATCGTCGGCTCCGGCCAGGCCGGGGCCGAAGTCGCCACCGCGCTGCGGGCGCAGGGTTTCCAGGGAACCATTGCCATCGTCGGCGACGAGACCTTCGTGCCGTATTCGCGGCCGCCCTTGTCCAAGGCCTACCTGATGGGCGAGATCGAGCGCGACCGGCTGCTGCTGCGCCCTCAACTCGCCTACGACCGCCACGATATCCAGGTGATCGGCAGGACGCGCGTCGCCCGCATCGACCGGTCGGCGCGCAGCCTGACCCTACACGACGGGCGCGAGCTCGGCTTCGATCACCTCGTGCTGGCGACCGGCGGCCGTCCGCGACCACTGGGCCATCCGACGCTCGACGTCGCACCCAACGTGCACTACCTCCGCACCATCGGCGACGCCGACCGGCTGCGCGATGCCATGGCTGCGGGCAAGCGGCTGGTGGTGATCGGCGGTGGCTACATCGGGCTGGAAGTGGCGGCGGCGGCGGTGCGTTCCGGCGTGCACGTTACGGTGCTGGAAACCTGCGACCGCGTGCTATCGCGCGTGACGTCGGCACCGGTGTCTCGCTTCTACGAGCGCATCCATCGCGAGGAGGGCGTCGACATCCGGCTCAATGTCGGGATCGAGGACACCGTGCTGCACCACGACGGTTCGGTGGCGGCGATCAGGCTGCGCGACGGCGAACTGCTGCCGCTCGATCTGGTTCTGGTCGGCATCGGGCTGGTTCCCAATGTCGAGCTGGCGCATGCGGCCGGCCTGGAAGTCGAAAACGGCATCGTGGTCGACGGCTGCTGCCGCACCGCCGACGCCGCGATCTTCGCCGTCGGCGACTGCAGCCGGCATCCCGACCCGGTCGATGGCCGGCTGCGCCGGCTCGAATCGGTCCCCAACGCCATGGAGCAGGCGCGCATGGTCGCGTCGGCCATCGTCGGCAAGCCGGCGGCGTATGACGCAGTGCCCTGGTTCTGGTCGGATCAGTACGACGTCAAGCTCAAGACGGTCGGCCTGATGCGGCCGACTGACGAGGCGATCGTGCGCGGCGATGCACTCGCGGGCCGCAGTTTCTCGGTGTTCTACCTGCGGGAGGGCGCAGTCGTCGCGGCCGACGTGACGTCAAGCGCCAAGGACTTTGCAGCAGCCCGCACGCTCGTGTCGCGGCGCGCCGTGGTCGATGCCGAATTGCTGCGCGACGAGGCCACGAGCCTCAAGGACATCGCGGCCCAATTGGCACCGGCCACGCAACCTGACAACCCGCCATGAACAAGATTCGTCGCCACGCGCTTGGACTCACCGCGGCTGCTGCTGCCGTCGTCGCTCTGGGCGCTCTCTTCGCCGCACCGGTCGCGGCGCAGACCAACTTCCCGAACCGGCCGATCAGGATCATCGTGCCGTACCCGGCCGGCGGCAGCACTGACTTCATGGCCCGAAAATTCGCCCGGCCGCTGGGCGAACTGCTCGGACAGCCTGTGATCGTCGACAACAAGCCGGGCGCCTCGGCCACTATCGGCACGATGGCCGCGGCCGCGTCGCCACCGGACGGTTACACGATGGTGCTGGTGAACGGCGGCTTCATCATCGCGCCGATCCTGAACCGGCAGGCCGCGAACTACGACCCGGTCCACGACTTTGCGCCGCTGTCGATGGTCGAATTCGCCGATGGTGCTGGTGGTGAACGCCGCCGTGCCGGCCAAGGACATGCGCGGGTTCATCGCGTACGCAAAGTCGCAGAACAGCGGGCTCGACTCGGTTCCGCCGGTCCCGGTTCCTACGGCCACGTCGCGGCGGCAATGCTGGCGCAGGAAGCTGGCGTGCGCATGACGCATATCCCGTACAAGGGCGAGGCGCCGATGACGATGGCTTTGCGCACCGGGGAGATCAAGGCGCTGATGACGCCGCCGTCGCCGCAGATCATGAGCGCGGCGCGGGAAGGCAGCCTGCGCGTCATTGGTCAGGGCTCGCACAACCGACGCCGTTGCTGCCCGGCGTTATGCCCATCAGCGATACGTTGCCCCGCTATACGGCGGAAGCATGGTTCGGGCTGCTGGCACCCAAAGGCACGCCCAGAGAAATCGTCGAACGGCTCAACGCGGCGCTGGACATGCTGCAGTCGCAGACGACCAGCGGCGCGTCGTCGGTGAGCCAGGCTGCCGCCGTGGCGGCGCTGAACAGTGACGCGGCCTTTCTCCCCGACTGGGTTGCCACCTACCGGCAGCGCCGCGACACCGCGACCCGGTTGCTCAACGAGGTCCCGGGCATCCGCGCCCCCGCACAGCCCGGTGTTGCCACCCCGCGGAACCACCGGTGTGCCAGTGGCCTGGCACACTTTCATGCAGGCCGCGACCTGTTGCACAGTACGCGGCCTTATAACGGCCTGCGCCTGACCGCGATAGATGCCACGCCGATCGCTGAGCCAAGGCTCAATATCCGCGGCCTGATGGAGGACCGCGTCGTGGCCAACCTGCTCGATCAATTGGGCAATGGTGGAAGTGTCAATCATGGTCTAGCAAAAAGTGATGCTGGGTGTGGGCGCAGCGCCGTGGCCGGGCTTGTTGAAATCGTCGCAGTCCCACCTGATGTCGCGAGAGAGGCGCCAGAGAACTGCACATTGTGAATACGGTCCCGCTCAATCGTCCCCGGAAGCAGAACGAGAGCGGAACCGGAGCGCGAGCTAGCTTCTGGGACGGAGCTAGAGAAGCTCGCGGGCTTCGGAGGCGCTGGCAAGCTCGCCGCCCAGATCGTTCACGATTTGAGCGGCCTTCTTCACTAGGGCAGCATTGCTCTTGGCTAACTCACCCTTCGCCAGGTAAATCGTATCCTCCAAGCCCGTGCGAACATGGCCGCCGAGAAGCCAACTGAGTGCCACTGCGGGAAAGGCATTCTTGCCAATGGCAAAGCCGGTCCACTGGGCACCGCTGGGCAGCATAGATTGCGCCAGCGACTTCACGGCCGGAGAAAAAGGTATCGCGTAGTTGACCCCGCAAACGAAAGAGAACAGGCCCGGGCCGTCCAATGCGTCCTCTGCAATCAGTTTGTTAGCCAACACCAAATCGCCCAGATCGAAACATTCGATCTCCGGCCGGGCACCCGCCTCGCGGATGCCCGCGGCCATGCGCCGAACGATGGCGGGGGCGTTAATTAGCACAACCGCATGGGCTTCACGGTCAATCTCAGCGCCGAGACGCTTGAACAGGCGGACGAGTTTGCCGATCTGGGCATCGCACCGGTGGTGGTACTGCCGGCAGACGCGACAAAGCCGACGCGCTCGCCGGCCGGGCGTCATGTTGTCGTCTGTCCGGCGGCCGTTGGCAACAGCGACTGCCCGAACTGCAGCATCTGGCAGCAGCGCGACCGTGCATGCATCGTCGGATTTCCGGCGCACGGCAGTGGTGCGAAACGCGTCGAGGCGATCTTCCTCGAGGAGCTTCGGCCATGACGGCAACTCGCACTGTCGCGGTAGTCGAAGGCCACGACGCCTCATTCTAGTTCGACGAGGCATTTCTTCTGCTCTCAGATTGCGCCGTCCTGGCGCGCAAGCAAAACGATCCCCATCGAATGGAGCAGATCCATCGTGCGTTTGAGGAAGAGGTTTACCTGGCGAACGCCAACGGCGCGATGTACCTGGATCGACCACCAAGAACAGAACCGTTTTGACGATATCCCGTGCACCACGGGATCCCCACCAACCTCAACAACCCATTGAAACCCATATGACCTGTCCCCCTGCGTGTCCACGCTGCAGCTCGACCAAGATCACCGTACACGACTATGCCGCCCAAGGCGGGTAGCGGACGACCGGCACAGTTATCGGCGCGCTCGACGTCGACTCGGCGTGAAACATCCGCTGCGTGCTATGGAGAAGCCCGCCAATGAGCGCAGTGATTCTGGGAACACGAGAGCTTCCTTTCGTCGCTTTCTTGAAGGAGTGCGCAGGTAGCCTGCATCCCTCTTGACATGCGCGGAGAAAGAATTCGAAAATAAACTCCCTTAGCAATTAAGAAAGTTGCCTGGCGACTTATGCAAAAAGGGCCTTTGCCATCCGGGAAGACCGGTTGAATTCGCCCAGTTCACTGGACATGACTGGTAGGACTTCCTACGCGACCACAACCTGATCTCCAGCATGAGCCGACGCGGCAATTGCCACGACAATGCCGTGGCCGAGAGCTTTTTCCGGTTGCTCAAGCGCCAACGCATCCGCCACCAGATCTATTCGACGCGCGATGCCGCCAAGGTCGATGTCTTCAACTACATCGAGATGTTCTACAACCCAAAGCGGCGCCACGTCACTGCCGGACATACCTCGCCGGTATAGTTCGAACAAAGCCATTCCCAACGGCTCAAACGTGTCTAGCAAATCCGGGGCGATTCACTCGGCTACTCAGTCGAACCCTTCAACCGATCTACAGGCACGGCGATTGGCTAGGTCGCCTGCGGTAACGCTCAGGAGGCTGCCTATCGGCCGCCGCAGGAGAACTACTTGGGATGAGCAGCGTGACTCCCTCGTATAAGGGCGAATCTTTGCGTATATCTCCGCTTCGACGGCGAGGCAAGCGTGGATGAATGCCCTGGGCTCGCCTCGGGCGTCTGATCGAGCGCTTCCTGCCCCGGGGCTGCGGCTCTCCATCCCCATTAGGACTTGCGGTTCGCGTCGTGACTCAAAGCAGGAGCAGTTTGCGGTAGCACTCAGCGTATGGATCTGTGCGGGGGGGCGGGGTGCAAGCCCCGTTGGTGCCAATGGATTGCCCGCGAGATTCGCGACGCCCCGCTACTACTGCTGGCTCGTCGTTTAACGTGGCTAGTCCACTGAATCAGAAGAATTGGTGGTGTCGGCGCTGGGGATTGTTGTACTTCCACTTGAGCGGTTTCGGGGCCTTGTTGTGCTGACGGATGTAGCGCATGAGCTTCTTGTCCAGGTCCTTGATCGAGGTGAAGATGCCGCGGCTGATGACGTCGCGCCGGATGCGCGAGAACCAGTTCTCGACCTGGTTGAGCCACGACGAGTAGGTATGCGCGTAGTGGATCCGCACGTTCTCGTGTTCAGCCAAGAAGGCTCGACCAGTTCGGTCTTGTGGTTGCTGACGTTGTCGCAGATGACGTGGATCTCGCGGCCCGGCGGCTGAGTGCCGACAACGTCGCCGAGGAAGTTGACGAACTGCTCGCTGGTGTGGCGCGCAGCGGTCATGCCCAGGACTTCGCCGGTGGCGGTGTTCAGGGCAGCGAACAGGCTGAGGGTGCCATTGCGCTTGTACTCAAACCCGTGGCTTTCGGCACGGCCCGGCGCCAGCGGCAGCATGCGGTCCTTGCGATCCAGTGCCTGGATCGCTGTCTTCTCGTCCACGCAGAACACGGCGGCGTGCGTCGGCGGGTTCAGGTACAGGCCAATCACGTCCGCGGCCTTGGTCTCGAACTCGGGGTCGTTGGAGACGAGGTGCCGTTCCAGCCGATGCGGCTGGAGTCCGTGCTTACGCCAGACGCGCTGCACGGCAGAGAACGACACGTCGCCCAGTTCGGCAGCGAGCTTGCGGCTGCTCCAATGCGTGGAGCCATCTTTCGGCTTGTGCTTGAGCGTCTTGTTGAGCACCCGCGTTTCCAACTTGGCCACTGGCCATACAGGCGCGCGTCCCGGGTGCAGCGATACCAGCCCGGCCAGACCTTGAAGTTCAAACGCCTTGGTCCATCGCGCGACGAAGGCGTCGATGCAGGCCAGCTTGGCGCGGATGTCTACCCGACGTTCACCGTCTGCCCACAGCAGCACGCAACGCGCGCGCCGCGCCAACGCCGCACTGCCACTGCGCTTGCGAATCACCGCTTCCAGTTCGCCGCGCTCGTCGGCCGTCAACTTCATCCTGTGCATGCCTTCCAAGATGGAGCATACACAGCGATTTCAATGATTCAGTGGATTAGAGACACATCAAAGCAGAGCGGAGAAGTTGCGCCGGGCTGTCTCGAGTTCGGGTAGCAGCTTTTCGACAATGGCCGTGCGCGCCATGCGGCTACTTGCAACCGACAGGCTCATCGCGGCCACCATCTTTCCGTGTCCAGTACGAACGGGCACCGCAATTGAGCGGTTTCCCACTTGGAGCTCCTCGTCGATAAGCGCAAATCCACGTGTGCGGGCCAGTTCGATCTCACGCATGATCGCCGGCACGCGCGTCTGGGTCTTGGGGGTCAGAGCCGGCCGCGACATGCGCTTCAGCATGAATTCGACCTCGTTCTTAGGCTTCTCTGACAGCAGAATCCGTCCGGTGGCGCTGCAGTAGGCTGGCAAGCGAGAACCGACGCTTAATCCGAAAGTCAGGCTCTCGCGAAGCACAGCACGTGCGACGAAAACGATGTCCATTGAGTCGAGGACGGCAAGCGACGCCGACTCCTGCACGTGCTCGCTCACAAGTTCAAGGATAGGCTGCGCTACCCGCGTCAGGTGGACCGACGACAAGTAGGCATGTCCTAGCCGGAGTGCGCGTGGCTCGAGAGCAAAAGTGCGTCCGTCCAAGGTTGCGTAACCTAGCTTGGACAGGGTAAGAAGACACCGGCGAACCGATGCTTTGCTGTGCCCGGTCACATTGGCGATCTGTGTGAGTGTCATCGGGGCCTTCTGCAGTCCGAAGGCCTCGATGATCGATAGTCCCTTTTCAAGCCCCATGACATATTCCTTGTCGTGCGGATTCGGTTCAACCAGATTCATTTTCAGTCCCACATAAGATTGCGTTCGATATCCGAACTATATCGTCAACATTGTCTTGCGTCTTTTTTCGAGCATTGGTCATCTTCCGGCGAGCGCTGCGAGCTATCGCGACAGCTTGCAGAGTGGACGTCCAAGGGGGACGGCAAGTTCGTTGTGCGCGGGTCTCTCGGCGTTGTCGGACTAACGCCTGGGCCGCCGTTGCGCTGAGGACAGATGAGCCACACCGGCGGCTACTCTTGCGCATGCACCTCTTACGCGATTCTGGGCGCGCATGACCTGCCGCGCGGCAGCGTGATGCCGTGTGCTCTGCAGCGTATGGGCCGAGCTGGCAGAGCGGGAGGTGCCGCTAATTCGGTGCCGAGTGAGACATCCACCGCGCGCGAGAGCCAGGCATCGATATGGCTCTGCAGGACGCGAGGCCTCCAGCAAAAGCTGTGGTCGGGGGCCGGGCGAAATGCGGACGCAGTTTGCAGTGCCGCCTCTCGTTGAGCTCAATCGACAGCGCGATTGCGTCGGCACAACCCGCCGATTTAACCCGCCCTTCACAGCGAGTGGTGCGAAAGCGTCATTCAGCCGCCGCGCGGCGAATTGAGCGCTCAGCGCGGATGCTAGTTGCGGGGAGCGATCTGATGTCATGGATAGCAATTTCACCGAGGGCCGACCAGGCTTTCGACGCTGAAGCCTCCGTACCAATGTGAACTTTGGAGATTGTTCGGTATGCGCACTTTCAGGCCGAAATCGTTGTTCCCACCCAGGTTAGCTACTAAGATCCTGGCCAGTTGCGCACAGAGACATACATCCCTGTAGTGCATTGCGTAGGAGACAAGGTATTCCCATGAACATCACGCTTGCCCAAGAGCAACCCCTTATCCCCACCTCGGACTTCGATCCCTATGCGGACGAAACCCTCAACAATCCCTATCCGCACTACGAAGCACTACGCGAGCTCGGGCCGGTTGTTCATCTGCAGCGCTACGGTGCCTACGCAATTGCACGGCATGCCGAGATCGATGCGGTACTACGCGACCACGCGAGCTTCTGCTCTAGCGCGGGTGTCGGTCTAGCAAACTTTCACACGGAGGAGCCGTGGCGGAAGCCCAGTCTCATTCTGGAGGCCGATCCGCCGATGCATGGGCGCACGCGCAAGGTAGTAGCGGGCCTATTGGCCCCGGCCTCGATCAACAAGCTGCGCCCGACCTTTGAACGCGAGGCCGAACTGTTGGTTGATAGGGTTCTGGAGAGGGGGAGTTTCGATGCAGTGCGGGAACTTTGCGCCGCCTATCCCTTGAAGGTATTCGCCGATGCCGTGGGTGTGCCTGAGGCGGGGCGGGAGCACCTGCTCCCTTATGGCGACATGGTGTTCAATGGTTTCGGGCCGATCAACGATCGGTTCAAAACTCGGCTTGCCGCTGCTCACGAGTCGATCGCATGGATCGGGGAGGTCTGCAAGCGAGAGAACCTGTCGCCGGATGGCTTTGGAGCGCAGCTATACCGCGCTGCCGATGAAGGATTTCTGGCGCCCGAAGAGGCCCCAATGCTGGTGCGCACACTGCTGTCAGCCGGACTTGATACCACGGCCTTTACCCTGTGTAACGCGGTGCTGTCGTTTGCGCGCAATCCTGAGCAGTGGGCGCTTGTGCATGCCAGTCCCGGCATGGCGCGGCAAGCACTTGAAGAGGTACTGCGCTTCGAGAGCACTTTCCATTCCTTCTATCGCACGACGACGAGGGATGTCCAGCTCGGCGGAATCCCGCTGCCCAAGGAGCAGAAGATATGCGTCCTTATCGGCTCGGCCAATCGGGATCCGCGCCGCTGGGACCGTGCCGATGTCTTTGATGTGACGCGCCGTGCGGCTGGCAACCTTGCATTCGGCACCGGAATCCACGGCTGCGCAGGGCAGATGATGGCTCGGCTGGAGGGCGAGATCGTTCTCTCGGCGCTGGCCAAGCGCGTCAAGACGATCCGTCTTGAGCGCGCCCCGGTCTATCACTACAACAATTCGGTGCGTGGATACGACAGCCTACCTGTCAGTATGGCCGCCGCCTGACCCTTTTCCCTATCCCCTGCGAGAGGTGCCATGCCCCAAATCACTTATGTTCAAGCGGACGGCGAACGTCGATCCATCTCTGTTGCGCCGGGCGCCACCGTCATGTTGACAGCCGTAGCCAACGACATTGCCGGGATCGTCGCGGAATGCGGCGGCGCCGCCATGTGCGCCACCTGCCATGTCTACGTCGACGAACAGAGCCTGACGCTGCTATCGCCTGTCAGCGAGGTCGAGGACGAGATGCTCGAGAGCGCCGCCAGCGGGCGCCGATCGAACAGCCGTCTCGGCTGCCAGATCGCCATGCCCGATGGTGTGGACGAGCTCATCGTCCACGTCCCCTCGACGCAGAACTGAATGGCGCCCATGAATCAGGTTGGTGTGGTGATCGTCGGCAACGGGCAAGGCGGCTATCAGGTGGCGGCGTCCCTGCGCGACGATGGCTATCAGGGGAGGATTCTCCTCATAGGAGAGGAGCCGGGCTTGCCGTATCAGCGGCCGCCATTGTCCAAGGGCTTTCTGGCCGGGAAAACGCCGGCGCAGCAACTGGAGCTGCGTCCAGAGAGCTTTTACCCTGGTCGAGACGTAGCGCTGCTTTCCTCAGAGCGCGTTGCGCGCATCGACCGCCAGGCACGCCGGGTGACGTTGGACTCCGGACGCGGTCTTGACTATGCACATCTGGTCTTGGCAGTTGGCGCGCGGGCCCGGCTGCTGCGCATCCCTGGCGCCGATTTGCACAATGTATTCGCGCTACGAAGCCTTGCCGATGCTCAGGCCATTCATGCGCAACTGCAGCAGGCTCGACGGGTGGTGGTAATCGGCGCGGGCTTCATCGGCATGGAAGTGGCCGTGGTGGCACGCGCCATGGGTCGCGAGGTCCATGTGATCGAATTCGCCGACAGCGCCCTCAAGCGAGCAGCGTCGCAGGAGGTTGCCGGCTTCCTCGCGAAAGCTCTGGAGCAAAGCGGTGTGACATTCAGTTTTTCCACCCGTGTGGTTTCGCTGGAGGCTGACAACGGCAAGGTCGCTGCTGTCGTCACCAGCATGGGTCAGGCCGTTCCTGCTGATCTCGTTATCGTGGGCGTCGGAGTGGAGCCCAACATCCAGCTGGCACGCGATGCCGGCTTGGCGGTTGACGACGGCATCGTCGTCGATGCTGAGTTGGTGACCAGCGATCCGGACATTTCTGCGATCGGCGATTGTGCGCGGTTTCCGGCGAACTTCTGCTCCACACTTGTGCGGCTGGAGTCAGTTCAGAATGCAGTCGACCAAGCGCGTTGCGTGGCGGCACGTCTGGCTGGCAAATCCGCGCTCAATGCGAAGTACTCCAAAGTGCCTTGGTTCTGGAGCGATCAGGGAACCCATCGCCTGCAGATAGTCGGTGTCAGCGGGGCCGATGACGACGCAGTGGTTCGGGGTGACATGTCGCAGGGCAAATTCTCTGTGTTGCGCTTCCGGGGCGAACGCCTCACTGCTGTCGAGTCGGTCAACAGCGCCGCAGACCATATGGCTGCCCGCAAGCTGATCGCAGAAGGATCTCTCATTTCGCGCTGCCAAGCGGCGGATACATCGCTGAAGCTTTCCAGCTTTGCTCACTCATTTTGAACGAAACGCAAGGAGACTTCATGTCCGAGCAACCCAAGACCATCGTCATTACCGGCGGCGGCAGCGGCATTGGCTACGCCTTCGCCGAGCATCTGGCGCAGGCGGGCCATCGCGTCGTGATCGCCGATCTGCGTGGTGCCGAAGAGGCCGCTGGCCGCCTGAAGGCCGCTGGGTATCTGGCGCTGGGCGTCAAGGTCGACGTGGTCAGCGAGAGCGATGTGGCACACATGGCAGAAGCCACGAAGACTGAGTTTGGCGGTATCGACGGGTTGGTCAACAACGCGGGGCTCTTCACGACGCTGGCGCTGAAGCCCTTTGACCAGATCACGACCCAGGAATGGATGCGAGTGATGGAAGTCAACACGCTCGGCCCGTTCAACTGCGCCAAGGCGGTCCTGCCCGCGTTGCGTCAGAGCGGTCGCGGACGGCTGGTGAACATTGCTTCGACTGTCCCGATGAAGGGGCCGCCTAACATGGCTCACTACGTTGCCAGCAAGGGCGCCGTGGTGGCATTCACGCGTTCGCTGGCGCGAGAGCTTGCCAAGGATCACATCACGGTGAATGCAATTGCCCCCGGCTTCACACTGAGCGAGGGTGTGCTGGAAGCTGACTTGCAGAGCCGCATTGGCGACAACGCGCGCACCGTGGGCCGCTGTATCCAGCGCGACCAAGTGCCCGCCGACTTGGTCGCGGCGCTCGCCTACTTGATCAGCGACGGGGCGGGTTTCGTGACAGGCCAGACGCTCGCTGTTGACGGCGGCGGGGTATTTCTCTAGTCCCGAGTGGCCAATGAACGCCCAGACGCAGTCGTCACCCCCATACGAACAGCTTGCGCTGTTCATCGACGGCACATTCATCCAGGCAGAAGGTCGCCACGAGCAGGAGATCTTCAATCCGTCGACAGGCCTTCCCTTCGCGCGCCTTCCGCATGCCACGACGCACGATTTGGACCGCGTCCTGGCGACCGCAAGCAAGGCATTCCAGACCTGGCGCAGCACGTCCCTGCTGGAGCGCTCCCGGATACTGTGCCGAGTTGCCGGGCTGATCCGGGAGCGGGCGCCCGCGATTGCTCGCAACATCACGCTTGACCAGGGCAAACCGCTGGTCGAAACCATGCAGGAGGTCGCTACGTGCGCCGAGCATGCGAAGGAGTGTCGCCGCATCTACGGCCGTGTGATTCCCCACCGCAGCGAGAGCGTGCGTCAATGGGTCGTGCGCGAGCCCATCGGGGTGTGCGCTGCATCCAGTCCGTGGAACTTCCCGTTCAACCAAGCCCTGCGCAAGGCGGTCTCGGCGCTGGGTGCGGGTTGCACCCTGATTCTCAAGGGCCCGGAGGACTCGCCCCGTGCTGTGGTGGCGCTGGCACGCATTTTCCACGATGCAGGTCTGCCACCGGGCTACCTGAACATCGCCTGGGGCAAACCGGCGGAGATTTCGAGCTACCTGATCCAGTCGCCCATCGTGCGCAAGATCTCCTTCACGGGGTTCACCGTGGTCGGCAAGACATTGACCGCGCTGGCTGGTGGACATATGAAGCGCATGACCATGGAGCTCGGTGGCCACTCGCAGGTGCTGGTGTTCGACGATGCGGACGTCGAGGCGGCTGCCCGCTTCCTGGCCAAGACCAAGACGCGTGATGCAGGCCAGGTCTGCATTGCGCCCAGCCGCTTCTTCGTGCACGGGAAGGCCTACGACCGTTTCGTCGATGCGTTCGCTGGCGCCTATGGCAGCCTGCGAGTCGGTAATGGTCTTGCCAAGGACACCGCGATGGGGCCACTGACACACGCGCGCCGCGTCGAGTCCATGCAGGCGCTCGTTGCGGATGCACAGGCACGCGGCGGATCGCTGGTGTGTGGCTGCGAGCGGCTAGACGAACAAAGCTTTTTCTTCGCTTCGACCGTGGTCACGGGAATGCCGGACGACTCCCGGGTGATGACGGAGGAGCCATTCGGTCCGGTCGTGCCGATCACGCGCCTCATAACCACGGATCAAGTCCTGGCACGGGCCAATGCCTTGCCGTATGGGCTCGCGTCCTTCGTGTTCACGAAGTCGCTTGCCACGGCCACGCACGTCAGCAACCGGCTGGAAGCGGGCAGGGTGAGCATTAACCACTTCAGTCTCGCTCTTGCCGAAACACCGCTCGGCGGTGTCAAGGACAGCGGGATGGGCAGCGAGGGCGGCGTCGAGACATTCGGTGGTTATCTGACGACGAAAGTCATCTCGCAGGCCAGCGCCGTGCCCTGGCCGAATCCGCTTCTCGCGGGCGACGTGACGTACCGCATCGGCCCTGAAACGGTAAGGCGGGGTGCTGCACGCCGTATTTCTGCAACTTGTCGACAAACCCGAGGAGACAGACCATGTTCAGTATTCCATTTCGCCACATGTCAGCCCGGATCACCACCGCGCTGGCGCTCACGCTGCTCGCCAGCGGAGCGATTGCGCAATCGACCGAGCCCGTCAAGGTCGGACTCATGCTGCCGAGTTCAGGAACTTTTGCCGAACTGGGCAAGACCGTGGCCAACGGCTTCAAGCTCTACGTGAGCGAGAACGGTGGCAAGCTGGCCGGCCGCGCGGTTCAGTACGTCGAGCTCGACGATGAGTCGGATCCGTCCAAAGCCAACGAGAACGCGAACAAGCTGGTCAAGCGCG
>LNAP01003833.1_pt1 | contig 14271 bp, 15 predicted proteins | sample 602601 | NCBI WGS metagenome assembly LNAP01 (sample SAMN02440304, study PRJNA202911) | soil metagenome | biome: Subtropical and temperate rainforests or woodlands; isolation source: soil samples (1 kg each in a 20% v/v slurry with milli Q water) were... ...
GGATCATCGGGCCCCAGGATCCGATGTAGTCGATGAAGCGCTGGTCGTTGGCGTCCCAAAAATACGCGCCCTGGGCGCGCTTGACGAAGCGCGGCGGGGCGCCCCCCGCCCTGACGTCCTGGCTGCGCGAGGCCATGGACCTGGGCAAGCTCCAGCATCTGCCGGCCGCATTCTCGCCCGCATGTCTGGACGGCGCCTGGCTGGCGGTGGCCGCGACCGATCACCGCCCCACGAACCAGGCCGTTGCCGCGGCAGCGCTTGCGCGCCGAATTCCCTGCAACGTGGTCGACGATCCGGCTCTTTCAACGATACAGGTGCCCGCCATCCTGGACCGCTCCCCGCTCGTTGTGGCGATTTCTTCAGGAGGTTGCGCCCCCGTGCTGGCGCGGCGCATTCGCGAACGGCTCGAAGCGTTGCTTGACGAAAGCACCGGCGATCTGGCCCGGCTCGCGGCGCGCTACCGCGGCCGAATCGTTTCGCGCTTCCGCGACCTGGACCGACGCCGCGACTTCTACGACTGGATGCTGGACGGTCCGGTGCCCTCCTTGCTGGCCGCCGGAGACGGCAGGCAGGCCTGTCTGGCGCTCGAAGCCGCCATGCTGGCCGACGCCCCGCCCCGCACAGGCAGTGCGACGATACTGGCGGCCGCCGACGGTCCCGCCGACCTATTGACCTTGCGCGCCTTGCGCATGTTGAACCAGGCCGACATCGTCGCCCATGTGCCGGCCGTCAACCCGGCCATCCTGGACAAGGCGAGGCGGGACGCTGCGAGGATCGAGCTGAAAGGCCCGGGCCTGCAGCCCGATCCGGCCATTGCCGCAGGCGCAGGGCTGGACTGGCTGGCCCGGCAGGTGCGGGCAGGCCAGCGCGCCGTCCTGCTACTGGGTACGGCGCACGATCCGAAACTGCTGACCCGGCGGATAGCGGCTTGCGGCGTGGCGTGTACCGTGCTGTGAATCCCATGCACCCGGCAAGCGCTTCAATCAGGAACTTGCGTCACGGGCCACGTCGCCGGAATCTCCGCCCGCCAGCGCAGCCGCCAGATAAGCCTGGCCCCGCTCGCTGAAGGACAGCGACGCGGCCGCCTGCCTGCCGGCCTCATCCATCTTGTTCCAGGTCTTCTGCAGCACCGCGACGACCTTGTCCGGATAGCGGTCGCAGAACTCCTCGTACTGATGTTCCAGGAACACCAGGCATAGCCCGTTTTCCATGCATTGCACGTCGGAATCGCGCTTGATGCCCTGCTTGCGCACGATCTTCAGCACCGCCTGCGCCGTTTCAGCGTCATAGCCGGCGCTTGCGAGCAGTCTTGCGGCGATGCCCGCGTGATGCTCCTTGAGCGTATTGCGCCATTGCAGGTAGCCCGCCCGGCCGGCAGGACAGGCCTCGCGCGGCACCTCCCAACGGCCTATGTGCTGGCAGCGGGCGGCCAGGCGCAAGGCGGTGCCGGCCTGCGGCGCCAGCTTCAGCACCCAGCCGTGGAGGAATTGGGCATGCAGCCATTCGCGCGGCTGCATCGCGCCATCCCAGACGGCCAGGTTGGGATCGCGCCGGTTGTAGTCATCGAACAGCTGCAAGGCGCGCTGCAGCGGCGCATTCTCAGCGTCCGTCGGTGTGGGCGGGAATTCCATTCAAAGCTCCTGTCTCGTCTTCAGTCAGATAGCAGCCCGGATCTTCGGCCCAGAGGTCGCCGGACTGCTTCTGCGCGCGGATGCGGGTGTTGCCATTGCAGATATCCAGGTAGGCGCAGCTGGCGCAACGTCCCTTGACCGGCCGCGGCCGCAGCCGCAACAGCTTGAGCAAGGGCTCGGCGGGATCCGACCATATTGCCGAGAAGGGCCGCTGGCGCACGTTTCCCAGAGTGTAGTGCCACCACATGGTGTCGGCGTGGACATTGCCCCGGTTGTCGATGTTGGCGACGTTGATGCCGCTGGCGTTGCCGCCCCACAGGCGCAGTCTGGCCTCGATCTGCGGCGCGTGCTGCGGGAAGCGCCGGCGTACCCAATGCAGGAAGAACACGCCGTCGGCGTCGTTGTTGCCGGACGTGAATTCCTTGGGCCGGCCAGCCGCTGCATGTTCCAGGCAGGTCTCGAAGATCCGCTCCATGGCCGCCCGCGTCATGCGGTGGTGGCTGTCCTCGGCCCGGTTGCGGCCGCCGCGACCCGCGTAGTTCAGGTGAGAAAAGTAGAAGCGGGCTACGTTCTCGGCATCCAGCAGGGCGAGCAGCCCGGGCAGATCGTCGGCATTGCCCTGGGTCATGGTGTAGCGGATGCCGACCTTCAAGCCACGGTCCCGGCACAGCCGGATGCCCGCGAGCGAGGCGTCGAATGCGCCGGCCTCGCCCCGGAAACGGTCGTGCGTCGCGCCCAGGCCGTCCAGCGAAATGCCCACGTAGTCGAATCCGCAACCGGCGATGGTCTCGATGTTGCGCCGGTCTATCAGGGTGCCGTTGGACGACAGGCCGACGTAGAAGCCCATGCCCTTGGCCCTGCGCGCGATATCGAAAATGTCCGGCCGCAGCAGCGGTTCCCCGCCAGACAGGATCAACGCCCGCACGCCATAGGCGTGCAGATCATCCATGGCTTCGCAGATCTCGGCGTAGCTCAACTCGCCGGAAAAATCCTTGTCGACCGAAGCCGAATAGCAATGGCGGCAATGCAGATTGCAGCGCCGGATCAGGTTCCAGATCACCACGGGGCCGGCCGGACCTCGGCGCGGCGCCAGCGGCGTGGCCCGCAGCAGTTCGGAAACAAAGGCGGAAATGCGGAACATGCGGGATTCCTTGTTATGCGGCCGGACCCGGGCCGTCTCTCAGGCGCAGGCCGGTCTTTTTCAGGATGGCCGAGGAAAACAGCACTTCCCGCGCACGCAGAGCGCCCGGAAAGCGAGCGGCCAAGGCCTCGGCGACCTCGGCGATACGCGCCAGCAACGCCACGCGGTCGGCGCCGTGCAACATGGCGTAGAGGTTGTAGCGCCACAGCGGCGGGCGCCGGGGACGCCGGTAGCAATGGCTAACGTCCGCGAACTGGCCCAGCCAGGCGCCCACGGCGTCGACCTGGCCATCGGCCACGTCCCAGACCGTCATGCCGTTGGCCACGAATCCCAACGCGTAGTGGTTGGGCACCGCGCCGATGCGCCGGATCATGCCGCGCGCGAGCATGGAACGAAAACATGTCATCACCTCGGCTTCGGTGACGCCCAACTGCCTGGCCACGGCTCGATAGGGCTCCCGCTGTATCGGCAGCCCATCCTGGGTGGCACGAACCAGGGATAGCTCGAAGGGGGTAAGCTCGACGACCTCCATCTCAAACCTCCAGCTTCATTTCAAGGAAGTACTCACGCTCTTTCGGAAACGCCAGCACGGGCAAGCCCGTCTCCTGTTCGATGGCGCGCAGGCTGACAGCGATGTCCGCGGGATCAGCCGCCGCCAGCACGAACCACATGTTCAGCGCATGCTCGCGGCGGTAGTTGTGCGCCACCTCGATCCGGCGGTTGACCTGTGCGACGATCTCATCCCATCGCGCCTGCGGCACGGCCATGGCCGCCAGGCAGTACGCGCCGCCGGCGCGCTCGATCTGGAAGAGCGGGCCAAAGCGGCTCAGCGCGCCGCACGCGCGCAAGCGGGCCAGGCGCACGATTACGGCGTCCTCGTCCAGGCCGAGCGCCTGCGCGACGTCCGCGTACGGACGCGGGCTGATGGGAAAGCCGCCCTGCAGGCGGTTGATCAGCGCGCGGTCGGCATCGTCCAGCGCCAGTGGCGCGCTCGCGGCAAGGTCCTGGCGCCTAGCCATGCATCGTCTCCTCGCTTGCGATCCGCGCGCCGCGCTGTTTGAAGCATCGCGTGGAGAACAGTACGGCATGCGGCCAGACATCCAGCCCGAGCCGGACGGCGACGGCATCGCGCAGCGCCTGCACCGCGCGCCGTTCCTTGCCGTGGATCATGCAGAAGAGGTTGTAGGGCCATTGCGGCAAGCGCCGGGCGCGCCGGTAGCAGAGCGTGACGCCCGGCTCGGCGGCCAGTTGTCGGCCCAGCGCATCCACCCGCGCGTCGTCGACGTTCCAGACGCACATCGCATTTGCGCGAAAGCCGAGCTGGCGATGCCTCAGCACCACGCCGAAACGGCGGAACAGGCCATTGCGCTGCCATTGATCCAGGCAGCGCAGCACCGCCTCTTCATCCAGCCCGGCAAGACGTCCCAGGCGGCGATAAGGCTGCTCGCAGAGCTCCAGGCCATCCTGCACGGCGAGCAGCAGGGACTCTTGCGCGCTGCCCGCCGGCGGCAGGCTGGCCGGCATGCAGCGTTGGACCGGCGCCGCGCGGCGCTGCGGCGTTCTCAGGCTGAATCCCAGGTCGATGTGGTACTCGGCCTCCATCGGCAAGGCCAACGGTTCGCAACCGGTGTCCTGCCCGATCCGCTCCAGCAGGCGCGCCAGCGCGCCGGGCGTGCTGCAGGCGGTGACGAACCACAGGTTCAACGCATGCTCGCGCTCGTAGTTGTGATTGACCTGATCCAGGGCGCTTACGTATGCGGCCACCTCGTCCAGGCGGCCGGCCGGCACACGCATGCCCACCAGTGCGCTGGCGAAGCAGGACTGATGCAGCACGGGGCCGATACGGCTCACCACGCCCTCGCGCTGCCACCCGCGAAAGCGCGCCAGCACCGCGTCCTGGTCCTGGCCCACTCGCTCGCCCAGCAAGGCGTAGGGCCGCGATACCAGCGGAAAGCCGCGCTGCCAACGGTCCAGCAGGAGCAGGTCGGAATCGGACAGTTTAGAAGCCAAGGCGGCCGCTCCTGCTGGTGAAGAAAATGCCGCTGGGCTTGGCAATGTCCAGGGTGGCGCCGCGCTGCAAGGTCCGGGTGTCATACACCACCACCAGGTCGTCATCGCGCGCCGACAGCCAGACGGCCTCTCCGCGCGGCGTGAACTCCATGTGCAGCACGCCGCGGCCGGGCGCCAGCGTCCGGACCACGGCCAGCGTTTCCGTGTCGATGACCTGCACCTGGCCGTTTTCGGGCACCGCGAAGTTGACCCACACGCGACGACCGTCGGGCTGCGCCATGACGAATACCGGTTGCCCCAGCGTGGCGATGCGTCCGGTTTCCTGCCAGGTGGCGGTATCCACCACCAGCACCTCGTGCCTGCCGATGGCCGGCAGGAACAGGCGTCCGCCCGCCGCGCTCCAGCCGCGCAGGTGGGGCATCTTGTAGACCGGCAGCGGCTGCTCGCCGCGTCCATAGCCCGGCAGGATCTTGCGCACGCCCGCCTCCGGATGCCAGAGGTCCATCATGGCCAGCGCGTCCTCGCCGAACAGTCCGGCGATGTAATAGCGGCCGTCGGGCGTGACCAGCGCGTCGTAGGGCTGGCGGCCGGCCTGGTAGCGTTGCGTGACCGGCCGGGCCGGGTCCGTGAGATCCGTGATCCAGATCTCGCCGGCGTCGAACAGCGCATAGGCGAACTTCTGTCCGGGCAGGTCCGCCAGGCCGACCACCTTGGAACGCTTGCCGGGCGCGTACTCTGCGGGCACCTCGCTGATCTGGCGCAGGGTCCGGGCGTCGAAGACCTTGATGCCTCCCGGCGTGTAGTTCTGCACGACGATCAGCGTCCCGTCCTGCGAGATCGAGCCGCCGATCGCATTGCCGGACTGAATGATCCGGCGGTCCACGCGCGTCCGCAGCAGATCCACCTTGGTGAGCCCGCCGTCGCGGCCGAAGACGTAGCCGTAACGCCCGTCGCGGGAATAGGCGATATGCGCATGGGAAAGGTCCCCCAATCCTGGGACGCGCGCCAGCTGGGTCTGTCCGGTGGTTTCGACGATGGAGACGGCGCCGTCGGCGCGCTCGATCACCATGCCCAGGTCATTGGTGCCGCGCGGGTTGGTCATTGCGGCGCAGCCGGACAGCGCCAGGGCGGCCAGGGCGAGCAGGAAACGCAGTTTCATGTGCCTTCTATTCCTCTGGAAAGCCTTTAAGGAGGCGCGCGGCGATCCAGGCGGCCTCGTCGGGCGCAAGCATGCGCTGCCACCCAGGCATGGCGGTTCCGGGCAATCCGCGCAGGATCACGTGTTCGAGATAGGCTGGCGGCTTGCCAGCTAGCGTTTCTGGCGTCAGCGCCGGGCCCAGGCCGCCGTTCAGGCGCAGCCCATGGCAGGAGCCGCAATCCTGGCGCACCAGGTGGATGAGCCGCTGCCGATCGGCGCGATCGATAGCCGGCTGCGCTTGCGCCTGGCCTGCCGGCGCTGCCAACCCGGTGCAACTTGCCAGCATCAGGCATATCAGGCGACGACCGGGGTGCATGGCTCGGCCGCGTCACGGAAAAGCCATTGCCCGACTCCGGCGCCGGACCACGCGCGCTGCGCCAGGCGCACCACATCGCCGACCAGCAGCAGCGTGGGCGGCTGGAAGCCCGACACCAGCAGCGGAATCTGGCGCAAGGACGCGACCGTCCAGTCCTGGTCTTCAGTGGTTCCTGCATGAATCAACGCGGCCGGCGTATCCCCGCCGCGCCCGTGCCGCTGCAAGGCGGCGACGATCTCGGCGGCGTTGGCCACCGCCATGTAAAACACCAGGGTACAGGAGGGATCGGCCAGCGAACTCCAGTCCAGCTCGAGGCCGGCGTCATCCCGCAGATGGCCCGTGATGAAACGCACGCTGGCCGCCACGCCCCGGTGCGTCAGGGGAATGCCCAACGCTGCCGCGCAGCCGTTGGCGGCGCTAATGCCGGGCACGACCTCGACCGGCACGCCATGCCGCGACAGGAACTGCAGTTCTTCACCGCCCCGGCCAAAAATGAACGGGTCGCCGCCTTTCAAGCGCACCACGCGGGAGCAAGATCCAGCCAACGCCAACATCAATTGATGGATGTCTTCCTGGCGGTGGCGGCAGTCGCCCGCCATCTTGCCTACGTCATGGAACTGCGCGGCAGGATTGATGAGGGGCAGGATGCTGGCGCCGACCAGCCTGTCGCACACCACGGCGTCGGCCTGTTGCAGCAGCCTCAGAGCGCGCACCGTGAGCAGTTCGGGATCGCCCGGGCCGGCGCCAACCAAGTAAACCGTTCCGCTCACTTCTATCTCCCCTGCAGCCGCGCTGCGAAAAATATGGCTTCAGGAGAAAGTGTAGGTGGCGGAGGGCTGTTGCAATAGGTACGGTCAACGCGAGCGCAATGGGTGCGCCGTAGACGTTCACGACGCCTTGGCGCGCAAACGCGCCAGTATTTGTTCGCGGTGCTGGTCCAGGGCTGGAACGTCCGATGCGGCCGGTGGCAAAGGCTTGGAGAATTTCACGGGAAAGCCGACCTGGCGTCCTCCTTCGGGAGTTTCGGCAGTGATCGCGCGGTGCCTGACGTGTGGGTCCTCGAACACCTCATCATGCCGCAGCACCGGAGCCCAGGGGATATCGTGGCCTTCGAATAGACGCTCCCAATCAGCCAGGCTGCGGCTTCTGAACAGTGCCCGCAGCCTATCGTTCAAGTGCCGTTTGTCGCGCATCCGGTCCGCCCTCGTCTGGTAGCGCGCGAGGTCCAGGTCGGGGCAAGCCGGCGCCAGCGCCACGCAAAGGTTGCGCCAAAAGGACTCTTCAAGAATGCCGAGGGCAAGATAGCGGCCGTCCGCCGTCTCGAAGACGTCGTTGTCGGGCATGACGTGCGACATGTGTTCCACGTCCGCACCGAAAGTACCGTTCATCGCATGCAGCGCAGGCGCCATCCATGCGGTCAAGGTGTCGTGGATCGACACATCGAGGTGCTGGCCTGCGCCCGTGGCGCGCGCATCCTGCACCGCTGCGAGGATCGCAAGCGCGGCATGCATGGCCGCGCAGTAATCCGACAAACGCAATCGGGGCCGCGCCATGACGTCGCACACCTGCGACGGCACGGCCCAGTAACCGGCCAAGGCCATGTAGTTCACATCATGGCCGGGGCGTTGCGCGTAAGGCCCCGTCTGGCCAAATCCCGAAATCGAACACAGCACCACGCGCGGATTGACGCGCGCCAGTTGGGCGTAGTCCAGCCCCAGGTTCGCCATTACGCCGGGCCTGAAGCCTTCCACCACGACATCGCTGCCTTCCACCAGTTCCAGCAGAATACGTTTGTCGTCCTCGCGCTTCAGATCCAGGCAGATGGATTGCTTGCCGCGGTTGTATTTGGCGAAGGTCTCCGGCCCCAACTGGCGGGCGGTATCGCCTTGCGGCTTCTCCACCTTGAGCACGGTCGCCCCCAACTGGCCGAGCAGCATGGCGGTGTATGGGCCCGGGTGCAACTGGCCCATGTCCAACACCGACATGCCGCTCAAGTAACCGGTCACGCTGGGCCCCGCATCGGCGCTCACGCGAGTATCCCCTTGGCGATGGTGTTGCGTTGGATTTCGCTGGTTCCGGTGACGATGCGGTACAGGCGCAAGCGGCGGAAAATGAACTCGACCGGATGGTTCTTGGTCACGCCGACATTTCCGTGAATCTGCATGGCCTTGTCGGCAATTTCGAAGCAGCGCTCCGACACGAACAGCTTGCACATCGAAGCCGCGTCGCGCACGTCCTCGCCCTTGTCGGCGCGTTCGGCCGTGGCAAGCACCATTTGCTCGCAGGCATAGAGCGCGGTCGCCATGTCGGCCAGCATGTGCTGTATGGCCTGGAAGCGGCTGATGGGGCCGCCGAATTGCTGACGGTGCTTGGCATAGTCCACCGCCAGCCTGAAGGCCTGGCGCGCCAGCCCGATCATGGTGGGGCAATGCAGCAGGCGGTTCACGCTGACGCGGTTCATGGCGATCTTGAAACCCTGCCCTTCTTTGCCGATCAGGTTCTTCTTTGGCACCCGGACATGGTCCAGCACGATATCCGCATCGACGTACTGCCCGGTCATCGGCACGCAATCATGCACCAGGCGCACGCCGGGGCTGTCCAGATCGATAAAAATCGCCGAAATGCCGTCCCCGCCCAGATTCGGGTCCGTGACGCACATGGTGATGGCGAAGTCGGCAAAGGTCGAGGCGGTGATGTAGTGCTTGGTTCCCGTGATGATGTAGTCGTCGCCATCCGCCACCGCGGCGGTCTGCAGACGGGTGGCGTCGGACCCCGATTGCGGCTCCGTCATGGCGAAGCACGCCCCTCGTTCGGCGTTCACCACGGGCATGATGTAGCGATCCCGCTGGTAGGGCGTCGCATACTGGATCAGGTTGCCGATGCGCGAAGGCCCGCCCCAATCTCCCAGCACATGGGGAAACAGGATCGCGCCGGACGCGGCGACGTCATCCTTGAGCACGCACAGGTCGCGGTACGGCAGCCCCTGTCCGCCCAGCTCAGACGGAAGCTGCACGCCATAGAATCCCAATTCCCGGCATCGTTTCCAAACGGACTGCACCAGGTCGCGCGCGAACTTGTCCTCATACCCCAGCCCCAACGACTGCTCTAGCGGTAAAAGTTCGTCCTGCAGATACTGCTGCAGCCGGGCGCGCAGGCCGGCAAGCGTCTCGGGGTGGTCGTGGGGCATGTCATCTCCTCTGAATAGTCCCCAGCTTGACAGCGCCCGGCATCCTCGTAATTATCTTTTCTTCGTTTTCGATAACCTGACGGAATCATGAGGCTGGAAGATCTGGACTATTTCCTGGCGGTCGCCCGGCTGGGCCACGTGGGCCGGGCTGCCGATGGCATCGGCATCAGTCAGCCGGCGCTGACCAAAGGCATCCGGCGCCTGGAAGAGGAACTCAAGCTGCAGCTCTTCGTTCGTACCCCCAAAGGCATGGAGCTGACGGTTCCCGGGCGGGCGTTCTATCAGCGTTCAATGCAGGCCAGGCGCGAGCTCGACGACGCCATGCAGGAAGCCGGCGACCTGCACCGCGGCAGCATCGGCTTGCTGCGTGTCGGCGTCACGCCGCTGCTGGCCGAACCATTCTTCAATCCGGCCTGTATCGAACTGCTGGCGCAGCGGCCCGCCGCCAAGGTCCAGGTCATGGTCAGCCTGAACGACGCATTGGTTCCTGCCCTGCGCCAGGGCGATCTGGACTTCGCCATCAGTTCACTGTTCGAGTCTTCCACGGCGGCGGAATTCGACCGGGAGCCCTTGTTCGCCGACAAGCTCTTCGTCGCCGCCCGCCCTGGCCACCCTTTGCTGGACCGCCGCAAGATCCGCTTTGCCGACTTGGCGGCCTGCCAATGGATGCTGCCGGGGCCGCAAGCGGCATCGCGGCGCTGGCTGGAAGCCAAGTTTGAACAGCACGGTTCGGCGCCGCCCAATGTGATGATCGAGTCCAATGCCTCGGTATCAGGACTGCTGGGCATCCTGCACAGCACAGACCTGCTGACGCTGGTCAGCGAAATCACCTTGTCCGCGCATGCCGGCCAGGGCCTGAGCATCCTGCCCCTGGAGGACATGACCTGGCATCGGCAGATCGGCGTGCTGACACGGCGCAACAGCTATCAGTCTCCGCTCACGCAACGGCTGCTGGAGATCCTGCGGGAGCACGCCCGCGCCAGGGCAAGGGCAAGTGCGTAGCTCCTCGCCTCACTCTGCCTGCAGGCCCAGTTTCTTGATCAGCGGCCCATAGCGGGCCGACTCTTGATCGATGAGTTCCCGCAACTGCTGCGGGCTACCCGGAATGGGCGTGAACGACTGCGACGCCAAGGCCTGCAATACCTGCGGATCCTGCATCGCGCGGCCGGCGGCGGCGTTCAGCCTGTTCACGATTTCTTGCGGCGTGCCTTTCGGCACGGCGATTCCCGCCCAGCTTCCGCTGTCGAAGCCGTCGTAGCCCAATTCGGCCACGGACGGAACATCGGGCAAGGACGCCGCGCGTTTCGCGCTGGTGACCGCCAGCGCGCGGATCTTGCCTGACGCAATGAAAGGCATGGCGGGCGCCACGGCCACGATCCCCATATCGATCTGGCCGCCCGCCAGATCGTTGAGCGCATTGCTGCCCCCTCGATAGGGCACGTGGATGGCATCCAGACCGAAATGCTGCTTGAGCGTTTCGAACGTCAGATGCATGGACGAGCCGATGCCAGGGCTGCCGTAGCTCAGTTTCCCCGGATTGGCCTTGGCGTAGGCAAGCAGTTCCGCAAAGGTCTTGACCGGCAGGGCGCTACTGACCAGGACCACGTGGGGCGCAATGCTCAACCCGGAAACCGGCGCCAGGTCCGCGATGGGATCGAATGACAGATTGGGCGAAAGGTGCTTGGCGATGGCGAAGTTTCCGCCGTACTCCAGCAGGGTGTAGCCATCGGCGGGCGCATTCGCGACCTTCGCGCCGCCGAGGTTTCCGCCTCCGCCGCCCACATTCTCGACAATGATCGTCTGGCCCAGTTCCTTGCCCAGCGGCACCGCGACCAACCGGGCGATGTAGTCGAACTGGCCGCCGGCCGAGAAAGGCACGATGAAGCGTATGGGTTTGTCGGGGTATCCGGACGGCGCGGCGCCGGCTGCCTGTACGGGTCCCGCCATGAGCGCGGCCAAACCCAGGCCCGCCAGGGCCAGGCAACGGACCGCCCTGCCCCATAGGCGGAAATTTCGCTGTTTCATGTTGTCTCCTGTTCTTGTACGGCGCGGGGCCCGATGCTGGCCCGCTTTCGCATAGAGGTAACCCGCAGGCCGCTTGAACATGATGCCGCAACCGCCGAATCCCATAACCCGGGGGAATCGCGTGGGCGCGATAACGGCGCGGCATGAGGATTTGCGTCTTCGTTATGCGCTTGCGGCTTGCTGCCCCGCACGATAGCGGCAGGCAAACCCCAGATACGGATACATCATGAACCAAGGCCGATACACCACACGCAATGCACGCTACTGGCGCGACCGTCCCGCCGTCATTTTCGGCGACAGGACGCTGAGCTTCGGACAGTTGGAAACGCGCTCCAACCGCCTGGCCAATGCGCTGCTGGGCCTGGGGTTGAGCAAGGGCGATCGGGTCGCCATCCTGGCCTGGAATTGCCCGGAGATCATCGAGCTGGAGTGCGCGCTCTACAAGGCCGGATTGGTCAAGGTAGCCTTGAACGCGCGCTTGTCGAACCAGGAGGTGCTGGACTCGGTCAACAATGCCCAGGCAGCGGCGTTCATTGTGGACCCGGCCCATGTGGAGGGGGCAGAATCGATCCTTGATGGCCTGGAAGGCGCGCGGCACAGATTGGTGACCGGGCCTCGCGACATCGCAGGCTGGCGCTCGTACGAACGCCTGCTCGAAACGGCCGCCGACAGCAATCCCGACATTCCGATGCAGCCCGACGATCTGGCTGTGCTGCACTTCACGTCGGGCTCGACCGGCAAGCTCAAGGCGGCCATGCAGACAGTAGGCAACCGCCTGGCGTCGTTGCGCAAGGTCGTGATGGGGCGCATGCGCGCCAATCCGGGCGAAGTGCTGGCCCTCGCCGGCCCCATTACCCACGCCAGCGGCATGTTCATGCAGCCCTTCCTGTTCCAGGGCGGAACGATCCTGCTGCACGACCGCTTCGAGCCCGAGAGCTTCCTGGCCTCTGCCGCGCGGCACCGCGCCGCCTTCAGCTTCATGGTGCCCACGATGGTCAACATGCTGACCGCGCATCCGCGGCTGCAACAGCATGACCTGAGCGCGCTGCGGCAGATTTCCTATGGCGGCGCGCCGATGGCGCCGGCGCGCATCCGCGAAGCCTGGGAGGCCCTGGGCCCCAAACTCAGCCAGGGCTACGGCGCGGGTGAAACAACCGGCGGCCTGGTGCTGCTGAGCGCGCTGGATCATGCCGAAGCCATGTCGGGCAACCCGGAACGGCTGCTGTCCTGCGGCCGTCCCTTCGGCGAGAGCGAGGTGCGCTTGCTGGACGAAGACGGCCATGAGGTCGCGCCCGGCGAGGTCGGCGAGATCACCGCCGCCGGTCCCGACATCTTCGCAGGCTATTGGCGCGAACCCGAGCTGTCCGCACAGGCCCTGCGCGATGGCCGGCTGCACACCGGCGACCTGGCGCGGATGGACGACGCAGGCTTCCTCTATGTCGTGGACCGCAAGAAAGACATGATCATCTCGGGCGGATTCAACATCTACCCTACCGAGGTCGAACAGGCGTTGTATCAGCATCCAGGTGTATACGAAGCCTGCGTTTTCGGCGTACCCGACAAAGTGTGGGGCGAGGCCGTCAAGGCGGTGCTCGTGCTCAAACCGGGCGACACCACGACGCAGGCCGAATTGATTGAACATTGCCGCAAGCACCTGGCAGATTTCAAGAAACCCCGCAGCATCGACCTGGTAGCCGAGCTGCCGAAGAATGCCAATGGCAAGCTCGCCCGCAAGCAACTGAGGGACGCGCACTGGACGCGTGAGGAGAGAAAGGTGGGCTAAGGGCACCACAAGGGGTAGTATGGGGATAGCTGCTGTTCACGCTCCTAGGGCCGCGCGGACTCGCGCCGCCCTCCACACCCTCAGGAGGTCGTCATGTACAAGCACATACTCATCCCCATCGACGGTTCCGCGCGGGCCTATGCCGGGCTGGCGCAAGGACTGGGCCTGGCCAGCGCCCTGGGCGCCAGCGTCACCGTGCTGACGGTGTACAGCGCCTTCCGCCCGACTTCCATGGAAACCGTGCATCTGGAAGGCGTGCATACGGAGTATGAACGCGAGGCCACGGAAACAGCCAAGTCGTACTTGTCGCAAGCCGCCGCCCAGGCCAACGCGGCGGGCGTGCCTTGCACCACGGAAATGCGCGAAAGCAATAACCCGGCGCAGACCATTATCGACGTCGCCATGACGCAAGGCTGCGATTTGATCGCCATGGCCTCGCGCGGCCACGGCGGCCTGGCGGCCGTGCTGCTGGGCAGCCAGACGCAGAAGGTGATGGCGCATTCGACGCTGCCGGTAATCGTCTACCGCTGAGGCGGCCGTCCTGCGCGTACCGGCGCTATGCCGCGGCCGGCGCCCCATAGGTCTTGGGAATGCCGGCGGCAGCCACCCCGCTGCGCAGGCGTTCCTGCGGTAGCGCCGCTGCCAGCAAGGGGCGCGCCGCCAGCAGCCGCGGCAGATCGACACCCGTCCGGTACCCCATGCTTTCCAGCATGAAGACCAGGTCTTCGGTGACGATGTTGCCCGACGCGCCCGGCGCAAAGGGACAGCCGCCCAGGCCGCCCAGGCAGGAATCGAAAGCGCGGATGCCCTCGTTCAGGCCGGCCAGCGCATTGGCCAGGCCCAGTCCCATCGTGTCGTGCAGGTGCAGCTTGACCAGCCGCGCGCCCACGGCGTCCTGCGTGGCGCGCACCGCATCGCGCACCTGGGCCGGATGGGCGTAGCCCACGGTATCGGCCAACGCGATCTCGTCGGCGCCCGCC
>LNAP01003834.1_pt1 | contig 14268 bp, 11 predicted proteins | sample 602601 | NCBI WGS metagenome assembly LNAP01 (sample SAMN02440304, study PRJNA202911) | soil metagenome | biome: Subtropical and temperate rainforests or woodlands; isolation source: soil samples (1 kg each in a 20% v/v slurry with milli Q water) were... ...
ACCCGGTCGCCGGCGCTCAGGCCGCCGAGCAACTGCCAGCGGTTGCCGACGGCGCGGCCCACGACGATGGCGCGCTTGACCAGCTTGTTGTCGGCGCCGACCACCAGCGTGGTCGCGGCGCCGTCGGGCGTGCGCGTGACGGCCTGCTGCGGAATCAGCAGGGCCGCCTCGTTCACGCCTTCCTGCAGCACGGCGCGCACGTACATGCCGGGCATCAGCAGGCGGTCGGGGTTGGGCATGACCGCGCGCAGGGTCACGCTGCCGGTGCCGGCATCGACCGTCACGCCGGCGAAGGTCAGCTTGCCGGGGTGCGGGTAGACCGTGCCGTCTTCCAGCAGCAGCTGGATGGGGGCCTCGTCGGCCTTGCCGCGCTGCAGGCGGCCTTCGGCCAGGTCGCGCTTGAGGCGCAGCAGGTCCGCGCTGGACTGGGTGACGTGCACGTACACCGGGTCGAGCTGCTGCACCGTGGTGAGCGCGGTCGCCTGGTTGGCGGTGACGAGCGCACCGGCCGTGACGCTCGAGAGCTCGACCCAGCCGGTGATGGGCGAGCTGATGCGCGTGTAGCCGAGGTTGATGCGGGCCGTCTGTTCCGCGGCACGCGCCACCGCCACGTCGGCCTCGGCCTGCATCGCCGCGGCCTGCGTCTGCTCGTTCACCTGCTGGCTGATCGCGTCGATCTTGACCAGCTCGGCATTGCGCCGGGCCACGGTGCGCGCGTTCGCGAGCGTCGATTCGGCCTTGCGCACGTTGGCCTGGGCGCTGGCGTAGATCGCCTGGAACGGCGCCGGGTCCAGCTGGTAGAGCGCCTGGCCTTCCCTGACCTGCGAGCCTTCGCTGAACAGCCGCTTCTGGATGATGCCGCCGACCTGCGGCCGGATCTCCGCGATCACCGGCGCCACGGTGCGGCCCGACAGCTCGGTGCTGAAGGCCAGCCGCTCGGGCTTGAGCGTGACCACGCCCACCTCCTTGACCTGCGGCTGCGCCGCGCCCTTGGCGGCGGGCTCGTTGCGGGAGCACGCCGTGACCGCCAGCGCGGCCGCCAAGCCCCACGCAAGTCCAAGACGAATACCGTGAGAAGCGGACGGAGGCGGCGCGGGAGGGGCTGGGTGCGACATGGAAACGGGTGGTGGTGTGGGGCAGACGGGAAGTGTGAAACGAGCGGGCGCTGCTGGTTCGCGACAGGAGAGGGAAGAAGCCCTGCTTTACAGAACTTCACATTTATAGAGGCCTGTGTCCATATGCAAGCGCGATGCCCAGTCGCGGTGGATCGTCCGTGAAATCCTGCACCGTTTGCGGGCGGGTTCCCCCTATCACGCCTGGCCCGCAATTTGCATGATAAATGTCAAACGTTGACTGTCGACAGGTTACATATTGACCGCCCGCGCCATTCCGGCTGCGGCTGTCGAGGCAGGCGGCGAGCCAAGGACCCTTCATGCACCTTCAATCCGTGAGCCCCCGAAAGACCGGGATTTCAGCCGCCGAGCGCCTCGTGCGCGAAGACCTGGCCGCCGCCTACCGGCTGGTCGCGTACTACGGCATGGACGACAGCATCTACACGCACATCTCCGCGCGCGTGCCGGGCGTCGAGGGCCAGTTCCTCATCAACCCCTTCGGCATGCTGTTCCGCGACATCACGGCCTCGTCGCTGGTGAAGATCGACCTCGAGGGCCGCATCCTCGACGATTCGCCCTACGACGTGAACCCCGCCGGCTTCACCATCCACAGCGCGGTGCATTCGGCCCGCCACGACGCCGCCTGCGTGCTGCACACGCACACGGTGGCTGGCGTTGCCGTGTCTTCGCTGGCCGGCGGCCTGCAGCCCTGCAACCAGTGGGCGCTGCAGTTCTACAACCGCGTGGTCTACCACGACTTCGAGGGCATCGCGCTCGACCACGAGGAGCGCGAGCGGCTCGTCGCCGACCTCGGCCCCGCGTCGCGCGCCATGATCCTGCGCAACCACGGCCTGATGACGCTGGGACGCACCGTCTCCGAGGCCTTCATCCTGATGCTGAACCTCGAACGCGCCTGCCGCGTGCAGGTGGCCATCGCCTCCACCGGCCAAGCCATCCACCCCGTGCCGCCCGAGGTCTGCGAGCGCACCGCGCGCCAGTACGAGAGCGGCGACAGCACGCGCGAAGTCGGCCAGGACGACCCGAACGCCCGCGAATGGCGCGCGATGCTCGAGCGCATCGCACCTTCGCCGGTCACGTCCTTCCGCGACTGAACGTGCGAATGAACCTGCTGCGCGCGCCGCGCTAGCGGCGGTTCCTTCGCGCGTTCCGAGCCCGCTTTTTCCTTTCCGTCGATCCTTCCTCCAACCCTTCTCGAGCTTCTAGGAGTCCTTCCCCATGAAAAGACGCAATCTCATTCAGGCGGGTGCCGCTGCCGCCGCCGGTTTCTCGATCGCCGGCGTGCCGCTGCACGTCCTGGCGGCCGGCAAGAAGGGCGGCGTGATCAACGCCGTCGTGCAGCCCGAGCCACCCAGCCTGATGGTCGGCATCACGCAGAACGCACCCACGCAGCTGGTGGCCGGCAACATCTACGAAGGCCTGCTGCGCTATGACGAGAAGATCAACCCCCTGCCTGGCCTGGCGACCTCGTGGACCTCGAACCCGGAAGGCACGCTCTTCACCTTCAAGCTCAAGCCCGGCGTGACCTGGCACGACGGCAAGCCCTTCACCGCCGCCGACGTGGTGTTCTCGGCCGACGTCTTCCTGCGCAAGACCCATGCGCGCCTGCGCAACAACCTGGCCGCGGTGGAGAGCATCAAGGCGATCGATCCGCTGACGGTCGAGTTCAAGCTCAAGTACCCCTTCGGTCCCTTCCTCGGCATCTTCGAGGTGGGCAGCATGCCGATGGTGCCCAAGCACATCTACGAAGGCACCGACTTCGCGACCAACCCGGCCAATGCCACGCCCATCGGCACCGGTCCGTTCAAGTTCAAGGAGTGGGTCAAGGGCAGCTACATCCAGCTGGTGGCCAACGACAAGTACCACGTCAAGGACATGCCGCTGGTCGACAGCGTCTACTTCCACGTCATTCCCGACGCGGCATCGCGCGCGGCCGCCTTCGAGTCGGGCAAGGTCGACGTCGTGCCCGGTGGGGCGGTCGAGTACTTCGACGTGCTGCGCCTGTCCAAGCTGCCCGGCGCGGCCGTCACCACCAAGGGCTGGGAGTTCTTCGCGCCGCACGCGTGGCTGTGGATCAACAACCGCAAGGCGCCGATGGACAACGTCAAGTTCCGCCAGGCGCTGATGTTCGCGATCGACCGCGAGGCGATCTGCAAGGTGGCGTGGCAGGGCTTTGCCAAGCCGGCCACCGGTCCATTCAACAGCAACATCAAGTTCTACAGCACCGACGTCGCCAAGTACCCGCGCAACGTCGAGACCGCCAAGAAGCTGCTCGCCGAAGCCGGCTACAAGGGCGAGACGCTGCGCCTGCTGCCGCTGCCCTACGGCGAGACCTGGACGCGCGCGGCCGAGATCCTGCGCCAGAACCTGCTGCAGGCCGGCGTGAAGATCGAGATGGTCGCCACCGACGTCGCCGGCTGGAACCAGAAGCTCAACGAGTGGGACTACGACCTCGCCTTCACCTACGTCTACCAGTACGGCGACCCGGCCCTGGGCGTGTCGCGCAACTACACGACGTCGAACATCGCCAAGGGCTCGCCCTTCAACAACGTCGAGGGCTATTCCAACCCGAAGGTCGACGAACTGTTCGAAGCCGGCGCCAGGGAGGCCGATCCGGAAAAGCGCAAGGCCATCTACCTGCAGGTTCAGAAGATCCTGCTGGACGAAGTGCCGGTCGCGTGGCTCTACGAGATCAACTTCCCGACGCTGTACCGCACCAAGCTGCAGAACCTCGTGACCTCGGGCATCGGACTGAACGACAGCCTGGGCGGCGCAAGTATTGGCTAACCCCCAGGCTTCGCGCACTTCGTGTTGCTTTGCCCACCCCCTTGCAGGGGGCGACACCTGCGGCCCGGCGAAGCCGGTTCCGCGGTGTCTCTGGAAAAGAGCGTGCAGGACGCGCGTCGACGGATTGGAATGATTGAATGAAACGCACGCAATTCATGGTCAAGCGGGTGCTGCAGGGGCTGATCGCCATCCTGCTCATCGCGACCGTCAACTTCATGCTGGTGCGCGCCGCGCCGGGCGATCCGGTGTCGGTGATGGCCGGCGAGGCGGGGGCGTCCGACGCGCAGTTCGTGGCGCAGCTGCGTGCGCAGTTCGGCCTCGACAAGCCGCTCACCACACAGCTGGCCACCTACCTGGGCAAGGTGGTGCAGCTCGACCTGGGCTATTCCTACCGGCAGCAGCAGCCCGTGCTCCAGCTCATCCTGGACCGCCTGCCCGCGACGCTGCTGCTCACCGGCAGCGCCTTCGTGCTGTCGCTGATCTTCGGCATCACGCTGGGGGCGCTGTCGGCGCGAAAGGCGGGCACCTGGGTCGACAGCGCCATCAGCCTGGTGGCGCTCGTCTTCTACGCCACGCCGCTCTACTGGCTGGCGCTCATGGCCGTGCTGGTCTTCACGGTGCAGCTCGACTGGCTGCCCGGCTTCGGCTTCAGCACCGTGGGTTCGGGCGCCACCGGCCTCGCACTGGCCTGGGACATCGCGCAGCATCTGGTGCTGCCGGTGCTGACGCTGGCGCTGTTCTACATGGCCGTGTATGCGCGCATGACCCGCGCCGCCATGCTGGAGGTCGCGCAGATGGACTTCGTGAAGACCGCCCGCGCCAAGGGCGTGAAACCCGGCCGCATCTTGCGCGCCCACGTGCTGCGCAACGCGCTGCTGCCGGTCGTCACGCTGGCGGGCATCCAGGCCGGGGGGCTGATCGGCGGCGCCGTGCTGACCGAGACGGTGTTCGCCTGGCCCGGCCTCGGGCGCCTGATGTTCGACGCGCTGCTGCAGCGCGACTACAGCCTGCTGTTGGGCACCTTCCTGGTGACCGCCGCCATGGCCGTCCTCTTCAACCTCATCACCGACCTGGTCTACACCCTGGTCGACCCCCGGATCGAGCTATGACACTCAACAGTCCATTCTGGCGGCGCTTTCGCCGCAACAAGGGGGCCGTCGCCGGCATGGTGGTGCTGCTGCTGGTCGCCTTCATCGCCGTGTTCGGCCCGTGGATCGCCACCAACGACCCGTGGGGCATGGTGCAGCAACCCTTCCTGCGTCCGTGGACGGAGCCCGGCTTCGCCATGGGCACCGACACGCTCGGGCGCGACATCCTCTCGGGCGTGATCTACGGCGCGCGCATCTCGCTGCTGATCGGCCTCGTGTCGACCGTCGTCGCGCTGCTCATCGGCGTCACGCTCGGCGCCATCGCCGGCTACTTCGGCGGCTGGGTCGATGCGGCGCTGATGCGCTTCACCGAGATCTTCCAGGCGGTGCCCAGCTTCGCGCTGGCCATCGTGCTGGTCGCCATCTTCCAGCCCTCGGTGGGCTCCATCGTCGCGGCCATCGCCATCGTGTCGTGGCCGCCGGTGGCGCGCCTGGTGCGCAGCGAGTTCCTCACGCTGCGCCAGCGCGACTTCGTGCAGGCCGCGCTGCTGGCCGGCCAGTCGACGCCGCGCATCATCCTCACGCAGATCCTGCCCAACGCCATGTCGCCCATCATCGTGATGGCCTCGCTGATGATCGCCACCGCGATCCTGCTCGAGTCGAGCCTGAGCTTCCTCGGCCTGGGCGACCCCAACCAGATGAGCTGGGGCTACATGGTCGGCTCGGCGCGCACCGTGCTGCGCCAGGCCTGGTGGATGGCGCTGTTCCCCGGCCTGGCCATCGTGCTGACGGTGCTGGCGCTCAACCTCGTGGGCGAAGGCCTCAACGACGGCCTGAATCAGCGCCTCGACGGGAGAACGAAATGAGCGTCACCGCCATGAAGCCCGTGCAGCCGGTGCTCGAGGTCGTCGACCTGAGCATCTGCCTGCCGTCCGGCGCCGACCGCGCGCTGGCCGTCGAAGGCGCCTCGCTCTCGGTGCTGCCGGGCCAGACCCTGTGCGTCGTCGGCGAGTCCGGTTCGGGCAAGTCGATGATCGCCAACTCGGTGATGGGCCTGTTGCCGCAACCGCATGTGCGGCCGGTCGGCGGCAAGGTGCTGTTCGAGGGCATCGACCTGCTCGCGCTGACCGAGCCGCAGATGCGAGAACTGCGCGGCCGCCGCATCGGCATGGTGTTCCAGGAGCCGATGACGGCGCTGAACCCGGTGATGCGCATCGGCGAGCAGATCGGGGAGGTGTTCGACGCGCACATGAGCGTGCCGGCCGACGAGAAGCGCCAACGCATCCTCGCCGCGCTGGCCGACGTCGGCCTGCCCGACCCCGAACTGCTGATCGACGCCTACCCCTTCCGCCTGTCGGGCGGCCAGCGCCAGCGCGTGATGATCGCCTGCGCGCTCATCCTCGAGCCGGTGCTGCTGATCTGCGACGAGCCGACCACCGCGCTCGACGTGACCACGCAGGCGCAGATCCTCAAGCTGGTGCGCGAGCTGCAGCGCCGCCGCGGCACCGCGGTGCTCTTCATCACGCACGACTTCGGCGTGGTGTCGGAGATCGCCGACCAGGTCGTCGTGATGCAGACCGGCAAGGTGGTCGAGGCCGGCCCGGCGCGCGACGTGCTGCAGGCCCCGCAACACCCCTACACGCGCAAGCTGATCGATGCCATTCCCACCGGCACCGCCACGCGGGCGCCGTCGACCAGCGACGCGCCCTTCGTGCTGCAGGTGCAGGACCTGTGCAAGACCTACCGCTCCGGCAACGGCCTGTTCAAGCGGGGCCGATCGGTGCAGGCGGCGAAGGACATCAGCTTCGACCTGCGCCGCGGCGAGACGCTGGGCGTGGTGGGCGAATCGGGCTCGGGCAAGTCGAGCGTGGGCCGCTGCCTGGTCGGGCTCGCGCCCTTCGACAGCGGCCGCGTCATCTTCAACGGGCGCAACCTCGCGCAGGGCGGCAACTTCCGCGCCGCGGCCGCGGGCAAGATCCAGATGGTCTTCCAGGACCCCTACGCCTCGCTCAACCCGCGCCACCGCGTGGGGGCCGCCATCGCGGGCGGCCCGATCGCGCAGGGCGTGAGCAAGGCCGAGGCGATGGCGCGCACGATGGCGCTGCTCAAGCTCGTTGGCCTGGGCGCCGACGCCGCCGAGCGCTATCCGCACGAGTTCTCGGGCGGCCAGCGCCAGCGCATCGGCATCGCCCGAGCCCTGGCGATGCAGCCGTCGCTGCTGGTGGCCGACGAGCCGGTGTCGGCCCTCGACGTGTCGGTGCAGGCGCAGGTGCTCGAACTCTTCGCGCAGGTGCGCGAGGAATTCCAGCTGGCCATGGTCTTCATCACGCACGACCTGCGCGTGGCCGGCCAGATGTGCGACCACATCGCCGTCATGCAGCGCGGCGTGGTGGTCGAATACGGCGAGACGGCCAAGGTGCTGGGCGACCCGCAGCACGCCTACACGCGCAAGCTGATCGACGCCGTGCCGCGGCTCGCATCGCCGGCCGAACCCTCTGCCCTGGTGGCCTGATCCCGAAGACCCCGAAGATGAAGAAGCCCCCCGTCGTCGCGCTGCTGAGCTCGGTGATCCCCATGCAGTACCTGGCCGATGCCTTCGAGGAGGCCCAGCCGGGCATCGACGTGCGCCTGGGCGCCGACCTCGGTGCGCTCGAAGACATCGACATCGCCGTGTGCTGGTTCCCGCCGCACGGCCGGCTCGCGCAGTTGCCGAAGCTGCAGCTGGTGCAGTCGCTGGCCGCCGGGGTCGACCACATCCTGGCCGACCCCGACCTGCCGCGCCACCTGCCCCTGTGCCGCATCGTCGACGACACGATGGCCGCCGGCATGAAGGCCTATGTGAGCTGGGCCGTGGTGCAGCACCACCGCGGCATGAAGGCGTATGTCGCGAGTTCCGATGCCGCGACCTGGGAAGAGCAGCCGGTGGTCTCGCCGCGCCGCCACCGCGTGGGCATCGCCGGCCTCGGCACGCTGGGCCTGGCCTGCGCCGACGCGCTCGCGACCATCGGCTACCAAGTGCGCGGCTGGAGCCGCAGCGCGAAGAGCGACTTGCCCGAAGGCGTGACCGGCTTCCACGGCGCCGACCAGCTCGACGACTTCCTCTCGGGCTGCGACACGCTGGTGTGCCTGCTGCCGCTCACGCCGCAGACGCAGGGCTTTCTCGATGCTGCGCTCTTCGCCAGGCTGCCGCGCGGCGCGCACCTGATCAACGTCGGCCGCGGCGACCACCTGGTCGAGGCCGACCTGCTGCCGGCGCTCGCGAGCGGCCAGTTGTCGGCCGCCACGCTCGACGCCTTCTCGCAGGAGCCGCTGCCGAAGGACCACCCCTTCTGGGGCCACCCGAACATCCTCGTCACGCCGCACATCGCGACGCGCACCGACCGCCTCGTCATCGCCCAGCAGACGCTCGCCAACCTGGCCGCCATCCGCGAAGGCAAACGCCCACCCAACCAGATCGACCTGGAACGCGGCTATTGAGCCGCCACCCACGCCGATCGAATCAGGAGACCCCCATGAACGCACCCACCCACGCCGAGAACGCAGCGCACGACGTCGCCGCCCACCTCCACCCCTTCACCAACCTCGCAACGCACCCGCAGGTCGGCCCGCTCGTCATCACGCGCGGCGACGGCATCTTCGTGGAAGACGACCAGGGCCGCCGCTACCTCGAGGCGATGTCGGGCCTGTGGTGCGCGTCGCTGGGCTTCAGCAACGCCCGCCTGGCCAAGGCCGGCAGCGATGCGCTGCATGGCCTGCCGTACTACCACACCTTCAACGGCCGCTCGAACCCCGCCGCCATCGCGCTGGCCGAGAAGCTGATCGCGCTGGCCCCGGTGCCGATGTCCAAGGTGTTCTTCGCCAACAGCGGCTCGGAGGCCAACGACTCGGCCGTGAAGCTGGTCTGGTACTACCACAACGCCATCGGCAAGCCGGCCAAGAAGAAGATCATCGCGCGCAAGAACGCGTACCACGGCGTCACGGTCGCCGCTGCGAGCCTGAGCGGGCTGATCACCAACCACCGCGACTTCGACCTGCCGATCGACCGCATCCTGCACGTCGACTGCCCGCACCACTTCCGCTTCGCCGAGCCGGGCGAGACCGAGGAAGACTTCGCGACCCGCCTGGCCGACAGGCTCGAGCAGCGCATCCTCGAAGAAGGCCCCGACACCGTGGGCGCCTTCATCGCCGAGCCGGTGATGGGCGCGGGTGGCGTGCTGGTGCCGCCGGCCACCTACTTCGAGAAGGTGCAGAAGGTGCTCGCCAAGTACGACGTGCTGCTGATCGCCGACGAGGTGATCTGCGGCTACGGCCGCACCGGCGAGATGTTCGGCTCGACCACCTTCGGCCTCCAGCCCGACATCCTCACCAGCGCCAAGGCGCTGTCGTCGGGCTACGTGCCGATCTCGGCCGTGATGGTCAACGAGAAGGTGCATGCGGCCATCGCCGCCAACAGCGGCAAGATCGGCACCTTCGGCCACGGCTTCACCTACTCCGGCCACCCGGTCGCCTGCGCCATCGCGCTGGAGACGCTGCAGATCTACGAAGACGAGCACATCCTCGCGCACGTCAAGTCGCTGGTGCCGCAGTTCCAGAAGGCGCTGCACGGCTACCAGGGCCGCAAGTACGTCGGCGAAGTGCGCGGCGTGGGCCTGATCGGCGCGATCGAGCTGTACGCCGACCCGGGCCGGCGCGTGGCCTTCGACCCCGCGCAGAAGGCCGGCTACCGGCTCGCCGAGTTGGCGCTGGCGCAGGGCCTGATCGTGCGCGCCATGGGCGATTCGGTCGCCTTCTGCCCGCCGCTCATCACCACCGCTGCCGAGATGGACGACCTGTTCGCGCGCTTCGGCCGGGCCATGGCCATCTTCGAGGAGACCTTCGCATGAAGGCCTTCTTCACCGACGACCAGCTGCTGCACGACCCGCAGCAGTACATGCGGGTCGGCCGCATCTGCAAGCCCACCGACCTGCCCAGCCGCGCGCATGCGCTGCGCGACGCACTGGCCGGCCGCGGCATCGCGCTGGCATCGCCGCCCGATGTCGGCCGCGCGCCGCTCGAGGCGGTGCACAGCGCCGACTACCTCGACTACCTCGAGACGGCCTATGCGCAGTGGCGCGAACTGAAGGTGTTCGGCCTGGAGCCCGGCATCGAGGTGCTGCCCAACCTCTCGCCGTACTACAACGGGGTGCCCGGCGCCGACCGCGCGCCCTGCCCGTCGCCGTCGCTCATTGCGCGCACCGGCTACTACATCAGCGACCTGTCCTGCCCCCTCGGGCCGCACACCTGGCGCTCGATCCTGCGCTCGGCGCACACGGCGGTGGCCGCGGCCGATGCGGTGCTGGCCGGCGACGACGTGGCCTACGCCCTGTGCCGACCCTCGGGCCACCATGCGCACCGCGACCGCGCGGGCGGCTTCTGCTACATCAACAACAGTGCCATCGCGGCGCAGCGGCTGCGCACGCAGCACGGCCGCGTGGCGGTGTTCGACGTCGACGCCCACCATGGCGACGGCACGCAGAACATCTTCTATGCGCGCGGCGACGTGCTCACCGTGTCCACGCACGCCGACCCGAGCGGCTACTACCCGTTCTACACCGGCTATGCGCACGAACGCGGCGTCGGCGCAGGCGAAGGCTTCAACCTCAACCTGCCGCTGGCGCACGGCAGCGGCAACGACGTGTTCCTCGACGCGGTCGACCGCGGCGTGGCGGCGGTGCGCGACTTCGCGCCGGGCGCGCTGGTGCTGCCGCTGGGCTTCGACACCTACAAGGACGACCCCATCAGCGTGCTGAAGCTCGACCTCGACGCCTACCGCGCCCTCGGCGAGCGCGTCGGCGCCCTGCAGCTGCCGACGGTGGTCGTGCAGGAAGGCGGCTACATGGTCGAGGCCATCGGCCCGGCGCTCGACCAGTTCGTGCAGGGCTTCCTGTCCACCCGATGAGTCCAGCCGAATGAGCGCCGCGCCGGGCCGCCCCAAGCAAGCTCGCACCGCAGTGCGAAGCACGGAGGTCTTCCGATGAGCGCCGCCATCGCCTCGCTGCGTCCGCCGGGCTCCCGCAGCGCCGGCGTCGCGATCTTCTTCTGCGCACTGGTGGCCTTCGCGTCGTACGACGCCTTCTGCAAGTACATGCTGCAGTTCTATTCGGCGCCCTTCGTCAACGTGATGCGCTACTTCGCCGTCATCGGCATCGCCTTCGCGATGCTGCTGCACCACGGCGACCTGCGCATCTGGCGTGCGCCGCAAAAGCCGCTGCTGCTGCTGCGCGGCGTGATGCTCGCCACCGTGGCCACCTGCTTCATGACGGCACTGCTGTGGATGCCGCTGGCCGAGGCCACCGCCATCTACTTCACCGCGCCGCTGCTGATGGTGGCGCTGTCGCCCTGGCTGCTGGGCGAAACGGTGCGGCGCAGCCGCTGGATCGCGGTGCTCGTCGGCTTCGGCGGCATGCTGCTCATCGTGCGGCCGGGCGGCAACCTGCCGCTGCTGGGCACGGTGCTGATGGCGGTGTCGGCCGTCTGCTACGCGGTCTTCCAGCTGCTCACGCGGCGCCTCGCCGGCCAGGTGGCGAGCCCCGTGCAGTACGCGTACACGGCGATCGTCTGCCTGGTGGTCACGGCGATCCCCGCGCCCTTCTTCTGGCCGACGCAGCATGTGCCCGTCGGCGACGCGCTGCTGCTGCTGGCCGGCGGCGCCTGCAGCGGCGCGGCGCAATGGCTGCTGCTGGCCGCTTTCTCGCGCGTGGAAGCCTCGACGCTGGCACCGCTCAACTACTTCCAGCTCTTGCTGGCGGTGCTGATCAGTTCCTTCTTCTTCCACCGGCCGCCCGACGCGATCGCCATCGCCGGCATCGCGCTGATCATGTGCGCCGGCATGTACATCGCGCGCGCGCGCTCGGCGCCGCCGAGGGTCGCCCCCAAATAAGAACGGAGCCGACGGCTCCAACGAGACAGGACATCCATGGCTCTCTCCGTCCCCCCCGACATTCCGATGTTCGAATCCGTCGAGTCGACCGACCTGGTCGGCCTGGTGGAGGCGCAGCTCACCCGCGCCATCGTCGAAGGCCGCCTGCCGCCGGGCAGCCGCATCGTCGAGGCCGACATCGCCCGGCGCATGGGCATCAGCCGCGCGCCGGTGCGCGAGGCCGCACGCCGGCTGGAGCGCCAGGGTGTGCTGGTCGCACGCCCGCGCCATGGCTTCGCGGTGCGGACCATCAGCGTGCAGGAGATCGACGACCTGTACGAAGTGCGCATCAGCATCGAGCTGACCTCCATCGAGCTGGCCTGCCGCAAGGCCGACGACGCCGGGCTGGCGCGGGTGCAGGCGCTGCTCGAGAAGATGGTCCGCCCCGACCCCGACTTGCCGCAGGACGAGCGCATCGCCAGCGACCTCGCGCTGCACACGCTCATCTGCGAACTGGCGGGCAACGCGCGGCTGCTGCGCATCTTCATGGACACGCAGATGGAGCTGCGCATGATCATCGCGCTCATCAATGCCGTGGACGATTCCGCCGCGGTCGCCGCGACGCACCGCGTGATCGTCGATGCGCTGATGCGCCGCGACGCCGAGGCCGCGAAGAAGGCCATGCGCATCCACCTCGAATACGCCTGGGAGCATGTGCGCGCGCTGTTCGTCGAACAGCACGGCGATGCGCCGTCCCTGCCGCGCCGGCCGCTGCCGCGCATCGCCCTTGGAGAACTCGCATGAAAGTCGTCTACACCGACACCCACAAGGACCACGACCCGCAGCTTTTCATGGTGCGCGGCAAGCTCAAGCGCAGCAACGAGCAGCCCGAGCGCGCCTTCCGCCTGCTCAAGGCGGTGCAGGCCGAGGGCCACGAGGTCATCACCGCCGAGGACTTCGGTGCCGCGCCGCGTGCGGCCGTCCACACGCCGGAGTACCTGCGCTTCCTCCAGACTGCCTACGAACGCTGGCAGCTGCTCGACGACCCGTCGGACGAGGTCATGCCCAACATCCATCCGTTCCCGGGGCAGCCCTGCACCTACCCCGAGAGCGTGGTCGGCCAGGCCGGCTTCCACATGGGCGACGCAGCGTGCTCGATCGGCGCGCACACCTGGGCCGCGGCCACCGCGTCGGCTCACATGGCGACGCACGCCGCGCAGTTGGTGCTCGACGGCGAGCGGGCGGCCTACGCGCTGTGCCGCCCGCCCGGCCACCATGCCTACGTCGATCGGGCCAACGGCTTCTGCTACCTCAACAACGTGGCCATCGCCGCGCAGCACCTGCGGCAGGCGCATGCGCGCGTGGCGATCCTCGACATCGACGTGCACCACGGCAACGGCACGCAGGGCATCTTCTACCGCCGCAGCGACGTGCTGACCATTTCGCTGCACGGCGACCCGCGCAACTTCACGCCCTTCTTCATCGGCCACGCGCACGAGCGCGGCGAGGGCGAAGGCCTGGGCTACAACATCAACAAGCCGCTGGCGCTGGGCACCGACATCGACGGCTACCTGCCCGCGCTGCGCGACGCCTGCGACAGCATCCGCGCCTTCGCGCCGGGCGCGGTGGTGGTGGCGCTCGGCCTCGACGCGCACGAGAAGGACCCCTACAAGGGCATGAAGATCACCACGCCCGGCTTCGCGGTGCTGCTGGCCGAGATCGCGCGCCTGGGCCTGCCGACCGTGCTGGTGCAGGAGGGCGGCTACCTGTCGGACGACCTCGGCCCGAACATCGCGAGCGCGCTGCGCGGCTTCGCGAGCGTGGCATGACCGACGTGGCGGAATTCGACGACGCGCAGGTGCTGAGCGAAGGCTCGCCCGAACTCGACGGGGCCTGGGTGCGCGATCTGGCGCGAGCGCGCTGGGGCATCGCCGGCGAGATGAAGCCGCTGACCGGCGAGCGCGACCGCAACTACCGGCTCGAACGCGCATCGGACGGCGCGCGCTTCATGCTGAAGATCTCGCACCCGGCCGAGACGGCGCTGGTGGCGGACTTCCAGACGCAGGCCCTGCTGCATCTGGCGAAGGCCGACCCGACGCTGCCGGTGCAGCGCATCGTGCCGACGCTCGATGGTGCGCCGTCGATCGTGGTGGAACCGGGCGATGGCCTGCCTCGCGTGGCGCGCGTCTTCACCTACCTGCCCGGCCTGCCGCTGCCCGAGGCGCCGCGCACGCCGCTGCAGCAGCAGAATCTGGCGCGCATGTTGGCGCGGCTGGATGTGGCGCTGGCCGGCTTCGACGATATCCCGCTGGCCGCATCGGTGTCGCCGCCGCTCACCACCGTGCAGCAGGACACCAAACAGGCC
>LNAP01003797.1_pt1 | contig 14262 bp, 15 predicted proteins | sample 602601 | NCBI WGS metagenome assembly LNAP01 (sample SAMN02440304, study PRJNA202911) | soil metagenome | biome: Subtropical and temperate rainforests or woodlands; isolation source: soil samples (1 kg each in a 20% v/v slurry with milli Q water) were... ...
GCGCGGTGTCGTCGCGGGCGCCGCGCGCCAGCACGTCATCGCCCTTGCCGGCGGCCTGCGCCAGCGTCGCGAACGCGCACAGCATCAACATCAAGCAGATGCGCCGGCTCACGGCTTCCACCGGTAGCCGACGCCGTGCACGGTCTCGATCGCGTCGAACTCCGGCGCCACCGCGATGAACTTCTTGCGGATGCGCTTGATGTGCGAGGTGATGGTGGCGTCGTCCACCACCAGCTCGGCCTCGCGCATCAGCTGGTCGCGGTTCTTCACGTGGCCGGGGAAGCGGATCAGCGTATGCACCATCCAGAACTCGGTGACGGTGAGCGGGATCTCCTCGCCGTTCCAGCTGATGCGCATGCGCTCGGATTCCAGCTTCAGCGGCCCGTGCTCGATCACCGTCTCGCTGGACGCCGGCACCTTCAGCGACTCGATGCGGCGGAACAGCGCGGCGATGCGCGCGGCCAGCTGGTGCAGGCTGGTGTCCTTGCTGAGATAGTCGTCGGCGCCCAGCCTCAGCCCCGAAATCACGTCGAAATCCGAATCGCGCGCGGTGAGGAAGATCAGCGGCAGCGTGGCCGATTTCGCACGCAGCTCGCGGCACAGGTCGAAGCCGCCCTCCGGTTCGTCGCCGAGGCCGATATCGATGATGACCAGCTCGGGCAGGCGCATGGCGAACGCGCTGGACGCTTCCCGGCGCGAACCGTAGCCGCGCGCGTCGTAGCCGAAGCGGTTCAGCGCCTCCACGTAGTTGGCACGGATCAACGGTTCGTCTTCGACGATGGCAATGCTGCGGCCCATGGCGCGCTCCCTGTAGTGGTGCGCGCAGCGTGCTATGCGGGCCGCGCGTACGCAAGCCATGCAGCCCGCTTGCCCGCGTTTCGCCACATGCCGGCAGCTGGCCGGCCCGATTCCGCCGGCGCCAGCGCCCGCGCCGGCGGTTTGATGTACCCACGCACCCTGCATGGAGTTGAACGATGTCGAGAACCGAATCCACCGAGCGCGATCCCAATGCCGAACTGCACGGCTTCGAGCCGCTGCGCGTGACGCTGGCACTGGGCGCCCTGCTGCTCGGCCTGCTGCTGGGCCTTTGAGGTGAACGCCATGCGCAAATTCCGTTTCATCGACCCATTCGCCGTGGAAGGCATCGGTGCGCCCGGCACGAAAGGAATCGTGCCGGGCGCGGGGCAGGAGGAGACCGATCCTGACTGGCAACCCGTGTAGCCGTTCCACGACCCGCATCCCGTCCCACATGGTGGTTGTTTTCCCCTCTTCGCGAGGGGATTTTTTCGACCACGAACCGGATAGGTTGCGGCTTCCGCCCGTTCATAATTCTGCCGGGAACCAAACCGGATCACCCCGGTCAGTATCAGTGATTGGTACCGTTCCTCTTGCCGTGGAACGTGCCGGCACGGCAGCCGATCTCCCCTGTGAAACGGCCGTGCCGGCACACCAATCAATGGTGTTTCCTCTCACGTCTCCGACGACGTTTGTCCCGACGCAGCCGTTCACTGCGTCGGGATTTTTATGCGCGGATGTTTTGTGGCGAACGCCGCCGATGGCTGGCGCTCAGCCGATCGCCTTGCGCATGGCGGCGGGAATGCTCAACCGATCGCCTTGCGCATGGCGGCGGGAACATTCAACCAATCGCCTTGCGCATGGCGGCGATTTCGGCGCGGTAGTCCGGCGCGTGGAAGATCGCCGAGCCGGCCACGAAGGTATCGGCGCCGGCTGCAGCAATCGCGCCGATGTTCTGCGCGGTGACGCCGCCGTCGACTTCCAGGCGGATCGCGCGGCCGCTCGCGTCGATGCGCGCTCGCGCCTGACGCAGCTTCTCCAGCGCACCGGGGATGAACTTCTGTCCGCCGAAGCCCGGATTCACCGACATGATCAGGATCAGGTCGAGCTTGTCCATCACGTAGTCGAGGTAGTCCAGCGGCGTGGCCGGGTTGAACACCAGCCCGGCCTGGCAGCCCGACTCCTTGATCAGACCCAGCGTGCGATCGACGTGCTCGCTCGCTTCCGGATGGAAGCTGATCAGACTGGCGCCGGCCCTGGCGAAGTCCGGCACGATGCGGTCGACCGGCTTGACCATCAGGTGCACGTCGACCGGCGCGGTGATGCCGTACTTGCGCAGCGACTGCAGCACCATCGGCCCGATCGTGAGGTTCGGCACGTAATGGTTGTCCATCACGTCGAAGTGCACCCAGTCGGCACCGGCGGCCAATGCGGCGGCGGTGTCCTCGCCGAGCCGCGCGAAGTCGGCGGCGAGGATGGAGGGGGCGATGATCGGGGATTGCTTGGGCATGGCGGCTACCAGGTATGTCAGAAATCGGGATTGTAGGAGCCCGCTCGCGGGCGATGCTCCTGCCTTGATGTCCCTTGTTGCACCAGAGCAGGAGCATCGCCCGCGAGCGGGCTCCTACTTGAACCCGCGCATTTCCTTGACCCGGTCGTACGCGGCGTTGATCTCGCTGGCGCGCGACTCCGCGCGCTTGCGCATGTCCTCGGGCAGGTCGCCGAGGCGGTCGGGGTGGTGTTCGGAGATCAGCTTGCGGTAGGCGCGCTTCACCGCCCGGTCGTCGGCGTTGCGGTCGATGCCGAGCACCGCGTACGGATCCGGCCCCTGCGGCGTGCGCTGCGGCGGCGCGTAGCCACCGCCGGTGCCGTAAGCCCGGCCCTGACTGTAACCGCGCGATCCGCCGGCACCGGCGTTCCACGCGTAGCCCTTCATCGCCATCAGCGCCATCAGCTCCATGTCGCTGATCCGCAGCGCGAACGCCAGCTGGCGCAGGATCGCCATCTTCTCCGGCGGCGGGTTGCCCTCGGCCAGCACGGTCTCGATCACCACGTCGAGTACCGGAAACGCGTGGTCGCGGCGCAGGCCGACCCAGTTGCGCAGCGCGGTGATGGTCTGGCTGACGTCGAACTCCGGCTGCTTGCCGACGTTGAAGCTGACCACCGCCTGCTTGCGCAGCTCGGCGTCCAGGTTCATCCGGGTCATCAGGCGTTCGGCGACCGCGATCTCCTGTTCCGACACGCGGCCGTCGGACTTCGACACCGCGCCGAGCAGGGTGAACAGCGGGCCGACGAAACCGCCGGCTTCCGGCGTGGCGTTCTTGCGCCGGCTGTAGCGCAGGTTGTCGAAGATGAAACCGATCACCGCGCCGGTGATCGCGCCGGGCAAGTGGCCGATGAGCAGACCGAAGAACGCGAACCACAACGTATAGGTGTAACTCATGGCTGCCCTTGCGGCTGCGGCGGCTGTGCGCTGTACCAGCGCGCCAGCGCGTCGAGTTCGGCGTCGCTGACCGGACCGATCGCGGCACGCATGATCGGCACGTTGCGGCGACCGTCGCGGTATTGCTTCAGCGCGTCGCGCAGGTAGTCCAGCCGCTGCCCGGCCAGGTGCGGCACGCCCGGCATGCCGGCATGACCGCTGACGCCGTGGCATGCCGCGCACAAACCCAGCCGCGTGGGCGGCGCCGGCGTCTGCGCGCAGATCGGGAGGGCGGCGAGCAGGCAGAGCGCCGCGATCAAGAGCCTACTCATGATCTGCCAATGGTTCGCGTTGAGTTGCTGCGGCTGCCAGGTGGCAGCGCGTGACGCAGCGTCTGACTGGCCGTCAGGTCAAGTCGCGCGCCGCCGCCTGGCAGCCGCAGCGGCTCAACCCTCCGGGCCGCGGCGCGGGCCATTGGCAGATCATGAGCAGGCTCTGAGATACGCATCGGCAACACATGGGGCCAAGGATCGCCCATTCTAGCAGCGCGCCCGGATTCTCCGAGGCCGCGTTTCCGGCACCCCGGCCGCAGCGGCTAGAATGGGCGCCTCCCCGCCACGTGGAACCCGCTGCCGTGCCCACCACCCTGCCGCAATCGAACCTGCCCGGCCTTGAGCTGATCCATCGCGGCAAGGTGCGCGATGTCTACGCGTTGTCCGACGATCGGCTGCTGATAGTCGCCACCGACCGGCTGTCGGCGTTCGACGTGGTGATGCCGAACCCGATCCCCGGCAAGGGCGAGATGCTCACCCAGATCTCCAACTTCTGGTTCGGCAAGACCGCGCACCTGGTACCGAACCACCTGCTCGACGTGCCGCTGGCCGAGGTGCTGCCGCCCGGCACCGACCTCAAGCTGTATGAGAAACGCGCGGTGGTGGCACGGCGGCTGAAGCCGGTGCCGGTGGAGGCGATCGCCCGCGGCTACCTGATCGGCTCCGGCTGGAAGGATTACCAGGCGACCGGCTCGCTGTGCGGCATCGCGCTGCCCGCCGGCCTCAAGCAGGCGCAACAACTGCCCGCGCCGATCTTCACGCCGTCGACCAAGGCCGCGGTGGGCGATCACGACCAGAACGTCAGCTTCGACGCGGTGGTGGCCGCGGTCGGCGCCGACCTGGCCAACCAGGTGCGCGACGCCACGCTGGCGATCTACCGGTGGGCAGCCGCCTATGCGGCCGAACGCGGCATCATCATCGCCGACACCAAGTTCGAATTCGGCACCGACGCGAACGGCAAGCTGTACGTGATGGACGAGATGCTGACGCCGGATTCCTCGCGCTTCTGGCCGGCCGACGAATACCGCGTCGGGATCAGCCCGCCCAGCTACGACAAGCAGTTCGTGCGCGACTGGCTGGAAACGCAGGACTGGAACAAGACCGCGCCCGGCCCGGTGATTCCGGACGAGGTGATCGCCCGCACCGCCGCCAAGTACGCCGAGGCCCTGCAGCGACTGGCCGGCATCCGGCTCGACTGAAGCTTTCACGGGGGAAATGCCATGCGCACCATGCAGGACTGGCTCGACAGCTACAGCGGCGACCATCAGAACCAAACCAACCGGATATTCCACTGGTTCTGCGTGCCGCCGATCGTGTGGTCGGTGATCGCGCTGCTGTGGGCGATTCCGGTGCCGGCCGCATTCGCCCGTCCCGGCGCGTGGGCGGTGCTGGTGATGGTGCTGGCGTTCTACTGGTACTGGAAGCGCTCGCACCGGCTGGCGGTCGCGCTGCTGATCGCGTTCGGCCTGCTCGGCCTGCTCACCAACTTCCTGTACGGGCAGCTCGGCGCCGCCCGGCTGTGCTACCTGGCGATCGGCGTGTTCGTGGTCGCCTGGATCGGCCAGTTCATCGGGCACAAGTTCGAAGGGCGCAAGCCGAGCTTCCTCACCGATCTTTCCTACCTGCTGATCGGGCCGGCCTGGCTGATGGCCAAGCTGCTGCGCAAACTGGGATTCAAGCAAGTCACATGACCACCCTGCTTACCGTGATCAGCAGCCTGCTCTGGTGGGTGCTGTACAGCAGCATGGCCGCGCTGGTATTCGCCCTGATCGGCTGGTCCGTATTGCGCTGGGCCGAGCGCTGCGCGGTGGTGTTCAACCGCATCTATCTGGCCTGCCTGCTGTGGACCATGCTCGGCATGTTGCTGGTGGTCGGCGTGGCCGCCTACGAAGGCCACCTGCATCCGCCCTACGGCGCACTGCTGAGCTCCGGCCTGCTGCGCTGGATGCTGGTGCTGGACATGCTGATCGGCAGCGCCTTGCTGTGGCGGCTGGTGCCGCGCATCGATGCCCGCCGCATCCGCCCCAGCAGCGCCTGCATGGCGGTGGCGGTGATCATGGCGATCAGCTTCGGCGTCGCCACCAGCCTGGCGTGAGCGCTCGGCGCCGTCACGGCGGGGACGCATGACCTCCGCCCCCGCCGCGTTTCCTCAGTGCATGCCGAAGATCGCTGCGCCGAACACCAGCGCCAGCAGCCCGCCGATGACCAGCGCCAGCACGAAGCCGATCACCATGTACACCAGCTGCACCACGCACGCCTTGCCGTAGCCGATCCGGCTGCCGTTCTGCGCCAGCAGCAGATAGTTCACCACCGCGGCACCGACCAGGAACTGCACGATCACCGCCAGCAACCCGCCGCCGTGCCCCTGCATGACCATGCCCAGCACCACCGACGCCACCACCGCGGCCACCGCACTCAACAGCACGGCGCCCAGCGAACGCAGGTAGGACGGCATGTAGCCGACCACCAGCCGGAACGCCACGCCCAGCACCAGCGCGGCGATCAGGATGCCCACGACGAACATCATCAGCATGGCGAACAGCCCCATGCCGGCCAACGCGGCAAACGAAGAAGTACCCATAAAGCCCCCTGTCAGTGGAAGGAAAACCGCCCGGCGGCATCCCCATGCCGTCCGCTCTCCCCGGCGGAGGCGCCAGCCTAGCCGATGGCCGCGCCGGCGTCTCCCGCGGCGAGATTCAGCCGCGCTATATCATCGGGCCGCCATGCGAGACACGTGATGAGCCTGCGCAGCCTGTTCGTCGACTTCAACAGTTACTTCGCCTCGGTCGAACAGCACGAGGACCCGAGCCTGCGCGGCCGCCCGGTGGGCGTGTCGCCGGTGGCCGCCGAAACCACCAGCTTGATCGCCGCCAGCTACGAGGCCAAGGCGTTCGGCGTCGGCACCGGCACCATGGTGCGCGAGGCGCGGCGCCTGTGCCCCGGCATCCAGATCCGCGTGGCGCGGCCGGAGCGTTACGTGGTCTGGCATCACCGGCTGATGGAAGCGATCGACCACGCGATTCCGGTGGGCCGCGTCGGCTCGATCGACGAGGTGGCCTGCGAACTGGTCGGCCGCCAGCGCCGGCGCGAGGTCGCCGAGCAGATCGCGCAACAAGTGAAAGACGAAGTCGCGCTCGCCGCGCCCGGCGGCGCGATCCGCTGCTCGATCGGCATCGCGCCGAACGACTTCCTGGCCAAGACCGCCTCGGACATGAAGAAGCCCGATGGCCTCACCGTGATCGAACTGGCCGACCTGCCGCACGCACTGCACAGGTTGGAACTGCGCGACCTGTGCGGCATCGGCCAGTCCATGGAAGCGCGCCTGCACGAAGCCGGCATCACCACCGTGGCCCAACTCACCGCCGCCGACAAGCACCGCCTGCGACACGCCTGGGGCGGCATCGAGGGCGAGCGCATGTGGGGCCTGCTGCGCGGCGTCTGGCTGCCGACCGCACCCACCGAACGCGGCTCGATCGGCCACTCGCACGTGCTGGGCCCGGAACTGCGCACGCCCGTCGGCGCCCGCGCGGTGCTGAAAAAACTGCTGGTGAAGGCGGCCATGCGCATGCGCCGCGAGGAAATGCTAAGCGGCGCCATGGCCGTGCGCATCCGATTCATCGGCCACGACCAACGCTGGGAACACGACCTTGCCTTCGACCCCACCGACGACAGCCGCGAACTGCTGCGTTTGTTGAACGGCGTGCTCGACAGCGGCAACCGCCACCGCCCGCTACCCGGCCCGATCAACGCTACGCCGCTGTCGGTCAGCGTGACCCTGATGCGCCTGGTACCGCGCACGCAAAGCAGCGGCTCGCTGTTCGCACCCACACTCGACACCGGCCGCGTCGACGCCGGCCGTATTGATGCATTGGTCGACCGCATCAACGCAAAATTCGGCTACAACAAGCTCTACTTCGGCAGCATGCAGCTGGCGCTCGAACACGACGCCGCGCCGATGCGCATCCCGTTCAACCGCATTCCCGATACGAAGAGCGAGAACGAGGCCGCGCATGAGAGCGAGGCCAGCCACGATCCCCTGTGGCTGCAGACGATGAACCGCTTCAAGGCGATCGCCGAGGGCGAGCATCGGCGGCGGGAGCGTGGTGACCGGAAAGGCTGATTCGCGACACTCTTTGTGAAATATCCAGATTTGTCCGCTTGACGGAGTCATCAAGAAACATCGACCATCCCGATGCGTAATCCCCGACGCGGGGTCTGGCAAGCGCTAGCCACAAGGACAACATGCGATACGTTGGGCGTATTACCGACTGGAATGACGATAAGGGCTTTGGCTTCGTGACACCCAATGGCGGTGGCGATCGAGCCTTTGTCCACATCAAGGCGTTTGAGCGCCCATCACCGCGTCCAGTCTCGGGTCAACTCATCTCCTACGAGCCGCGAAAGGATGAGCGAGGCCGCTTCAATGCCGCAGCCATTCGACTCGTCACCCCGCAACAAGAAAAGCGCACCAGCCGGCGCAACGGCTGGCCGAGAAAGGCCATCGCCACATTATTTCTCGTGGCATTGGTGATCGGCTGGTTTCTCTCCAGGATCCCGACAATCATCCTGCTTATCTATGGCGCAATGAGTGTCCTCACCTTTGCCATGTATGGCATCGACAAGTCTGCTGCTGTAAACAACCGCTGGCGCACTCAGGAAAGCACGCTGCACTTTGCCGGGCTTTTGGGTGGATGGCCCGGCGCCTTGTTCGCACAAGATGTCTTTCACCACAAATCCAGAAAGGCTGAATTCCAGTTCGTCTTCTGGGTTACCACCACACTGAACTGCGTGGCGCTCGCGTGGTTGCTTGCAGATGGCAAGGCCACCGCCATCAATCACGCCATGTTTGAAACCATGATGGGTGGCTGACATTTCATTCACGCGAGCACACATTGTTCACTGACTTCTGACGCGCAGGTTCGCATCACGCACAGCCTCGACAATACCGCCAAACGGAATGTCCGTTATTCCCACCAAACCGATATGGCTATTCTCGCCATCGAGTAATCGGCCGGTCACGGGCTGGTCGGTGTACTGGAACCAGTGCGCACCGACGATATCCGGGTCGCTTGCCGCCGCAGCGATGAATTTTGCGTACGCTTCGCCACGCTTCTGCTCGTTCCACACCGACACCACACCCTTGCCGAACGGGCCGCGGTCGTCCGATCCGAAGTGGAATTCGCCGATCAGTACGGGCTTGTCGAGTCGGTGCATCGCCGCGGCGTCGAAGCCGTGTTGTGGCAGGTCGGCGTAGACGTTGAAGCTGACCACGTCGCAGTACTCGGCGCAGGCGGCGACGGCTTCGGGGGTGTTCACCGCGAAGCGGCCGCCGAGGAACAGGTGGTGTGGGTCGTGGCGGCGGATGGCTTCGGCCACGGTGCGGAAATAGGTGTCGGCGTAGCGCCGCAGCCAGGCGCTGTAGTCGCGGGCGAGCGCCGGATGCGCTTCGTTCGGCGCGGGTGCGGCGAAGCCGGTGGCGTCGAGCGCATCCCATGAGGTGAGCGCGATGCCCCACGCCGCGGCCAGCGTTTCCGGCGCCGCGTACTGCTGGCGCAGCATCGCGATGAAGGTCTGCTTGGCCGGACTCTTCGCGTCGCCGGCCAGCGTGCCGAGCGCCAGGCCCCAGCGGCCTTGCGGGCCGGTGCCGGCCCAGGCCAATTCGTTGTCGGCGAAGTAGCCGAGCAGCCAGGGATCGTCGCGCACGCCGGCGCTCGCCTTGATCACTGCCTGCTCGGCGGCCTGCACGAAACGCGGGTCGAACGGATCGGGCATGCGGCCCCAGTAGTCGTAGCCGCTGGCGACGTTGGCGTAGTCGCCGGCGATGTTGATTGAGCGCGTGTATGGCAGGCGATATGCCTGACCCAGCGCATCGTCGCTCCAGTTGCCGACGGTGTTGAAGCCCCACGCCTTCAACCGCTCCAGCGTGCGCATGCGCCACGCGGCCAGCCAGTGTTTGCCATCGACGCGACACAGGTTTGCCGCATAGAAGTCGAACCAGCGGCCGTGGTTGTAGCCGATGCCCTGGCTGGCGCCCTGGTCTCCGTTGCGATTGTCGCTACTGCCATAAAACGCGGCCCACTCGCCGCTGTCCGGCGGCAGGTCCTTGAACATGAACTCGCGGCCTTCGACGTAGCTGCGACCGCCGTCGGCCGTCACGGCGTTGACGCCGAGCGAGAAGAACGCGTGGCCTTCGGGTGTCACCAGCCGCCAACGGCCGCCCTGCTTCTGCGTGTGGAACCAGCCGGTTTTGGCAAGACTTTGGACGTCCAGACGTCCGCCGTATTTATCCTGCCCGCCCCATTCTTCCTTCGCCTGCTTGAGCGCGGCTTGTTCGTGCGTATGCGCGGCGCGCAAGCCCACATCGGAATCGATTTTCTCCGGCCAGCGGGCGCGACTGGCTTGGCCATAGCGATCGACGATGCCGCTGTAGGCAGCTTGCTGCAGGTCCTGGCCGGATACCGCCTCGACGCGTCCCAGCAGCAGGGTTTGCTCGGCTTGCGGCGCCGGGATGCCGAACCGCAGCGCGCGCACTGCACGCGGATCGAGCGTGCCTTCCACCGTGGTGGCGAGCAATATGGCCCAGCCGTGGTCGTCGAACGGCATCGGCGGTGCGGCCTGCATGCCCATGGCGCGCGGGCTCGCTGCGCGCAGGGGAATCACCAGCGTCTGCGCCGGCCCGGCCGGGAGGCCGACCTGCGCGCGCAGGTGCTGGTCCGGACCCGCACCGTCGATGTCGACGGTCAGCGTGACCGCCCACGGCATCGCGTTCTGCACCTGCACGTGCAGCTCGTCGCCAGCGGACCAGGCGTGCGCCGGTGTCACTGTCAGCGTCGGCGCAGCGACCGCTTCGAAGGTGTAGCGCTGCAAAGTGAAACCGTCGACCGCCTGCGGCGCGCCATCGCGGCGCACATGATCGAGCGCGACAGGCGTCGTCGATGCCGGTGCAGCCAGGTCGATCGACGCCACCGACGCATCCGCATGGCAGCCACCCAGCACCAGCAGGCTCAGGCAACCGGCGAAGACGATCCGTTTCATGATCCGCGGCCTTCGTTGAAAGGCCGAGTATGGCGCGCGAAGGTGAAGCGCAGCCATCGCGATGCATGCGCGCGAGCGTCCGCGGATTTTGTGCAGAAGCGCAGGCTGGGGTGAGCGCAGCGAACTCCAACCTACGCGGTCTCGAGTCACTGGATTCCTGCTTGCGCAGGAATGACGACGGTTATTCTTTGGCTACAACCCGCCGTCGCCGCCGCAAGGCGCCGCGTGATTTACCGCTGCGCCAGCAACGCGGCTGCCCGCTCGCCCGCGCCCATGGCAAGCGTCCAGCCCAGCATGCCGTGGCCGACGTTGAACACGATGCCGTCCTGCACCCGGCGCACGATCGGCATCGATGACGGCGTCATCGGACGCAAGCCGGCCCAGCGGCTTTCGATGGCGTCATAGTTCGCGGCGGCGGGCAGCGATGCGCGCGCCAGGGCCACCAGCAGATCGCTGCGCTCGGGATCCACCGCGGTATCGCGCACGCCCAGTTCGGCCAGGCCAGCCACCCGCAGCTGGTCGCCGAGGCGGCAGAACACCAGCTTGCGCGTAGTGTCGGTGATGCTGGTGACCGGCGTGTGCGGACCGCAGCGGGTGGTGAAGGAATACCCCTTCATTGGCATCAGCGGCATGCGGATACCCAGCTTGTGCGCCAGCCGCGTCGACTCCACCCCCGCGCACACCACCAGCTGCCGCGATCGTAACCGGCGGCCGTCGCGCGTGGCGAGCGTGACCGCATCCGGCTCGCGCACCAGATCATCGATATCGGTTTCGAAACACGCCTGCACGCCGTAGTGCTCGCGCAGCACGTGCAGCAGTTCGACGCAGAAGCGATGCGGATCGCCCACTTCCTCCTGCGGCGAATGCAGCACGCCGACCAGGCCCGCCACGCCTTCCAGCGCCGGCTCGACCGCCACCGCCTCGCGCGGCGACAGCACCTGCTGCACCACGCCGTGCCGCTGCTTGATGGCGGCGATCGCCTCTGCCCGGCGCAGCGCGCCGGCGTCGTGGTACAGGTGCATCTTGCCCGGCGCCGAATGGCTGAACCCGATCCGATGCCGCTGCAGCAGCGCATCCATCGCCGACTTCGATTCCATCGCCAGCTCGAGTACGGCCAGCGTGTTCTCGCGAAACCGCGATGCCGTCGTGTTGCGCAGAAACGCCAGCCCCCACTTCAGCGAATCCGGATCGAACAGCCAGTGCATGCGGAACACCGGGTCGAGACCCAGCAAAAGTTGCGGCAGATGTTTCCACAGTGCCGGACTGCCCAGCGCGTCGGTATAGACATAGCTCAGCTGGGCACCGTTGGCGAACGAGGTGCCCAGCGCAGGGCCGGCCGCGCGATCGACCAGGCGCACCGAAAGACCGCGGCGCGCCGCCGCGTAAGCGGTAGCCATGCCGACCACGCCCGCGCCCAGCACGGTGACGTCCACCGTGCGCTCGTCGGGCACGAACGCTGCTGGCTCTGGATCGGTCGTCGTCGTCACGGAAAGCCCCGCAGATTCGGGTGGCGTCTGCACGGTCATCGTTGTGGCGAACGCACGCTGTCTTCGCGCCCCGGGGCGTTGCACCGCTCGTGCATACCGTACGTCACGAACAGCATCGGCGCCGGCCGGCAAAGCGCACGGTGTGGGGGGCGAAAGTGGGCGTTGTCGGGCATGCGCCTAGCCTAACGGGCAAGCCCTCCGTTGCCACATCGCTTTATGTCGGCCTGGATTAACCTGCGGTTATGACCCGACTGTTCATCGCCAGAAATTCAGGAACCCGGTGATGATCAGCGCATTGGTGAAATCGATGAAGAAGGCGCCGACCAGCGGTGCCACCAGAAACGCCCGCGGCGCCACGCCGTAGCGCTCCACCAGCGTGCGCATCACCGCCATCGCATTGGCGGTGGTGCCCAGCATGAAGCCGATGAATCCGCCGCCCATCACCGCCGCATCGTAGTCGCGGCCCATCAGGCGAAATACCGGGATGCAGAACAGCACCACCAGCACGATCTGCAGCGCGAGATTGACCATCAGCGGCAGCGCCAGCCCCGAGAGTTCCCACAGACGCAGGTTCATCAGCGCCACCGCAAGGAACATCGCCAGGCTGACGTTGCCGATCACGTCGGTGCTGCGCACGGACAAACCGATCCAGCCGGTGTAATCGTCGATATTGCGGATCAGCGCGCCCACCAGCATCGCGCCGATGTACGCCGGCAAGGTCAGTCCCAGCGCCGCGAAACCCTGCCCGACCCAGGAGCCGGCCCACATCGCGATCAGGATGATCACGATGCTCTTGAGCGCGGCGAACTCACGTCCGGCATCGTCTTGCGGTTCATCGGCCTGCAACGTGGCGGCCCCGCCACCACCGGGCACGCCCGCAACACCGTTTTCGGGGCGAAGTTTGAAGCGCCGGATCAGCAGGGTGATCACCGGGCCACCGATCACGCCGCCGCAGATGATGCCGGCCATCGCCGAACTGATCGCGATCGACTCGGCGCCAGCCACACCGGCCTGCTCGAACAACGGCGCAAACGCCAGCCCGGTCGCCGGGCCGCCGGTCAGCGTGGTGGAACCGGCCAGCACGCCGAACAGCGGATGCAGGCCGAACGCGGTCGCGACGCTGATGCCCAGCAGGTTCTGCAGTACCGCGAATACGCTGGCCAGCACCAGAAACACCATCACCTGACGACCGCTGACGCGCAACAACGCCAGGCTGGCATTGACGCCCACGGTGGTGAAGAACGCCACCATCAGCGGTTGCTGCAAACTGGTGTCGAACGCGACCAGGGTGGTATCGAAGTGATACGCCACCAGCGCGATCAAGGCCATCACCAGGCCACCGACCACCGGCTCGGGAATGTTGTAGCGGCCCAGCACGGGGATCAGCCGGCACAAAGCGTAACCAGCGAACAGCACCACGCCGCCGAAGGCCAGGGTCTCCACGGCATCCAGTTGGATCATGTGACGATTTCCTTCAGCGGGTGATTGCCCTGGTGTGACCGTGGTGGTTTCGCGGACAGATGCCGATCATCGGCCATCGCCCGACAGACATCGACCGGCAACGGGCCGGTATCACCCCGGGTGTTCAGCACCGGATCGATCGCGGGTCGCCATCGGCGGGCAGTCATGGTGGGCATGGTGTGTCCCCCGGCTGTCGTGATTCCGCGTGCCGCGGCAAGGCATGCAGTGGCAGTGCATGGATGAAAAACAGGAAGCGCGCGAATCCACCGTATCGGTTGCCCGGGTGACATGCCACTGCAAATAGATGCAGGTTCCACAACCGCAGGCTATGTGCAGCGGCAGGCAATCAAGCGGCCCCACCGCCTTCAGACGAAGCCGTTCAGACCGCCCTGCGGCCTTCCAGCCAGCGCCAGCCGTAATACACCGGCACGCCGAGCGCGATGATCAGCAGGCTCATGCCGGCGTCGCCCGGCGCGTGGATCGCGCTGGCCACGATCACGCCGAACACGGTGATCACGAAGACCAGCGGCAGCAGCGGGTAGAACGGCACCTGGTACGGCGCCGGCTGGTCGATGAAATGCTTGCGGTACCAGAACAGCGTGCCGATGCCGAACACGTGGCCCAGCCACTCGCCCACCGTGGTGTAGTTGAGCAACTGGTTGAAGCTGCCCGACAGGGTCAGCACCACCGCCCAGGCGCCGAGCAGGGCCAGCGCGATGGCGCCGGTAGG
>LNAP01003839.1_pt1 | contig 14258 bp, 14 predicted proteins | sample 602601 | NCBI WGS metagenome assembly LNAP01 (sample SAMN02440304, study PRJNA202911) | soil metagenome | biome: Subtropical and temperate rainforests or woodlands; isolation source: soil samples (1 kg each in a 20% v/v slurry with milli Q water) were... ...
CGCCTGGCTAATCACCCCCGCCGGGAACCGATGACCGTGATACAGCGACTTCTTCTTTGCCATCCCGGAAGCTTACGACACCGCCAACGTGACAATGCCATTGCCGGTCTTGTTCCTGCGTGCGTGCGGCCGGCCCTGGACCGCTTTTCCGTCCTGCCGCGCGATCTGCTGCGGTACGTGGCCGAAATCCCAGCCCGCTGCTATCAGTTCAGCCCCTGGGTTTCCTCTCGAGACCCTCACCGGCAGAACGTTCGCGCGCGCGGAGCCTGAAGCGCTGGATCTTGCCGGTAGCCGTCTTGGGCAGCTCGGAAACGAACTCGATTCGTCGCGGACACTTGATGTGGGCCAGTTTCCCGCGTACCAGCGCGCCCAGCGCGTCACGAAGCTCCTGGTCCGGGACATAGCCGTGTCGAACCACGACGAAGGCGTTCGGCTTGATCATCTCTTGCTCGTCCGCAACCCCGATGACTGCACACTCGAGCACGCCTGGATGTTCGGTCAGCGTGGCTTCGATCTCCGTCGGCGAGACCCAGATGCCGCCGACGCGCAACATGTCGTCGACCCGGCCGACGTGGAAGTAGTACCCCTCTGTGTCGCGGTAACTCTTGTCCCCGGTGAGCACCCCGCCGTCCCACATGGTGCTCGCGGTCTTCTGCGCCTTGTTCCAGTAAGTCCGCGCGGCGGTCGGCCCGCGGACGAACAGGTTGCCGATCTCGCCTTCGGGCACGTCGCGGCCTTCGTCGTCGAGAAAGCGCGCTTCGTAGCCAGGGATGAGTTGGCCGCAGCTTCCGGGCTTCGCCGCACCGGGGCGGTTAAAGAGGAACATGTGCGTCATCTCCGTCGTGCCGACGCCATCGAGGATCTCGGTGCCCGTCGTTTCCAGCCACTGACGATAGATGGCGGGCGGCAGCAGCTCGCCGCCGCTCACGCATATGCGCAACCTGCTACAGGCTGCGTGCACCAGATCGCGGTCCAGGCTTCGCATCAGGTCGAGCAGCCCGGCGAACAATGTCGGCACAGCCATCATCATGGTCGGCCGAGTGGCGATCATGCGCTCGAGCAGCGCTTGCGGCTTGATGGGCGCCGGCTCCATGAACACGCGAGCACCGGCACGCAGCGGAAAATAGACTTGGTTGCCCAGCCCGTACGCGAAGAACATCTTCGGCGGGCAGAGGATCTCGTCGTCGCGGCGCATGCCCATGCCGGACTCCCCGAGGCCGAACAGCTCACAGGCCCAGTAGATGTGCTCGTGCGTGTGCACCACGCCCTTCGGGTCGCCGGTGCTGCCCGAGCTGTAGAGCCAGAAGGCCTGCTCATCGGGTCGGCGCGCCAGCGTGTCGAGCACCCGCGGCTGGCCGGCGAGTTCGGCATCGAGCTCGCGCCAACCCTGCGCCCTGCCGTTGGCCACGAACAGCAGCGACGGAAAGTCGTGCGCGTCGCGGATCTCTTCGATCTTCGGCACCAACGCGGCATCGACCACCAACAGCTTCGCGCCGCTGTCGCGAATGTAGTAGGCGTAGTCGGTGCTCTGCAGGAATGTGTTGAGCGGCAGGCTGACCGCGCCGATCTTCATCGCGCCCAGGAACAGCGCTGGAAAGTCGATGCCGTCGACGACGCTGAACAACACACGGTCGCCCGGCTTGACGCCCAGCGAGCGCAGCAGGTGGCCGACCTGGCACACGCGTTCATAGAGATCCCCGAAGGAGTGCGTTGCGTGCGCGCCCACCAGGTAGGGGCGCCGCGCTTCCTCGGGCGCCATGCGGCGCTCGAACAGGTAGTCGACGACGTTGCCTGCCAGCCCGTGGGCGGGTGGTGTGGGAGCAAGGGTTGCGTGCATGTTGTGGTCTCCGTCTTTGTTCTGAGGGGGCTAGAGGGCCAGCGGGTCGGTGAACGCCATCAGCGCGTCACCGCAAAGCCGGGGCCTTTCGAGTTGGAGGAAATGGCCGGTGTGCGCGATCGATTGGTAACCCACGCCGGTGAGCTGGTGCGCGAGCTGCGACACCAGCGCCGGGGCCTGGGCTCCGGCGCGCGCCGGGTCGGCGGCAATGAGGCGGATCGGGCAAGGCGGCGCGGCCAGGACTCGCCACAGCTCGGGATGGTCGTTGCCCTCGTAGATCCGCGCTTCGCGCTCGGGATCGCAGCTTGCGCTCCACGCGCCGGCGCCATCGAGCCGCAGGGTGGCCTCGGCCATGTCGAGCGCGGCACCGCCCTGCCATGCGCCGAACACCTCGGCGCGCGCGTACTGCCGCGCACGTACTTCTGGCGAGGCGTAGCTGCGCTGGCGACGGCGCGCCGCCGATGAGAGCGCAGCCATCTCGTCGAGGTGCAGACGCGCCAGCCGATGCCCGGCAGGCGCCGCGAGCGGCGGGTCGAAGAGGGCAAGCGCACGCCAGGGTGCACGTCCGGGGTGTCGGTGCAGGTGCAGCAGACTCGTGACCGCGCTCTGGGAATGGAAGGCGCCTATCAGGGCGCGCGCATCATCTCTGGTCAATTTGTCGATGAGGCTCTGCAGGTCGCGCACGAACTGGTCCCAGGAATGCATCGTTGCGGCACCGGCCTGGCTCGCACCGTGGCCGCGCATGTCGAACAGCACCACTTCGAACGCGTCGCACAGCGGCTCCCAGAACACGCGGTAGCCGGCACTCGCGAGGCCGTTGCCGTGGCTCACCACGAGTCGCGAACGCGCCGACGGATTGCGCAGAACGCGCGCGGAGAGCACGGTGCCGTCGGTACATGCGATGGGCAGCTGCGAGACGTTCACGCTGTCGCCTCCTCGCTCACGGCCGGCACAAACCTGTCGCAGTAGATGTCGCTGCGCGCCAGTCCGCAGCGTTCGAGGATCGGGATCGCTGCGTCGACCATCGCCGGTGGCCCGCAGAGATACGCCTGGGCGCCGAACTGGTCGCCGAGCGTCTCGCGCAGCGCATCGACCACCATCCCGCGGCGCCCGGTCCAGGCCGAGCCGTCAGGTTCGTCGGAGAGCACGGGAACGAATTGCAGCGAGGGCACGCGACACGCGGCTTCCTGCAGGCTGCGCGCGCTTTCCAGCTCGGCCTGGTCGCGCGCACCGAAGAACACCGCCAGAGGACGCCCGGGCGCACCGCCGACCAGCGCGGATTGGACGATGGACGCAACCGGCGCCAAGCCCGTCCCGCCAGCGATGAATATCGCAGTGCCGGGTTCTTCGGGCGCGAAAGCGTAGGTGCCGAACGGACCGCGCAGCGACAACACGTCGCCCGCAGCCAGCTCGTGGCGCTGAAGCAGCTTACTGATGCGTCCGCCCGGATAGATGCGCACCAGAAACTCGATGAGGTTGCCGCCCGGCACGTTGGCGGCCGAATATGAACGTGCGCGCCCGGCACCCGGCGCGTGCCACTCGAAGTACTGGCCACCCCGGAACGGCACCGGATCGGCGCTGCGCACGATCACCCGTGCAGTGCGCGCCCCGAACCAGCGAACGCTGTCGATCACCGCATCGAACTCGCGGATCTGTGGCTGGTCGCTCTGGATCGCGGGCACGTCGAGCAAGATGTCGGAGCGCGGATAGCTCATGCACGTGAGCACAAGTCCCGAAGCGCGCATCGCATCGGTATAGGTGGCCGGATCGGCGCCGGGCAGTTCGTGCGTGCTGCCGCATACCAGCCGCGCCACGCACTGGCCGCACTCGCCGGAGCGGCAGTTGTACGGCAGCGCGACGCCATGTGTGAGGCACGCGTCGAGGAGCGACTGCTCGGGTGCGAGCGGGACGCTCAGCGTGCTGCTCTCGAGATTCAGGGTGTACATGGCGTCAGCGCGATTCAGGAAGGCTCGGGCTTTCAGTAGGCGCGCTCGACATCGTCGTCAGGATTGGTTTGCGGCGACCAGACTTCGCGGAAGTCCTCTGGAAGCGCGATGTCCCAGTCCTCGGTGATGAAGGCTCGAACCTGCTGCCAGTAGATGGCGCGCATGTTCTCGTTGGTGTCCTGCTTGATTCCCCAGTGACGGTAGCGCTCGTTCTTGGCCGACTTGTCGGCGCCGAAGGATTGGAGGCCGACCGGCAGCCACTTCCGCACGGCGGCCTCGACCTCGGCGCGGCCTTCCGGCGTCTGCAGCAGGTGCTTGACCGCGTCCATGCCGAGTCCGACGTGGCCGTACTCTTCCTTGAGCGTCTCCTGAGCCGCGATGCGAAAGGGCTCGTAGCGGCACTGCACGAAATGGCGAAACTGGTGCGCGGCGGCGCGGTCGACAATCGCCAGGAACACGGCCTGATCGGCCCAGGATTCCATCGGCGTGTCGAAGGTCGACAAGTGGCCCTTCTTGCGCGCGTACTCCTGCCAGTCCACGCCCAGGTCCTCCATCAGCTTCCGGTAGCGCAGGTGGTGGCCGTATTCCTCCATCACCGTGCGCGCCATGCGCAGCTTGAACTCGGCCGTTGGCGCACGAAGAATACTTCGCTCGAAGCAGTCGCCGCCGTAGAGTTCGCTGACGACGTGGATGTTGATCAGGTTGAGCAGCAGGTCGCGGTACTCGGGATCTTCGGACCAGAACGCGCGCACGGCATCGCTCTGGGCTATGGCAGCCGGTGCGTGGGTCGGGGTCGGGATCGGGGTTGGGGAAACGGTGGCTTGCATATCGGTCCTCGGGGTGAGAGAAGATGGGTCAAGAAGGAATGGCAGGACGCGGGGCTCAGTCGTAGAAGCTGCGCCACGTCGCGCCCGCGTCGACGATGACGTTCTTGACTTCGGTGAAATCGAGCAGGGTCTCGAAAGCATCCTCGCGTCCGAAGCCGCTGGCCTTGGAGCCGCCGAAGGCGGCACCGGAAGGAAAGAGGTTGTAGCAATTGACCCAGACGCGGCCGCTCTGCACCGCCTGCGCCGCGGCGTGGGCCCGCGCCAGGTCCCGGGTCCAAACGCCGGCTGCCAAGCCTTGGTCCACGCAGTTGACTTCGTCGAGCATCGCGCTTTCGTCGTCCCACTCGGAGAAGCTCGCGACCGGCCCGAAGATCTCCTCGCGCTGCACGCGGCCGGCCGGGTCGAGGTTCTCGAACAGCATGGGCGCCATGAAGAGGCCGCGCGGGTATTTGTCGACGCGCACGCTGCGCTCGGCAGAGATCAGCCGACCGCCCTCGCTCCGCGCGAGCTCGACGTAGTCCTGCACGCGATCGAAGTGCACCTTCGAGGCGAGCGTCCCCATCTGGTTCGCGCCGTCGAAGGGATCGCCGATGCGCAGGCGCGCAATCAGTTCGTGGAGGCGATCCTTGAGGCCACCGGCGATGCTGCGATGCGCCAGAATGCGGCTGCCCGCGGTGCAGACCTGCCCCTGGTTCAGGAAGGCGCCGAGCGCGATGCTTTGCGCCGCGCGGTCCAGGTCGGCATCCGCATAGACGATCTGCGCGTTCTTCCCGCCGAGTTCCAGCGTGAGACGCTTGAGCGTGGCGCTGGCACCCTCCATCACGCGCCGGCCGGTCGCGGTCGAACCTGTGACAGAGATCTTGCGCACGCCGGGGTGCGCAACCAGAGCTGCACCGGTCGATGCGCCGCGGCCAGTCACCACATTGACGACGCCCGGCGGCAGGATTGCGGCAAGAAGTTCAGCGCATTCGAGCGTGGTGAGCGGCGTGGTGTCCGCCGGCTTGTAGACCACGGTGTTACCCGCCGCGATCGCCGGCGCGATCTTGCCGATGAACATGTTGAGCGGGAAATTCCAGGCGCCGATGATGCCGACCACGCCGAGCGGCGTGCGCTGGCCGTAGCTGGTGATGTCGCGCGTCACCGGCAGCAGCGTGCCTTCGAAGACGCGGCATGCGCCAGCGTAGTAGCGCAAGCGGTCGGCGGCAACCAGCACGTTGGCGTGGCTTTCGCGCTGCGGCTTGCCGCAGTTGGTGGTCTCGAGCCAAGCCAGGCGATCGGCGTTGGCGACGAGCGCATCGGCGCAGGCTTCGAGCAGCGCCTGGCGTTTGCGAGCCGGGACGTGGGCCCAGCCCCGGAACGCACGCTGCGCCGCCATGACGGCACGGTCGACATCCTCGGCATCTGCGTCGGGGAAGCGAAACAGGCTGTCTTGCGTCAGCGGGCTGACGCAGTCGAGCATGGCGCTGGAATGAGCGGCGGCGCGGGCGCCGTCGATGAAAAGTTCGTAGTCTTTGCGAACACTAAATTCCATGGGATCTCTCTTCTTAACGATGAAGTAGATGAACGGTGGCCACTGCCGAGTCGTCGCCGAGCAGGCCGCCGGCCATTTGCGCGAGACCAACCCTTGCGCCGGTGACTTGTGCGTCGCCCGCTCGCTGCATGAGCTGGCGGCCGACCTCGACCACCTGGGCGACGCCGGTGGCGCCGACTGGATGACCCCGGCTCACCAGGCCACCCGACACATTGACCGGCAGGCTTCCGCCGAGCGATGTGTCTCCGCGCTCCACGTAGGCGACGGCCTCGCCGCGGCCCATCAGGCCGATGTCCTCGATGTCGAGGAGCTCCTGCGAGGCCGTCGGGTCGTGCACTTCGGCCAGCGACACCTCGCTGGGTGCGATGCCCGCCATTTCGAAGGCCAGGGTGGCAGCGCGCGCGGTGGCGTTCGGCGCGATCGCATCGGCGCCCAGACCCCGCAGCGGCATGCCGCCCACGACAGCCGACGCGGCGATCGTCGGCCCACTGAGGCCACGCCGGCGCGCAAATGATTCGCTCACTAGCACGAGCGCGGCGGCTCCGTCGCAGATGCCCCCGCACATCGAGCGCGTCAACGGCGCCACGATCACGCGATCGGCAAGGATTTCCGCGACGCTGATCGGCCTTCGTTCGGCCGCGTGGGGGTTGAGCGCAGCGTGACGCCGGTTCTTGGCCGCCGTCATGGCGAAATGCAGCGCCTTCGCGCGGTGCTCGACCATGTAGCGCAGCGCACGCTCGGCGTTCAGGTCCATGAACACCGAGCGCTCCTCGCTTTCGGGCCGGCGGTCGGACGCACTGGCCAGCGCGCGCATGGCGCGGCTGCGGTCGGTATGTGTCATCTTCTCGGCGCCCAGCACCAGCACGCAGTCGTATTGCCCATACGCCACTGCGCTCCATCCCAGGGCCACGGCGTCGGAACCGCTCGAGCAGGCGTTCTTCAGGTTGTGTACCGGCAGCGAATCGATGCCCGCATCGGCCAGCAGGATCTGGCCGAGCATCGTCTCCTGATCCTGGATGAGCCCGCCGAGGCCATTCCCGACGAAAGCGGCCTGCAGGTCGAGTCGCTCGACCCGCGCGTCGCGCAAGGCGGCTTCGATCACCGGGCGCGTCAACTGTTCGATAGGCATGTCGACAAAACGCCCGAAGGGTCCGACCTCGCCGCCGGCAAGGAGCACCGTTTCGCGAGTGCGACCGATCATGGCGCTGCAACCTCGGCCGTACCGCGTGCGGTGACCGTGCCGTCGCTCTTGCGCGCCACGAGGTCGATTCGCGTCACGTCCGGCGTGCCGACGTCGGCCACCGTTGCGACCAGCTGAAGCGCTTCGAGCGGAAACACGGGAGCACTGAACGAGATATCCAGGCTCTTCAGGCGTGCTCCACCGAACGCGTCAGCCAGCAACCGCGCGAACTGCGCAGTCGTCATTGGGCCCTGCTGGATCACCTGTGCGAAGCCGCAGCGCTTTGCGAACGCGTCGTCGACGTGGATCGGATTCGGATCCTCGGTGGCGGCGGAGAACAGCGCGATCGCCTCGCGCGAGGAGCCCGGCAGCCGGACATCGAACACGATATCGCCCGGCTTCATGGTGCGCTGCGCTTGATCAAGCGTGTGGTCTCGCGCACGGCGAGTTCGCCGCTTGCGGCATCGCGGTAGTCGTAGACCACGTCGGCGAACCATAGCGGGCCAGACTTGCTGGCCTTCTCCGTAACCCGCTCCACGCGCACGTTCACGTCGAGTGCGTCATCCCAGCCAATGGTCTTGAACCATTCATAGCGTTGCCCGGCGTGCAGCGCCTGCTCCCGCGGGATGTCGAGGTCGCGAAACAGGTCGACCCCGAGCTTTTCGCCGCGCAGGAAGATAAGGTAGGTGAGCGGCACCTCGACCGGTGCCTGGTCCAGGCCAAGAGCTCGAAAGTAGTTGCGCCCGACCGCGCGGTCGAGCCGCAGTCGGTAGGGCGGATAGCTACGCCCTTCGTGTCGTTTGGAGATCATCGCGGCCTTTCACGCTTGCGTGTAATTTACGCAATAGTAAAAACCGTCGAGGATGCAGTCAAGTAGTTTTCTACTCGATCGTAAAAATAAATTCAGCGTCTAGCGCGTTTCGCGGTGGGCGATGACGAATGGTCGCGCGGCGCCAGCCCCTGGCTGAGCATCGCAAAGTAGGTGTCGATGATCTGATCGATCGACGCGGACTTGCGCGGGTTGTACCAACGCGCCAGCCAGTTGCACATGCCCAGGATGCCGAAGGCGATCATCTTCGGATCGCCGACGGGCGCGAGTTCGCCCTTGCGCTGGCCGGCTTCCACCAGCCCGGTCCACAGGTGTTCGTACGCCTTCCAGATGCGGTCCATTGCCGTCCCGACCTCGCCGCCGCTGGCGATGCCGTCGCGCAGGCTGATGGTCATTTCCAGGCAGTGCCGGTCGAAACGCTTGAGGTGGTTGTGGATCGCGCTGCGCAGTTGTTCCAGCGCGGGCGCCTTCGTGGCGATGACTTCCTTCATGCCTTCGATGAGAGCATCTGCCTGCGGACCGATGATGGCCAGCAAGATTTCGGCGCGGCTGCGGTAGTAGTAGTAGAGCGCCTCCCGCTTGATGCCGACGGCCTGCGCCACGTCGTCGAGCGAGGTGTTGACGTAGCCCTTGCGATCGAACAATTCGGTGGCAGCGCGCAGGATGGCCTTGCGCCTCAGGTCGGACTTGCGCAGTTTGACCGGCGTCGCGTCGTTTGAGGAGAGGGTATCGGGGCCGGCCGGTTCGCGGATGCCAGCGCGCGGTGGCGACGTGCTGCTCATGGGGATTGGTGAGGTGAGAACGATTTCAAGGGTAATCCACAAACCGGAGTGGCCGAAGATTACTTGCAGAATATTTACGCCAATGTAAACTTCGACGCGCTCCGCAAGTTTGCGACTCGTAAATTATAGATTGAAGGAGACAACGTCATGACCGCCCGCCCTTGGATCGCCGTCGCCGCAGCGACATTCAGCAGCCTCGCAATCACCGTCACACTTCCCGCTTCGGCGCAGTCGTCCCCTCAACCCAAACTGCGCATTGGCTTCATGCTGCCCTACAGCGGTACCTACACGGCGCTGGGCGTCGCGATCGAAAACGGCTTCAAACTGCACGTCGACGAGTTGGGCGGCAAGTTGGGCGGCCGCGAGATCGAGTACATCAAGGTTGACGACGAATCCGATCCTTCGAAGGCCACCGACAACGTCAACAAGCTCATCAAGCGCGACAACGTCGACGTGATCGTCGGCACGGTGCATTCCGGCGTGGTCATGGCGATGGCCAAGGCCGCCAAGGAAAGTGGCACCGTCCTCATCGTGCCCAATGGCGGCGCGAACGCCGTGACGGGGACGATGTGCGCGCAGAACATCTTCCGCAGCTCATTCTCGAACTGGCAGCCGGCCTACGCCATGGGCGAGGTCGCGGGCAAGCAGGGCAAGAAGAAGGCCATCACCATCACCTGGAAGTACGCGGCCGGCGACGAAATGGTGGCGGGCTTCAAGGAAGGCTTCGAAAAAGCCGGCGGCCAGGTCGCCAAGCAGATCACCGTGCCGTTCCCGAACGTCGAGTTCCAGGCGCTGCTCACGGAGATCGCAGCGGCCAAGCCCGACGTCGTGTATTCCTTCTTCGCGGGCGGCGGCGCGGTCAAGTTCGTCAAGGACTACGCCGCGGCTGGCCTCAACAAGACCATTCCGCTGGTCGGCCCGGGCTTCCTGACCGATGGCACGCTCGAAGCGCAGGGCGAGGCCGCCCAGGGCATGCTGACCACGCTGCACTATGCCGACGGCCTGAACACGCCGCGCGACACCAGCTTCCGCGCCGCCTATGCCAAGTCCTTCAAGCTGCAGCCCGACGTGTATGCGGTACAGGGCTATGACGCGGCGCAGATGCTGGCGATCGGCCTCGCCGCGGTCAAGGGCGACATCGGCAAGAAGGCGGAGTTCGCCGGCGCCATCGAGAAGGCGAAGATCGACAGCCCGCGCGGCGCGTTCACGATCAGCAAGTCGCACAACCCGGTGCAGGACGTGTACCTGCGCAAGGTAGACGGCAAGGAGAACGAGGTCGTGAATGTTGCCGTCAAGAGCCTTGCAGACCCCGCTCGCGGCTGCAAGATGTAGCTCGCCCAGGCTGCGCGCACTTCGCGTCGCTACGCCAACCCCTGGTGAGGGCAACGCCAGCGCCCCCCGGCGCAGCCGGGTCCGCGGCGTTGCCCGAAGCAAGCATCCCTGCTCGTCAACGACCCTAACCAAGAACCTGCAACGTGGACATCGGTACCTTTCTCGTTCAGTGTCTGAACGCCATCCAGTACGGGCTGCTGCTGTTCCTGGTCGCCTCCGGACTGACGCTGATCTTCGGCATCATGGGGGTGATCAACCTCGCGCACGGCAGCTTCTACATGCTGGGCGCCTACATGGCGTTCGCGCTGTCGCCGCTGTTCGGTGACCAGTTCATCGTGATGCTCGCGGCCGGCGTGGTGCTGGCCGCCGTGTTCGGCTATGTGCTCGAGTGGGCGTTCTTCAGCTATCTCTACCAGCGCGACCACCTGCAGCAGGTGCTCATGACCTACGGGCTGATCCTGGTGTTCGAAGAGTTGCGCTCGATCCTGATCGGCAACGACGTGCACGGCGTGAAGGCGCCGCCCTGGCTCGAAGGCAGCTTCGCGCTCGGTGACCTCATGAGCTACCCGTGGTACCGGCTCTTCGCGTCGGCGGCGTGCGTGCTCTTGGCGATCGGGTTGTACTTCGTGGTCAATCGCACGCGGCTGGGCATGATGATCCGCGCCGGTGCAAGCAACCGCGACATGGTGCGCGGGCTCGGCATCGACATCCGCCGGCTCTACCGCATCGTGTTCGCGTCCGGCGTTGCGCTGGCGGCACTGGCCGGCATGATCGCCGCGCCGATGTCCTCGGTCTACCCCGGCATGGGCGCGAGCGTGCTGATCATCTGCTTCGTGGTGGTGGTGATCGGCGGCATCGGGTCGACCACCGGCGCGCTGGTGGCCTCGCTGCTGGTCGGCTTCGTCGACACCTTCGGCAAGGTCTTCTTCGCCGAGCTGAGCGGCATGGGCGTCTACGTGCTGATGGCGATCGTGCTTATCTGGCGCCCCGAAGGCCTGATGGGACGAAAGACATGACACACCCCCATGTTTGCCAGCGTCGTGTGGCCGCCCGCCCGCTTGCAGGAGGCGATGGCGCCAGGACGGCGAAAACTGGTTCCGCGGTATTTCCGGAATCGATGAAGCGTCTTTCGAAACTACTGCCGCTGCCGTGCGCCATCGCGCTGGCTGTGCTCGGCCCGATGCTGAGCCCCTACATGTCCGACCTGGTCGTGAAGGTGATGATCCTCTCGATCTTCGCGCTGAGCCTCGAACTGCTGGTCGGCATGACCGGGCTCGTGAGCCTCGGCCATGCGGCCTTCTACGGCATCGGCGCGTATGCCACGGTGCTCGGCTCGGGCAAGGACGGCGGCTCGATCGCCTTCCTCCTGCCGCTGGCGATGGGCTCGGCGGCGGCCTATGCACTCGTCGTCGGAGCGCTGAGCCTGCGCACGCGCGGCGTGTACTTCATCATGGTCACGCTGGCCTTCGCGCAGATGGCCTTCTTCGTGTTCCACGACACCGCGCTCGGCGGCGGCAGCGACGGCATCTACATGTACATCCGCCCGGCTCTCGGCGCGCTCGACATGGAGAACCGCAGCGTGCAGTTCTACTTCGTGCTGGCCGCGCTCGCGGGCACCTACGGCTTCCTCGCGCTGGTCCGGCGCTCGCGCTTCGGTGCGGCGCTGGCCGGCATCCGCGTCAACGAGCAGCGCATGCGTGCTGCGGGCTTTCCGGTGTACGGCTACAAGCTCGCGGCCTTCGTGATCGCAGGCGCGCTGGCCGGGCTGGCGGGCTTCCTGGTGGCTTCGCGCGACGGCGTGGTGAACCCGGAACTGCTGGCATGGCACAACTCCGGCGAGGTGTTGCTGATGATCATCCTGGGCGGACTCGGCCACCTGCGCGGCGCGGTGATCGGCGCCGTCGCCTTCACGCTGTTGAAGGAGCTGCTGTCGACCCAGGCCATCGTCGGCCCGCTGGCCGATCACTGGCAACTCACACTGGGCCTTGCGATCATCGCTTTCGTCGCGCTGCTGCCCAAGGGCCTCATCGGGATTGCGGCGCGCATCTCGCCGAAGGGTGCGGCATGAGCACACTGCTGGCAGTCGATACCCTGACGCGCCGCTTCGGCGGGCTGGTCGCGGTCAACGCCGTGACGCTCGACCTGCGCCGCGGCGAAGTGCATGCGGTGATCGGCACCAACGGCGCCGGCAAATCCACGTTGATCAACATGCTCTCGGGCGAGATCGGCGCGTCGGACGGTCGCATCTCGCTCGATGGCGAAGACATCACGCAGCGCGCGCAGTTCCGCCGTGCGCTCGCCGGCGTGGGCCGGAGCTACCAGCGCACCACGATCTTTCCGGAGTTCACGGTGCTCGAGAACTGCCGGCTGGCCGCACAGGCCGCGACGCCGCGGCCGTGGGCCATCTGGCAATCGTCGAAACACTGCGCCGACAGCAATGCCGCCGCGCGCGAATCCCTCGCTGCCGCCGGCCTGGACGCGGTGGCCGATCGCATCGCCGGCACGCTGAGCCACGGCGCCAAGCGCCAGCTCGAAGTCGCGATGTGCCTCGCCACCCGGCCGCGCGTGCTGCTGCTCGACGAGCCGCTGGCGGGCATGGGCGCGGAGGAGACGGAACGCATGCTGGGCCTGCTGTCCAGCCTCAAGGCCTCGCACGCGATCCTGCTGGTCGAGCACGACATGGATGCGGTGTTCCGCATCGCGGATCGCATCACCGTGATGGTCAACGGCACGGTGATCGCGACAGGCGATCCCGCATCGATCCGCACCAATCCAGAAGTACGAACGGCGTACCTTGGTGAGGACCACTGAAATGCTTCAGATCCAAGGCCTCAACACCTACTACGGCGACAGCCACATCCTGCGCGGCGTGGATGTCGAGATTCCAGCGGCCACGTCCGTCGGCCTGCTCGGGCGCAACGGCATGGGCAAGACCACGCTGATCCGGTCGCTGATGGGTTACGTGCGCCCCGCGTCCGGACACGTGCGACTCGACAGCCAGGAAGTCTCCGGATGGGTGCCCGAGAAGATGGCCCGCCGCGGCATCGGCTACGTGCCCGAGGGCCGCGGCATCTTCCCCAATCTCTCGGTGCGCGAGAACCTCCTGATGAGCGCGCGCGCGGGCATCGACGGCAAGCGCGAGTGGACCTTCGACCGGGTAATGGCGACCTTCCCGCGGCTCACGGAGCGCCTCTCGAATGGCGGACAGCAACTGTCGGGTGGCGAGCAGCAGATGCTCTCCATCGGCCGCGCGCTCATGACGAATCCGCGCCTGATGATCCTTGACGAGGCCACCGAAGGGCTGGCGCCATTGATCGTTGTCGAGATCTGGCGTGTGATCAGCGACATCCGGGCGACTGGCATCGCGACGCTGATCGTCGATCGCGACTGGCGCAAGGTGCTCGGGCACACCGACCGGGCGGTGGTGATGGAGAAGGGGCAGATCGTGCGGCACGGGCGGTCGGCCGACCTGGTGGCCGAGCCGGCCGTGCTGGAAGAACTGCTCGGTGTTTGACGCTACAGCGCTGCGGGCAGCCGTAGGGGACCTTCTTCAAGGAAGTCGGGCACGAATTCAATTCACGAGTATTTGCAGCGTCCGCTGGCACGGATGGCCGAGCTTCTGACAGTCGCAGCCCCGGAGGTTTTCAAAGACTTGTCGACGCCCGCGCCGGCGCTCAGTTCGAAGAATGGCCACCGCGACATACGGGTCGGATGGAGCGAACGAGCACGTCGGCGCCCATTCGGCGGGAAATGCTTGAGCCTCTGCGCGCCAGGCGGGACCCTGGAGTCCCCAGATGGCGCCGGCCATCTGCGAATGCAAGCTGACCAGCACGATCGCGGCGTCCCTCTTCACTTTGCCAAACTGTTCGATTGCTCCCAACCAGATGCGATACGAGGGCGTTGTCACGTTGGCCGCCGATGGCTGCAACATCGGCAGGTGGCGTTGCGATTCAGAAGGCGGCAGACGGATTTTTGGTGAGGCCCGTGAAAATAC
>LNAP01005691.1_pt1 | contig 14257 bp, 17 predicted proteins | sample 602601 | NCBI WGS metagenome assembly LNAP01 (sample SAMN02440304, study PRJNA202911) | soil metagenome | biome: Subtropical and temperate rainforests or woodlands; isolation source: soil samples (1 kg each in a 20% v/v slurry with milli Q water) were... ...
TTCAATTCGGGTCAGCGCCTGATCGAGATTGGTATCGCCATAGATCACATAGCGCTGGTCGACGACAACAGCGGGAATGGTGGTAATACCCAAACTCCATGCATCAGCCACACCTTGATAGGCGCTGGCCAGCCGTTGTTGCAACCGAGCCCCTCCCTCCTTCAAGCGGTGCTGGACCAGTTCAGCGGCTTGACGACTATCACTGGGGAGATCGGCCGAGAGTTCCGCTTCAATGTGCGCAGGCACATCCAACTCGATCAGCCGGTTTGGCGTACCCTGGACTGGGTGTTGACGGTCGGTAATGACCCAGACTTCCGCTGCGCTAGCGGTGCAGTCGAGCAACGCAGCAATCAAGGCTATCCCCAGCGGCAGGCACATCACCGACGAACAGGAAAGAGAACGAAGCATGGCACGGCACCCGTAGTTCACGACCCTGATAGTGCAACGCATCGCGCTTCATAGAGCGATAAACAATCGGAAATGAGCCGTGCCCGGTTTGAAGCGTTCCACGTGGCGTTAAGCCGCCGACTACGCAACGTAAATGGGAGCGCCAGGCTCCCACTGGGACTATAAAGTTGCAGCCGGTACGACCTTGCGTGTGTGGTCGCGCCAGAAATGATCCACCAGCCGACCCTCCAGGACACGCGCGCGAAGACGCAGGCCTTGCGCAGTGGAAAAATTGTCCCATCCCGCTTCGTGAGATGCTTCACGGCGCTGTTCGGCGACCTCGTTGACGATCTGCTGGGCTTCTTCATCGGAAGTGACCGGGAGGCACCATCTCACGCTATCTTCCCGAACTTGTCCGGCAAGCACGAGCCGTCCATCCCTGTCACGGATGACGATCAGCTCTGGCGCAAAGCTCAATGCGTCGATAGCCCCTGAGAGGTCGAAGTCGTGGTGTGACACTCGAGTATTGGCCAGCGCCATGGCATCCTCGATCAAGCCGCACTGTCCCAGAACGAGCGTGTGCGGTGTCCACCAACTGCCATAGACGGGATCGTCTTCAGGATATTCCACATTACCTTGGCAAGTGACGCAGAACTGGCGCCAGAACACCTCCTTACGGATGTAGGTGCCAGATCGATAAGGGGTTGCAACGAACGCAACACCGTCAAAGTGAAGAGTTTTTGGGTGCATAATGAACTCCCATCTTGGGTAAAGGCGCACGCTCCAAGCCGCCCCATGCGGGCTTGGAGAGTCCGCACAGGGGTTGAACGCTAAAACGAGAAAAGGGTTACGCCTACGATGGCGCGCTTGGGAAAACGGCTACAGCAAACCGGACTCGGCAAAGGAGTACGGTTCCCCTTTGCCGATGATGAAATGATCCACGACGTGTATATCGACCATCCTCAAGATGTGTTGCAATTGATTAGTGATCGCACGATCTTGCATACTGGGTTCGGCTATCCCTGACGGGTGCTGATGTGACAAAATCAGAGCCGAAGCATTCAACTCCAAGGCCCGCTGCACAACCACTCGCGGGTAAACCGGAGCCCCGCGAATCGAGCCTTTGAACAAGGGTTCACACGCCAACACTTGATGTTGGCTGTCGAGAAACACCACAACGAAGACCTCGTTGGGTTCGGCCATCAGCTTTAAGCGCAGATAATCTCGAACCGCCTTGGGCCCGTTTAGTGTCGGGCCTGCGTTGAAAACGCGCTGCTCCAAGAGGGCAATGGCTTGCTGGATGATTCGATCATTCTGCTCTTGGTTAAGATCCATATTTACTTGCGCGCGGGAGTCTGCGACGCCAGGGATAGGGAACATAACAAACCTCCAACAGATGAGATGGAGGGTGTGCACCCATGAGGGATCAACCCTCCGGGGACGATAAAAGAATAATGGGCGAACAATCAGCATCCACCCCCTTCGTATCAGGTGGGTATCCGCGCGAGGGATGCGGTGCGGAATTGGGGTGTGCAATCAACGCGGTATACACCACGCCGTAGCCTTTAAGATTGCGGGCTACCTGGGCTTGTTGCCGTCAGAGACGGCGGACAATACCGTGAAGGCTTCGGTTCTGAGGGACGTATCGTCGGTACTGAGCAAATCCATCGCCGACAGCAGCGCGTCCCCTTGAACCGGTCCCTGTAATCGCAGGGATTGGCCGGTTCGTTCATCACGCAGCTGCAGCGTCGGGGTGGCCGATACGCCGTTTTCAACAGCATCCTGGGCTTGCGCACGCACTATCGCCAATGGGCGCTCACTCGCCAGACAAATGTTTAAGACGTTGGAGTCTGGCGGGTAGATGTTATCGGGTAACCCTAGGCCGTCGCCCCACGTATGCTGATAAATCCAGGAGATCGTCCGCCAATAAGCCGCAGACCCCCCTACCTCGCCGGTGCACTCAGCCAGCGCCGCCAATCGGGAAGCCGCAGGTTCGTGCATGGATAGCGGCAAATGTTGCCACTGCAGGCGGATATCAGGATGGCGCTCGATCCAGGCCATCAACGGCGGCACGTAAGTCCTGCAGTAGGGGCATTCCAGATCGGCATACAGAATTAACGTAAAGCGGGCGGTGGCCGAGCCATAGTGCCAAGGCGGTCCAGATACGTGAGGCATCGACGCCCCATCGCTGGCGGATAAGTGAGTACTCTGCTCCATTGAGGCAATAGGAACGGAAGGACGCCACAACACCAGAAACGTCAGCAGCATAATGACCACAAGCCAGATCAGGCGGCGCGATGTGTCGCGAAAGGAAGGCATCGATAGTCGCATCATATTTCCCCAACCCGATGTGAATCGGGCGCTAATGCGTTAGTCGAACATATTGCGCTATCTATGTGGCCTAACAATGTGGCATGCCGCCTGCCCCGTTCCTGTGTGTGCCGAACGGATGACTAATTTGCAGCGAGAAGATCGGTCTGATATCCAGTGGACCGGTTGTTTCTAGAGCAATTACGGTGCATAATAAGTGCATATCCAATGCAAGGGAGATACACCATGGCCCTCGCCATCCCACACCCATTCATTGAGCGATTCCGAGAGCCCGATACGCCGTTCTTGTCCCCGGTTCGGGTCGGTGAATTCTTTGGCTTTCGTGTCCAGGAATTGGCCGAGCGCGCACGAGTGCATCGCAATACGCCCACAGCACGCCCCCATACCCCACAGCTGCAAAAGTACCTGCAAGACATGCTTCGGGTACTGACTGTCGCCACGGAGATGACAGGCGACCCTGATCGGGCGGCATTCCTGTTACGCAATGAGCCATTGAAAGCGTTCGGCTACAAGACGGCGGACACGCTGATTCAGGAAGGCCGAGCCGACGCCGTGATCGCGTATATGGAGTCTCTGGCAGGCGGGGCTGCTGGATGATCGAGCACACTATCGGTCTGGAAGAAGATGCTGCCTTCTACAGAGTGATCGCCCGCCAGTATGCCGCTTTCAGGCATGGGCGCAGCCCGTCAAGGAGGCCGCTTCAACCGTCCAGGCCAAGAGGCGCTGTATTTGGCACTCTCCGAAGGGACAGCACTGGCTGAATACCGTCAAGACAACCCGTGGCTGCAACCCGGAACAATCTGTACATTCTTTGTTCGACAGTTGCGGGTCGCCGATTTAAGCGGCGGCTTTGAGCCAGAACGCTGGCCTGCTCTGTGGGCGGATTATGCCGTAGACTGGCGAGAGGAATGGTTCGGGCACGGGATCGAGCCACCCACTTGGTACATGGCCGATGACACCATCTCGGCAGGCCTGGACGGCATTTTGTTTCCGTCACAATCCTATCCGGGTGGCACAAATCTTGTGATTTACGACAGTTCCAGGCGGTCGCACAACCAGCTTCGCGTATACGACCCTGACAACACACTTTCCAAGCTCGGCGACTTGGGTAAGCGCGAGAAATAACCGGCACTACATTTGCTCCCATGCCAGAGAATCAATTCCCCTAACCCGATCAATCTTTTCAGACATTTTGAAGGCGGCGTCCAGTTCGCTAATGCCGAATTGCTGCATGAGCTGGTAGCGCTCCGCCTTCTCCTCCGGTTCCGTTTGAGCCAGGGCCAGATACAGGCTGGGCGGTACGGCACGAAACAATACCTCCATGCTCTTGGACAGGATCACGCCTTCGGTGAATTTACCGGCCTCTTTTCGGGCCGACAGCATCAGCGCCTTCTGCGCAGGACTGAGTTCGCGAAACCGGGCGATCTTCTCCACCTCATCGGGCGGCATCGACAGGCAGATCCACCACTCAATCATATTGAGCATGGGTTCGGCGGCTTTGGGTAGATCATCGACGTTCTGCGTGGCCAGCCAGAACCAGGCGCCGAGTTTGCGCCACATCTTCGTGATCTTAACCACGTAGGGCGCCAATAGTGGGTTCTTGGTAATGATATGACCCTCGTCGGTGACGTTGATGATGGGCCGCCCCAGGAACTGATCACGTTCGGCAATGTTGTTCACGGTGCTGATCAGAGAAATATAGGCAATGGAAAGTTGTGCGTTGTAACCCTCACGCGCGTAGGTCGCCAGATCGACCAGGGTAATGTCGGCTTCGGGCCAGGGCGTGCCCGGCCGATCGAACATCTCGCCATCCGCACCCTGACAGAACATGTCCATGGCATCCGCCATCTCCAGCAGCCTGGCGCGACGCATTTCGGGTAATGTGTTGTCCTGGCCGCGTTCACGTAGCGCATCGCGCACGTCGCGTGTCAGGACGGTGCGCTGTTCACCACCTTCGCTGTGACAGCGCCGAGCCGCGTCCAGGATGCACTGGCGAATCAACGATCGATCCGCGCGCGTCATGCGGGCCTCTTCCTTGTCCTCCCCGCCGGTGATCATCAGCCGTGCGGTGATTTCCAGCTCACCCAGCACGTCGCGTTGTTCATCCGCGTCGGTCTCGGTGGCATCGGCGGGCAGTTCGCCATCGAGTGCGTCGGCATCCAGCGTCTGTACGTCGCTGGGCGTTTCGATCAGGCGACGGGCGTCCGCAAACGGAGCAAGGCTAATACCGGCGCCGGGAGAGAGCTTGACGCGGTGGACAGTCAAGCCGAGCCTCTTTGCGAAGTCGGTGAACAAGCCGAAGGAGTTACCGGCCTCCACAATAAACAGCCTGGGTCGGTAGATGGCCGTGACCTGATTGAGCAGGTTGTTCAATGTGGCCGATTTACCCGACCCTGTGGGTCCGAACAGGAACAGGTGGGCATTCATCTGCCGATCCAGCCGGTTTAAAGGATCGAAAGTGATGGGTCCGCCGCCTCGGTTAAAGAACGTAATGCCGGGGTGTCCGGTACCTTGGCTGCGACCCCAAATGGGAGAGAGATTGGCCGCGTGCTGGGCGAACATCAGTTGCGTGTACCACTGCTTACGGTCTTGCGCCGGGTTGTAGACGCACGGCAACCATCGCAAATAGGTGTTCAGCGGTGCCACCTCATCTTCTTCGCGCACCGGCTGCAATCCCGCGTTGAGCATCACGTTCGCCAATTGCAGGCCACGATGATCAAGCTCAGCCTCATCACGACCACGCAGGTAAAACGCCAGACTGCCCCGGTAAAGCTTATGCGCACTACCAATGAGAGACCGGGCCTCATGCACATCCCGCAACGTCTGCTCCGAGGCCAGGGTCTCGCCCACCGCCTTCTTGGCCAGATGGTTCAGGTGGGTCTCCAACACATCTTGCGGCGTGGCGATCAAGGTTAAGCACATCACCGTGTCTTCGGGCATTTGGTCAAACAAGGTGTTGATTGCATCGCCTTTGCGGGTTTCGCCCGTCAGGTGTCCCGTTGTCGGCGGCGCGCGCAAGCGGTCGGTAACCATGACCCGGTGCGGCATGCCATCGAAGTACCACAAGCCTTGGAACACATCCGATCGCGGTTGGCCGAAGAACAGCCGTTGGCTGAAATCCCGACCGCTGGCCAACTCGATCTCGTCGGACTCTTGCGTTGGCGGATAGGCGGTCAGTTGATAAAAGCGCTCGCGGTCCTCGGCCGTTGGCCCCAGTAGCGGGGGCTGGGGGTTGAACCATCGCAGCAGCCAGTCGTGGAGCTGCGGCGCGTCCAGGCGGTGGGCCTGAATACCCGCATTGCTTAAACCACCGGCCAGCCGGTCGCACACGACATTCAGCGCCTGTGCAGGTGTTTGGCCCCGCCGTGCGGTTTGCCCCGTGACGCGGCGATAAACTACCATTCGCACACGGCGGCTTTGGCCGCGCCAGGGCAGGCGTGTGACCACCGTATCCTCGAACAACCCGCCAGGCTTGGCCACCGCCCGTAGGTGATGCGCGAAAAAGCGCAAATAAAATTCGGTAAAAGGCGTGCCTTGCGCCCGCGGCTGCACGTAACCCTGCAAGGTCTTCAAGTACTCATCAAAGTTGGTTTCGTCCTGGGCGTAGAGCTGCAGCACCCACGGATTCTCGTCCAGTTCGTCAAAGCTGTCCTGTAAGGCGTTCTCCAGCGCATCGCGCGCCTGAGCCAGCCATGCGCCCTCCCGGCCCTCGGTGCCCAGCGGAATCAACTCGAAGAATGCGGCCACGGATTGGCCGTCCTCAAGCAGCATGCAACGGCTGTCAGGCAGGTACTCCACCCAGGGCAATAGTTCGACAAAGGACTGGGCTACGTCATACAAAGCCGCTTCGTCTGCCTGTGTCGCGGCTCTGTTGCGCTGCGTGGCAGCTCCCGGCTCGGGAATCCCAGCCGCTTTCAAGGCGTTGAGATGACTTTGCCAACTATCCGGCTGACTGGTGCTAATGGCTTGATTGTCCGAATCGACGCGCTTGCGCCAAGGGAGCAGGAATGCCATCAATAGTCCTCCACCCGCTCACCGGGCATGGCGTACTGCACCCGCTGATACAGCGGAAATACGGTGCTGTAGCCGGGCACCGGCACGGGGTCGGTGCCCGCCAGATGCGGGAACACGTACATCACGAGGTCCGGATTGGGCAGGCGATGGAATTGACGCTGGATTTCGTTGGCAGCGGTGCGGGTGTAGCTGGTCTGTACTGTTGGGGCAGCGTGTACATCGGCTTCGGTCAGTGGTCGGCGCAGGCTTTGGCGCACGTCGAGCAATTGACGGCGTGCCACCTGGCCGCTGCCGCCCTCGCCCGCTTCCTGGTGCCAGATATCCTGCATGGTTCGACCGCCGTGCGGCAGTAAATCGTCCTTGTGGGTCGCGCATCCAGCAAGCGCCGCTGCGGCGATGACGAGCACCAGGAGGTTAATCCAATTCGAGCGCATGAGCGACTCCTACGCGGTGATCGACCCGGCGGCCATCCGGCTCGTAGTCAATGGCCAAGGGTTTTTCCAGATGGACGGCCACTTGGGCGCCAGGCTGGACGTAGACGGCGGCGAAGGCCTGGCCGTAGAGTTTGTTGACCCACTGCGACATGTCGCGCACGCCACCGGCCAGAATCTGGCCCATGGCCTCGTTGCCGGTAATGCCTGTCGTGCCAATGGAGCCGTCTGCGCCGACGTAGGACATCCGTCCGCTGTCTGAATCGATGAGTGACGCCGCGCCCGCACCGGCAGCGGTGATGAGCGCCTGGGTACTCAGATACTGTTGGGCGTTGCTGCGCCGAACACCCGTCACGCACGGAATGCCAAACGGGTCGCTGATCCAGCCCAGACCATCCTCCTGGTTATTGCGCTGGTTATTACGCTCACTGTCTTCAGGGATGGTGCGAATCGTACCGTCATGAAAGACAAAGGTGATGCTGCGCACCTGGCCGCGTACACAAGACAACGTCCAATCGCCCGAGGCGGTTCCGCTGAAGACAGCCCCGGCCACATCCGGAATGTCGATGCCGTTAGCGGTCAGGTTGTCCGGGCCGACGATGACTTTGAAGGGATACGGATCATTGACCGTGCCGTCAATCGGCACACGGCCAATGAGTGCGGTCATCGCCACCGACCCCATCAGGGTGGAGTTAGTCGGTACCGTATAGACCGCCTTGGCGGTGCTAACTCCTGCGGCCTTGGCGCCGGCGTCGGCGTCGGCAACGTGGCCGACGGTGGTTTCCAGTGTCTTTTGCGCGGGACCGAAACGTGTCGGAAAACTCAGACTACTATTGCGGTTGCGCCCATCGTCCTGCTGGGCGTCATCGGGCTCAACCCAGCGAATACCGGCGTCTGCCCCGAGACCATCGGCATCGCCCTCGCGCAGCCCCAGACCTACGGGCAGATCGGTATTGCCCAAACTCTCCAGACGACGCTGCAGATCCTGCAGTAAACCCTCGGTCTGCTGGCGTTCATTGGCAAGCTGGGTCTGGTCGCGCCGTAGGTTGGCGCGTTCGGACTCCAGTGCCGACGTGATGCGCTGATCAACAGCCTTCTCGCGTTGGCGCAAGCGCTCGTTCTCGCTGCGTTGGGTCTTGTTGTCGGCCTGCGCCGTCTGCAGCTCGGTGCGCATCTGTTTGACCTGAGCCACGAGCGTTGCTACGGTGTCGTGCGGGGTATCACCCTCAATGCCCAGCGCCTGCATCTCTTCGGGCGTGAGCTGACTGCCAGAACCCGCAGTGCCTGAACGGGTCGTGTCGCCGCCGGATAACAGCCGGATACTCGCAAAAAGCACCAGTAGGGCCACCGGTATCATCAGCCACCTGAGAAGTCCATTACTGCGCATGGCCGTCTCCTTGCGCCTGGCTGGCGGCAGGCAGGACGAGCGCGGCCGGATCAAAGCGCTGAATGGCGGGCAGCAGCGATTGCGCCAGCCCATGCCCACGGGTTATCAGGTACACGACCGTCGTGTCCTCGGGTGAGCCTTGTGGCCCTAGGGTTGGGTGCTGGAACGTGGCGGTAAGAAAGTCGCCTTGCAGCGCACGGGGATCGAGTTCAAGCCAACCGCTGCTGGCATTGGTCAGTCGGACCCCTGTCACCCACTGATCTTCCAGCCGCCAGGACGCCAAGGCGAATGCGCGCACCGGCAAGGTCGGCAGTAACGTGTCGAGATTCAGGTTGCCGCGCAGGTTCACGCGCATGATGCCGGGTACGGCCTCCACGGTACGCAACGGCGCATACAGGTTTTGTGCGGCATGGCGCGTGAGCACCACGGATACTGGCGTTTCGCGCCGCGAAGGTTTGGTCGGCGCTGTCTGTTCGCCTGTATCGTTGCCCGCCACCTGCTGGCCGTAGCGCTGGGGCGTCGCACTTCCCTCGACGATTTGCACCGGCTCCAGTGCAGGCTCGCCGTCATTGGCCGGGTGCGCGGCAATGTCCAGCAAAATCAGCTCCCCGGTGTCCGCATCTTGCAACTGCAAACGAGTGGGCTCTATGGGTTCATTGGCGCGTAGGTAGACGGCGCCGCCGGCACTTTGCACGCGTAGACGTTCACCCACACTGACCGGAATGCCAACGCGCACATTGCGGTCGATAAACACAATGCGCTCCTGCCCGACGACAAGCGGCACGGCCAACGGCAGGCGTTCCCAGCGCAGTATCTCCACCGCCTGGGCAGGAATCGCCATCATCCAGGCCAAAACGCACAGCCCAGGAAGAACTCGGTGTTTGAAGCTCATTGGGAATCTCCTTGCAATCCCAGGCCGCTACGCGCCGGTATTTCTGGCGCTGGCACGGTAATGCGTTGCGGCGCACCGTCGTAACAGTCCAGCATCAGGCCGAACGGATTACGTGCTGGATCAACGTCGGCCCGCGCCACCTTGATGGGATAACGCACCAGCGCTCGCTTGACCTGCTCGGAGCCGTGGTACTCGTCCGCGCTCAAATCCAGCGTGACGACCCAGTCGTCATCGGAAACGACCCGCACGCGAGCGCTCGGGTTCTCGCCATAGCCACGGCCAGGGATTTCATAGACGCCGCGCACCCGCTGGCGTAGTTCACCCGTATTGCGGCGGTACTCGAAGTCGGCTTGTAAAAACGCTCGGCAGGATGGCGTCAAATACGACGACAAGGCATGCAGGTTGCGAGCGTAGTCCTCTTCGCCATTGGTCGGCCAGCGGTTAAGCTGCTGAAACACATAGAAGGTGAAGGCATAGACCGATTCGGGTGGCACCTCCCACCACTTACGCGTACTGCCCGAGCGCAGGTCAGGCGGCATGTGGATGGTTAAATCGCGCGGAGCGCTCCACCAGCCGCCACCCATGACCAGCGCCACCATCAGCAGCGCGACTGCGCCGATGCGCAGGGTTTTAATGTGCGCCTGCAGATGAACGACTTCATTCTTGAACCGACTCATGGCACGCCCCTTCGGGTTGTCCAGTAACCCGAGCGCGTAATCAGCGTCTGGCCACGGACCCAGCCTGCCAGCAACGGGTATAAGGTCGTGATGCGCCATTGCAATTGTCGGTATAGCCACGTGTCAGGCCTGCCGCGCTTCTTGCGACGCAAAATGCCGCCACCGATGAATACGCCAAAGGCAATTCCCAGGACGACGAAGGTGGGTGCTAGTGCAATGGTCGATAACAGCCATGACAGTGGTATACCGACCAACAGCCCTGCCGCGCCCGACAGACCGCAGCAAATCCACAGTTCATCCGCCGTTAATCCCCTGACCACGACAGGATGGCGATTAAGCCGATTCGGCAGGAACGACACGGTGCCATCGGCCCGGACATGCTGATGTTCGGACATCGGATCGTTCCCTTAAAGGATGGTCGTCGCTTCGGTGAGCAGCCAGATGCCAATCACAAGCAGCACCGCGCCAATCGCTACCGTTAGGCCAAACTGGCCCCAGGTTTTTTTGCCCGTATGAATCTCGGCATAAGTGCCATAGGCGTGATAGCACACCCCGATAAACATGGACGCCACCACCAGCAGCGCCACGAGCAGCACAATGTCGTAGCCGTAGTTGCGAATGGTCTCCATAATGCCGCCGCCGGTGCCACGCGAGGGGTCTTCCATCGTCGGCAGCCCCTGTGCGAACGACAGCGTCGGCAGGTAAGCAATGCTCAGTAATGCGGTGCGCTGAACGCAATGAATGGAGGGGAAACGAGTTTTCATGATGGTCCGGCCCGTGTGGTTAAGAAAGGAGAAAGAAGCTCAGTACCAGGTACATCGCCAGAAATCGCACGACGACGCCCAGGAACTGACGCTGATTGATTCGGTTTTCAGCCCAGCCGATGTAGACCGTGCGAATCGCCCAGGCGCCCCACAGCAGCAACACCGCAAACACAACGCCGACCAGGACGGTCGCCATGATGGACGGCGTAATACTGCTGTTGACTTGGAAGGCGCTGACCTGAGCTGGAGTCATGGCTGTGCCTCAGCCGACGGACTCTGCTTGATAGCGCGCTCATTGCTGTAATCCCCGAGCAGCTCGGCAAGATCACGCGGTTGGGCGCGGGATGGGGTGAGATGGGATTGAATGCCGGTGCGCACGCGAGCCAGGTCGGCCAGCAGGCGCGGATAATCGAAGTGGTAACGATCACCTGGCACAATGGGCGTGCCCGCTGCACTGTGCGCCACGAATCGCTCCAGCGCATCAAGTTGCCGCAGGGCCGCAGCCAGGTCTTGCCGCTGAGCCGGCACATCGGCATGAGCCGCAAGCGGCACGGCCAATACGGCTGTGAGTAGGAGAGATACGCCGCCATGCGCGGCGTAACACCGAATCGAGAGCACCATCGCCCCATTCCTTCGTTAGATCAACAATGGAGTGATCGTGACGTGGCAGGGGCAATCAGGCTGCAAACAATAGGAACTGGTAGAGGTCCGGTTTGAGCGATTGGGACGAATCGAGAACGCTCAATGACCTTCTTTACAGGGAAGAAAATAAAATAGCGCCGTTCCTGCTAGGCGTTTCTAGTCAGCGATGCTAATTTAATAATTGACGAATAATCATGAGGCTCAAAATGACAGCTCCAACTATTGGGATAACATCGGAAACTGGCGATCGAAATGTAGTGCGCCTAGGCACGGACGCGAAAGGTAATACAACGTACCGGCATGTTTCGACAGATATGCTCATGACACTAATGGAAGACGGACGCCTCAATGGGCACGACGGCCACTTTTATAGGATGGACAAACCCCGCGCTGAGTGACTTAGACATAGAGCGGGACCCACATACAGCCGCTTATAGGTACTTCTTAAAACTGCCCGCTGTCATATTCACTGCCAGCCCCAACAGCGCGGCACTAGGCAGCAGGATTAGCAGTGGGTGTAGGGAAATCGGCAACGCCAGATAGATCACCCAGGGCAGCACGGCCAGCGGCATTAGCGAGGCCTTGGCCCGGTGGTAAAAGAATCCTGATTCACGACCCGCACCGAATTTGCGCACGTCACGCCGCACCAGCCCATCGACCAGCCCTACGAAGGCCGCCAGCAGGATCAACGGCAAGGTCAGCACCAGGATCAACAACCGCACCAAGAAAGTGAGCGTAGTAAAGGCCGCGGCGATCAGGTAGCGCTCCGACCAGACATAGGCTTGGCTCAGGTAGTAGCGAAAATTCTTGGTGCCGCTTTGACTCGGCGCGCGGGCGCGATCAGCAGTGTGACTCAGCCGGCCACCCACGCCGGTCTTGATAAAAACCCACTCATAGCCCGTGTCTACCAGCCGATGTGCGGTACGCCCAGGCTCGCGCACGATGACGCTGCGCGTAAAGTGGGTTGATAGGTGACTCAACTCATACTGCAGCATGGATTGTGAATGCCGCCAGCCTTGTTCCTTCCAAAACAGGTGCATGCCCACGCATTCGACCACAATGGAAATAAGCAGCGATCCGATCAGCACACCGAACAGCCGGAGCGGCAAACCGAGGGTGCTGGCAAGCAGACCTTGACGGCGGTTTTGCTGTTGTTGTGTCGTGGACGCTGCATCGCTCATGGCGCGGCCTCATCCTCGTCGGCGTTGCTGCTCGTCGCATCCAAGGGCTCGTCGTCGAGCAGCGTATCGGGCAGGGATTGCTCCTGTAATCCTGGGATGCCCGTGTTTTCCCACCACTGGCCGGTTTCGGTATAGCTCTGGCGCATGTACTCTGCGAGCTGCTGCAGATCCGAGGGCATGTTCTCATCCGGATCATGCGCCGGCAGCGGCATACGCACCTTCCACAGTGCCCCGCCCTGCATCAACGCGAAGCACTGGCCTTTGGGTAGCTGGACGATATGCGCGGGTTCGATCATCGGCACACTGGTCATACTGATGCGGTCCTGGGTGTTGCTGGTGAAGTCGGTTTTACCGTGAATGTCCGAGCTGTCAGTGGCACCGCTAACCACTGTCGTGGTGTAAACCTCGACCTTGGGCAACTGCTTGGTCAGCAGTTCGGCCGTGGCGGTCTCGCGCACGCGCAGCATGAATAGATTGTTGAAGTTGCCGATGACTTGGCCTGCTTTGGCACGATTGCCAAGACGGGCCTCGATGTCAGAGAGGGTCTGGGTGTAGGCGGTGACCTGAATGCCTGCCCCGCCCCCTTTGTTGATCATCGGGATAAATTCATCGCCCATGAGCTCGTTGAATTCGTCCGCGTGCAGGTTGATCGGCACCTTCTGGCCCGCATTGGCACCGGGCAGGCCATCGTCGATGCCGAACTTGTAGATGTGCCCCGCGACAGAGACTAGATCGGAGAACATCGAATTACCGACTGCTGCGGCGACTTCGGCGTCTGAGAGCGCGTCCAGGCCCACATAGACCACCGCCCGCTTGCGGATGATCTGCATCCAGTCGAAGATCGGCCTGGGGTCGTTCAGGTCGGAGTAGTTCGGCGCGAGTAACTGGGCAATCTTGCCGCTCGTGAGCTTTTCCAGCAGCGGCAAGAGGCTTGCCACGATCTTGTCGAAATACGTCTTGTCGTAGCGAACGGCGCTACGCAGGCCATCCAGTACCGGGTCGTAGTTGCGCACCTGACTCAGGTACTGCTCCAGCGCAACCACACGCTTCTCGCGTCCGATCATGTTCCTGGGGATGTTCCTGTCGTTTAGTCGTGCTTCAAGTTGAACGATGACCTCCCAGGCTTTGGGTTCGTTCTTGGCGAAATAATGCTGGGCATACTCGATGAACAGCGCGTCGATGTTGACGACGTGGCGCTGAATCAGCAGATAATCCGGGCGCTGCCCCAGCTCGACCAGGGCCCGCGCGACGATGTTGACAAAGCGCCAGGCAAACTCCCGGAACGCTGCGCTATTTCCCTCGCCGGACAACTGGCCCGCAATGCGCGTGGCCACTTCGGAGATGCGCCCAAATCGGCCCACCGCGTTGTAGCGCGCGGAAATATCCGGCCAACCCAGATGGAACACATAGAACTCGCCTTCTCGCCCGGCCCGTTTGGCCTCCACGTACATGCGTTTGAGCAAATCGGCATCGCCCTTCGGGTCGAAGACAATGACGACCTCATGTTCACCCACGTGGTTCTTGCGTCGAATGTCCTGGGTGATGAAAAGC
>LNAP01003841.1_pt1 | contig 14253 bp, 18 predicted proteins | sample 602601 | NCBI WGS metagenome assembly LNAP01 (sample SAMN02440304, study PRJNA202911) | soil metagenome | biome: Subtropical and temperate rainforests or woodlands; isolation source: soil samples (1 kg each in a 20% v/v slurry with milli Q water) were... ...
GGTCAAGCGCCTGTGGGGATTCACCAAGGTGCGCTACCGCGGGCTTCAGAAGAACGCCACGCGGGCGTTCACGGCCTTGGCGCTGGCCAACATTTACCTTGCCCGAGGGCGCCTGCAGGGGCAGGTGCGCCCGTAAGGGTCTGAAGGGGGCTCAAAGGCTCCCGAAACAGGCCCTGTGGGGCAAAGTCCGGCATCTTTGCGGGCCATTTGGCATTCAAATGGCTGTGCAATGGAGTTGACGCTACTTGATCAGCATTGCCCTAAGACCATGAACGTCAACAAACGCAACAACGTCAAATCCTTGGGAAACAGCGGGCCAGCGATTTTGTTTGCCCACGGGCTTGGCTGTAGCCAATCCGTATGGAGCCGCATCACGCCCGCTTTCGCTGGCACACATCGCCAAATCTTGTTTGACTATGTTGGAAGCGGCAAGTCGCAGCTATCGGCCTTTAGCGCAGTTCGCTACAGCAGCTTGGCCGGCTACGCGCAAGATGTTCTGGACGTGTGCGAAGCGCAAGGGCTGCAGAGCGGCGTCACATTCGTGGGCCGCTCGGCCAGTTGCAACGTCGGACTGTTGGCTTCGATATCACGCCCTGACTTGTTTGATCGCTTGATATTGGTGGGGCCCACGCCCTGTTTCTTGAACTATCCGCCCGAATATGCCGGAGGCTTCGAGCGTGCCGACCTCCAAGGCCTGTTGTCGCTGATGGATCAGGACTACATCGGCTGGGCCAATCACCTATCGTCCGTGGTGGCGGGTGCCGCGCAGGGCGAAGCGTTGGCTGGTGAGTTTTACGACAGTTTTTGCTCCACGAACCCGGTCGCGATGCGCGTATTTGCGCAAACCACCTTTTTTGCTGATAACCGGGCTGACCTGCCCCAGGTGTCTCGCCCCTGCCTCATTCTTCAGCACCAGGAAGACAGCCTGGTTCCGCTTGCGGTGGGTGAGTATCTGAACCAGCAACTGAAGGGCAGCATCTTGGAAGTCATGGACGTGGCGGGTCACGCTGCTCACATGAGTCACCCCGCGCTGGTGATCGATGCCATGCAGCGCTACATGGCCACAGACCATGCTTGATGTTGATTGGATTAAATCTCCGTCGGCGCGGACAACCAAAGCCAGATCGCCCTGAGTGCGCTGGAGCAGATGGCCCGCATTTATGAGATCGAGCAGGAGGTCAAGGAGCTGAACGCCGAGCAGCGTCTCGCAGTCCGGCGGGAGAGAACAAAGCCACTCCTGGACGCCCTTCACGAACGGATGTCGCTGCAGCGGCGCAAGGTGCCCGACGGATCGGCCACAGCGAAGGCGCTGGACTACAGCCTCAAGCGTTGGATAGCGCTCATCCGCTTTGCAGATGATGGGCAATTCGGTTGACAACAATTGGACCGAGAACCAGATCAGGCCCATCGCCATTGGCAGAAGCAACTGGCTGTTCGCTGGCAGCTTGCGCGCGGGCCAGCGGGCGGCAGCGGCGATGAGCCTGATCCAGTCAGCGCGCATGAACGGGCACGACCCGTATGTCTACCTGCGCGACGTGATGGCACGCCTGCCCATGCAGCGCGCCAGTCAGATCGGTGAGCTGCTGCCACACCGCTAGCAGCGAATCCAGGCCATCTCACTTTAGATTTGGCCGACGGTGAGTTTCACCGTCAGAGGTCTCATACGCAAAGCCTTGGAACTGCGCCCTCCCTCAAAGCTACCAGTGTGTTTGATTTGAGTATTTGTTCGGTTCCAGACAGAACAGTCAATCGAACAGGTCTACAGTCGACAAGGGAATGCAAGACATCCTGTCTTGCGAACCTTGCGGGTTCGCTCCGAGAGGGGTTTTCTCGTGTACCAGGGCTTCCCATGGACAACGCAGAGAACCACCTCATTGAGCGTCTTCCGAAAGCGTTGCGCAAGCGTTTTCTTGCGCTGTGTACCCGGTTCGAGCTGGTGGCATTGTCCGACCTGATCGAGCATGGGGCGCCACTGAGCCACGCGTACTTTCCACGTTCCGGCTTCATTGCGCTGGTGATTGACATCGAGACGCACCCGCCGTTGGCGGTGGGCATGATCGGACCCGAGTCCATGCTAGGGGCGGAATTGGTGCTCGGAGTGGCCAAGACGCCCTGGAGAGCCGTGGTGCAAGGCGCTGGCAATTGCTGGCGCCTGGAAGCGCATGTGTTGCGCAAGACCATAGCCACCATGCCCGAGCTGCGAGAACTGGTGCAAGGCTCTTTGATGGTCCGCCTGCATCAGCAATCACTTGCCACAGCCTGCCAGCGCTTTCACACGATAAGCGAGCGGCTGGCGCGCTGGTTGCTCATGAGCCAGGATCGCTCCCACGCCGACCGGTTTCATGTGACCCAGGACTTCATCGCGCAGATGCTGGGCGTACGGCGCGTGGGAGTGAGCGGGGCAGCCAGCGAATTCCAGCGGCGTGGACTGATTGAATATCACCGCGGTGAGCTCACTGTGCTCGATCGGCTGGGTCTGCAGCAAGCAGCGTGCAACTGCTACGCGGCGGACAAGCGACTGCTCAATGAGTTGATGCCTTCGGGTTCTTGAGGGGCCAAGTTCAGCATTGCAGGCCGCGATAGATTTGGCGAACTGGCGCTGAGGCCGACCAACGCGAGCCATGGGATGGCCGCGCGCTTACGGATGACTGCAGCCACCTTGATACCTGTCATTGATGCCGCCGTGCTGATGGGTGAGCCGATGACAGCTTCGCGCAATGCACTGTGAACCCAGCTCCCGTGCACGACCGACGGCAAGCGCTGCAGAGCCGACATCGAGCGATGCCAGTCTCTGGACCACTATTGCAGTGTTTTGTGTAACGCGGACGTTCGTTTAAAGAGCCCGCATTTTTTGGAACTCTGGCCAGAGGTGTCGGGTTCTCGAATTGATGCGACGCTACCGAATTAAGTGAGACGCCAATCCGCTTCTCACGTCCACTCGGCAGCCTTGGCTCGAACGGTGAATCCATCGGAACTCCAAGTCCCGTAGGTGCCAAAAGCGCTGAGTGACCGAGTGTGTTTGCGGATCTGGAGGCGTTTTGCGCGCGCAGGCGCCGCATGATGCTGGAGCGCCTGCGTGCCAACGTCCGTCATGAGCGACCGGCCGCTCGATGGCGAAATGGTGCTGATCGAAGACGACGAGTTAGACCTCGAAGGCGCCGAATCAGCGTGAGGCTCGCGGGCTGACCTGGCGACGGGTCGGCATGTCCTGGCGTCCAAGAAGTGACACGGCTGTACGCCGGCGATAACCATCGTCGCGCCGGGACGCGCGTCACTCACGCCAAATAGGACGGTGAATTGTGCGATTTGCGCATATTCGATGATCGCATGCAAGCTCATGGGCCCCGACGCCGATGCAGAAGTCCCCCTACACCCTCGAGTACCAGCAGATGATCAAGCTGCTGCGCGACAAGCGCGTCGAGGCACGGGTGAGCCAAGCGGAGCTGGCGACCCGTTTGGAATAGACCCAGGCCGAGGTGAGCAAGTGCGAGACCGGGGTGCGGCACCTGGACGTGGTCGAGCTTAAGCTCTGGCTGGAAGCGCTGGGCAAGGACGTGACGGAGTTCGTGCGAGAGCTCTATGAGGGCACGTGCGCCTGAGTTCCAGGTGTCGTGCCGCCTCTGGATTACCTGGCCGCGGGGGCACCCTTGAAGGCCGTCTGACCCCGCACGTGCTTGCGCACCATCGACCGCCCGACCCGCATGAACTCGCGAACATCGAAACACGAGATGGAGGGCATGGACATGGTGGATGCATCACGCAGGAAGCCGCGGATCTTGGCCACTTGGCGTGTGACCCTCAAGGTCAGGTAGTCAACCACATAGCCCGCGAAGAAGAGCCTGTAGCCTTGGATCCCCCCCTCGGAAAACCGCGCGGGGGTGAAGACGAACCGCTCCAGATCGCCGAGTTGGCCGGTGGGGTCCACCAGCTTGCGGATACGCACACCGATCACGCCATCCGGTGGCGCGTTCCCAGCCAGCAGATCCGCCCGGATTGTCTCCAGCACGGGCCCGGGCAACGTCACCTCGGAGAACTCAGGGCGCGAGCAGACGGATGCTCGCCAGATTATGGAGACCAGGAAGCACTTGAGCGACGCGTGGTCGTGGTCCTTGACCGCCACCTCGTCCACACCGGCCTTGAACTGCTTGGCCGTGACCCGGAGCTTGCGGATCCACGGCGTCTCCCATTTACAAAGGCGCTCCTCGCATTCGGCGCACAGGAGCGGCTCGGAGAGGCTGTCCTGGCTGGACATGGCCACGGAGTCGGGCGACGTGTCCATAGAAATGAGCTTTCCGTTGGAGCCCTTCTTCATCGCCCGAAAATAGGCATTCGGGACGATATGGGATTCCCGCAAGGCGCGGTGCTCCTGGCAGAGAGCACAGCGTGTCGTCGGATGTGGCTCGTGCGATGGTTGCTGATCGGCGTGTGTGGTCATGCGGCGGCTTGAGGTTGAAAAAGCGCGTAGACCGCGTTCTGGATCGGTGCGCGCACGCCTGAGAGTATCTTGTGTATTCTGGCCAACAAAGCCAGCCATTCCAAGAAGCTACCGACTCCGGTGCCGGACTTGCCAGTTATTCCAATTCAGAAGATCTACCCATTCCGATTTCCAATGGATGTCATTGAAGTCCTCAACGAAATATGGAGGTTTGATATGAGTACACCAGCCCCGCCGACGGATTTCCAGTCTTGGCTTGATTACGCAGTCGCAACCATGGACGCGCGAGGAGCATACCTAGACCGCATCTTTAGTGAGGAGGGCACTCCATCTCAGCACGATATCCGGTCTGCAGCCCAAGAGGAGCTTGATCATCTTAGGAAAAAAGCAGTCATGCCTTGGGTCGGTATGCTGGAGTACTGGCAGATTGCACTTTCACAGAGGCTTGGCCGCTCTGCCGCAGACATTGTTGAAGACAACCTTTTGGCGGCGGATTTCTCAGATGGCAGTGTTCACGTCCAATTTAAGGATGGCTCTGATCTGACGTTTCGGCGGGCGTTTTACGTAGGCGAAACACCCGCTGATGGGGCCATTCATCGAGTAGCAGTGTTTACAGAGCAATGCGGGTATCACGAGTTCTGGATAGGCCCAGGGGATCAAATTTCGGCAACTTCAATGTCTGGGGCTCGGTATAAACCCTCTGACGAAGATTTGGCATGGGACTCAATGGCCCCAGTAGGTCGTGAATTTGGAAGTCCCGATTTCGACAAACTGATGGACGAAGATGCGAAGAAATTTAAGTCAGATTTAGCCCAATGGATCCAAAAAAGCAGTGACGCGAATGTGGCTTTGCAGCTGGAGGAGGATGAGATATCAGACGCGCGCAATGTCCAACTCGCATTACATGAACTCGGACAAGACGTCACTATTGATGTCGCCGCTTCAGTTTGGAAGCAATATTCGCAATCATTGATGGCAAGCTGGATGTCAGGCGCAGAGACGGTTCAGTCCGCCGCCAGAACGCTGTATCTAAATTGCCCAAGAGATCAGTCGCACCATGGGCCTTTGACCGGTGGCTAAGCACCCCGCCAGCGCCCGTATTGAATGCAACGACCGCGGTTTAGTCAAGCGACCTATTGTTCTAGACCTCTGGCGGCATACGTGAGGAAATTTGGTACTCAACATGGCACACCACCAGGAACAAGACGTCCGAAGTCTCGCGCTGCACACTGCTGCGGTTGAGTTGATGCGGGCTGATGACGCGCTTTAAGCTTGCTGATGCCGCAGATTCAACGTGTCTGGCAGGCCAACATGCAGGTCTACGGCGCCGACAAAGTATGGCGGCAACTCAGGCGTGAAGGCACGGCAGTGGCCCGCTGCACTGTTGAGAGGCTGATGCGGCAGTTGGGCTTGCGCGGGGTGATGCGCGGCAAGGTCGTACGAACCACCACCAGCGACAGCAAAGCACAGTGCCCTCTAGACCGGGTCAACCGTCGGTTCCGCGCAGAGCGGCCCAACCAGTTGTGGGTAAGCGACTTCACCTACGTCTCGACCTGGCAGGGCTGGCTCTATGTGGCCTTTGTGATCGACGTGTTTGCCAGGCGGATCGTGGGCTGGCGGGTGAGCAGTTCGATGCGCACAGACTTCGTACTCGATGCCTTGGAGCAAGCCCTATAACGCTGCAGAGCCGACATCGAGCGATGCCAGTCTCTGGACCGCTATTGCAGTGTTTTGTGTAACGCGGACGTTCGTTTAAAGAGCCCGCATTTTTTGGAACTCTGGCCAGAGGCGACCAGGTTCACCAACTCCGTGTCCAACCCAAGGAAACAGACAACTTCTGCGGACAACAGCCCCCTTGGGCAGGTCTTCATCGGCCGCCGCCTGCACCGCCACTATCTGCACAGGCGAGAGAGGGCCGTCGTCGGCTTCGTAGCCCTGGTGCACTTCCGCTGCCGCCCCATCTCGCAAATGGTCATGCCCCCCAGGCTCTGGAGCACTGAAACTCACCTCGGAAGATTGGGTGGCCATTAGATGCCCCAAACGCTCTCACCCACTGACCACTGCAGTTCGTCCACCACCCTGCGCATGATCCACACACACTGCGCGTCGGTGCACCATCGCTTGGCCAGGAGGCCTTTCAACGCAGCCTTCACCGTCGCCTCCTGATTCCCCTCAAAGGTCGCGAGTTTTCTCTGGCAGTACCGGACCATCTGCGAGACCAGATCGTCACACATCTGGAAAGCAGCGATGACCTCTGACGGCGAAGTGCCTGGGGAATAGAACTCCCCGCCTTCCTCAACCAGGCTCATCTTGGGCTGGGCGCCCGCAACGGCATACAGAGCTGCAGTCACCGGAAAGTCCTCTGGTACCCCTGGATAGTTGGCGCGGTCAATCGACATATCGACTCCTTGCTGTCTGTTGCACCATACAACTGGTACTTGGTACTGTGCAATCCCAATTCTTCAAAACGGCGCAGGCGACTCCACCAACTCCACGGGTCCAGACCCCTCGTATAGCACCGACCCCGAATGCTTCACAGTCACCCGCCAGATCTCGCCTTCCTGGGTGATCGTGTACGCCTCAGGCTCCAGCGGCAACACGGTCTCTGTCTGGAACATCCCCTCAATCTTCCAGGGCGGCGTGCAGAGCAACGTCGGGTAGTTCCAAGGTGAATTGATCGTCATGGTGTCGCCTCAACCCGCACTGCTTCTGACTGCATGCGGAGTGCTGGCCCGCCGGCGCGCCTGCGACATCTCCGCCAACGGCAGCGGATCTCGACCTTCATCCCAGCCGTACTTCGAAGTACGCCCCATCCCCTTCCCCCAGATCCCGGAACCCCGCCTGCTTGGCTGCAGTGCTCGCCTTGCCCCAGGCTTTGAGCAAGGTGAGATCTCCGGGAGACACCACCTCAGGGGGCGACTCCTCCAAGTTGTTCAGAGTGTCCAGGGCCGCAGCCACTTGTTCTGGTCCGCCCAGTTGCTTTTCCAATACTTTCGCGTAGCGGGTTTCGGCCGCAATGCGCTCCTTGGCGGGCAGTTCTTCAGGGTAGTCCCGCAGGGTGACGGTGTAGGTGGTTTCGATGGTTTCCATGGCAGTTCTCCAATGTGTTGATGTACTGTACAAATATAAGGGGTATCTATTTAGCTCCAGCAGCCCCATTGATACTGTGATTTCATCCAGCAATGGTATCCGATTGGCTCTCCCCGGTGTTCTTGCTCACGACATCCCCATACGTCACTGGCGGCGTAACCACCGCTTGCTGCAGCAAGCGGTAAAACAGCATCCCGCGTGAGCTGGATGTGCGCCGGTTGAAACGGAACACGAATTCATCGAGATAGGCGTCCAGGTGGTCTGGCTGTACAGAGCCATGATGTGTTCCCAGCACCCAGCGCTGTACCAGTGAGGCGACCCGGTGCACTCCCGCCATGGAGACATGGGCAGGTACGCCTGAGCCGAGCATGACGGTGCGCTGGTGGGTGTAACCCAGTTCTCCCAGAGCGCGGTATGCCGCCGAACCATCCGTGCGTACCTGGGCTCCAGGCTCGACCACCTCCTGCACAAAGGGGATTACGTGGGTGGCGGCGTCTCGGTCAATGCGGCGTAACCGGATGCGCCCAAACCCCTTGGGCTCCACGATCTCCACCGCCATGACCATCAACACTTTGGTGGTGCTGCTCTTGCGCCCTGCAGGGGTGGCGGGATTCTTGCGATCCGTGATGGACAGGTACGTTTCATCCACCTCCACAAGCCCCTTGAGCTTGTCCCGGCCCGGGCGAACCATGGCACGTCGAAACCGGTGCAGCATGGTCCAGGCGGTCTGGTAGCTCCCCAAACCCAATACGCGCTGCAGCCCCAGGGCGCTCACGCCTTGTTTCTGATTGGTCAGGTACCAAGCTGCAGCCAGCCAGACACGCAGCGGTGTGCGCGTCTTGTCAAAGATGGTTCCAGATGTCACTGTGCCTTGGTACTGGCATGAGCGGCACATCAGGCGGGTGCGGCTGGCGCGGTACACATCGCCAGCGTTGCCGCAACGCGGGCAGACGAAGCCTTGGGGCCACCGAAGCTTCTCCAGGAACGCCTGGCAAGCCTCTTCGGTGGCAAACCAGTCAAGAAATTCGTTCCAGGTGCGGGGGTAGTCCCGTCCAGGAGTTGGCGTTAGCATCTGGGTTTCCATCCAGCCATTCTCACGTCACTGGAGCTAAATAGATACCCCTTACAAATATACAGCTTTCTTTGGAAGAGTACATGTCAGCAAGAACCCTCGGGGACTGGTTGTGAAGCTGTGATTTGCGGGTGCTGCTGCCATGGGAGGTGTTCTTCCAGCACTGTTAGCCAAGCAAACTGGCTCCCCCCTTGGAGCCCTTTTGGGTGACGGTTTTCAGGGGTGCAAGCAACTGTAAATCCCTGCGAATTGCGTCCATTCAAGCCTGAGATCGGGCGGCCAGGATGCTCCAATCGGACTCCAGTTTTTGCTCATTCCATTCCCGTGAACCGATTGTTTTCTTGGCCACGCCGTGTTCGCCTGGCCACCGCGCTGGTCCTGTCTCTGGCCAGTGTCAGTCCGAATCTCTCCTGGGCTCGCTCGCCGCAGTTCGACAGTGGGGCCCTGTTCACACCGCAGCCCACCAGCTTTGCGCAGTGCCCTCAGTTTTTTGCGAATGGGGTTCCCCCTGCAATCACACCCCGACCTCAGTTGCGGGAGCTTTGTTATGAAGCCTTTGCCGTGCTTCACAGTGGTACCACCCGGACGCCCGTGTTTGTGGCGCAGCGCTTGAACCGCCAGAGTGTGGAAGATGCCGATGAGAAGCGGGCCAAGCGGTTCTTTGCCGATGCGCGACTTCCCAGTGGTGAGCGAGCGGAACTGGAGGACTACAAGAACTCTGGGTACAGCCGCGGGCACATGGCACCTGCGGGGGACATGCCTACCCCAACGGCGATGGCACAAAGCTTCAGCCTGGCCAATATGGTTCCCCAGAACCCCCAACAGAACGGGGGCGCCTGGAACAAGATTGAGCAAGATACGCGGCGCTATGCGCGAAGGGCCAAAGGGGATGTGTTTGTAATCACCGGGCCGGTGTTCACAGACAGTGGGCCTCGCATTGGCGCCAATGGGGTGAAGGTGCCCACCTATTTGTACAAGCTGGTCTATGACGTCACCACCCAAAGGGCCTGGGCGCATTGGCAAGAGAACCGGGAAGGTGAGACAGTGAGTCGGCCGATCAGCTATCAGGAGTTGGTCAAGAGGACGGGGGTGGAGTTTTTGCCAAAAAGTGCGCTGCAGCATTGAGTCTTCGCAAGCCAGGTGTCAGCGGGGGCGTTATAAATCGGCCCTTTCAACTTCTATGCATTGTGAGCATCCATGAACCGTGCCGACCTCGTTGCCATCCTCGCCGCCAAGAATGATCTGTCCAAGGTCTCAGCCAATGCCGTACTGGACACTCTGATCGACACCATCCAGACCGCCGTGAAGAAGGGCGATGCCGTTCAACTGGTGGGCTTTGGCACCTTCAAGTCCGCCAAGCGTGCGGCACGCACGGGCAAGAACCCTTCGACTGGCGCAGCACTGAAGATACCTGCGAGCACGGTGCCGAAGTTTGTGGCGGGCGCCAAGTTCAAGGCGGTGGTGGATCCCAAGGCTGCAAAGCGCAAGGCGGATAAGGCAGGCAGGCAAGTAAGTAAGTAAGTAAGCCGCAGCGTATTTGACCGCATGACTGCATTCAAAACCGCCACGGGCCCAGTGCCGCTGGCGGTTTTGTTTTGGCCGTTTGGATCGATGGACTCCGCCCACCCAGTTCGGCAGATGGTCCCTCGGTCCGTCGGTCCGTCGGTGTGTCGGTGTGTCGGTGTGTCGGTGTGTCGGTGTGTCGGTGTGTCGGTGTGTCGGTGTGTCGACACAAACGCTACCATCGAGCCAATGAACACTTTTTCCAATGCCTTTCGCGCTGAAGTTGCCCGCATGGCGCGCAAGGAAATCAAGCCCGAGTTGCAGGGCATGCGCAAGGCCATCACCAGCCATCGGTCCGAGATCGCCGCATTGAAACGCGAGGTGAAGGCGCTGACCTCTCAGCTCAAGTCCTCTCGACGCCAGATCAAAGTAGCGGATGAGCCCAAAGCCAAAGCTGCGATCGAAGAAACCGGATCCAAGAAGCCAAGACAGATCCAGTTCAACGCACAGACCCTTGTTGAAAAACGAGCAGCGCTGGGCATCACACAGAAAGAGATGGCTCTGCTGCTGGGCGCGTCATCGCTATCCGTCTACAAGTGGGAATCAGGTCGGGTGCACCCACGGGCTGCGCAGCTAGAGCGCATTGCCCAGGTGCTCAAGCTCGGCAAGCGCAAGGCTCTGGCATTGCTCAGTCCGCAGTGAGTGGGTGAGGGCAAGTTGCCCCAACCAAGCCCTCAGCGGCGACGATACGGCTCTCCTGGTGAAGAGTCCTTGCGTTCATCCGCCAGTTCAAACAGGCACTGCATGTAGGGTTGGACATCCGTCCATTTGGCGCGGTCATCATAGAAACGCGCCAGATTGCGCGTGGCTTCTACCGCGTCCGGCCACTTGTCTGCAGCACTCACGCGGGTCATGGCATCCCGGGTGTCCTGCTCATCGTGCAGACCACCATCCTGGGCGCCATAGGTATGGAGTTCCACAATTCGCCGAGGCTGCGCAAAAGCAGTGTCCTTGCACACACCGCCGGGTGGCGTGGCCTCCCGTGAAGAATGGGCACCAGCAAATGAGTCCTGCACGGTGTGCAGCACGGACCCGAACGCCACATGGTGCAGGTAGGGAAGCAGCTTGTCCTGGTGCCCCAGGATGTAGAGATCGGAGACCCGCCACTGCGTGCACCCAAAGTGCTCCTTCAGTGTTGCGTTATCGATATCCCGAAGAAAGGTATCGGGCTTGATCTCCCGCGAGGACACTTTCCAGGCGAACTCCAGCCAGTCCAACACCTTGGCCCGTGTTGCACCAGGGTGCACCCCTTCTTCGCTGGCCATCGCATGCAGGAACTGTAAGTCTCCGAAGTGTGATCGGGTCATCACATTGCCGTGAAAAGTACCTGGGGCCTTGCTGCAACCCACAATCGGTTTGATCTGGGCTTTCTTCTCCGCGTCCTTGAAGAGGCAGTACCAGCACAGCGGCTGCGTGGAGAACCGGATGGTCTGGCCCACGATGCACGACTTGCCCAGGTAGGTGCAATTGCCCTCATCGGGTAACAGCTTGAACGGTGGCAGATCATTCCAGCGGACACCGTAAATGACATAGGGCGTCACAAAAGGCAGGTCTCGGATGCTGCAGGTAGTGTCCTGTGCCAGGTTGGCGGGCTCGACCGGACAGCCCATGGCAATCTGGGTGATCTCTTCATGGACACGGCCCTTGATGAGCACACCCAATCTGCCAGCCACATCCGCCAAAGAGTCTTCAGTCTCGTTGGTCAGTTTGGATTCAAATGCCGAGCCCATGGGCGCAATCTGAAAGGCCATGGCGGCACTGGAAAGTGCCAGTGCGCCTGCGACCAAGGCTAAGGGGCGTGCGACCGCGAGCGCCGAAAGCAGTGATTTCTGAAGACCGCGACCCATCTTGCTCGGTATGACCTGCATCTGTCTCCTCCTTTGGCTTCACTGTAAGCAGATTCAAGGTTTGGACAACAAATATTGGTGCAGGGAGCAGACATACCTCAGCTGCAGCTTGCGCTTTCCAGGCATCGGGCCGGTGGTTGGCGTGGAGGCCGACCACGCTTGGGGCACTGCAATTCGTGGGCGGCGTCAGGGTGAATATTTCACAATATGAATTATCAAAATCCGGATAATTAGCGATAAGACGCCAGTCCGGGCCTTGCCTGAGGCAAATTGAGGCGACGCAAGCCTTGCTGTCGCGTGATTGGCCGCGACCTACAGTGACAAAACCTCACGACCGGGAGCGCCCGCACCTGCTTCACCAGCGACCACATGATGGTCCGGGATGCGACAACACTTCATCGAGCCATGGTTGCAGCTGAAGCAACGATGGCCGTTCTATCCAGAAAACAGCGCATCCGAGCGGAGCACGTACTTTGTTCCATCCGTCAGCAACTGCGTGCAAAAGCGGGGAACTCTATCCGATTAGCGACTTCCCAAGCCCCGCACAGTTGCTCGCAACCCCCACAGAACAACAGCTTAGCTGCGGCTTCTCCGCTGCTAAGCTCGCCACGATCCTGAACATCGCCCAGGCAACCCTGGACGACGTAGTACCCACTCGCTCGCAGGCAGCTAGCTGCGCACGACACAGGGCAAGAGGTGGTACCCCCTCGCGATACCCTTTGAGTAACCCGCTCGCCGAATGGCGTGACCTTTTCTACCAGAGGCTCGCACCGATCGCAAACCGCTGGAGCTTGTTGCAGAAGCTTCCACTAGGCTCCCCACCTAAGCGCGACTGGCCGAGCTGGATACGGTAGAAACCAACAGCCTGTCGAATAGCGTTGATGATTGGAACCAGCCCAACTCAACCGTTGGCTACGACGAGGTCCGCCGCCACGGATCAACAAGTGCAGGTGTAGCGCCAGAATGCACTGGAAATTCATCTTCCGCGCTGAAGCGGCCCTATAACGATCTCCCAGAGAGTTTCTGCGGCACCTTCCTGCGATAGCTTCTGCTTTTGTCGTCCACGAAACGACATCCCTAAGCTCGTAAGAAAAAGAGCTTGGTCGTCCGCTTGCACCGAAAGAGCCTCGTTATAAGAGTTCCCACTAAACGAATCGCCTTGGCTATAGTAGATCGCTGCTCCCATTTGCCCGCCAGTAAATACCGTCGCTTTTGCGGCATCCTCGCCATCTTTGTAGATGGCTGCAACAAACCGGTTAGCGTCGATCCGACGAAATACACCTTCGTAGCCCGGGTTTCTTGCCTGGAGCTCTTTCAGAGAGTTTTCGAAATAGCGCGCGATGTACTCGAAGGTATCAATCTGGAACCGGTCTTTGTCCAGCTGAGTGAAGGTCTTGGCAACCCGAAGGTTGCTCGAACGTGGTCCAGCCACTACCGCCTGCTGAGTTGGCGGCAAGGCAGTTGTATCGGAGCGCTCGGTTTGCGAGAGCGCTCTCGATTGATTGTGCCACCTGTCGGCCGCTTTGCGAACCTCCTTCGCTACCTGCAGAAAGGCCTCGTCCCTATCAGGCCAGAGAGTGACCGGTTTTCCATCCTGAGGGGTGCCAAGTAGCTTGCCGAATGGAGCGTGGTGCCAATCGCATGGACGTAGGATAACGGGAATGACAATGGCATCCTTGGCGTTGTGGCGCTCCATTGCACGTGCCATCTCAATGTTGTAGCAATAGTCAGAGGCAATGAAATCGGGGCTCACCAACAACAGAATTATCTCGTCGCCATTGATGTGGTCGTCAATAGCAGCGTCGACCTCTTGACCGGCACTGATTCTTCGGTCGTGCCAGGTTTCGATGACCCCCTGACGCTTGAGCATGGCCAGTTGTTTTTCCAGTTGGTCTCGCAACGCCTCATCGGCATGGCAATATGAGAAGAACACGTTCGGCAAGATGAAGGCTCCACACTGATTTTTATGATTCTGATCTTACGACTGGTTTAAGAATCCATCCCATGTCTCTTCACCAGGCCGCCGCAAAGACAATTCCAACCTGTGGCCCGCAGAGCGTCCCCCACCTTGTCAGAGGTATTCATTGTGGAAATCGTCACCCTCGTTCTGATCAACTTTAGTCGGCTCGGCACCGCAGGAAACTCAGCAGGGGGTCTCCTCGTTTTCAGTGCAATAAGTGACGGTACGAAAAGCTAGCACTGGCGCGGAGGTGGTGTTGGTAGATCGTTGATTTCATTGACTTTCC
>LNAP01017062.1_pt1 | contig 14250 bp, 9 predicted proteins | sample 602601 | NCBI WGS metagenome assembly LNAP01 (sample SAMN02440304, study PRJNA202911) | soil metagenome | biome: Subtropical and temperate rainforests or woodlands; isolation source: soil samples (1 kg each in a 20% v/v slurry with milli Q water) were... ...
CACGATAACTACTGATCTCTTGAATTGAGCATCTATCAAGAAGCGAGCACTGCTTCTCGTGCTATATCTTAAATCAACGTGTATTAGCGGGACGCTTACGGATATTCCTGAAATCGCGTCGACATCTGGCGCGACGGTCATCCACGTAAACATTGCAGACGTTTGCCTAGGGGCTCCAAACGAGCTGATGCTCATGGGTTCGTCCGAGCAAGTGTTGCCCGCGCTGTTGCAGGCCACACCCTCTTCATAGGACTGACAATGTCTTGGGAGGACAAGCGACCGCTTTCGTAGCGCTTACTTTGCAGGCCCTCTGGGCTTAGGTGGCCCTTTGGACTCTGATAGCAGTCGGCTGTAGGCATCCTCTAAGCCTTCCCGAGTTTGCGCGGGCAACGCTGGTTTCTTCTCTCGCTTGGGCTTCGAAGGGAGATTGGACGGTGAACCCGGTGGATGGAGCTGCTCGAAAGTCTTGCGCTCCTCGGCTGTAAGGGATGAAACAAAAACCTTCTCGCTCACCCGTGAAGCACGATCGTCCTTGGCAAAGCTCAAGACGTTTGATGGCATCGGCACCGGGAACGGGCAACGAAGGTCAGGCCTGCCCCCGGTTTTGCTCTTATGAACGCTGAGGCGAATTAGCTCCTCGACGTCGTCCCTACTGCTGGAGTAAGCGGCTGAAAGGTATGCCTTGTTGACGTCCTCCAAAGTAATCGTATGGCGACGGGCTGCACGGGCTTCAAGATACGCCACCTTGATCAGTTGAACGGCCAGACGCTTTATACCGAACGTCCAACGATACAGCTCATGTACCAGGGCACTTGGATCTGCAGATACGCGCCCCCCGCTCACCCGAATGCATTCTAGAACATACTCCTTCCAGGCCTTCGAGTCAGGATGGTCCGGTAGCATGACACGGGGCTCAGAGAGAAGCCGTTGCTTGTCCTCACTGTTCCTTGTCAGCAATTTGTGACCCAAGCTGTAGTTGGCCACATAGATCATTGGGACCCCAAGCCCGGCCATGGTAAGGAGAATATCCGTAACGCGGGCTCCGCCTTGACCAGTGCTCTGATGCTGCATCTCTTCGAGCATCATTAGTGATACACCATCACGATTAACCCTACGCCGGCACTCCGTCAGAAGCTTTGATGTATTCGCTCTAACTCCTGTTGCGTCGCCACCGAGGAAGTCTTCCAACAGCTGCCTGCCGCCAGCCTTACCCCTGGCGCTGGCGTACCAGTACGAGACTAATATATGAGGTTCGTGGTAATGGGCTGATGCATAAGGTACAGGTCCAGGCATCACCTTCATCAGCGCACTGATAGTTTGGCTCTTCCCAACGCCAGCAAGGCCGGTGAGGCAGATAGGAAACGCCTCATCCTCAGGGGGGTGATATAGCCGCCGCTGATATTGCTGGTCTGTGGAGAAACTTTCAGCCGAAAAGCTGCGCGCACGATCAACGACGTCTTTGATGAATTCCAAAGAAAACTGGTTGGGAAGGAAAATCGTCTTTAGGACCTCTGACAAACGCTCAGCGGCCAATGCGGGGCTCAACTCCTCGAGCCCGGTCACCGGATCAGGTTGCACTGTAATCAAACGCCGGATATCAGCCAGCGTGTCCAGTCCGTCAAAGCGCTCAGAAAAGATGTTAGTCATTGCCTTTCCCCATCAACCGCTTCTGGTCGGCGGCATCACGCTCAGCCGCTCCGCCCTTCGCAGGACGCCCAAGCTTGCGAGTACCACTGTCCCAGGCTTTGCCTGTGGCGTGAAGAAATTGGGCGTTGCGATCCTGAAGGATTGCGGGCTGCTCTTCACGAAGCTGCGCATTGCCGCGCAGCCGGCTCTCATTGAGCATTTGAAGATCCGACAGCGAAATGTCGACGCTGCTGGGATGGACGCTCGCCGGCTTTACAAAGTCCAGCTCGTACAAAACGCCTTCTAATTCGATCCAGATATGTCTGACACACATGGTCATCACATAAGCTTTGACCGGTATCTTGCCATTGAGCGCAATGCGGTCAAAAACCTCGGTGTCAATCAGCTTCGATGAATTGTACTTACGTCCATAAAAATATACCCCACTCCTTTTGATGTGCGCCGGATGAAGTGTCAGGAATTCTCTCACGGCATAGTCAAAACTTACCTCCGTGCCGGAATCGTAACCAAGATCACTATAGAAGTTGTAAATGTTATGTGGGGTGGGGCTGAAGCCCACTTCCAACATCTCAGGTGTCATCCTCCCTTCAGCATCTGAAGCATGGTTATCGTAAATAGCTTGCAGAATATGCCGCTTGCATATCTCTACAAAGTTGAGCGAGCTATGAAAGTGTGTTGGCTGATCATTGTCAGACTTGGTCCGAGGGTGCGACGATTCAACCGTTGCTTTCGACTGACCCGAGTGGGTAGGAGTCAGCTCAAGTCTGGATAACCAACTCATCATTTCGCCACGGGCCACGGCTTCTGAACGAATCGGTACGCCCATGGTAGAGCCTGGCCCACGGTCAAAGACGATGTTTTGCGGCAGACCGTAAGTGGGCCAGTCTTCTTTTCTGATCGTCAGGCCGAACAACGACGCAAATTTGACCTTGCAAATGGCCATCGAGAACATCGCCATGCGGTAAGCTTCCATGGTTTCTTTGTTTTCGGAGAAACCCAAGGCGACGACGGCACCAGACTGGCCACACACACCTCGAACTATAGAGGCCGAATCCATAGCGGATCCTTCGAGCAAGCCAGATATCTTGCCTTTGGGGTTATAGCCGTCAAACTCAACAACTTGGTTTACGTTGACCAAGTCATGGGCAAAGCTTCCAATAAACCCGGACTTAGCTCGAGCCCCACTGGTACCTCTACGTGCTTTCCTATACGCCTTGGTACTTATCGCCTGGCCAAGGTAGTAATCGTACTGTCCTTTTGTGGGGAAGGGCTTACCTTCGGGATGATAGAACTTCTTATTTCCTGTCGATGTTGTAACAGGAACACAACCGAATTCACCCACCAGCACGGCACCAAAGATTTCAGCGTCGGATTTAGTTTTATCATTGTATTTGATGAACCCGTTCAGGATAGAAGCCTGCATTTCGGGCGTAGCAGGAGATCGGGATTTGCGTCCTGACTTTGGCGGCCTTCCCAACATTTGCCCGTCTGGGGTCTGTTCCCTTTTGCCTCTGCCGCAGCGGTCGAACTTGGGCATAAGCGCCCACTTCGAGCGGCCGAACACCAGATAGCTAAAAAACCAAAACCTCAACCGGGCTGCATTTTGAGAAGGAGATTGATTGGCAGCATGGGCGTTGATGATCGATTCAGGATTGTCGCTAGAGAGGATCTCCTCGGCATCGGCTACCAAATCCTCTATGGCAAGATAACGCTTGTTAACCATTTCATCGTAGCTTTTCGTTGCCCTTACCCGATCTTTTTCCAACTGTTCCACTGAAATGCCCCGGATGGCCATTAACCAAGGAGGTGTGGCGTCACTACCGCATTCCACAAGATCACCATTGGTCAGCGCCATATCAAATTCAGGCCGGGAAAGCGTTAGCAAACTCGCAGTGGTGCCCTCTTCATCAAAAAATACAAGGCGTGCCCTGTTTGCCCTGCCGTCACTTGCAAGGAAATAGTATTCGACATCCTTCGTCAGCCCTTTGAATCCTTCAGGTGCTCTCAGTTTAGAACCAGTGATCATTCGGACAGTCCGGCAAAAAGTGAGCTATAGACCTGCAGAACATCCGGTGCATCCGTCACCAATGGATGGTCGATAAGGATCGGGTCAAACAAACTGACCGGTAGCTTGCGCTCCCATATGTCTTTGTAGATCTTCGTCAGAAACAGATCACGTCGCCCCCACCGCTGTCCGTACATCAAGGCAACGGACGCTACTCGTCTCCCTTGAGTGACACAGTCTTCGATGTCGTGTGAGAAATCCTCGAGAAGATTTGATTCGAGGCTGATCTCGCGATCATGGTAGCCATACAGAAGGTCCAAGTTGGCCACTAGGACTGGATCCAGCAGATCCCTGGAAACCCTCACAGTTCTGATGCCTGCACTGTGGTAGTAAACCTCTTCCAAAGCGTGCCGCAAGCGAGCTTTCTCGCGGTTTTCTTTCTGTTTTGCCAAGCTCTTCAAACTTCCCCGAGCGACCTCATCAAAATCCTTCGTACTCAACTTTACTGTCCAGTTCACAGCATAGGGGGCCGAGCCTTGCGGGTGGATATAGACAAGCAGGTCGCCCAAGTAGGGGTGGGGAACCCTCTGCCGCTCACCATCATCGTAAGTCACGACTGCAGTAGCGTGTTTAAGACCGATTTCCTCTGCCACCAATGATGTTCCCTTCACTGGCAGAAGTTTCAGTCCAGCAGCTAACGGGTTCCCTTGAAGTGGATGAACTTGTGGAATTGGGCTGAGCATTTTCTGCTCATGCAACTCGAACACGTCGGGATTATAAAGAGCCAGTTGTGCGAAGATTCTTTCAGGGGTAGAAAGAAGATGCAGTGCTCGTCCAAGCTTCCTGCTATTAAGGCGGCAGATACGAGAGCCCTTGGGAGCTTCACCAGGGACTGCGTAAATTCCAGCTAAGTAGTTATCTCCCCACTTAAAACGGCCTTGTCGACCTATAATGCGGAGTAACGATTTTTTAAGATCCACTAATGTTATCCATCGTCCATTCATTCTTCAGCAAGCAACGACTAACAGTCCACCTGCATCGGATGAATAAGCAGTCCAATAGCGCGCTGGCACGCCGATGGCTACGCCAGGCGCAATTTACTTTTCTCGGGATGAGCGGAGCCGTGCAGGACTTGACGCCCTACGCGAGTGAATGGACAATGGATTCGTCAGGAGTCGAAAGCTGACTTATCCTCAGAGGCCCAAGGTCACACTTGGGCCTTTGTCTATCTGGCTCCTGGGTTTTCTGTTGTTTTTCCTCATGCTTCAGTAATAGGCACTCAAACTATCTCGTTTGAGATAGCTGTACTGTGGCAGCAACCACGACGTTAATTAGGCAGAATTTGCATCGGTTGTTTGTAATGCATCTTCAGTTTCAGTACTGCCTTTAGTAAACGTCACTTAATGATGCATGGTACCGCCGAAAAATGGCGGTTGACAACCGTAATAAAACAGCTAAGTTGCGCCTCCGCCGGCGCTTCTGTACTGACTTTCCAGTGTTTTCGGTGCTTGGAGGGCCAAAAACCGGCATTCATAGATGACCCGGTAATTAAAAACTTTTGGTAAATCCCTCCAGTTATGGGATCTACGATTCGTGAATAATCGTCCGCCTGTTTAGGCGAAATTGATCCGTAGCACGAGTAGCCGGCCGCTAAACTCATTTTCTCTGTTTCCGCTCGGAGGCCACATGAGCGTCACTTCAGGTCAGGAATGGGTGAGAGGGCAATTCCCTCGGCTGGACTGGCTACCCGACGAAACACTATTCAGCCTATGCAGTCGACAGCATCTGGTAATGGGCAACCTAGACCCTTCGACCACCTCGACTGCCGTGCTGGGCCTATCTGAGAAATTTATAAAGCATGATATTCCCTGCGGAATAGCAGCTTTAGAGCAAACTGGATTTCATTATTGGGGACAGGCTGAGTCGATTATCCTACATCACACAATATTCTCAGTGTTTGTCCCGTTCCAAAATAAGATTAAAATTGAAGATGCAATAATAACTATAAAAAGCGATCGGATTGATTCACTTAAATATCGGCTTGGCTTGGTATCAAGTGGCTTTGGTGCTGAACACCCGTTGAAAGCATGTTCGTACTGTATGCGCGAGGATGTATACGCCCATGGTATAGCCTACTGGCACCTCACACACCAATATCCAGGTGTGCTGATCTGTCCACGCCACCAAGCCTGGCTCATGGTGTCCACCAAAAGTAGGCGGTGGTCAGGTAGGTTTGAATGGTCACTACCTAGCAAGGACTGCTTGATCCAACAGGCCTCATCACAGAAGCTCTGGTCACGCCCGGCTTTTATGGCGTTGGCAAACAATGTCATCGATCTCGCGACCATCGGTCGAGTTACGTCTTTCGAGTCTTGCGCCGTCGCAGCGACCTATCGAACAGCAGTACTTCAAAGGGGAAAACTCGCATCACTACTCGACCGCATCGAGCCGCTTCGCCGCTTTCATCTGTTTGAATCATTGCCGGCAGTCGAGCAAAGCGCCGAATCATTTGTGAACCAGCTTACCCGTCCTCCCCGCAGAAGCATTCATCCCTTGAAGCATCTGGTGCTGATTGATTGGCTATTTGATGGCCTGCACTCGTTTCTGAAGGCCTACGACGCTGAAGTGGCCAGATTAGCCCTACAAGTCGCAAGCGCTCCATCGCGGAAACCTGATGAGCGAGTCTCGCTTTCAAATGCCGCGGCTCCAACCAAAAACACTCCCAGACCCAAACGACTCAAAGGCCAGCTTAAAGAGGATCTGCTATCAAAACTGGACAAGGGAGTTTCGAAATACGAGCTTTGTGAAGAGTTTCAGATATCGGTCTCGACGATCAATAGGTTGTTGCGTGCCCATCCAGCTACGAATGCTATGGCTATTGAAGCTAGGCACAGTCAGAAGCTAGGAGAGCACAGAGCGCAGTGGCAATACCTGCACAGTTTGCATCCTGAACTGGGAGTCCAAGCCTTGAGAAATAAAACTCCTTCTCTCTATACCTGGCTTTATAGAAACGACAAAGCATGGCTGATGGCCGAAGAGCAAACCTTCGTCAAACCTGCCCACGCGGAAAAGCACCCCATTGACTGGGAGGGCCGGGATTTTCGGCTGCTTAGCATGTTACGAGTGGCGTCCGAGGCGATCGCTGGACTGCAGTGCGGTCGGGTCACTACGACCGAGCTATACGCCAGGGTTCCCATGCTCTCGTCTTGCTTGGAAAATCGGGACCGATACGCTCTCTCCAGAGCATACTTGTCCACTGTGCTGAATCGCTCCAAGTCGACGGTTCTCCACGACTACGGGCAACGCGGTAAGGCCAGCGAGTTTCGGTAGCCCCTCACGCCAGACGAAGAAAAGAACGAGGTGTCAGGACATGAGTAAGATTTCGATCCAAGGATTGACCCTTTCACGCCCGCCAGCCTGCTGGAGCTCAACATACCGTGGCTACGAGCTCAGACGGGTACAAGTCTTGATGCAGGCGAGTCACACCTTAGGAAACCGTCAAAGCGCCGAAAGATGGCTCGTTTCACCAGTACTTGCACTCAACCGACGCAGCCCTTGCGGCGTTCTGGCCGAACCTGGTGGTTACCCTGAGGTTCGAGACGTATTGCTCAGAATTGAATACGGCATCTATATGTGACCTGTTCTGTCTCCCTGGCGGCGCAGCGAGCGAGACCAAAGATTGACCAGTTGATCTTATAGTATGAAGGGGATATCGAAACTCATGGGAATAACTTCATTAGAGGTTAGTCCTCGTAGCGTACATTTAGAGAGGAAAACTATTTCCGCCTGTAAATACCCGGTGGCGCATTCTTGACTCGTTCGGGTTTAGGTTGAGGGCCTTTTCTTTTTGGCCGCTCAAAACTACAGCATGGATAATAAACTGGCCGCCAATCCCACATCCGTAATAAGTCCTTAGCAGGGAACGGACAACACCAAACACCAACACCTTGGTCATAGTTTTCTTCAACGAAATGCGTTGACTCTTGATGTCCTGAAATATACGTGGACCACAATGATTCAATCGGGCGAATTTCGTCCCCATATGCTTTCACTTCACTGACAAAGTCCGCAAACTTTCCATAAGCTTCGACTATAGCCTGGATAATAAAATCAGTGGATTCACCGTGTGGAAGCCTGTTTACAGACCTCGACTTCTTAACAATTCCTAGCCGCCATTTAATTATTTCTCCCAACTGCATGTTGGATCCAGAGTTCAAAACTCTACGCTTTAGGTCATCGTTTTGATGGACTTTTTCATCCAAGACCGCGAGAACTGACTCCTCTGAGAGGTGATGGGTGAATGACAGAATATCCGTAAAAAACTGAGCTTTCTTCAGCTCATATGGATCTGTGTTCAGCGTCACAGGGCAGTCTTTAAGAGACCGACCCTCGCAGCTGGTCCACATCACTCCCAAATTATGACCTCCATGGCAAAACTGCCTGTCACAGAAGGGGCAGCGCTTGACAAGCTCCACATTGTGTTCAGCGCAGACTTTCAGCTCACAACAGTGAGCACGTCGCCAGAAGGAAAATCCCAAGCGTTCAATATCTTCGGCAACACAAACGGGACAAAACCCTGATGGAGTTCTATTTGAGTCGTAACACCTCGATTGACCTATGTATTCGCCCCTAGAGTAGGAGATATCTTGAACATTCTTAAAAACCTTCTTTAACGGATAGTTAGTATGCCTATGAAGCATCTTGTTCAAGCCATAGCAGCCAATCCATCCCTGCATTTCGGCGATTAACAAAATATCCGCTCGTAATGCGCAGTTATTGGGAAACTTCCGAAAAACTTCTTCGGAAGAATGCTTTCCTTTAATAAAAAGAGTTCTTTCCACAAAGGAACGCACAGTTTCCTCAGGCTGAATAGCTAAGATCATTTTTTCGATAAAACCTAGAGCTGCGTCGAGAGCAATGAGGCACGCAGGAAACGTCGCTGGCTGCTCAACCCAGGGGGCAGGAAGGCGCCAGCGACAGACTTTATTTATTTCCGACAGACTTTATTTCGTAGCTTCACAGGCCTTCCGGCGCCAGCCGTATTACTCCACCGTCACCGACTTCGCCAGGTTGCGCGGCTGGTCAACGTCGGTGCCCTTGAGCACGGCGACGTAGTAGGATGGTGTAGAGGATCGGCGACAGGGTGTCGTGGATGTGCGGCATGTTGATGACGTGGGTGCCTTCGCCATTGACCATGCCGGCTTTCTCGTCGGCGAAGACGATCAGTTGGCCGCCGCGGGCGCGCACTTCCTGCAGGTTGGACTTGAGCTTCTCCAGCAGTTCGTTGTTCGGCGCGACGGTGACCACCGGCATGTCGTCATCCACCAGGGCCAATGGGCCGTGTTTCAGTTCGCCGGCCGGGTAGGCTTCGGCGTGGATGTACGAAATTTCCTTGAGCTTCAGGGAGCCTTCCATCGCCACCGGGTATTGCGCGCCACGGCCGAGGAACAGGGTGTGGTTCTTGTCGGCGAACAGCTCGGCGACTTTTTCTACGGTGCTGTCCATCGCCAGCGCTTCGCCGAGGCGGGTCGGCAGGCGGCGCAGTTCTTCCACCAGGGTGGCTTCGACGCCGGGGGCCAGGGTGCCGCGTACTTGGCCCAGGGACAGGGTCAGCAGCAGCAGGCCGACCAGTTGGGTGGTGAAGGCTTTGGTGGAGGCCACGCCGATTTCGCGACCGGCCTGGGTCAGCAGGGTCAGGTCGGACTCACGCACCAGGGAGCTGATGCTGACGTTGCAGATCGCCAGGCTGGCGAGGAAGCCCAGCTCTTTGGCGTTACGCAGGGCGGCCAGGGTGTCGGCGGTTTCGCCGGACTGCGAGATGGTCACGAACAGGCTGTCGGGCTGCACCACCACCTTGCGGTAGCGGAATTCGCTGGCGACTTCGACCTGGCACGGGATGCCGGCCAGTTCTTCCAGCCAGTAACGCGCAACCATCCCGGCGTGGTAGCTGGTGCCGCAGGCCACGATCTGGACATTGCGCACCTTGGCGAACAGCTCGGCGGCTTGCGGGCCGAAGGCGTTGACCAGCACTTGCTTGTCGCCAAGTCGACCTTCCAGGGTGCGTTGCACCACGGCCGGTTGCTCGTGGATTTCCTTGAGCATGAAGTGGCGGAACGCGCCCTTGTCGGCCGCTTCGGCGCCGTCGCGGTATTGCACGGCTTCGCGCTCGACGGAATTGCCGTTTACGTCCCAGATCGCCACGCTGTCACGGCGGATGTCGGCAATATCGCCTTCTTCCAGGTACATGAAGCGGTCGGTGACCTGGCGCAGGGCCAGTTGGTCGGAGGCGAGGAAGTTTTCCCCCAGGCCCAGGCCGATCACCAGCGGGCTGCCACTGCGCGCGGCAACCACGCGGTCGGGTTGGCTCGCGCAGATCACGGCCAGGCCGTAGGCGCCGTGCAGTTCCTTGACCGTGGCCTTGAGGGCGGCGGTCAGGTCGCTGTGGTCCTTGAGCTTGTGGTCGAGCAGGTGGGCGATGACTTCGGTGTCGGTGTCCGAGGTGAACACGTAACCCAGGCTCTTCAACTGTTCACGCAGCACTTCGTGGTTTTCGATGATGCCGTTGTGTACCACGGCCACGTCGCCGGAGAAGTGCGGGTGGGCGTTACGTTCGCACGGCGCACCGTGGGTGGCCCAACGGGTGTGGGCGATGCCCAGGCGACCGACCAGCGGTTCGCCGGCCAGGGCCTGGTCCAACTCGCTGACCTTGCCCGGACGACGCAGGCGCTCCAGCTTGCCGGCGTTGGTGAAGACCGCCACACCGGCGCTGTCATAGCCGCGGTATTCCAGGCGTTTGAGGCCTTCGATCAGGATGGGGGTGATGTTACGTTCAGCGACTGCGCCAACAATGCCACACATGGTGTTTCTCCTAGATGATTGCCGCGCATATCAGCGTAATGCCGCGGGCTTGGATCTGGTCGCGGGCCTCATGCGGCAGGCGATCATCGGTGATCAGGGTATGGACGCTGCTCCAGGGCAGTTCCAGGTTGGGAATCTTGCGGCCGATCTTGTCGGACTCGACCATCACCACCACTTCACGGGCGACCTCGGCCATCACGCGGCTCAGGCCCAGCAGTTCGTTGAACGTGGTGGTGCCGCGCTGCAGATCGATGCCGTCGGCGCCGATGAACAGTTGATCAAAGTCGTAGGAACGCAGCACCTGCTCGGCAACCTGGCCCTGGAACGAATCCGAATGCGGGTCCCAGGTGCCGCCGGTCATCAACAGCACCGGCTCGTGTTCCAGTTCGCTCAAGGCGCGGGCCACGTGCAGGGAGTTGGTCATCACCACCAGGCCGGGCTGGTGGCCCAGTTCGGGGATCATGGCGGCGGTGGTGCTGCCGCTGTCGATGATGATGCGTGCGTGTTCGCGCAGGCGCATCACGGCGGCACGCGCGATGGCGCGCTTGTAGACCGAGATCGGCTGGGCAGGGTCGCCGACGAGTTCCTGGGGCATGGTGATCGCGCCACCGTAACGGCGTAGCAGCAGGCCGTTGCTTTCGAGGGCGGCCAGGTCCTTGCGGATGGTGACTTCCGAGGTTTCGAAACGCTTGGCCAATTCATCCACGCTGACTTCGCCCAGTTGATTGAGCAAGGTCAGGATGTTGTGGCGTCGTTGGGGTGTATTTCGTTTCGACATGGTGACTTTATGTTTCGTTTCGAAAGATAACGAAGGCAATAAAAACCTATTGGCGAAAGATCGTCAAGCAGCATGCCGCAAATTTTTGAAACTGGCGAAGGGCTAATGTGGGAGGGGGCTTGCCCCCGATAGCAGTGTGTCAGTCATTAAGTGCTTTGACTGGACCGTCGCCATCGGGGGCAAGCCCCCTCCCACATTGACTATTTGTTGCTGATAAGACTGTGGATAACTCAGCTCTTTTTGATTTTGACCGGGCGTTTCCAACCGTCGATGTTGCGCTGACGGGCGCGGGCCACGGCAAGCTGGGACTTATCCACATCCTGATTGATGGTTGAACCCGCTGCGGTGTTTGAGCCATCACCGATGGTTACAGGTGCAACCAGCGAGTTATTGGAGCCGATGAATACGTCTTCACCAATCGTCGTCTGATACTTGTTGGCACCATCGTAATTGCAGGTGATGGTGCCGGCGCCGACGTTGGTCCGCGCGCCGATCACCGCATCGCCCAGGTACGTCAGGTGGCCGGCCTTGGCGCCTTCGCCCAGATGGGCGTTTTTCAATTCGACAAAGTTACCCACATGGGCCTTGGCTTCCAACACGCTGCCGGGACGCAGGCGCGCAAATGGGCCGGCATCGCTGCCCTCGCCCATCACCGCACCGTCGAGATGGCTGTTGGCCTTGATCACCACGCCCTTGCGCAGGGTGCTGTCCTTGATCACGCAGTTCGGCCCGATCACCACGTCGTCTTCGATGATCACACGACCTTCAAGAATCACGTTGATGTCGATCAGCACATCCCGGCCCACGGTGACTTCACCGCGCACATCGAAGCGCGCCGGGTCGCGCAGGGTCACGCCCTGGGCCATCAGGCGGCGGCCTTCGCGCAGTTGGTAGTGACGCTCCAGTTCGGCGAGTTGCTTGCGGTCGTTGGCGCCCTGCACTTCCATCGGGTCGTGGGGCTGTTCGGTGGCGACCAGCAAGCCATCGTTGACGGCCATTTCGATCACGTCGGTCAGGTAGTACTCGCCCTGGGCGTTGTTGTTGGACAAACGGCTCATCCAGTCCGCCAGGCGATTGGCCGGCACTGCGAGAATCCCGGTGTTGCCTTCGGTGATGGCGCGTTGGGCGTCGCTGGCGTCCTTGTGCTCGACGATAGCGGCGACCTTGCCGTCGGCGTTGCGCACGATGCGGCCGTAGCCGGTAGGGTCATCCAGTTCGACGGTGAGCAGGCCCATCTGGCCAGGCACGACGTGCTTGAGCAGGCGCTGCAGGGTTTCCACTTCGATCAGGGGCACGTCGCCGTAGAGGATCAGCACCGTGTCGGCTTTGATGAACGGCACGGCTTGGGCGGTAGCGTGGCCGGTGCCCAGTTGCTTGTCTTGCAATACGAAATTCAGGTCATCCGCGGCCAGGCGTTCACGCACCACATCGGCACCGTGGCCGATGACGACGTGGATGCGTTGCGGGGCCAGTTGCCGGGCGCTGTGGATAACATGGCCAAGCATGGAGTTACCGGCCACCGGGTGCAGCACTTTGGGCAAGGCCGACCGCATGCGGGTGCCCTGGCCAGCGGCGAGAATGACGATTTCTAGAGACATGAATGGCTACCAATCCTGGGCGGTCCGGCTTCAGACCAGAGAAGTGTTTTGCAAAAAAAGAAAAAGGGTAGCCGAGGCTACCCTTTTTAATCAATCACGCATGAGGCGTAACGGCTTAGCCGCCAAACTTCTTGCGGATCTGCTGGACGGTACGCAGCTGAGCTGCGGCCTCGGCCAGACGAGCGGCAGCAGAACCGTAGTCGAAATCTGCGCCTTTTTCGTTCAGGGCCTTCTCGGCGGCCTTGACGGCTGCCTGAGCGGAGGCTTCATCCAGGTCAGCAGCACGTTGCACGGTGTCGGCAAGTACCTTGACCATGTTCGGCTGAACCTCGAGGTAACCACCGGAGATGTAAAACACCTCCCGGTCCCCGCCTTGCTTGGTCAGAGTGATCGGACCTGGCTTCAAACTGGTGATCAACGGCGCGTGGCCCATGGCAATACCCAGGTCACCGAGTTCGCCGTGTGCAATCACCATTTCTACCAGACCGGAGAAGATTTGCCCTTCCGCGCTGACGATATCGCAATGGACTGTCATAGCCATCTGATTGCCTCAACCTGATGAGCGCCCGTTGCCGGGCGCCGGGATTACAGTTTCTTGGCTTTCTCGATCGCTTCTTCGATGCCGCCGACCATGTAGAACGCTTGTTCTGGCAGGTGGTCGGATGCCTTTGAAGCCAGCAATGGTGTCTTTCAGGGAAACGTATTTACCCGAGGCACCGGTGAAGACTTCAGCCACGAAGAACGGCTGCGACAAGAAACGCTGGATCTTACGAGCGCGGGATACCAACTGCTTGTCGGTTTCCGACAGCTCGTCCATACCCAGGATCGCAATGATGTCCTTCAGTTCTTTGTAACGCTGCAGCACGTACTGAACGCCGCGAGCGGTGTCGTAGTGCTCCTGGCCGATCACGTTCGGGTCCAGCTGGCGCGAAGTCGAGTCGAGTGGATCGACCGCTGGGTAGATACCCAGGGAAGCGATGTCACGGGACAGAACGACGGTGGCGTCCAAGTGGGCGAAAGTGGTCGCTGGCGACGGGTCAGTCAAGTCATCCGCAGGTACGTATACCGCTTGGATCGAGGTGATCGAACCGTTTTTGGTCGAAGTGATACGCTCTTGCAGAGTACCCATCTCTTCGGCCAGGGTCGGCTGGTAACCTACTGCGGAAGGCATACGGCCCAGCAGTGCGGATACTTCAGTACCGGCCAGGGTGTAACGATAGATGTTGTCGACGAACAGCAGAACGTCGTTACCTTCGTCACGGAACTTCTCGGCCATGGTCAGGCCGGTCAGTGCTACGCGCAGACGGTTACCCGGCGGCTCGTTCATCTGACCGTAAACCAGTGCCACTTTGTCCAGAACGTTG